>Ga0256405_10001382_pt1 | contig 66575 bp, 75 predicted proteins | sample RumenRJG_02DNA_FD_189096 | JGI IMG/M metagenome (GOLD analysis project Ga0256405, IMG submission 189096) | Bovine rumen microbial communities from Lethbridge, Alberta, Canada - RJG_02 | ecosystem: Host-associated > Mammals > Digestive system > Stomach > Rumen | place: Canada: Alberta... | reverse complement strand
GTCAGCATTTCTTGAAGGATTTGGGCGTCGCCCAACGAATTGCTGAGACTGTTAGTACCGGTCGGTGTCTGGAAGTAGGACCCGGCATGGGCGTGTTGACGCAGTTTTTACTTAAAAATCCCGATATTTCGCTTACCGCAGTCGAACTCGATCACGAGTCCGTTGAATATTTGCGTAAATGGTATCCCGAATTGCATTTGGTAGAGGCGGACTTTTTGAAGCTCAACTTAGATGAGTTGTATCCGGAAGGTCCGTTCTGCGTAATAGGTAATTATCCGTACAATATATCTTCCCAAATATTTTTCAAGGTCTTGGACTATCGCGACCGTATTCCCGTGTGCTCTGGGATGATACAAAAAGAAGTAGCAGAACGATTGGCTAGTAAGCCCGGCAAAAAAGCATATGGCATACTGAGTGTCTTGCTGCAGGCTTGGTATGATATAGAATACCTGTTTACGGTAGATGAAAATGTGTTTGCTCCTCCGCCTAAAGTGAAGTCGGCGGTTATCAGGCTCACGCGAAACAAGAGACAATCGTTACCCTGTGATGAACAGTTGTTTAAGACGGTAGTGAAGACGGCCTTTAACCAACGACGAAAGCAGATGCGCAATTCTCTTCAACAACTGGCAGGTAAGGGAAATCCCATCCTGGAAGAGAATATCTTTACGCGCCGCCCCGAACAGTTAAGTGTAGAAGAATTTATTGAATTGACCCAAAAAATTGCTACTCATGAGCGAACTGAAAATATTTTATAAAGACTCTGAAAAGATCAAGGTAGCCCGTTCTATCAATGCGCTGAAAGAACTGGACAAGAAAGATATTATCTGGATTGACCTGTTGGATGTAAGTGATAAGACGGAGGATACATTGGAGGGATTCCTGAAGATTGATATTCAGGAAGATGAGGAGATGGAAGAAATTGAGATGTCGTCGCGTTATATTCAGACGGATGACTCGATTGTAGCCAACTCCAACTTTATGAAAGAAGACTTCGAACTGGAGCCCGTTAACTTCATCGTTAAGAACGGTATATTGGTGACCACACGCGATGTGGAGTTGCAGTCGTTTACGGAAACGGTTAAAAAGATGATTGTTAATGCACGTTCTTTCCCGACAGGTTTTCATGTGTTAGTAGCTTTGATGGAGACTCGTGTAGAAAAAGATGCCGATATCATCGAGGATACCACCGATCTGATTACCCGTTTGAGTGGTGATATTAATGCTACCGATCATGTAGATGAAGATGTGCTGATACAAATCAAGGACTTGCAGGAAAAAGTGACTATCATCCGTCAAAACATTATGGATAAACAACGTGTGATCAGTAATTTCCTCAAGTGTGATTTCTTCCCTCAGGAACTACAGCCGCGATTAACGATGATTATCAAGGATATCAATTCACTCTTCGATTATACGCGTTTTGGTTTTGATCGTCTTGACTACCTGCAGGATACGTTCTTAGGTTTGGTAAATATTGAGCAGAACAAGATTATTAAGATTTTTACCGTTGTCAATATAGTCTTCCTGCCGCCAACCCTTGTGGCTTCTATGTACGGTATGAACTTTGAATTCATGCCCGAGTTGAGTTGGAAGTACGGTTATTTGTTTGCTATTGTCTTAATGGTAGGCTTTACCTTAGCTGTACTGGGATATTTTAAATGGAAAAAATGGCTTTAAATATTTGATACTATGTATTCGGATCCGAAAGATTGTCTTTATTGCACCAATAATGAGGTGCTTCATAAACTGATGATTGAAGTCTGCCATTTGCAGGTTTCCCGTCTTTTTATCTTCCGTGAACAAACTTATCGCGGTCGTTGTCTGGTGGCTTATGACGGTCATATTGATGACCTCAATTGCTTGAGTGACGATCAGCGTAATTACTTCATGGCTGATGTGGTAAAGGCTACACGCGCTATGAAGAAGGTTTTCAATCCCGAGAAGATCAACTATGGCATGTTTTCCGATAAACTGTCTCATCTGCATGTACACTTAGCTCCTAAGTATGTAGACGGACCGGATTATGGAGGCACTTTCCGTATGAATCCGGATGCAGTATATTTGTCGGATGAAGAATATGAGCATATGAAGCAACAGTTACTGGATGCTTTGAATTAATAATCAGTAATTTATGTCTTTACAATGTGGTATTGTAGGGTTGCCTAATGTCGGCAAATCTACCCTTTTTAATTGTCTTAGTTCGGCTAAAGCGCAGTCGGCCAATTTTCCATTTTGCACCATAGAACCCAATGTAGGCGTAATAACGGTTCCCGACGAGCGGCTAAATAAATTAGGTGACCTATGCCACCCGGAGCGTGGTGTTATTCCTACCACGGTGGAGATAGTGGATATAGCCGGTTTAGTTAAAGGAGCCAGTCGTGGTGAAGGATTGGGAAATAAGTTTCTCAGTAATATCCGTGAGACGGACGCTATTATTCATGTCTTGCGTTGCTTTGATGACGAGAACGTTGTTCATGTAGACGGTTCGGTCAATCCTGTACGTGACAAAGAGATTATTGATGCCGAGTTGCAACTCAAGGACTTAGAGACGATAGAATCACGTATTCAAAAGACCGAAAAACAGGCTAAGGCTGGTGGAGATAAACAGGCTAAGTTGGCTTTGGAGGTGATGATGCGATACCGTGATGCGCTCTCCCAAGGTCGTAATGCCCGTACTGTAGAATTGAACAATAAGGAAGAAGAAGCGGCTGCCCGTGAGATGTTTCTGCTGACCAATAAGCCGGTCATGTATGTATGCAATGTGGACGAGGCTTCGGCTGTTACCGGCAATGCCTATGTAGAACAGGTGCGTGAGGCGGTAAAAGATGAGGATGCGCAGGTATTGGTGTTGGCAGCTAAGATAGAGAGTGAGATAGCAGAATTGGAGACCTACGATGAACGACAAATGTTCCTGTCGGAATTAGGATTGGAGGAGTCGGGTGTTAACCGTCTTATCAAGGCGGCATATGCCTTACTCAATCTCCGTACTTTCTTTACAGCCGGTAGTGACGAGGTGCGTGCTTGGACTTTTAGAGCCGGTTGGAAAGCTCCCCAATGTGCAGGTGTTATTCATACTGACTTTGAGCGTGGATTTATTCGGGCTGAGGTGATTAAGTTTGACGACTATATCACGCTGGGAGGCGAATCGGCCTGTCGTCAAGCCGGTAAGTTGGGGGTAGAAGGCAAAGACTACCTCGTGCAGGACGGAGATATCATGCATTTCCTGTTTAACGTATAACACTACTTGGTATGATTGAATCACTATTAGCATATGGTTGGTGGGTAGGTGCAATCTGTATCGTTATCGGTTTTGTTGCTTTGGTTAAAGGGGCAGATTGGCTGGTAGATGGTGCTTCCGCTATAGCTAAACGATTTGGTATAAGCGATTTGGTTATTGGTTTGACGGTGGTAGCTTTTGGCACATCGATGCCGGAGTTTGTGGTTAACATGGTATCCGTAGCAGAAGGATCAACCGATTTGGCTATCACCAATATTCTGGGGTCAAATATTATCAATACTTTTGTCATCCTTGGTCTTACAGCTTTGGTTTATCCTATTGTTTCGCAAAAGCGTTCCCGTGACTTCGATATCCCGCTGTCTATTATAGCCGGTGTGTTGGTTCTTATTTTTGTAGCTGTCCAGTCTCCTTTGGGAGAAGATGGAAAAGGAATTACACGTATGGGAGGTGGCATTTTGTTCCTTTTATTTATCTATTTCCTATACAATACTTTTCGTCATGCCAAGGACCATCCGGAAGATATACAGGGAGAGGAAGCGGTTAAGGCTGAACCGATTGATGCCTGGAAAGCTATCTTACTCATTGTGGTGGGGTTGATAGGATTGGTAGTAGGTGGTGAGTTGATTGTTAAGAGTGCTGTCGATATTGCTTCCCGCATGGGTGTATCTGAAGCAGTTATAGGTCTGACGGTAGTGGCGTTAGGTACTTCGCTTCCCGAACTGGCTACTTCGGTTATTGCAGCCTATAAACATAATGCGGATATAGCTTTAGGAAATGTGATAGGTTCCAATATCTTCAATGTCTTCTTTGTGCTGAGTTTGAGTGCTCTTATCCGTCCCTTGCCGGCGTATGAGGGTATCGGATTGGACGCTTTGATGGTCACCTTAGGCAGTATAGTAGTATGGTTGGCAGTAAAGACGAATCGTGAACGTAAGATTCAACGATGGGCAGGAGCTCTGCTATTGATTTTATATATCGGTTATCTGACCTACCGACTGATGAAACTATAAAATAAGCGGCCATGAGGTCGCTTATTTTTGTACCGCGAGCCGGGGTCGAACCGGCACGCCCATCACTGGGCAAAAGATTTTAAGTCTTTCTTGTCTACCTATTCCAACATCGCGGCCCAATTTTTCAAAAGGGATTGCAAAGGTAGTCTATTTTTCTCATATACGCAAATAATTTTTCACTTTTTCGTAAATTTGCAGCTTTTTAGGCTCACAATTTGCTTATGTGAGAATTTTTTTATACTTTTGCAGACCAAAACAAAAACGATTATGTATCCTCAGCAAGTTATAGATGCCCTGCGACATGTCCGTTATCCGGGAACAGGAAAAGACCTGATTGAGAGTGGCATGTTAGAAGATGATATTCGTATCTCAGGATATGAAGTGTCTTTTTCGCTTATCTTTCAAAAAGACAACGACCCGTTCATGAAATCGGTTATTAAGGCATCAGAAGTGGCTTTGCAGACCTATATTGATCCGAATGTATCAGTACATATTCATACTAAGTTTGTTAAGCAAAATATCCCATCATCCGTTGCTGATCATTCCTCTCCCATACATGCTAAGCATATCATAGCTATTCATAGCGGTAAGGGAGGAGTAGGTAAGTCAACAGTAGCAGCTAATGTGGCTATAGCTCTGGCTAATAAAGGGTATCGTGTAGGTTTGTTGGATGCGGATATTCATGGGCCATCTATGCCTAAGATGTTTCATACGGAAGATTGCCGTCCGGTATCTGTAGAAGAGCAGGGGCGTACGCTTATCGAACCTATTGAACAATATGGCGTTAAGATGCTGTCTATCGGTTTCTTTGTCAGTCCTGAGCAAGCCGTTATTTGGCGTGGAGGAATGGCAAGCAATGCCATAAAACAACTGATTGAAGATGCCCATTGGGGCGAATTGGATTATTTCCTTATCGACTTGCCTCCAGGTACAAGTGATATACATCTTACGCTTATCTCTACCCTTCATTTGACCGGTGTTATCGTGGTTACCACCCCTCAACCGGTAGCCCTGGTAGATGCCCGTAAAGGCGTGGAGATGTTCCGTAATGAAAAGGTGAATGTGCCTATTCTCGGACTCATAGAAAATATGTCTTGGTTTACTCCGGCCGAATTACCGAATCATAAGTATTATATCTTTGGACAAGATGGAGGAAAACAATTGGCAGAAGAATTGGAAGTACCTCTGTTGGGGCAGATACCCTTAGTTCAATCTGTTCGGGAAGGTGGTGATGAGGGTACACCTATTGCGTTACAAAAAGGTCATCCTGCCGCAGCCATTTTTGATGACATCGTCTCGCACATATGAGTTAGGTACGGAGCCTGTGCATAAACTGCTCTGGAAGTATGCCTTGCCTGCCATCATCGCCATGACGGCTACTTCGCTCTACAATATCGTTGACTCGATATATATCGGTCATGGGTGTGGAGCCTTAGCTTTAGGCGCCTTAACGGTGGCTAAACCGTTTATGGATATCTGTGCCGCTTTTGGTAGTTTGGTGGGAGTAGGAGCTTCGTCGTTATTAGCTATCTATTTGGGGGAGAAAGATTATGACCGTGCCAATCGCGTCTTAGGCAATGTCATCGTTATGAATGTCATCCTCTCCGCTATCGTGATGATAGTCGGTTTGATATGGCTCAATCCTATCTTGATGGCTTTTGGAGCCAGTCCGGATACCTTGACGTATGCGCATGAGTATATGGAGATTATCTTATATGGTAATATCCTTACGCATATCTATTTTGGTTTGAATGCCTTATTGCGTACGGCCGGACACCCGCGTTTCTCGATGGTGGCTACTATTGTCGCAGTAACGGTCAATATTATTTTGGATCCTATCCTTATCTTCGGTTGCGATATGGGTGTTCGCGGAGCAGCTATTGCTACGGTTATCAGCCAGGCCGTGGCAGTAGTATGGCAATTGACAAAGTTTATGGATAAGAACGAATTAGTTCGATTCCATCGAGGTATTTGGCGTCTCAATCGTCATATTACACATCGTGCTTTAGCTATTGGTATGTCGCCATTCCTGTATAATATAGCTCACTGTTTTGTGGTGATTATTATCAATAACCAACTGAAGAATTTTGGTGGTGATATGGCAATAGCTTCTTATGGTGTCATCAACCGTTTAACCTTCGTTTTTGCTATGATGGTGATGGGATTGAATCAGGGAATGCAACCTATTGCCGGTTACAACTACGGAGCTAAGAAATACGACCGCATGTTGCGCTCGTTCTACCTGACTTGTCTCTATGCTACTGCCGTAATGGGTGTGGTCTTTATCTTAGGAGAGTGTTTCCCGCGGTTGGTAACTCAGATGTTTACGCACGATTCTGTTCTGCTGGATTTAACGATTCGCCACATGCGGATTATTTGTTCGTCGATGCTGATTATCGGTTTTCAGATGGTAACGGGTAATCTGTTTACCTCTACAGGAAAAGCCGGTAGGGCTATCTTCTTGAGCCTCACGCGTCAGGTGCTATATCTTATACCTTTAGCCTTGTGGTTGCCTATGCTTTTCACAGACCCCTTAGATGGCGTGTGGTGGTCTATTCCGGTTAGTGATACTCTCTCGGCTATTACGGCCGTCATCGTGCTGCTCACGGCTCGTCTCAATCCGCGCCGAATACATGCTGAAGGGTCTCACGATTGAAGCGACGACGTTCGGAGTCGAAGAACCAACCCCATTTATTGAAATAACGACACATATTGACGATATGTATCCATGTCATGCGCCATGAGTGGTAGGAGGCTTGCTGATGGTCGTGCACAATAGTTACATCCGGGATATACATGGTGTAATAATCGCGATGGATAGTGCGTGTTAGGTCTATATCTTCCGGATACATAAAATACCGCTCATCAAACAGCCTGGCTTTCTGTACCGCTTCGGTACGCAGGAGCATGAAACAGCCGCTCAGATATGGAATATTCATAGGCTTGTCGTATCCGGAAAGGCGTAACTCATACCGTTCATTACGCTTCTTCATCATCCATGACGGAAGAAATCTTCTGCCAAAAACATCTAAAGGTGTCGGCAGGAGTTTGCACAGATATTGCAATTCTCCGTTGGGGTATACTACTTTAGGCATCAGACATCCGATATGTGGGAATTGTTCCATCACATCGTGCAGGTATTCCAGGTCTGGGGCTTGTATTTTGACATCCGGGTTGATGACCAGATGGTAAGGTGTTTTCCAATATATACTCTCGCGGATGGCTATATTATGGGCTGCTCCGTATCCGAGATTATTGCCTTGGTTCCAATGATAGGTTACCGAAGGAAGGTAGAAAGGTAATGGATCCGTACCTTTGGGCGAATTGTCCTCTATATATATATTATGCACGCAACGCGCGCGCGACAACTCTCGGCACAAGTTTTCTACCTGTTGCCAATCGGGATAATATAGGACAATGGATACGTTCAGCATTTATTGTAGACAGTAGGCAAGATATGAATTTGATCGTTTAGGAAGTGTTTCTTCACCCATTCTATGGCTGCAGCACTATATTGGGCACGTAATTGCTCATCGTCTATTATCTGACGGATTGCTGCGGCATATTCCTCAGCATCGATATTTTGCACTACTAGGCCTGTTTTACGGTCTTGATTTACCCAAATACTTCCGGATCCGGCAATATTAAATGATATAGCCGGAAGACCGCAATATAAGGCTTCGGCCAGAGCTACACCAAACGCCTCACGACGATCGATGGATGGGAAGGCAAAGACCGAGGCTGCGTGTAGATAACAACGCATGTCTTTATCTTGTACGCGACCGATAAACTGAATCTTATCACCTAATGGAGCAGCTTGCTTTTGTAAGTTGGCCGTTTGTTCACCTGTTCCTCCGATTAGGATAACGCAATCGTCCGGCAGATAGGAGGCTGCTTGAATCAATATATCAATACCTTTGTAAGGTACATGACGACCGATGAAGAGTACTATCTTCTTGCCCGCATACCTGCTGCGAATATTTTCGATGACACTCTCGTCACCGTCTCGGAGTTGCAATTTCTCTTCGTTTACCACATTAGGCAGGATATGAATCTTGTCCTTGTGTTGCTGTAGGGGTAAAGATTGCTCGATATATTGTTTACTGGTAGCAATAATAGCGTTTGCACGATCCAGTATGCGTTTTTCTTCACGGCGATACAGCCAATACAAACACTTCTTACCAATAATATCCGAATGCCAATGAACCACTATTTTGGCCTTGACAGGAATCATCATCAAATAGATGCCTATTAACGGGTTGGGGAAGTGGATATGTATAATATCCGGTTTAAAGGTGGCTATTTCATTGCGCAAAACGCGATAGTACGACAATGAGAGGGGTTGGGAGGCAATAGTGAGAGGTGCGTTAACGCGAATTATTTCTATCCCGTTATTGGTCGTGCGAATCGTTCCGCTATTCTCATGATTGAAACAGATAATATGTTGTTCGTAATCGGATTCCATCTCTGTCACAATAGAATGAACAACATCTTCTATGCCGCCAAAATACGGATAGTAAAATTTGGATATATGTAATACTTTTTTCATACTCTGTTTAATGTGTTATCAGGTATCGGATGATGTGGTATGCCATTTGTAGCCGTGCTGCTATTTTTACGTATAATGGTCGCGGACTACGCGTTAATAAACCGCCCTTATGCAATTGTGTTACCGTGGTTTCATGGCGTCGGTATAGGATAAGGGGTTCCGGCATAAAACATACTCTTCCGGTCATCTGGGCCACTATGCCTATCCACCAATCGTGAGCTATGTATTTAGCCTGCGGAAAAGGCTTAGCAGCATCCAATATTGTACGTTTGAAGGCCATCGTTGAGCCGTAAAAAGTGCATACTATCCAGTTCTTCCATAATCCCTCTCTGCTTCCTACCAATTGGAAGAGTGTAGCGCCCATGGGCTTCAGCGAGGCATCGGTCACCTGCGCATCCGACACGACCAAATCGTAGTCTTTCAGTTTCTCCATACAACGCCTTACCTTGCCCGGTAACCATACATCATCTTGGTCGGCCAGAAAGATGATTTCGCCTTGAGCCTTATCCAATGCCCTATAAAAACTCTGTGTGCCTCCTATGTGCGCATGGCGTATAATGTGTACACGCGCATCCGCTATGGTGGCTATACAATCTAATGTCCCATCCGTTGACCCGTCATCCGATACGATGACCTCATCCTGCGGGGCTAACTGCATAAGGATAGACTGTAACTGCTCCGTGATGTATTTCTCGCCATTATATGTCGCTATACAAACCGAAATCATCTTTTCATAAGTGCTTGATAGGTGTCTTTTACATACGGATGTCCGGTCAGGACCCATTTTATCAGCCGTGCCGTCAGCAACAGACGATAGCGACACATATGATGGCTGTCTTGAGCAAAGCGTCTTTCAGCCTGAAGCAACGCCAAATAGCGCTCGCGGGATATATGCGAATAATCGTTTAGTGATAAATCATGACGCATCCTAACGGGCAGGGTGCATAGTTTTATACCCTGTTGCTGCAATTGATAGCATATGCGGTAATCCAGGTAATCCATGGGATAATCGGTATCGAAGCCGCCTATCTCCCGGATGACATGGACGGGCAATAACAGACCGGAGTTGAATGCCACTTTCATACCCAATCGGTGGCGTGGAGACAAGCGCTGTCCGTCTTTATTCTCCAATAGGGGAGCCCATACAACTCGTGTATCGCCTGATGCGGCTATGCGGCGTATTGAAGTTATATATTCCTCTGTGAGACAGGCATCGTCGTCCAATAGAACGATATAGCGGAAGCCGTGCTGAGTAGCATATGCCAAACCTTGATTATAAGCCTCAGCCAGATAAACATTATGCTCACTGTTATCATGTACATACACCTGCTGCGTCATTTCCTCTTTCGTGAGATGCTGCTGCAGACTCTGCCAAGCGGAACTTTCCTCTTTGGCAATGCCGTAAATGACTACTATGTACAATATATCCTTATTCATGTGCAGCAACTCGTTTTATCGGAAATGTCAAATACGGCACCAATAATACCAATATAAATTTTATATTGCCGGCTAAGTTAGTAAAGAAGGCTTCTCCGCTATACTGCGTAATCAACAGGACGCAGAAATAGGCGTATAGCAATACAAAAATCTCCTCATTTTGTCTACAATGCGAATATAGCCAACCGATACCGCCACCCAACAATACTCCGAAGACGGCTATGCCCGGATAACCGAAATCCAGGAAGAAAGGATACAATACCGTATACGTGTTGGTAGCAACCGGTGTATATACCCATGGCAAGATAGGATTGACCGGCTCCACAGCCGACAGACCTAATTTTTGAGCCAAGACGTAATACAATCTAAATACATGTTCTCCCCAATGTTCTGCCGAGCAGGGATGAAGAGTATCGAAGGCATTAAAATTAGCCATGACATATAGCTCGAACATCGAGGACATATGTTCCTCGTCTACCGCCATATGTTGTCGAATAATCTGCATACCTACCATACCGGCAATCAGTATTGATACGCCTATGAGAATATGTCTGGCAGCAATCATCTTCTTATGAAACAGTATGAACAAGGTGATGACACCCCACGTCAGTATGAATGTCTTGGACATGGTGACCAATCCGAAAGCCAGCACCAAGGCACTCATAATAACTGTCCTGCGCCATTTCTCCTTACTGATATCCTTCAAGTATAGCAGATAGGTGGCCAACCATAACATATAATAGAACGGCGTATAGGGTTCCGGCGTGCCATTAGGTAAACCGTGTACCGCAGCCATACGCAAGTTGGTGGCGAAATTGGCGCTGCTACCTGTGGTAATAGCCAGATAGGCAAAACGCATCAGCAACGGAATACATGCGATACTCAGCCAGAAATACAAATCCACGATGGCATAACTGCTATGCTTCTCTATCCGCGTATAACGGAACGATTGCATTAGTAGAGCAGATACAATAAAACAACTGCTCCATAGTATAATGCCTGTCAGACATTGCTTGTGCAGGGGCGGCATTTGATGGGGCAGGACCACAAAGGTCAATAGGCAGAAGGCAAATATACTACCTGTCAGCACACCCGGACTGAAGATATTTCGGCCCGACAACAGATAGGATGCTATGAGCAACACAATCAATATGATAATCGCTCCCGTCATATCCGTTTATAGCATATATACATTCCTAATCCCACTATCGTCTCGGCACACAATAGACAGATAGCTGCCCATTGGGCGTTGAGTATTACCGACAATGCGCCTACCATCACCAACGCCACGATGGCACCGGTCAGATAGACATTTCTGAATTGACTATATTGCTTACTCTCGCCCATAGCAACCAGTCCCAATTGACCGCATATACCGCTCATAGCTATCATCAATGGGATGAAGGCCATGATATGGAATAGGGGCTCCGTGCCCATATAGTCTTTGCCTAACAGCCTTACTATCGTGCTGCCTCCCATGAACAACACCAATCCCCATACTACCATCATACCCATAATAGCTACCAGCACCCAACGCACCATCTTTTGTGCAGCTAATCTGTCCTCGCTGTACAATTTACTGATCTTAGGATAGAAAACCTGAATAGCCGGTAACAACATCAGATAACACCCTACGCGCATGATTTTCTCTACCGCCGAATAACAGCCTACCTCATAGGGGGAAGCAAAATAGCCCAGAATAACTACAAACAATACAGCATATATACTGCTGGTGGCTGTGGAGATAAATAGTGGCAGACTGCTCTTCAGAGCCTCGCGTATGCGCGCCATATTGGTGCCTACCATGCGGAAGAGACGCCCGCCAATGGCCCAACCGGTCAATATCAATCCCGACAGCACGTAGGTCGAAGCCAATATGGCTGCGGCTAATAATACATCGTCAGCGCTCTTAACCATCCAGAAGGTCAGCGGCAAGAGCAGCAAACGACATACGCAGGTCACCATACTCATGGGACGTATCTTGCCAAGACCCTGGAATAGCCATTGGAAGGAGAAGACGTTGCCTATCAACATGGGGAACATCACTATCGCCACCCATCTGTAGGGCGCATAACGCGGCAGCAAGAGCAAACCTATGGTAATCAGCGTGCATAGGGCAAACAACACAATCTTGGCCCATAATGTATCGGTGGCTATCCTGTCTATCGTCTCCTGATTAAGAGCCGTGGCTATCTGCTTGGTGGCGGAGAGATTAAAACCAAAATCCACCATCAGCATCATAAATTGCAGCAGTTGCAGCGAGAAACCTATTTTGCCGAATCCTTCTGCTCCCAATACCACCATCAAATAGGGCCATACAAACAATGGTACCAGATAATTCAGCCCCTGAAGGATAACCATCCAGGCGGTATCTTGCAGCATATTTTTGATAGATATAGGCAATTAGCGATACATAAAAAGTGCGCAAAGATACAACAAATTTTGCATATATGCAAAAAAATGTCACTTTTGCATAAAAAAAAGCCCAAAACTTGCGTCTTGGACTCTCTTTTTACCGATTTAGCTTCATTAAGCTTCGGTAGCCTCTTCAGCAGCGGCTTCTTCAGCAGGAGCTTCTTCGCCCTTAGCCTCAGCCTCAGCAGCAGCGGCCTCTTTAGCAGCCTCCTGAGCGGCAGCAGCCAACTCAGCGGCAGCGGCAGCGCGCTTCTCTGCAATAGCGGCAGCTTTAGCCTTGTTGGTCTCTACTTCTTGAGCCAGAGCTTTCTTGGCCTCAGCGGCTTTCTTGTCTGCCTCTTCTTTCGAGATCTTACCGTTCTTAGCGTCCTTCTGAGCCTTCCAGGCTGCAAAACGCTTCTCGGCTTCTTCTTGGTTGAAAGCGCCTTTAGCTACACCACCGTTTAGGTGCTTCATCAGCATCACGCCTTCTCCGGAGAGAATGTTACGAACGGTGTCAGTCGGCTGTGCACCTACGCCTACCCAATACAATGCACGCTCAAAGTTGAGATCTACAGTTGCAGGATTGGTGTTGGGATTGTACGAGCCGATACGCTCAATGATTTTGCCGTCACGCGGCGAACGGCTGTCAGCTACTACAATGTGGTAGTAAGCATAGTTCTTGTGACCGTGACGAGCCAAACGAATTTTTGTTGCCATTTTGTTTAGTTTTTATGGGCGCTGAATTACTCGAATTCTTGCCCGGGTGAATAATAATGGTATGCCTTTTACACGAAAAAGCCCGCAAAGGTACTGCTTTTTTGGTAAATTACCAAATATTTTCAAAAAAAAATAGAATTTTCTCCTCATTGTTTGGCATTTTCAATTATTTTGCGTATCTTTGCACGTTAATTTGCGTGAGTATGCGTTTCCGCGATATAATAGGTCAACAGGCCGTCAAACATCAGTTGCGTCTCTCCGTCCAATCGGGGCGCATACCGCATGCATGGTTGTTGTCCGGACCCGAACGGGTTGGTAAGTTACCTCTCGCTATCGCTTTTGCGCAATATCTGGCATGCCCGCAGCGAGATAATGAAGATAGCTGCGGCCAGTGTCCCGCTTGTCTGCAATACGGCTCTCTGCAGCACCCTGACCTCCATTTCGCCTTCCCTATCGTGAAGTCCGACAGGGGCGATACCTGCAACGATTTCATGGATACTTTCCGCTCCTTTGTGCTCGAGCACCCCTATGGCTCGTTGGAAGATTGGTACAAGGCCCTGGGAGTGGAGACTAAGCAGGGGATGATATATGAGAAAGAGAGTGCCGAGATCCTACGCAAACTCTCGCTCAAGAGTTTTGGCGACGGCTATAAGGTGATGATAATCTGGCAACCGGAGAAGATGAATATCGCCTGCGCCAATAAACTGCTCAAGCTGCTCGAAGAGCCTCCTGAACGCACGCTCTTCCTGTTGGTGAGCGAACATCCCGACCAACTGCTGCCTACTGTCCTTTCCCGCTTGCAACAACTGCGCGTACCGGCTCTCACACCGGCTGAACAGCAGCAACGCGATGCGGCGGATGAGCAAGAGGATGACGGACGCATGTTCGATGACTTTGTGGCGCTCATGCGACGCGCTTGGCTGGTAGGACGCAAACGCGACTATGCCGCTCTGCAGGAACTGCGCAAGTGGAGCACCGAGATGGCGGATGCTAAAGTGGGACGCGAACGGCAAAAAGCCTTCCTGCAGTATGCGCAAAAGATGGTGCGCGAGAACTATATCTATAATCTCCAACAGCCCGAGATGAATACCCTGACCGAGCAGGAGAGTAACTTCGCCCGTAATTTTGCGCCTTTTATTCACGATGGCAATGTAGAGCTGATAATGGCTGAATTAGACCGAGCCGAACAGCAGATTGCCCAGAACGGCAACGCCAAGATCATTTTCTTCGACCTGTGCCTGCAAATGATAGTATTGATTAAGAAATAATCACGATATGAATGACCATTTTACCCTGAACAACGAATCCTGCTTATTCTCTCAGCGCTCGTGTTGTCGCAACTCGGCTCATATGTTGCCGGTGACCGACTGGATGAGCGATCTGCCTGTCGATATCAACGAAGCGGATTTGGTAGAAGTGCAGTTCAAAAATACCCGTAAGGGATATTATCGCAATGTCGATCATCTGCCTTTGGAGAAAGGCTCTGTCATCACGGTCGAAGGTAATCCCGGACACGATGTAGGCGAAGTGACACTGACCGGCTATTTGGTGGCTAACCAGATAAAAAAGAATCACATAGACATGGAGCGCTATACTATCCGCTCTATCTATCGTCTGGCTACTGAGCAAGACCTGCAGCGTGCTGAAGAGGCGCACGCCAAGGAGCATGAGACGATGATTAAGGCCCGTCAGTTAGCTAAATCGTTGGGCTTGGAGATGAAGATAGGCGATGTCGAGTACCAGGGCGATGGCACCAAAGCTATCTTTTACTATATCGCTGACGGACGCGTCGACTTCCGCCAACTAATCAAAGTATATGCCGAGACCTTCCGTATCCGTATCGAGATGAAGCAGATTGGTGCGCGTCAGGAAGCGGGACGTATAGGCGGAACGGGTCCCTGTGGTCGTGAGTTATGTTGCTCTACATGGATGACGCAATTCAATAGTGTCGGTACGGGAGCCGCACGCCTGCAAGGCTTATCGCCCAACCCGCAAAAACTGGCCGGACAGTGTGCTAAACTCAAATGCTGTCTCAACTACGAGATGCCTGTTTATGAAGATGCCGCTAAGCGAGGCATATCGTTGGGTACATCTGTGCCGCAAGAGGAACCGGAACCCGATCTGGGCTTCCGTAATGCCGTAGGCGAAGGTGACCTGAGTCGTTTCGACCGTCGCAAACAGCACCACGACCGTAACGACCGCCGCAATCGTAACGACCGTCCTCGTCATGACCATCATAAACGCCCTACGCCCAATGAATAAGTATCTGTTTCTTATCCTCAGTCTGGGGCTGGTAGCATGTGGCCCAAGAGTCGCATATAGTAGCTTTACCGAGTGTACTGATGCGCAATGGAATGCCGATTCCATCGTTACTTTTTCCTTCTCGGTACCCGATACGGTAAACGAATACGATATCCTGCTCCATGTACGCCATACGGATAACTACCCTTACCAAAATATGTGGCTCTTTGTGCAGGAAGGATATGCCGACCAGCAGCCTCTTGGCGATACCATCGAGTTCTATCTGGCCGATGAACGCGGACGATGGTTGGGCGACGGACGCACGCGTATCACGATGCCCGTTCTCTATCGTGAAGGGATACGTTTCCCGCACGCCGGTGAGTATCGTATCGCCGTGCAGCAGGGTATGCGTACCGAATCGTTGCGAGGCGTGACAGAGGTGGGAATAGAAGTAATCAACAGATAGTATGGGTAAGAATAAACTCAAGAAATTTGCAGAGATGGAGACATTTCATAATGTCTTCCAATGTGCTGCTCGTCAGATTCTTCCCACTGCTGCGCCGCATCCCCTGGCGGGTCATTGGCGTGAGCAATATTTTCATAACGACAACCCTATCGTCCTGGAGTTAGGATGCGGACGAGGAGAATATACCGTAGGCCTGGCCGAGCGTTATCCAGACCGTAACTTTATCGGCGTCGATATCAAAGGCGCACGTATATGGGCGGGAGCCAAGCAGGCTGAAGAGGCTCAGATGCCTAATGTGGCTTTCCTGCGCACCAATATAGAACTCATTGCTTCTTTCTTTGCGCCCGATGAAGTGGATGAGATATGGATCACATTTTGTGACCCGCAGATGCGTAAGGCTACCAAACGCCTCACCTCTACCTGGTTCATGCAACGCTACCAACAGTTCATGCGTCCCAATGGACTTATCCACCTCAAGACCGATAGTCCTTTCCTCTATACGTATACCTGCGAGATGCTGCGGCTTAATAATTATCCTGTGCTTTGCAATACGGATGATTTATATGCACATTCTGCCGATTCCATCGACATAAATCCGCTGCTCGACGATGCGCGTGCTCTGCAGACGCACTATGAACATCAATGGTTGGATCGTGGGATGACCATCAAATATCTGGCTTGGCAACTCGAGTCCAAAGACTCTTTTGACGAACCGACGATAGAGATAGAGAAAGACGACTATCGCTCCTATGGGCGTAATTACTCTGCCGACAACCATAAGGCGGCCGACGGTATCTGACCTTTCATCACCCGAACAATAGTATCGCCATGTACCCAATAGGCTACCGGTAACTCGGTGGTCAGGCTCATCAGCGTCTCCTTAGGAATAGGACGGATAGCAAACGTGGGTTGGAACAGTTCCCTAAAGGCCTCTGTCTGCAGCGGCTCATCGATGACTAAGGCTTCTATTCGGTCTACTACACCCATCTGTGCGTATTGCTCTACATTGCCTATCGAGTTAAGGCAATGGCCGCAATTATAGGAGAAAAGGAAATATAAATATGTCGAGTCTGCTGCCGGCTGAACATACTCGCCTAAGGGTGTCTCACTGACCAGCATGGTCTTGTCGGGTTCCATCTTCTTATGCTGCAGCATCCGTGCTCCGTGTAGGGTGAAGCCGCATAGATAGCAAGCGACTCCTATGACAGCGATACTCACGATAGTCTTCCATCCCTGCCATCTTTTCTCTTCGCCCCAACGCCATACGCCGACCAGCAGCCCGGCTATGACAGCGTTGCGCACATATACGACCCACGGCATCTGCGTCCATGCTCCCGTCATACGACCGAAACAACCGCAGTCGGTAATGCCGTACGCTACTTGTCCGTAGGCATAAATACCCGTTACTATGGCTATAAAGATGAGCCCTACGCCGGCTATCATACGTGGACGCCATTGCAGCACCAGGGCTATACCTATTATCACTTCTGCTAAGATAATCACCGGTGCTCCGTAGCCTAATGACTCCGCACCGTACATCCCCATCAGGTCGGCAAACGAGGCAGCCGCAGAGGCTTTCAGCATACCTGAGAGCAGCAGGATACATCCGCTAATATAGGCCGGCCATTGTCTCATCTTATAGGGCTAAGGCTTGTACTACTTCTAATGACTTGAGTTCGCGCAGTTCTTCTATCTCGCCGCCTCCAAAACCCAACAGCATACTGAACCGTGTCATGAATAGTTCCGGGAAATGTGCCGGGTCATCCGTCTCGTCGGCTTCGCGCGTCAACTCTTCTAAGGCATCAAAGAGTGTCTCGTCGGTCATAGGATGGCGCAGCACTTTTTCCAGCGCTTCGGCCATAAACATACGCAGGCAATAGTGCGCTATATCGTCCTGTTGCGGCAGGTATGCCAATTCGACATAGTCGATAGACGACATCTTAGTCGTGTGCAGGTCGGTACCTATATGCACTATCTGCATGGGCTGCAGGATATTCTTCCATTTATTGCCATGCACTATCAATTGCAAGCGCCCACCTTCACGTGTGTAAAGATGGGCCACTGATGCGCGGTCAGACGAAGGTCGGACCGTCAAGACGATAGCGGTTATTTGTTGTCGCATGACGATGAACGCATACGTTGCGAGCGACGATTGCGGAAGCGGCGCACTTTGATATCGTTACGCTTCTCATACTTAGCGGGCAGGTCGATAATCTCCGGCATCACAGCTGTGGAGTCTATTATCTGCCGTGCTGCGCCATGACCGACCAACGTGAACTCGTCATACAGCTCGCCCGAATCCATCAGGTAGGTCTGAGCACATAAGGTATCGCCGCATATGGTGACCAGTTCATAGAGTTGACGCCCCGAGCAGATACGTTTATCGCGTGCGCTGACCTTGTTCATATAGAACTTACGGGCGCTGTTCAGCCCTACATAGATATTTCCATCCTGGTGCTTGGGCATACGACGTGCGTAGTTATGGTCATGACCCGAGAAGACGATATCGGCGTGTTGCAATACGCGAACGAACGACAGCCATATCATCATATTTTGCCGTCCCGAGCCGCACGACCATACCGGATGGTGCATCATCACTATGGTGAACCTGTTGCCTGCCGAGCGCAGCACACCGCCCAACCATGTGTTGACGATGGTATAGTCGCTCAGCCGTTGCAGACCGTTGGTGTCGATGACGATATAGCGCAGGGTGGGGAAGTCCACATAATACGATGAGCCGAGGAAGCGTTGCGGGCCGTTCTGCGGATTGGGGAACATAGTATACCAATCGACGGGCAAACGACGTACCAAGCCTTTGTGGTACTCATGATTACCCGGCGTAGCTATTACCGGCACGCGGCTGAAGAACGTGCTTTCTATCTCCCGGTATAGCATCTGGGCATAGTAGAAATAGCCTCGTTCCAGGAAGTCGCCTACCTGTGCATAGCAGTCTATATCCGGATGCCGCAGGGCTAAGGTGTCCCATTGTCCGCGGGTGACGCTGTTGTGTACATCGCCTAAGATAAGTATGCACAGCGTGTCGGGAGCACATATGTCTTGCCATCCTTGCGCCGTGCGCACAAAACCCGGTACACTGTCGTAACCGAAGGTCGGTAAGTTGCACGCTATGGTATCGCCCGTCAAGGCTGGTTCAGGAGGATTACCAAACCACGCCTTCCAGCGGAGAGCGCATAGTGTCACGCCTCCGGCCAGAAGGAGCAGTAGAATGATAGTGGTGGTAATCTTGCGCGCCATAGTCGGTGTTAGAAGGGCAGGTCGGTACTCTCGTCAGCGCCGGCAGCGGGGTCAAACGTCTCCACATTAGCAGCGGGAGCCGGAGCAACAGGAGCTGCGGCGGCAGCAGGAGCTGCAGCAGGAGCTACTTCGGGCTGAGCCTCTACGGCACCTTGCTGTACGCGCCATGCACGGATAGAGGTGTACCAACGGCCGTTGAACTCACGGCTCTCGATATCGAAACTAACGGTTACCAGGTCGTCAATATTGCACGGGTTGTTCTTGATGCGGTCTTCACCGAAAATCTCGAAACATACCTTACGCGGATATTGCTCCTGTGTCTCCAATACATATGCTTGTACTTTCCACGGGTTGCCGTTCTTGCCTACGCCTTCTTGTACCGGCAACACTTGTATGATCTTACCAATAATATCCATTGTAAATCCTAAATTTGAAATCTTAAATCTTAAATCTTAAATTTGAAATTTGAAATCTCTAAACACTAAACTCTTACTCCCCCTTTATCGCCGCTACTCCCGGCAATACCTTACCTTCGATAGCCTCGAGCAGAGCGCCGCCACCGGTGGAGATATAACTTACCTTGTCGGCCAATCCGAACTTATTGACGCAAGCTACCGAGTCGCCGCCGCCGATGAGCGAGAAAGCGCCTTCTTTGGTTGCCTCAGCGATAGCCAGACCGATAGCGCGCGAACCGCCGCAGAAGTTGTCAAACTCAAATACGCCGGCAGGACCGTTCCACAGGATCGTCTTGGCGCCTTTGATAGCGGCTGCAAATTTCTTTTGTGCTTCGGGACCGGCATCCATACCTTGCCATCCTTCGGGAATAGCTTCCGACGGATAGATACGGGTGTTAGCATCGTTGCTGAAGTCGTCAGCGCACAGAGCGTCCGGTGCCAGTACCAGTTCTACGCCGTTCTTCTTAGCCAACTCTTCTACGCCGAGGGCTACATCCAGCTTGTCCAACTCTACTATCGAACCGCCTATCTCGCCGCCGTGAGCCTTAGCGAACGTGTAGGTCATACCGCCGCACAGGATGAGACGATCAACCTTGCCCAGTAGGTTCTCGATGATACCTATCTTCGAGCTTACTTTCGAACCACCCATGATAGCTACGAACGGGCGTTTGATATCGCCTAATACAGCGTCTACGGCTGCTACTTCTTTCTCCATCAGGAAGCCGAGCATCTTATTGTCGGCATCGAAATAGTCGGCGATGACGGCTGTCGAAGCGTGTTTACGGTGAGCTGTACCAAAGGCATCCATCACATAGCAGTCGGCATACGAAGCCAGGACCTTAGCGAACTCTTTCTGACGAGCTTTCATCTCTTTCTTAGCGGGCTCGTAAGCGGGATCTTCTTTCTCGATACCTACGGGTTTACCTTCCTCTTCGGGATAGAAACGCAGGTTCTCCAGCATCAGTACCTCGCCGGGTTTGAGGGCTGCGGCCTTATCTTGCGCTTTAGCGCAGTCTTCGGCAAACTGAACGGGACGACCCAGAGCAGCGCTTACGGCGTCTACTATCTGACCCAGACTGTATTTAGCGGCGGGTTTGCCTTTGGGCTTACCCATATGCGACATAATAATCAGGGCTCCTCCGTTATCCAGGATATACTTCAGGGTAGGTAACGCACCACGGATACGGGTGTCATCTGTAATCTGGCCATTCTCATTCAAAGGCACATTAAAATCCACGCGGACGATAGCTTTCTTGCCGGCGAATTGGTAGTTGTTGATTGTCATAGTGTATATATTTTTAGTTTGTTATTGCTTGTTTCGACTGCAAAGGTACAACAAAAATTGCACATACGCAAATTATTGTTGCAAAATGCAATGTCCGTCTTGCACTTTTAGCCTTGTCTCCCGTCCCAACCATAGCGGCATATTGGGGTGTCCGTGCCCTGCGGGGAAACCGAAGAGGATGGGGAAGCGGTACTCTTCGGCAGCGGCACGTATCGTCTCGGCTACCGTGCAACCCATCAGCGGGTCGTCTTCGCAGTCGGTATATTGCCCTACTACCAATCCGCCTATCCTGCCCAATACACCACTCATCCGCAGGTTGTTCATCATCCTGTCGATATGGTAATGCCGTTCGCCTATATCTTCTATCATCAGTATGGGCGGCTCCGCCATCGTGTCTATTACCTTATCCAGACTCCACGGCGTACCTTGCAATCCGTATAGCACACTCAGGTTGCCGCCTATCAGCGTTCCCTTTGCCTCACCCTTACGGTTGAGGGCATGTGCCTCTATCTCGTAGTGCAAAGCCTGTCCGGCTAAGGCCTCGCGTTCGTTCACCAGAGACGGGTCGTCCTCGGCCCATTCGGCTATATGTTTGCACATGGGCGCATGCAACGACTCCCATCCGCGTAACGCACACCACTGGTGCAGCAGGGTGATATCCGAGAATCCCACGATGGTCTTTCTCGTCCCTACCTCCTTAGGTAAACGGTCGATGATCTGTTGCAAACCATATCCGCCGCGGCTGCACAGGATGATATCTGTCTGCGGGTCATTTAAGGCGACCGTCAGGTCCTCCAAACGCTGCTCCGCCGTACCCGCAAAACGCCCTTCGTGTCCGCGGGCATGCTGACCTTCAGATACCTCAAAACCCCACTGACGCAGACGGGCTGCGGCGCGGTCGATATAACTCGGGTCGATGGCGCCCGAAGGAGAGACGATACGGATATGTAAATTACGCGATGACATATAGTGGTCGGCTTTGCAGGTGCAAAGTTACACTTTTTTTTTGATATGTCAAAAAATTGTTGTAATTTTGCAGCCGGAAATGAAAAAAATCGCACTTATAGTCCTTATCGGGCTGCTTAGCCTGCCCTCTATGGCGCAAACCAAACGCGCTGAGACGCTCTTCAATGAGCAGGCTTATGCCGAAGCACAAGCCGAGTATGCTAAGTTGCTGCGTTCTAATCCCCGCTCTCCTTTGTATCTCTACCGCTATGCGCGCTGTGCGCAGGAGTTGGGCGATTATCCTACTGCTATCAATTATTTCCGCCGCTCGGGTGATAAGTATAAGTTGGCATATCTGTTTACCGGCGACTGTTACCTGGCTCTCTGGCAACCGACCCATGCTATCGAAGCCTATACGCTTTTCTTGAACGCCGCTCCCGAGTCCGACCGTGCTAACGTGGCACGCGAACGCTTGCTCAAGGCCGAGAAACTGCAGCGTTATATGAAACGTATCGAGCGTGTAGCGGTCATCGATTCGCTGCGTCTGCCTCTCTCCGACCTCTTGCAGGCCTATGCGGCTCTCTCGCCGGATGCGGGACAACTGAGTAGCGATACAGCAGGCTTGACTACCTATACCAACCAACTGGGCGACCGCCGTATCTTTGCTGTTGGTGACAGTACGGGTAGTGTGCTCATGACCTGCTACCGGCTGCTCGATAAATGGGCTAAAGCCGACACCCTGCCGCAGGTCATCAATCGGGCCCAATGGCACAACTATCCCTATTGCCTCTCCGATGGCGTCACGCTCTATTACGCCATGCAGGACAGTACGGGTCTCGGCGGATGGGATATATATGTCTCGCGGTATAACACGGGTGCTGAGACCTATACGCATCCCGAGAATATAGGTATGCCTTTCAACTCGCCTGCTAACGACTACCTCCTCGTCATCGACGAAGCGCGTCAACTGGGCTATTGGGCTACCGACCGTTTCACGGGACCCGACAGCGTGTGCGTCTACACTTTCCGCCTCAGTGCTACGCCGGCCTATTGGCGTCTGCCCGAAGACTCACTGGCTGCCTATGCCCAACTGCGACGCTACGATAGCCCCGATGAGGATGCTACTGCCACATCTGCTGAGCGTCCGCTGCGCTCACCCGAGACACATGCCATGCAGCAGTTCCAACTCATCATCAACGATACGCTCGTCTATTCCTCGATGGAGGATTTTCGTAGTCCTGAGGCTGCGGCTATGTACCTGGAATACCTGCAGGCCGAACAGGAATACCGTCAGGTGGTGGACCGCTTAGAGGCTATGCGTCGCCTGTATGCGGCTAATGAGGAACAACGTGCCTCGCTGGTGTCCGATATCCTGGCCACGGAACAAAAAGAACGGACACTCCGTTCCGCTCTTACCGATCGCCTTAACACGCTGCGCCTCACCGAACTATCCGCTCGATAATCATTAAATTTCGTATATATGTTCGAAAAACGTTTTTTCTCGGCTGCCGTAGTGGCCTTAGGAATTGCCTTAGCGGGCTTGTTTGTCTATTTCGGTATCTGCCGCGTGTCCGATAAGGACCGTGCTGTCACCGTCAAAGGACTCTCCACGCGCGATGTACGCGCCGATTATGTGGTGTGGCCCCTTAAGTTTGCCGTCAGCGGTAATGACCTCCGCACTCTCTATGCCGATATGTCGCGCGTGGAGCAGACGGCGCGTGAGTTCTTTATGGAGAAAGGCTTCCGTGAGACGGAGATGACCTTGGGCAACGCTTCTATCGACGACAACTGGTCGGGCTATTACGACCGTCGTCCGGAGAACCGTTATACCTTGCATACCTCGCTGATTATCTCTACGGCCGATGTCGACCGCGTCATCGCCAACCAGGGATGCCAGAGTGCGCTCCTCAGTAAGGGTGTCATCCTTAACTCGTATACATGGGATACCGACTACCAATATAACGGACTCAACGACCTCAAGCCTCAGATGATTGAGGAGGCCACTAAGAACGCCCGTGCCGTGGCGCAGAAGTTTGCCGACGATGCTCAGTGCTCGTTAGGTTCTATCCGCCGCGCCAGCCAGGGACAGTTCACCGTCGAGACCGACAATAACCAACCCTGGGTTAAGCATGTCCGCGTAGTCACTACCGTGGATTACTACCTGCGCTAAAACGCCCGTTTCATCGAATAAAATGCATCGCTTGCCGTGCCTCATATTCGGGCTTCGGCTGACCTGCTGTGGCTTGTAACATGTACGCCATGTTCTTAGCCAACGACCGCATCGTCTGCATGCCTTCGGCATCTAACGCCGCTTCACCTTCCAACCGGCCATAGACGATGTTCCAATACTGGGAGGTCACTATCGGCATGTTGAGCAACTGGAACGGCATATTGAGTGTCTGCAAGGCTGCCGTAGCGCCACCTCGACGACACACCGCTACCCCGGCTACAGGCTTACCGTTAAAGGCGGCTCCGTTGGAGTATAGCATACGTTGTACCAGTGAGATAATCGTCCCGTTGGGCTGACCATAATAGACCGGCGTCCCCACGATGAGGCCGTCACATTGAGCCATCTTAGCCGACACCTCGTTGCATATATCGTCGTCGAAGACACACTTACCATTACCCGTGTTCTTACATGTCGAGCAAGCGATACATCCGCGTACCGGCTTGGTGCCGACACCTATTATCTCCGTCTTGATGCCGTTTCTCTCCAACTCCTGCGCCGCTTCCTTCAGCGCCAGATACGTGTTCCCGCCTTTCTTCGGCGAACCGTTAATCAATAGTACTTTCATTGTTGGTTAGTATAGTTAGTGTTTCCTGTCAAATACTCCGTTTCTCGCTTTTTGCAGTGCCCTCGGTTAACTCTTTGTCGCCTTGCTGCGTATATGTGACATGCAGCGATGGCGTTGCTGTGGAGGTAATACATCGGGCATGATTTTTATATATGTTACATTTTCTCATTTTTTGTAACATGAAATGCATAACGTGTTACATTTTTTGAAATTTTGTAACATGAAATGCATAACGTGTTACATTCTATTTGATTTTGTAACATGAATCGATTCTATATTATCGGTTTTAGATTGTTGGGGATTGTCATTATATGTCATAAATAATCCCCCTCAAGCACGCAGGTAATTTCTTCCCGTATTCTTTGTGATGTGCAACGCACTCACAGCACTTTCCGTGACGAGGACATCCTTCTTTCGTGCAAGGGCAATCTACGTTGTTATGTGGACAGGGCATAGTGAATATTGTTTTTATCCTTTTATAAATATTGAAATTATTGTTGTTAGAAGTGTCAGAGATGCTAAAATCACAGCCCAACGCGCCCAACACATTGATTGTTTATGCTTTTTATCATCCTCTGCGGCTTGTTGCTCCATTTTCGCTTTCATTTCATTCAGAACTTGCAATTCCTCGGAATAATGCTGATTAATGTCACGCATTGGACTATTTTTAGATAACTCTTTTGCTAACATATCTGTATGTTCTTTCGACAATACAGGAGTTTCGAATATATCAAATCCATTCATTGCTTTATCTGTTGATGCTTAAAAATGATTTGGTTCGGGGTGTGTGAGATGGGGATGCAATTTCCGTTGTATGTATGCTATCGCAAATAGTCTTTTATACTAAACTGAAACTCCTGTAATTTCAACGCACTATCAATAACAAAATCTATACAAAATCTACAATCGTCCTGTTTGACAGATTTCGGAGACGTAAAAGACTCTGCAGATTCTACTATATACTTCTTCTCTCCATCAATACTACAAGATTCATATATTTTGGGAGTTATAACTTTAAAAAGAGCATATTTTTTGTAGTCAATTCCGAGAGCAGAAATCTTTAGTACATCACGAATGGCATTTGTTGTCTTTGTTACTTGTTCAAACCAACGCGCTTTATTTATCTCCTTTCTTGGGACAATTCTCTCAAAACCTGTTCCTATTTTTTCTCCCACATTAAAAATGCTATCATACCACTGCATCTTGTCGGATTCATAAGTAGATAGTAACTCCTCAAATCCGATGCAAGTACTACATAAGCATTCGTATGTATTATTCTCGTTCAAAAAAGTCTCTGCTTTCTGGATATACTCTTTAATATTTGGAAATTCTATCAAGTCGGCTAAAGAGATAGAATCGAAATCTTCTCCGAATTGCTTTAAAGTATTCTCTCTAAAGAATTGAGTAATTGTGATACGACTTTCTTCAATATCGGATGTTGAGGGAAATAAACCTTTATGCTTAAGATATCTGCGGCGTTCCTTTAAATTATTCATAGATTCTTTGAGGGTTAAATCCTCAAACAAATCCCAGTAGCCCATAAACGATATTGGTTCTGAATGTTTGTTTTTGGGTCTTGGATCGCCTTTGTCTTCAAGAACAAGTAACAAGAACATCTCTACGCTATCGTGAAATGCCAGAATAGAGAAACCAGCAAACGCACCAACTTGTTTCGCTTGTTCTATGCCAATTTTATATAAATACTTAATCTTGGCAAGTCTGCTAATAATAATGGATCTATCTAATTTCCCCATATTAATTCTATTTATTGCTCAATCAATTTGATTTCATCGGCTTCGAGACCATAAAGGGTATATACACGAGCATTGATCTCTTTGTCAGTCTCTGAGATTGTTGCAGTCAAAGCACTGCATTCAGATTTGTATTTATCAAAGAAATCCATCCATTCGTCTTGTTGAGTAAGGGAGAGTTTAATCTTCTGCTTTTTGAGTTCAGCAACAAAGCCCGCAAAATCGAGGGTGTCGAATGTCTCTAATGTGCTGGAGATTTTTACTTTCGGCAGATTGTTCTGCAAAAGACTTAAGAACCGAGCCCGCTTGGCTTGGAGATCTTTGTTCAAAGCTAACATTTTGTCCGCCAACTCAATAAACGGCTGTTGGTCATCAGCAGATAGTTTCGGGAAACGAATTTGCTTCAAATACTCACCTTTCACCGCTAAGTTCAGAAACTTTGTGGCAAATAAATAGTTGAATAATTTAGAATTCAATAGCGATAGTAAGAAGTATATAGAATACTCTCCTGTTTTTGGAATAACATTTATTATGGACTCCGCGCTATAAATTCCAGTTTTATCTATCGTGGCAACTATCCGTATTTTTAGGCTTTCATTGCGAGTACGTTGGATTAAAATCTTCTCCTTGGTGTCTAATTCTGTCTTAACACGTGCCCATTGAAGAGCATACCAAGGTATAGAGCCTTTAACACATTCTCGTCTAAGTACTAAATTATCTTTGAATGGAGCAACCCAAGATATAGCCCCATGATATTCTTCTAATGGGGTATTCTTGTCTACATACATTATCTTCCTCTCCAAATTACGCATTTCCCACTTACCAATATCTCTACCGAGGCAATAAGTGTGCAGTAATTCTTTCTCTATTCCTTTAGAAATAGCGTCTTCCTCTGTTTCGAAAATAAAGGCATCGTTATTGCCTGTTACTATTCCTTGGAATACTGTGAAATGCTCATCTACAGTAGCAAAATCCTGTAAGAACATTTTGTCAGTAATAGTATCTGCATTTTCTTCTCCTATACTGATAGCGTTCTTAAAGGTCTTGAAATAATCGGAAGGAACAGAATGGATAGAAGGTTCAAAAAAATTGACAGCATGTCTAAGCGTGATTTCTTCTACTCCTTTCTTCTCAAACACAAGAATAGAAGTGTCTACCGTCGCATCAGAGAATACCGCACCTCCTACATAACTAACCTCGCGGAGCCAATGGTTATCCAAGAATAAATCACGCAAAGGTTGATAAGATAGGTTATTTAGAACAATAGACGGAATAATAAAGGCGACTTTGCCATCTTTCTTGGATAGTTCCGTGAGACCTTTTTCTACAAAGAGAGAGAATAAGTCGCTACGTTTGAAGAAAGATTTGTACGCCGTTTTATAATAGTCCTTATCGGCAACAGGTATATTCTCAACATTAACGTAAGGCGGATTGCCAATTACCACATCAAAGCCTCCTTTTGCGAAGACTTGCGGAAACTCGGCTTGCCAATTGAAGGCCTTTTCTCCTGCTATTTCTGAGTCGCTAATAAGAGAGTTACCGCATTTAATGTTGTCATTGAGAGAACTAAGTTTGCGGCATTTCTTTGCCGTACGTAGCCATAAGGCAAGGCGTGCTATTTCTACGCTTTCCTCGTTAATATCTACGCCAAAGAGGTTGTTTTCCAATATGTAATTCTCAATTCCAGGAAACTCAATATCAGAATTGGTCACCTTCTTTTCCATTGTATCAATCTGTTTGTGCTCTTCCATTAGGAAGCGCAGAGCAGCATTGAGAAATGCGCCACTACCGCAAGCTGGGTCGCAAATAGTGATTCCTTTGAGCCATTCCCGGTACGCATCCAGTTTGTCCAAGAGCCGTTTCTTGGTTGCCATCTGGCGGTTCTTGTCGGCGAAATACTCGGCTTCGTCAATACCCATCTCGGCTTTCTTCTCTGCGCAAAGCCGACCGACCGTGTTCTCGACGATGTATTTGGTGATATACTGCGGAGTATAGAACACACCATCTCGTTTGCGTTTAGAGACGGTAGGCGCCTCTCCGGCTTTGATTTGCGCAGTAACTTCTTCGATTTCGTTAAGCGAGTTCTCAAAAATGTGCCCAAGGATATTGACATCTACCTCGCTGGCGTAATCATATTCGGACAACTTTTTTGTATGTTGAGCCAACAACTCGTCGTTGATGATCAATGCATCTAACACCTCATCCGGTTTGAATAAGCCGCCATTATAGGCAAAGATATTTCTTTTTTCGTTACCTGCATCGAGGTAGCCGAAATATTGCTGGATACGCTTGTATAAAGGTATCTCGACATCCATATCTTTCAGCTGCTCCCACTCTTTGATGATTTGCAGCATCATATTAGACGGCAGTAGATAGCAATCCTCGGCAAAAAAGATGAACAATAGACGGTCGAGCAACTTTTGCGTCTTTTTGAAAAGGAGTAGTATTTGCTCTTGGGGTGTCTCATCCGTCGTATTATTTTTGAGAATATCAGCAAACATTTCACGCTTGAAAGCGGAATAGTCTTTGTATAGTTGCTGTGTAATCTGATCTTCTTTGCTGACACTTTCTGCCTTGGCTTTTATAGGTAAGTCTTGGCTGAGCGTACCCCAAGACAAACAGAAATAGAGTTCTCTAAAATCTTCTTCTTTGAGCGAAAACAAATCCCATTCTCTATAGTCTGTTGTATATTCAATATAGAAACGAAGTTTCTCGAAATTAGAAATAATCACATATTTTGCGCCTCGGTGTTGATTCTTATACCCAAAGGCTTGTGTTTCCACCTGTGTCAAATTAGGCGTTTTATGGTCTTTGAGTTCTATGATACCGATTACTTTTTCATCCTTCAAAATAGCTCCATCTGCTTTCTTGGAGTCCGTCTCGTTTTTCTTCTCGGTAATGAGGTTGTAGTCGCCTCCACTTTGATACATGGTATAGCCAAGAACTTGCACAAACAGGTCGCGCAAGAAACCTTCTTGGTATTGTTCCTCCTTGCTGGTACGTATTCGTTCTTGCACTTGTGGATTCAGGAAGTGCGCTTTGTATTTCTCCCACGCAGCCTTTACCTGCTCGTCGTTGAGCATTGCAAGGTATCTCTTTATGATGGTATTTTGAAAGAACATATCTGTGGTGTATTATAAGCTCTCGTAGTATTTACGTATCTTCTGAGCCATTACGCTTCTTCGTTATCACTATCTATATCCATCAAATCACTCTCATCATTTTCCTCTATGATAGGCGTAATGGTGTGTGGGTCTTGTACCTGACATACTGCGTTGATGGCTCCCATAATGGTTTTGCCACGTTCTTCAATAAAGGTCTTGAAATCATTATTCTTTGCCGCCTCAAAAGCTTTCTCAGAAATGAAATGGGTAGCAAGGTGCTTGTCAATATTTGGTTCAAGAGCCTCGTATTCGGTAAGATAAACAGACGGCTTCTTATTAGAGATAGCTTGGTTGAGGCGCTTGGATATAAATGCAAAGTTAAGAACCGAATTGACATCGTTGGTCGTAAGTCCAAAGGTATTGTGCAGCGAGAACGGGAAGAAATGGTGATTCTCCTTAGAGGCTGCGCGCGAAGCGTTAGTGTTATCAATCGTAACTACTTGTCCGTTGTCGAAGTCTTGCGGTACATTACGAGCCATCAAACACAGGATACCATTCTTAATGACAGAGGATGTGTTCATGCGGATACGAGCAAGGTCATCGGCTTTAAGCGATATAGTAAAGATACGCGGCTCGTTCTCACCTGCGATGATACGCTCAATCCAATCGGCATCTTCGTTCATGCGCGTGAGCGTGGATGCTGAATAGCGGTTAGTAAATGTAACCGTCCAGAACCAATCATCAATCAGCTTCTTGTGCTGTGGCTGAATGCCGTTGAGTTTGCCGAGATAGAGATAGTACTGAATGACAGCAAGCATATTGGCGTACGGAAGAATAGAGCGGTTCTGCGCCCCAAGCGATTTAACATAGTCAATCGCTATACGCAGACATTCCGTCGTACGTTTCCAAGCGTCCACACATTCTTGGTTGGTCAGTTTTAATTGCACGAGTTTGGTACAATCGTGTTTAATATTTAGCGAGAGCGATTGCGTGAAAATCTCTTCGCCAATTTTACCATATAGGCTGATAGCTTTCTCACTATTGAACTCTTTGATTTTATCACGGAGATCAAAGTCTTTCGACCAAACTGTAGCATGAACGAGGTCAAACAGCGAAAGACGCTTTCCTCCTTGGTTGATGCGTTCAAAGATATCAACAACCTCTTCCAATCCCATATTGCGTGACATGATGATGCTAATGGGGTAATTATACAGGCATTCCTGACATTCCCGCAAAGCCTGCATTCGTTCGAAATCGCCTTTTGTGGCATATTCCATGATGAGGTTGTTGTATTCGGTTGCATTCCATATCTTCCAAACAGGAATATTGTGTTGCTCCGTTTTAAGTTGTGGCACCTTGAATTTCTTGGAATCGAGATTGTAGCAGATAGAAGAATAGTCCGTATCATTCAGCGTTTTACCCATCAAAGAGACATACAACGAGGTGATACGTTGCTGACCATCAAGAATAAACATGAAATAATTTCCTTGCGGCTTCTGCGGAAAACCAAACTCGGAAATATCGCGCCCAAACGCTTCCATTGAAGTATCTGTTTCCCATAGGAAGAAAGAACCTATCGGATAACTGTGCGAAATACTATTCAACAGCTTAACAATCTTTGCTCGCTCCCACACATATGCACGCTGAAAGCGCGGAATGCGCATGTTGCCTCGCTCTAGCTCTTGGAATACTCTCTGCAAATTCCATTGATTGATAATTTCAATTCTATCTGCCATATATCAGTATTAGTTTTAATCAAAATAAGTTTCAGGATTCAAGTCTTGCGGACTTCGCCAAATCATGTGATATTCCTCACGCAAGATTTTCTTCTTGTGTTTCCAGAACGTATGGCATGAGCCAAACCACCACTTGCCTTTCGGCATGTTTAGTTCTTTTCTGGTTAATCGCTCCGCTTTAGCGTCAACCTTCTTCTTGATGGCTTTATATTCAGCCAAGCGGCTCTTTCCTACCTCTCCTTCCATATCTTGGTATTAGTTTTCTTGCCGTGTTAGTGGCGTTGCAGGGGCATTACCTATGCGGAACGGGGGAATATCGTATCCTACCTTACCTTATATATACTTTGTATATATCCCGTGATTTTGATTATTGTTTTTCATTCTCTATAGGCATATTCTCCCTTGCTGCCTCAATGGATTTTTGCAATTGACGCAATCGAACTTCTTTGGTTAACAAAATGAGTCCATGACAATTTTGACACCAGTGGTGACACAATTTGGAAATCCGGAAACATTTGGGCAAATTGCATCATACGGCGGATCGTTCTTTCCTCAAAGCCCTTTCCATATTCTTGCTGCAATTCGGTCGCAACCTGCGACACAATTTGCTTACCATATTCCGCACGCTCATTATTCAGCATATCGCGATTGATACGATTGCCGATATTCCAATACATCGCTGTTAACTCATAATTGGCAGTTGCTGCTACGTGTGAACGAGCAGCAACCGATAATCTGCCGCAAGTCATCGATGAGTTCTATTGGCACTAATCCTTTTTGTGTTACTTTCTCTATATCTGCCATAGCCTTATTCGTCAGTTAATTGTATGATGGCGTATGTATATGATACCATCATTTACTGGTGTTGCGTTAATCGTGTCGCATATGTCTATATTTTATTGATATATAGTTATTTATGAAGATATTTATATTTTTCGATTTGATCAAACAATGTTTTTTATGTTTATGTCTTTGAGTGCGTTGTACTCGTAGAATTGTACAAATTGGTAGTAAAAGATGTCTGGAAGCTTGCTTACAGGCAGATTTTAGTAGCATTTTGTGCAAGAAGCAAAGCTTCTAAAGCACTCAAAGGGTTTGGTTTGTTTTTTTCTAATTTTATTGCAACAGTAATAACCATCATTTTATAATTTAGGGTGCAAAGATACAAAAATAAATTGACATATGCAAGATGTTTGTAAATTTTTACAAAAATAAGCGTGCAAACGTAGTGAGATAAGACGTTATTTGCATTTTGCATATCGTGGACCAACGAGCCAGTTTGGCTCCCGAAATCGTGGCCGCGGAACATAAAGAGCGAACCCTCAAGTCCGCTCTTGTTGCTCGCCTCAATACCCTCCGTCGTACTGAACTCTTGGCGCGATAGGGCGCTTATTTTTTCTTGTAGTAGTTATTTACGGAAATGGAGGCATAGATGACTACTGCCAACAGTAGCAGCCCCATTACGATGCCCATGATGCGGGTGTTGTTGGTCAATTGTACCCATAGCCATCCAAAATTAAATGCGAAAAGTACAATGCCCCAGCCGAGTAATATGCCGATGGTCTTGATGATGGCTGTCGGACCGGCCGGTTTAATCTCTCCTTGGATGACTCGTTTGACGATGACGAAGGTAGGAATGAGCGCTATGATTAGGGAGAGGATAGTAATAATCCATAGGCGTCTTTGCTTGGCGGCTTGTAGTTCTTTTTGTTGTTGTTCATTACCGCCGATACGCTCTTGTAACGCCTTGTAGCGACGGTAATCATCTCCTGCGATAGACTCTAATTGGGCAGTATAGGCGTCCATGTCGAAGTCCTGTGCGGAGGCGATGGCGATGATATCTTCTTCTGTCAGTTGGGCGGCGTTGTTCTCAGCTACTGCCGTTGTTGCGAAAAAGAATAGGAACACTAAGAGTTTCATGTTTATAAAAATTTTAGGAATAGGGAGATGATGCCAGTGTTGATGATATCGGTAAACATAGAGCCTATGATGGGTACGATGAGGAAGGGGGTAGGGGAATAGTGGTACTTATAACACACGGCGCTCATGTTTGCCATCGCGTTAGGTGTGGCTCCTAATCCGAATCCGCACAAACCGGCACATAGTACTGCGGCGTCGTAGCTGCGACCTAACATCGGGAAGGCGATAAAATAAACGAACAGCACCATCATTACCACTTGGGCAAACAGGATGACTACCAGCGGCAGCGCCAGACTCGCCAACTCCCACAGCCGCAGCGAGATCATCGCCATTCCGAGGAACATAGACAGACAAATATTACCTACGCTTGTGATACGCTCTATATCCAGCAATCTATCTGCCTTCACCCATTTCCCGTCATGCTTGTAGGGGATAAATCCGATGATATTTCGTACGATAGCGGCTAATATCAGGGCACCGAAATATGTAGGGAAGGTGACGCCTGTCTTGGCGAGCAACCAACTCAATAGTGTGCCCCCGCCCATAGCTATGAGAATCCAATAACTAGCCTTGGCATACTGCTGGAACTCTTGCTCGTTGGTACTCATTCGTTCAGCACGTCCGGCGGGGGAAGCCTCGTCACTCTCGATACCGGCCATGGCGGGGTCGATGGTCACATCTTGCGGCTGCATCTGTTCGTGGGTCAGTTTGGTGCGGATGATACGGTTGGCCAATGGTCCACCCACCATCGAACCGGCTATCAAACCGAAGGTGGCAGCTGCCATGCCTATGGTTCCTGCACCATGTAGTCCCATCTGTTCCAATATGCCGGCAAAACCGCCTGCTGTGCCGTGTCCTCCGGTCATGGACACACTACCCAACAGCACATTCACAGTTCCGTTGCCTTCCTGTTCTTTGCCAAAACCGCCTTGTCCTTCAACGAAGCCTTTCACGGTGTCCGGCATAGCCATGTTGATGTCCAATACCTTGTTTGTCCCGATAGTTCCTTTGGCCACACCCGTGTTGTTGCACACCTGAATCTTGGCGATGTCCTTGGCTTTCGTCTGTGTCAGGAGCAATCGCAAGTCGCCGTTGATGGGGCAGTTATCCATGCGGAGGTTGTAACCTTCGATAAGGTCTTCGTAGCCACGAATCATCAGGTCCGGCATCATCTGGAGGATATCCATCAGCGACTCTTCTCCGGTCAGGTCCATGCGCTGGGGATAAATCGTTGTCCGGTCGGCTTTCATCTCTATGACGGGCACGCTATCGTTAGCCAGTATCGAGGTGGCTATACAGCAGCAAGCGAGCAATATGACAATAGGACGAAGCATGCCGATTTTTATTGGGTATGCGCCTTAGCCGGAGCAGGTTGAGGACGGTATCGTTCGACGAGTGCATCGTGGCGAATACGGCCGTAGATGGCCACTGCTGATGCACAGACGAGCATCAAGAGGATATCCGTCATCGCGTCCGCATAGACCGGATGGTCGGTGATATACTCCGGATGGAAAAGCGTGAAATAGAAATATTCTATCACTTTCCAGCACGCTCCCATACCTACTGAAAAGAAGATGACGATAAGCGCGATGAGGCGTTTATCGAGACGGATGTAGTCGCTCCACAGGTGCATCGCCACATGGATCTGCCACAAGAGAATATACGGCAGGAGAGTTCCTGTTTCCATCAGCACCAGTTCGTCCCACCATCCGATACGTCCGTTGAGATAGTCGCTCATGACATATCCGGGACGCCACATCAGATGCCACATGGTATAGAAGATGTTTCGCGAGCCCAATCCCCAAGTCTCCATGAACGAGAGCACGGCACGTTTGATGGTGATACGTTCGTGCGACACCTCGCTTTGTTTCTTGATGACCTCTTGTTGGGCCTGGTACCAATCTGAGATACGAAGCCACTGGGTCCATGCCCACCGGCAGATGGGCGTTAGCCATTGAATCAGGCGGTTGAGAAAAGCGAATCGGCTATTCATGGCTCCCACCTATTATTAGAATTCAAACTGCTCAATCTTAAACAGACCGCACTCGTTCATGATTTTGCTATAGCGTTTATAGTCTGCTGTGAGGGCATATCGCTCCAGCGACTCCTTATCATTCCATGTATCTTAGTCGGATATTATATTATTTGCGTTACCGTTCTGCCCTTCGCAGCCATGTCTCTTCGCTGTGTGTGTGCGTGTGTGTGGTAAGCATTACCAAATATTGATTTTCCAAATCGGGTGCAAAGATATAAAAAAAATGGCATGTATGCAAATTTTATTTGCAGATTTTTGCGAAAATATTTGCGTGTATCGTAGAAAAGGTATACCCCTGCCTCATCTAAAAGACGCTTGTTATTTGTCCCCTTTTCAAAATCTTCAGTTGTGAGTCATAAAATCTCTCTCCTCGCCAATAATCTACACTTTTTTCTTGCCCATATCATTTTTTTTTACTAATTTTGCACCGTCTCTCACTTTGTGGGAGAATTGAGCAGTAATTTTGCAGCCGAAAAATTTAACACGCATGAAAGAAAAATCATCAACAGCTTATTTGTTTGATTGCTATATCTGGCTCGTTAACACACTTGCGCGCGGTCCTATTTCTCGCGCAGAACTGGATCGCAAATGGGCGCACTCGTCCGCTAACGCGTACAAACAAGATGCTCTCCCCGAAAGCAACTTCCACCGTTGGCGCAGAACAGTCGAACTAATCTTCGATATCACCATTGCCTGTAACTCCAATAATGAGTACTACATCGCCGAGATGGATGAATCACGCGATGCGGATCTACACAAGCGCCTGCTAACCATCATGGGCATCAATAGCCTACTCAAAGACAGCAAGAGCCTCAGCGACAAGATTCTCTTTGAGCCTGTACCATCCGGCGATAAGTTCCTCGCACCCATCATTGAAGCGCTGCGTGACAAGTGTGTCATTCAGATGACTTACCAGGGCTTCGGCAAGCCAAGACCTTATACCTTCCCGGTTGAGCCATATTGCCTCAAGATGTTCAAGCAACGCTGGTACGTGTTGGCTTATTCTCCGGACATTGATAAAATGCTACTCTATTCGCTCGACCGCATCCACGCCATCGAACCGACCAAGCAGAAATACAAAATTCCTGCCAGCTTCGATGCCGAGCGTTATTTCAAGAATATTTACGGTGTGAGTGAATTGGAAGGTACGCCGGAGTTGATTAAAATCAGCTTGGATGCTTATCAGGCGAATTTCCTGCGCACTCTCCCACTGCACCCATCGCAGAAAGAGGAAGAGACCTACGACGATTATTCCGTCTTCAGTTTTTATCTGTACCCGAATTTCGAGCTCAAACAAGAGTTGTACAAGTACGGCTCCAATTTGGAAGTGCTCGAACCACAATGGCTACGAGATGAGTTTCATAAGAATGCCAAAGACAGCTTGGAGTTTATTTACGAAAGGAAAGAGAAATGAAAGACTTTGTAGCCATAGATTTTGAGACCGCCAACTTCACGCAGTCAAGCATCTGTTCGGTCGGCATTGTCATCGTCAAAGACGGTGAGATTGTAGATAACTTCTATTCCCTCGTTCGCCCGATACCGAACTATTATAATGATCGCTGCAGTGAGGTAAATGGTATGTGCTATGACGACACCTGCGAGGAGCGTGAGTTCCCGGATGTATGGGCAGACGCGCAGCGCAAGATACACGAGTACTTCCCCTGTATCGAGGAGGGTGAAGTCCCCTTCGTGGCACACAACAAGGCTTTTGACGAGAACTGTCTGAAGGCCGTTTTTGCCGCCTATGACTTGGCTTACCCCAATTATGATTTTGAATGCACTCTGCTCAAGTCGCGCAAGGTATGGCCGGAGGGGCATCATAATCTGGACATTATTGCCAACTATTGCGGCTATGACCTTACCAACCATCACCACGCACTCGCCGATGCCGAAGCCTGTGCCGTGATTGCAATGCAGATATTATAAAATAAAAATAACATGTATAACCTTTAAATATTTAAAATTATGTTCCCTACTGATTTAACTGAATTTGATTATCTTGATCTCGTTTTGGACGAAATCGCAAAAAAAATATTACCTATTGTCAATTTGGACAATGAAAACCCAGAACTGATTAACTGGATGGGTATTCTCATTTCCGGTTTGCATGATGAGCTAAAAGACGAAGAACTTGTTGCGAAGCTATTAGAACAGGCTACGTGGAATGAATTAAACCTTTGTGAAGCGGACATCAAAAAGATAATTGATGAAGTTCGTCAAAAATGTCAAAAGTTATTGCTCGGCTATAAAAAAGCTTTTGACGAAATCATTAATTCAGGACGTACTGGAGAAGAAGCTTTAGCGTCTATCCAGGAATACCTGTAATTGTATAACCTAAAATAATACTGAATAATGGCAGAAAATTATCAAACAGGTGTGAATGTCGAGTACTACAAACCATTACTCAATGATTTCTTAAAAGAAAATAAAGAAATCTTTATGAAAAGTGGATACCCTTGGGGCTTATTTATTCCATATACACTTCCTAATTACAGTCAGGCTCCTATAAAAATCTTTTATGTAGGATTAGATACCTATTATTGGGTAGAAAAGAAAATAATGCTTGAAAGTTTTGAAAAGAATCGTATTGAAGAATACTTTGAGGCAAATCAATCTGCTGTTACAATGGACACAACCCTCAATTGGGGGAATGCTGCTGGAGCATTTTGGAGTTTTGTAGACAAATTGCATTTGTACATAAGAACGGGTGAGTTGAAAGATTTGACTAATCTTGAAGATAAGGATAAGGAAATCATTAAAGAGGTAGGATATGGGAATATCAATTGCATGGAACTAAACAATACATTATTTAATAAGGAACAAGAGATAAGCCCTACTGATTGTGATCTTGACAAATTATATATTATTCGTGAGAAATCAAGATCATTTGATAAATTATCTCATATTCTTGAAGCATACAAGCCCGATATTATTGTAATATTAACATGGGCAGATAGAGAAGATATTTTTGGTGACTTAGATTATACTTGGCACGAAGAACTATATAAAGATAAGATTCACGCGGTGTATTCCCTTAAAGATTATAACACAAAAGTAATATGGAGTTCTCATCCTCGACGATTTTCATTTATAGGAGAAAATCAAGAAAGTATGGTATATGAACTTGGAGATTTAGTATTAAAACTTTCTAACAAATAATTGATTCAACTATGTCACTTTGGAGAATTTCAGTTAAGAGCAGCGGAACCGTTAACGGAATCCGCTTGGAGAAAGGGATGTTCGTCGAGATGCCCACTCCTGTATCCATGTCTGACCCATTAAGATCAAACGTCACCGAGAACAAACCCAAGATCAACAACTTGTTCGTCAGCAAGTACGGCGTTGACCTTTTGAAAGCTGGTTTGATCTCAACGAGCCATCTTCAGTCAGAAAAAATTTCATAAAAATTGCAGTTTTTTCACTCTCCTTCACTTTGTGAGAGTTTGGAGCAGTAATTTTGCAGCGTGATTCGAAAGAGTCGCGCTGTATTATTTATATTTTATACGCACACATACCGATGATTATGGCAAACAAGGATTTTTTCTATCTCCAACTGGAGAAGATTTTTATTGTGAAACAAATCTTTCGGCAACCTTGGTTCGAGAATGCGCCATTTCATACTGTATGCGAGTTCGCTCATTGTGAACCGCATACTGCGGAGATGTTTGCACAACTATTATTAATTGATATCATGCTCACGCCCAAAGAAATCGCGGCAGAGCGTGAACGATTAGAAAGGATGAAATCATGAATAACAACTAAATTTTATAATTATGAAAACCCCAGAACGGAATGAGAGCGAGATGGATGAAATTACAAAAAAGGTCTTACAACTCTTCGAAGGCCCATCAAACAAACGGCATTTGAGCCAGCCAAGGGTTAAATCAAATCGAAAAGCAAATAAGCCATCGTAAATCACTAACACTATGATCCCACAATCTATCAACGACCAACTGGAACTATTGCGTCTCAAAGAATTATTCATGTCGGATATCGAGATCCGTAGCAAAATGGCTGTGCTTATATCCACTGCCCATGAAAACTCGAACTTCAAGGAGTTCTGTGAACTAACTCATTGCACGCCGGATGTCGCGAAAACATTCTCTCAATTATTTTTAATAGACGTCATGCTCACGCCTGAAGAAATAGCTGCGGAGCGAGAACGATTAGAAAGGATGAAATCATGATTCATTACGACGATTACACCTTGCAACTCATAGAACGTGAGATCGCATACATCTATTCCTCAGATGTGACAGGCTATCCGGAGAGAGAATATCTGTTAGAACTGCGCAAAAGGATTCTTGAAAACCAAGCATTGGATCATCAAGAGGAACTCCTTCCACACATCATCGCCTTCAACGATGCCCTTCGCGATGCACTCCAGCAGATGTACGACCGTGCGCATGAAGTGTATGCACAGGTGGCATCTATTAATCCGGATATTGAACTATCTGCTAAATGCTACCTAAATTGGGAATATCCAACGCTTCATCCATACCAAGCAGAGGATCGCCAAGACCTATGGTGCGCTTTGCAGGATAGCGGATGGAACCCCCAGTATGATAATGGCGTCGGGTTTGCTTTGAGTCTTCCTGATAGAGACAACGAATCGTTTGAGTCATTCATAGGTATGGACTGCCCACCGCCCAACTGGAATGAAGGACTTGACCGCGAACTTACAAAAGACCTGCATCTTATTCAGCAATTCCATCATCTCTTTGACCACACTCATTTTGCCCTCACAGACTTTATCTTTGTCCGCGATTTCAACATCGAGATAAATATCAACTTTGAAGAAAACTTAAAACTATAAACTTTATGAAACCACTTACAACAGAAAAAATTAAGGGACAGAACGGAGAGGACATTGTCGTCTGCGGTGACGAACAATGGCTTACCCATGTTCCATCCGATTATCAAGGTGCTTACGAGGTTCCTGATGGAGTAACATGGATTAGTATTGATGCATTTAGAAGTTGTGATGAAATCACATCTGTATACATCCCCAAAAGCGTCACGCGTATAGATACACAAAACTTCGGTTTTTGTGATAGTTTGACCTCTATCGTCGTAGATGAAGACAACCCTGTCTTTGACTCCCGCGACAATTGCAACTCAATCATCGTCACAGCAACCAACACACTCATCCATGGTTGCAACGGCACTATTATCCCGAATGGTATAGAAGTTATTGCCGAGGGCGCTTTTGTCGGTTGCTATCATTTGCAATCGCTCCGTATTCCGGCAAGCATCAAATATCTCGAACCTGAGTTCTTTGAGGTTTGCCCGAATCTTTCGTCATTCGTCGTCGATGAGAACAACCCAGTCTATGACTCCCGTAACGGCTGCAATGCCATCATAGAAACAGAAACGGACACATTGTTATATTGTGCAACGCTTGTTGAATCTTTTGTCATACCTATAGGAGTTCGACATATCGGAGATGGAGCATTCAGGGGTTGCCGTATTCTAAAATTCGTCTATATCCCTCATAGTGTTACGAGCATTGGAGAGGACGCTTTCTTGAATTGCAATTCTCTGGAAGGTGAGATGGATTTAACGGGTATTGGCCTTATTGGAAATGAAGCTTTTGATGACTGCTCGCACCTCACAAAAGTTACAATCGGCTGGGGACTTCGCAAAATCAGCCGAGGTGCTTTCTGCTCTTGCATCAATCTCAAAGAACTTGCTATTACCGGTGATGTTCGCGAAATAGAATCATGGGCATTCGGCAGATGTGATAGTCTGGAAAGTATAACCCTGCCTGCAAGTGTTGAGAAGATTGAGCCAACTGCATTCAAAGAATGCAATCGTATCTCAAAAGTATTTATTCCCAAAGGCACATCCGAACACTTCGGCAGCTTTGACGCCCTCAAAAAGTATCGCCATTGTTTTATTGAGTATTGATTGTTATGTGCTGGTCAAAACTAAAAGCGAAAGTCAATGACGAGGGCTATATCAAACCTGCCATCTTTGAAACCGAATGGAACCGCTGGTATATTCTAAAACTCGTCAAAGGCGATGCCGAATTGTGTGAAAATTTTTTGGCTGAAGAAAAAGCCTCTGATGAGCCCCGTGAGGAGTACATCCAACTTCTCGAAAAGGAGATAAAGACTTGCAAAGCAATTGTCCGTGAACGCGAGTTCTACGGCCGTATTGCCCGCTTCAATCCTCTTCCCTGGCTCTGGTCGAAAATCTTTGGCAACTAAACAACATCCATTACCAGCGTATACCATCTGCTCCGCCCGCATTCATCCATGCGCGTTTTTTTGTCCCTTGCTCGTGTCTTCTGTCGCGAGTTTTTAAGGCCCGCGTAATTTTTTTTGCATTTTTTTGCGAAAAAATTTGCAAAAGGCAAAGAGTTTGACGTACCTTTGCAGCGTTTTTGAATTCTGATGACAAAACGGGGGACAAAAACTTGCGTATATCAAAATTTTTTTGTACCTTTGCATCCGAATTTTGAAGATTGCTTGAATTCTTACTCGTTTACGAGTAAATCAGGCGGTCTTCACTTTATTACTAACCATTAAACCAACCTTAATTATGGAAAAGATTTATTCCTTGAATCGTGAGGAGCAGGCCAACCTCCGCATCGTCGAACACCTCAACATGTCAAACCTGCCGGAACCCATCCAACGTATGCTCTCGCTGGCCACCACGCCCGAAGAGCAAGACATCCTCTTGATGGCAACGCTCGCCGCCGCCAGCGCGTGCGTACCTAATGTTTACTTCCGCTATGGCCCGACGGGCAAGAAGTATTTTGCCAACCTCCAATGTTTCATCTTAGCTGCCTCAGCGAGCGGCAAGGGTATCGCTAACTTGGCACTCGACATGATTCGTGTGATTGACAACCGCTATCCGCTTCTCATCCCCGGAGACAGTACGCTCCCTGCATGGTACAAAGTCTTGGCGGAACAGAACGGCTGCGGCTATATGCATGAGTCCGAAGGCTCAGTCATCACCGACATCTGGCGTGCGTCAGCCGCTAACTACAACACAGCCTTACGCAAAGCTGCCGAACATGAACCTCTCAGTCGCAATCGTTGTCTCGAGCAATCTGAGATACCCAGTCCGCGACTGAGTATGCTTCTTACCGGCACCTATAACCAGTATCGCGCCTTAGTACCCTCTGTGGAGAATGGCTACTTCTCCCGCTTGCTCACTCTCTGCATCCGCGAGACACATCCGTTTGACAGACGCTACGTCTCTGCTAAGCCCACTCAAAGCGCTATCCCGCAACAAGTCGGCCATCAACTCTTGCGTCTCTACGAACCCTTGGTCTTTGACGAAGAACGCGAATGGAGTCTTACCGATGCCCAGAAAGAGCGTTTGGGAGAACACTTGGAAACGGAGTACACCACACTCATCAGCCTCTTGGGCGATAACTTCCACTCCGCTGTCGTTCGTATGGCTGTCCAAATCGAACGCATCGCGATGATACTGTCGCTATTGAGAATGCCTTTGTCCGTTGCGTCCGGATTGAATCCGGACATCCTCACCTGTTCCGATACCGACTATGCTACAGCCGAACTCATCGGCAATAAACTCCTCCTTCATATGGCAGCAGCCTACCGAATGATTGACGGCGATACCCTTGACCTCGTCCCGGACATCAAACCTCTTGACCAGCGCCAAGTCCTCTTTGAACAGTTACCGATTGAGTATGAGAACAAAGTTCTTTTCTGTGAAGCCAAGACGCAAGGTATTAGTACGAGAACAGCTACTAGGTGGAATGATAACTGGCAAGAACTAGGGCTCATCCAAAAAATTAAACATGGTGTGTATAAAAAGGTAGGATGACGAAGTTGTCTAAACTGTCTAAATGTCTAAATCCGACCTAAATAATAGACTATGAGCTATTTATAAATGGACAAAATAGACATTTAGACAATTTAGACACCTACAAATATGGCGTCCATTACCGTCGGATATATCCGACACCCATCTTCACCGAGGCCGCAATAGGACTGCATCGAGCCAATCCTAGACAATACACGACACTATCGTGTTGCCGAACGCGAGTGATCGAGACTACATCGAGCCAACTACGAGCCATTATCGAGAGAACATCGAGACATCATCGAGAGTGATCGACTTACAACTGTCCGGCTTCGACCAAGGTGATGATGCGTTCGGTGATGCGGTCCTTGTCGGAGGCATCGTATTCTTCCTTGAGGTCGTTCTTGAAGAGTTTGGCAATGAACTGCCAGAAATTAGCTGAGGCTTTGCCCTTGTACTGCTTGATGAGTTCATAACTCGTCCGGTCCGTCTCGCGGTCCATGAGTTTCATGAGCATCATGCCCTGGCTGGCATACATGTTACGGAAGTCTTTCTCGTACTTCTTGAAGAGTTGCCGTTCGAACTGCCGCCACCATTTCCTTCGGCTTTTCTTATCAGGCAGTTTAGCCAACTCGGCATCCGCATATGCCATGTCGGCGGTAATCATTTTGGCGTATGGCAGGCATTTCTTCACATCCCGCACCGTGCGCCAATAGAAACGCTCCTGGCGTTTGTTCTTAAAGGTCATCTTAGGGTAGACATACACTTCCCGCAGCCACGCCATATAGATGGTGTCGTTGGCGTCGGTATGCAGCCGCAGGGAGTCCGGCGAGGCATAGACCATCACCGACAGCCAGCAGGCTATGACCGGAAGGAAGAGGCGTCTCATGGAGCAATAATAACCTTTTTTCGGCCGCAAAGGTACAAAAATTATTCCAAAAGTGCAAAAAAAGTGAAAATAATTTGCTCATATCAAAAAAAAGCAGTACCTTTGCACCCGCTTTTGCGAAAATTACTTCACAAAAGCCCCGCGAGGAACTTGTTCTGAGCGGAGAGGAGGAAGCGCGAGCCGCCTGATTTCGACGCGGTCGAGAGCCATTAGGCGAGCCGTTTCCGACGACGGGATGTGGCGCAGTCCGGTAGCGCAACGGTCTGGGGGACCGGAGGTCGCAAGTTCAAATCTTGTCATCCCGACAACATAGTGATTAAGAAGAAGAAAGGTACCGCATGCGATATGTAATATTGATAGTGATGGCCTTTCTCCTTTTTGTTAATGGGGTTAAGGCAGACAAGGTAGTGCTCACTACCGGTCGCAGCATCGAAGGCACCATATCGGTGGAGAACGACGAGGTAGTCATCATCCGCGATGCCGACGGTCGCCGCTATCAGTTCCCCCGCAGCGATGTGCAGACGGTAGTCCATGGTGACGAAGCGGCTGCCACACTCGAACAGCAACAGGAGGAGAAAGTACGCAAAGATGACGGCATAGGCAAGGTAGCTCTGCGCTTAGATGCCGGCGTGGCCGCACTGTGTGTACCTTCGGAGCGCTGGGGCGAAGCTTTCGGTATAGACCTGCAGATAGGTAGCCGCAATATGATGGATAAGCGCGTGTTCTTAGGCGGCAGCGTAGGGTATTTGGGTGCCCTGACGAATAAGATGTATTCGTTTATCCCCCTGCAACTGGTGATGTCGGTGCCGTTGATGGAAGGCAAGCATGCTCCCGAGATAGGTTTCGGCCTCGGTTACGGCTTTGCCGTCAGACAGCCTGCCGGCGGACTGGCCGCCCGTATCGACTTCAGTTATCGCTATCAATACTCTAAGAAATCCGCTCTGCTGGTCGGCGTGCAGACGCGTTTTCAACAAGCCCGCATCGATGTGATAGAGACCGTGGACGGCCACGAGTATGAAAACCGTGTCGGCCGCAGTTTCGTTACCATAGGAATGCGATTAGGTATACAGTTCTGATGGCTCCCACTCCTGCAAATAGAAAGAAAGCCCCGCGCACCAATAAGGTGACTATCCTTCTTAACGATGCCGAGCACCGCGCCCTCACGCGCTATTGCGAGCGCTATACCGTTAAGAATCGTTCGCGCCTGATACGCGAGACACTCATGAGGGCTATTCTTAAGCAGATGGATGCCGATAATCCCACCCTTTTCTGAAAAAAATAACAGAAAAATGCACCGAAAGTGCACTTTTATTTGCGTATATCGAAAAAAAGCAGTACCTTTGCAGCCGCTTTTGGAGAAACACTAAATGCAAGACAAGAAGATACCCCTGTTAGATTGCCCTGTGGATTACCTTTTTGGTGATGCCAGCGGTAAGATAATGAACGAGTACGGCCGCTTCCCTTGTAAGATCAAGTGCGGTGTGTACGCCTTCATGGTTAGGGGATATGCTAAGGCGACCATTAACATTACCCAGTATGAGTTCCACACGAACGACTTACTGCTCATCGAACCCGGCAGTTTTCTGCTTATTCATGAGTTCTCGGAGGATGCTCTGGTCTACTATGTGTTGTTCTCGTCGAACTTTTTAGGTAAGCATACTTTCTCCAATCGCATGTCGCTGGATGCGTTGCAGTTGCACAATCCTATCGTCCATCTCGAGCCGCAATATGCAGCCGTAGTGGAAGGAACAATCAAACTGCTGATGCAGGCAAGTAACTGCAGACCATCCATGCTCGACACGGACAAGATGGTGCATGTGTTTAACTTGATGCAACTCTCGTACGCTTCTATCGCCCGTGAAAAGGACAACTACCTGGTCAGGCCGGTAGATCGCCGAAGTGAGATATATCAGGAATATACCAAACTCGTATTGGAGCATTATGCCGAGTGGCGGCATGTGTCAAAGTACGCCGAGGCAATGAGAATGACGCTACCGCACTTGTGCAGCACCATCAAAGCCGTGAGTGGTAAGACGGCCGGACAAATCATCGACGAAGCCCTGCTGACCGATGCTAAAGCCCAGTTGAAACTGACCACACTCCAGATTAAGGAGATTGCCCTGTCGTTGGGATTTGAGAATGTCGCGTTCTTCAACCGCTTCTTCAAGACCCACGTGGGCATGACTCCTAAGGAGTATAGAAACAATTGAGAGTTACACCGCGCTCTATAATCAGCGGTATCTTATATATATCGAGCGAGTGCCTTTCGGCCTGCAGAGGCGAAACGGTTACTTGCCAATCGAGAAGTGGCGCAGTTGGTAGCGCACTACGTTCGGGACGTAGGGGTCGCGTGTTCGAGTCACGTCTTCTCGACGAAAAAAGAGTCATCGAAGGATGGCTCTTAAAATTTTTACACAAAAAACGCCGGATTTCTGTCCGGCGTTTATTGTAATCTACCAACGGCTCATGCCGCCGAGGTCACATTCTAACAATCTGCACTTAGGCGAGTTTGTTGATATATACTGCCAAACCCGACTTGAGGTTAGCGGCCTTGTTGCGGTGAATGATATTACGCTTGGCGAGTTTGTCAAGCAGAGAGGTCACCTTGGGCAACATAGCAGCAGCTGCAGCCTTGTCCGTCATGGCGCGCAGGTCGCGTACAGCGTTACGCGTGGTCTTGGCATAATAATGATTGTGAGCCTTGCGGGCAGCCGTTTGGCGGATACGTTTCAAAGATGATTTGTGATTTGCCATCCTATTCTCTTGTTTTTAATTATTTATGTAGCCTATAGCAGAGTCGAACTGCTCTTTAGAGAATGAAAATCTCTCGTCCTAGCCGATAGACGAATAGGCCATTCGCGGAAAAAGCGTGCAAAGGTACGGCAAATTTTTGATATACGCAAATATTTTCGTAAAAAAGTGCGTTTTTTTTTGATATATAGATAAATTTTTGTACCTTTGCACCCGAAATGAACAGCAAAATAGTACTTATTATACTCTTTGCCCTGTCCTCAGCAGGGCTGTGGGCGCAGGGTGGAAAGCGTGAGTCGGGTAAGGAAAACCGCGGACCGGACTTGCAAACGGTTGAACCGGATTTCTTTGACCCTACGCGTAAGGAACCGCGGGCAGAATACCATTTCGCGATGGAATACCGTCTGCAGGCCGGATATGTGCAGCATTGGCAGCGGTCGCAGAACAAGAGTTTTACCGACATGTACCTGCACGGAGGAGAGCTGGGCATGACCTTCGACTTTATGTTGCCCTATCGCTTCAGTGCACAGACGGGTGTGCTCTACACCGTTGCCTACGGCACTTCGCGGCAGAAATGGGGCCCCATGTCCCCCGAAGATATGTACGCTAACACCAACTATCTGCGTTACCGCGTGACGGAGCACCAGTTGGCTATCCCGATGCGCGTATTCTATAATATCAAGCTGTGGCGCCAACTCAACTTGTTCTTCTATACCGGTCCGCAACTGATGATCGGTCTGGCGCAGACGACTAAGGTGGATAACCGCCTGACGGCTGCTACAGCCCAGTGGGCCAGCACGAACTTCGGTCAGCGCCTCAGCGACTATGACCGCTATTGGGATAAACAACTATGGGCCGCCAATATACAATGGGGATTAGGCGGAGGCATCGAATGGGATTGTTACCGTCTGCAAGCCGGATACGACTTCGGACTCAATAATATAGTACGCGAGAAACAGGTGCATCGCCAAAAACTCCATGAATGGAGTTGGTACGTGAGCTTCTGCTATCGTTTGCCCATACATTAAAACATCTATATCGTTCTTTCGGGGTGCCGCAAGGCTGAGATGACACCCGTTGAACCTGGGCAGGTAATGCTGCCAAGGAAGTATGAAAACAAATTCTTTAACTTGCTGCGCAAGATACTATATGTTAGGTCTTGCTGCATGGGGAAGCGCCGTAGTGGCGGCTTCCGACACCTTAACCGTTGCCCACACGATGGACGACGTAGTCATTATCGCTCCCGTGGTGCCTGCTACGGACAACCGCTCCGAACGCGATGCGGAAGAACTGAACCGCGAGAATACTGGTCAGAACCTCCCTTACCTATTAACCTCCACCCCTTCGCTACTCGTCACTTCGGACGACGGACTGGGGATAGGTTATTCCTATTTCCGCATCCGCGGTACCGACCACACACGTATCAATATGACGGTCAACGATGTACCGCTCAACGATGCCGAGAGTCAGACGGTCTTCTGGGTCAACATGACGGATATGGCTTCTAACCTCAGCCGGCTGAATGTGCAGCGCGGCGTAGGCACTTCGACCAATGGCTCGGCATCGTTTGGCGCCAGCATCAACATGGAGACGCTGCCTACGCGTCAGATGCTCAATGACTCGGCTAAAGCACACGTCACCGTGCAGTTCAACGGCGGCATGTACAACACCTTCCGCGAGCGCCTCCAAGCACAAGTGCAGTTGCCGCGTCACTGGAGGATGGAACTGGGGCTGAGTAAAGTCAATTCTGACGGCTTCCTCTATCGTTCTGCTTCGGACCTGTTCTCGTACAACGCAATGGTCGGTTATTTCGGTCATCGCACTACCGTGTCATTCTCTGCTTTTGGCGGGGCGGAGAAGACGCAGATGGCGTGGGACGGTGTCTCGGCGGATGACCTCAAACGTGACCGTAGATATAATCCTTCCGGAGCCTATGTAGATGCCGAAGGTAAGTTGCGTTACTATCCCAATCAATGTGACCGTTACAAGCAGCAAAACTTCCAACTGCGCCTCGTACAACGCTTTAATCCTCAATGGAGTATGAACGCCACTCTCCATTATACCCACGGCGGCGGATACTACGAACAGATGAAAGCCGGTAAGAAATACACGACCTACGGTCTGCCTCCTTATGTGACCGATTCGGGAGAGGTGCATAAGCGCTCAAATTTTGTGCGTTACAAGCATATGGACAACCATTTCTACGGTGGTGTCTTTACCTTCAACTATCGCTCCGAACCGGCCGACCTGACTATCGGCGGAGCAGCCAACCATTATCTGGGATACCACTGGGGACTGGTCTCCGACCATCTGTTCGAATCGGTGACGATGCATGAGTTTTACCGTAATCATGCCGATAAGTTGGATGCCAATATCTACGCTAAGGCCAACTGGCGCATCATCAACCGGGCGCAACAGCAACTCATCCTCTATGCCGACCTGCAATATCGTTATGTCTACTACCATCTGGGCGGCATCAACGATGAGGACCTGCAACCATTATACGCTACGCGTCATTACCATTTCTTCAATCCCAAGGTGGGCCTGACCTACCAGCATCGCGGTCATCGCCTATATGGCAACTTTGCCATCGCCAACCGCGAACCTTCGCGTAAGAACTTCACCGACGCAGGCGAACACGATATCCCTATGTCCGAGCGCCTCTATGACTACGAGTTGGGTTACTCCTATTCGGCACGACGCTGGCATGCGGGTATCAACCTCTATTTCATGGCCTACAAAGACCAGTTGGTGCTGACGGGAAAATACTCCGATACGGGTGCTTATCTGACCCGTAATGTGGACAAGAGTTATCGAGCAGGTATCGAACTGACGGGCGATTGGAATCCGGTGGATTGGTTCACGTGGCAGGCCGCATTATCGCTATGTCGCAGCCGTATATTGGACTACAAAGACTGGGTGTCGATATACGATGCCGACTGGAATGAGTTGCGACAAGACGAGGTGTCATTCGGCGATGTGGCGATAGCTTTTACGCCGGCAGTGACCTATTCCAATACCTTCTCGTTTGCTTACGCAGGTTTGCGCGCCGATATACAGACCATAGTGGTCAGTCGCCAATATCTGGACAACACGATGTCGCGTCAGGCCATGCTGAAACCCTATACCGTCACCAACCTCACGCTGCACTATTCGCTACCGTTGCCCAAGCGTTGTCCCGAGATTATCTTGACCGCTCAAGCCAATAACCTGTTCAACACCGCATACGAGAGTAATGGCGGCAATTGGATGTGTCAGTTTGAGGACGGTTCGCGCTATTATACCCCCTGGTATTACGCCCAAGCGGGTATCAATGTGCACGGAGGATTCATTGTTAAGTGGTGATTTTACAAAAAATGCATAAAAAATTTGCATATATGCAAAAAATGTATTACCTTTGCATCCGCAATTGAAAATATTAACCCATTAATCTATTATCCCTATGAACAAAAAATTCATCTGCCCCATCTGCGGATACGTATTTGAGGGCGCTGAGGCTCCTGAACGTTGCCCGCAATGTAAACAAATCGTTGAGTGGAAAGAAGCTGACGAGAGCAAAGGTCTCGTTTGGGCTTGCGAGCATGTAGTCGGCGTAGCCAAGGGGGAACAAGACCCCATTATCCACGATGGTCTTCGTGCACACTTCATGGGAGAGTGCACCGAGGTAGGACAGTATCTGGCTATGGCTCGTCAGGCTGACCGTGAGGGCTATCCCGAAGTAGCAGAGGCTTTCCGCCGCTATGCTTATGAGGAGGCTGATCACGCATCACGCTTTGCTGAACTGCTCGGCGAGTTAGTGTGGGACACCAAGACCAACCTCGAGAAACGTATGATGGCTGAGGCAGGTGCTTGCGAAGATAAGTTCAAAATAGCCAAACGTGCTAAAGAGCTCAACCTCGACGCTATCCACGATACTGTTCATGAGATGGCTAAGGACGAGGCTCGTCACGGTGCAGGCTTCCAAGGACTGTATAATCGTTATTTTAAAAAATAAACATAAATCATGTCAAAAGTAACTGTTGTGGGCGCCGGTAATGTAGGCGCAACATGTGCGAATGTATTGGCCGTAAAGAAAGTGGCCAGTGAAGTAGTTTTAATTGATATCAAAGAAGGTGTTGCCGAAGGCAAGGCCATGGACATCATGCAGACAGCTCAGCTGCTGGGCTTTGATACCGTTGTTAAAGGTGTAACCAATGACTATGCTCAGACCGCTAACTCGGACGTAGTAGTTATCACTTCCGGTCTGCCTCGTAAACCGGGTATGACCCGTGAGGAGCTTATCGGTGTGAATGCCGGTATCGTAAAGAGCGTAGCCGATCAGGTGCTCAAATACTCGCCCAACGCTATCCTCGTAGTGGTTTCCAATCCTATGGATACGATGGCTTATCTGACCCTCAAAACTACCGGTCTGCCCAAGAACCGCGTAATCGGTATGGGCGGTGCTCTCGACTCCAGCCGCTTCAAATATTTCCTGAGCCAGAAACTCGGATGCAACGCCAATGAGGTAGAAGGTTTCGTTATCGGTGGTCACGGTGACACGACGATGATTCCTATCGCTCGTTATGCTACTTATAAAGGTATGCCCGCAACCGACTTCCTGAGCGAGGACGAGTTGGACGAAGTGGTTAAATCGACCATGGTAGGCGGTGCTACTCTTACCGGTCTGCTCGGCACGAGTGCTTGGATGGCTCCCGGCGCCAGCGCAGCTAATGTTGTAGACAGCATCATCAACGACCAGAAGAAGATGATTCCTTGCTCGGCTTACCTGGAGGGTGAATACGGTCATAGCGACATCACTATCGGTGTGCCCTGTATCATTGGCCGCAACGGTATCGAGAAAATCATCGAGCTGCCGCTCAACGAGAAAGAGAAAGAACTCTTCGGGGCCAGCGAAGCTGCCGTTGCTAAGACTACAGCGGTGTTGAAAGAAATCAACGCGTTGTAATTTTTTTCTAGTGGTAAATAAGGGGAGGCGCGGCAGTGATGTCGCGTCTCTTATATCCGAACCATGAAAACACTTCTATTACTGGCTCTATTGTCGCCTTGGTATCATGCGGACTCGCTATTGAACAAGGCGCTGAACGACTCCCTGATACCCGGAGCCGTGTTATGTGTCGTAGAGGCCGATACAATACAATATATTCGTGCGTACGGCCAGTGCGCCCTCGTACCCGAGCGCGAGACGATGACCACCACGACCATCTTTGACCTGGCTTCCGTCAGCAAACCTATAGGAGCTGGAACAGCCGCCTTGCAGTTGATACAAGCCGGCCGTCTGCATGCTGATGACCCGGTGAGGAAGTATTTACCCGCCTTTGATTCGGAGGCTACTATTCGCCACTTGATGACGCACACCTCCGGCCTGCCGCCTTATATGAATGCACGGCGCCTGGACAGCATCTATAATGCCCGAAATCCCGAACATACTATCACGCGGCAAGCGTTCTTCATAGATACGATATGTCGTTGTCAACGCCAGTCGGCACCCGGCGAGAAGTATACCTATTCGTGTCTGAACTTCATCACCCTGCAAGCCGTAGTGGAGACCATTACCGGTCAGTCGCTTCATGCGCTGCGGCCCTATTATCGTCCTCTGCCTATTGCTTCTATTGACACATTCATCGCTCCGACGGAAATCTTGCCTGACGGACATATCTTACGCGGCGAGGTGCACGACCCGTTAGCGCGCGTGATGATGGAGGGAGTGAGTGGTAATGCCGGAGTATTTATGTCGGCCGAGCAAGTAGCTGAATGGTGTTGTTGGCTGATGAACCTGCCCGACTCGGTGCGCACGCAGGCCTGCAATGCCGGCCTATGGACCGACAAAGACGGTAGTCTGAATCATACAGGGTATACGGGAACGTCTATTCGTCTCTATCCGGCGCAACATCGCGCTATCATCTTGCTCACCAATCGCGTCCATCCTCACGATACGGACAATGCTCCTATCGCGGCTCTCAGACGCGAGTTATACCGTCTGCTCAGAGTTCGCTAAGGCTTGCTGACGCGCAGCTAAGACTTCTTGTTGATGCTGCTGCATGCGCTCTAACTCGGCGCGATGCAGGGCTTCGGCTTCTTCTTTAGGCAGAGGAGGCGTGTGCTGCAGGAGCAGATAGATTTCTAATGTCGCCCACGCGTCGGTAGAAGCATAACGCGCTTGTTCGGGAGTAAGATGGCTATTCTCCCAATTGGTCAGTTGCTGTGCCTTGGAGATTTTCTTGCCGAAGCAGATAGCAAAGATCTTCTGCAATCCCAGGTCTTGTATGCCCCAGCGACCAACTAACGACTGCAGGTCGACGCAGTTGCGCGGTACAAACTGACGACGGCGACGCAGACCGTTCAAATCGTCCCGAAAAGCCAGGCCTACCTTACATATATTAGAATCGGCAAAGATGCCGCATAGCTCTTCGGGCATACCCACGTGCGTAAGGCGGAACAGGTAACAACGCTCACGCGAGGCTATCTGCACCAAGGCGGTAGGATAATGTACTCCTCGGGTAAAACTGGGACGAGCTTCGGTATCAACGCCGATTACTTTTTGACTCTTCAGATAGGACACCGCCTCGGCCACTTGTTCCGGACGGTCAATAACTACCACTTCGCCCTCAAAACCCACTACGGGCAGGGCGTTGACCTCTTCTTTGGTAATCCTATTGGCAAATCGTCTCGGCATAGATAGTGCCGCGCAAGGTAGCGGCGGAAGCGGAATCAATATGAACGTTGACGAATTCTCCGATATGTCGTCCTTCACGCGGGAAGACAACAGTCTTGTATTGCGAAGTACGACCGTACATGTCGTCCTTGCTGCGCTTGCTGTAACCTTCTACCAACACCTCTACGACCTTGCCTACCTCGTGTTGGTTGGACTCGAGCGACAGTTGGTTCTGTAGGGCGATAATCTCATTCAGGCGGCGCACTTTCTCCTCTTCCGGCACGTCATCCGGCAGGTGTTTGGACGCATATGTACCCGGACGCTCAGAGTATTTGAACATAAAGGCGGTATCAAAACCTACCTCACGCATCAGGCTGAGTGTCTCGGCATGGTCTTCCAATGTCTCGCTATGGAATCCGCAGAATACGTCGGTACCGATAGTGGCATCCGGCAATATGCGACGAATAGCGGCTATACGCTCTAAGTACCACTCACGCGTGTACTTGCGGTTCATCAACTTAAGGATACGATTGCTGCCGCTCTGTACGGGCAGGTGGATGAAGCGGCAGAGATTGGGATGACGGGCGATAGCCTCCAATGTGCGGTCGGACATGTCCTTGGGATGCGAAGTGGTAAAACGGATACGCATATTCGGAACCGCTTCTGCCACACGTTCCAGAAGTTCAGGGAAGTCCACTTCGCTACCGTCTGCGGCTACATAATGGTACGAGTTGACATTTTGTCCCAGGAGCGTAACCTCGCGGTAGTCTTTAGCCTGCAAGTCGCGCACTTCGGCCAATATACTCTCTACATCGCGTGAGCGTTCGCGTCCACGGGTATAAGGTACTACACAATAGGAGCAGAAATTGTTGCAGCCTCGCATGATACTCACAAAACCGCTTATCGTCTTGCCGATACGGGCAGGAAGGATATCGCGATAAGTCTCGGTGCGACTCAGTTCTACATTGATGGCCTTATGTCCGTCTAAGGCTTGTCCTACTAAGTTGGGCAAGTCCAGATACGCATCCGGGCCTGCTACAAACTGTACGCCGTACGCATCCAATAGTTCCTGTCCCATGCGTTCAGCCATACATCCGATGACGCCGATGATAGGCGCCTTACCTCCGCGTTTGGCTCCTACGGCGCGCAACTCCTGCAGGCGATGAATAACCGTCTGCTCGGCCTTGTCGCGGATAGAGCAGGTATTGAGGATGACGATATCCGCCTCCTCTAATTGCTCGGTAAGCGTAGCCTCCGTAGTTTGTAATACGGCGGCTACTACCTCGCTATCGGCTACATTCATCTGGCAGCCGTAAGTCTCGATATAGAAATGATGTGCCAACTTACAGAAGCGTATTCGGATCTAAGTTGTTGCGCTCTATATCGCGGAAGTACTTATAGGTGCCTACTTTCAGTTCGTCGCAGGCGGCCTCGTCGCATACGATGATACCGTGCTGATGCATCTGTAGGGCACTTACCGTCCACATGTGCGAGATAGGTTTCTCTATTACATGCAGCAGCGCACGAGCCTTACTATGACCGTTCACCAGTATCAATACCTCTTGCGCATCCATCACCGTGCCTACACCTACTGTGAGAGCCGTCTTGGGCACTTGGTTGATGTCGTTGTCGAAGAAACGCGAGTTGGCAATAATGGTGTCCATCGTCAGTTCTTTCATGCGCGTACGCGAAGTAAGACTCGAGCCCGGCTCATTGAAAGCGATATGGCCATCGGGACCGATACCGCCCATGAACAGGTGAATACCACCGTATTTCTTAATCTCAGCCTCGTAGCGTGCACATTCTGCCGCCAGGTCGGGAGCATTACCGTTCAGGATATTGACGTTCTCCTTGCGGATGTCAATATGATTGAAGAAGTTGTTCCACATAAAGGCGTGATAGCTCTGCGGGTGGTCTTCGGGGATACCTACGTATTCGTCCATATTAAAAGTGACCACATTGCGGAAGCTGACCTTGCCTTGACGGCACAACTCAATAAGGTGTTTATATACTCCCAGCGGCGTACTGCCGGTCGGCAGGCCTAATACAAAAGGATTACTCTCCTTGGGATGAAACTCATTGATGCGGCGAACTACATAGTTGGCAGCCCACACCGACATCGTTGCATAATCAGGTTCTATAAGTACTCTCATGGTATAAAAAGCTTAAATCTCTAATCACTAATCTCTAATCACTAATCGGCCATCACTTCTCCATCTCCAGCACAACGGCACTGCGGGCAGGAAGATACATCTTGAGCCAACCCTTATGGTGTTTCTTATACAGCGGGTCGGGCTGCGTGAAGTGTTCTACGCTGTCGTCACTCAAGCCGAAGCCGCCGAACTCCTTAGCATCGGTATTCAGCACCACGCGATATTTGCCCTCGCGCGTTAGGATACCGTAGTCGGTATACGAGTTGTTGCCGCTCCAGTTGAAGATGAATACTAAGTTGCCGCGACGATAAGCTACTACCTGGTCGCCCTCGTTGTCCCATAACTTCTCATCGAAGGGTAGGTGAACACCATACTTGTCGTGAACCGGCTTGAGGTTGTCGCGCAGCAGGTGAACCATTGCCGCATCGAAGCGGTTGAGGTCGGCAAAGAAATAGTTCTGGTTGTCCACCAATCCCCATTGACGGCGGGCGTATTTATAACTCCATCCGTTGCCTTGACGCGGGAAGTCAATCCATTCGGGATGTCCGAACTCGTTGCCCATGAAGGTCAGGTAACCGCCATTGATGGTCGAGGCTGTCACCAGACGAATCATCTTGTGCAGCGCTATACCGCGGTCGGCCATATAGGTGGTGTGACCGTGCTCGAAATGCCAATACATATCGGCGTCTACCAAGCGGAAAATAATCGTCTTGTCGCCCACCAAAGCCTGGTCGTGCGATTCGGCATACGAGATGGTCTTCTCGTCCATGCGGCGGTTGGTCATCTCGTAGTAGATATGTCCGGCTTTCCAATCCTCATCGCGCACTTCTTTGATGTATTTAATCCAGAAGTCGGGAATACCCATTGCCAAGCGGTAGTCGAAGCCTACGCCGCCGTTCTCTAACGGTTGGGCCAGACCCGGCATACCGGAAATATCTTCAGCTATGGTGATGGCATAAGGCTTAACCTGGTGGATAAGACGGTTAGCCAACTGCAGATACATGATAGCGTCGCCGTCCTCGTTGCCGTTGAAATACGACTGATAACCGTTGAAGTCCTCACCCAGACCGTGACTGAGATACATCATCGAGGTGACGCCGTCGAAACGGAAACCGTCGAAGTCGTATACTTCCATCCAATACTTGCAGTTGCTCAGCAGGAAGTGCAGCACCTCGTTCTTGCCGTAGTTGAAGCACAGGCTGTCCCAAGCCGGATGCTCACGACGCGGACCGGCGTGGAAATATTGATATGGCGTACCGTCGAAGTTACCCAAGCCTTCCAATTCGTTCTTCACGGCGTGCGAATGAACGATATCCATGATGACAGCTATGCCGCGACTGTGAGCGTCACGTATCAGCGCCTTCAATTGCTCCGGCGTACCGAAACGCGACGAGGCGGCAAAGAAATTGCTCACATGATAACCGAATGAACCGTAATAGGGGTGCTCCTGAATAGCCATTATCTGGATGCAGTTGTAACCCAACTTCTCGATGCGCGGCAATACATTCAGGCGGAACTCCTCGTACGAACTTACCTTCTCTTCCTCACCGGCCATACCGATATGGCATTCGTAGATGAAGAGCGGAGCTCCGGCTTTCAAGCCTTTGAAACGCACCGGACGCTCTTTGGTGGACGACTTAGCCGGCATCCACACTTGAGCGGAATAGAGTTTGGTATAATCATCTTGCACCACGCGGTCGGCATACGACGGGATACGCTCACCCCATCCGCCATTCCATTCTACCAACAACTTGTACAGCTGACCGTGCTGCAACCACGACTTAGGCCAGCGACCTTCCCATACACCATTTGCTAAGGGTTTGAGACGCCATTCTTCGCGCTTCTCCCAATGGTTGGTGTCGCCCTTCAGATAGATAGCCGTAGCGTTGGGAGCCCACTCACGCAGTACCCATTCGCCGTTCTCAAAGTGCAGACCGAAATATAGATATCCGTCAGCCCAGTCCTTAAGAGCTGCGCCGCCCGTTAATTCTTTCTCCTTGCGCAGCGCATAATCTACGCGCGCCTGTAAAGCCCCTTCGTAGGGCTTCAGGTAGGGATCGGTTTCACAAATCTTCAGCATACTCAATCCTCCACGCGGGTCTTAACAATCAACTTACGGTAACTCTTGCCCGGAGCAATACCCGGACGGTGACCATCTGACGGGAAGAACACCACAAAACAACCGTCGGGGACGGCGATGGTGGTATCTGACGGGTCGCGGTAGGTCTCCATATCTCTGCCCTCATCGTATTCGTCAATGATATCTTGACAGTCCTCTTGAGCCTTCCAACCCATCATCTCGGTCTCGCCCATAGGAATCTGAATGTCGATATAGTCGCGATGCGACTCCATCTTGCAGTCTTTCTCAGCCTTTCCCTTGAAATCCATGATGTTAACGAATAGGTCGTCACCCATCAATTTGAGCTTGCATGCCGGCAGCGTCTCTAAGTCATTACTGTTGTAGAATTGCATAAACTCGCGGAAACGTGGTACTATGTCGAAGTACAAATCCGCGTTCTCCAGTTTGTCTAAAATCATATCTTCGTTGTTTAATTATTTTCAATCAGCCTGCAAAATTACATTTTTTTTTTCACATATGCAAACCCATTTGCATTTTTTAGCCAAAACGGGTGCAAAAATACCTTATACCTTTGCACCTGAACTCAAAAACCCAACTTCACCGACCACTGAACGAGACTGGAACAAGACTGGAACGAGAGAATCCTAGACCATTGACCGGATCGCAACCCGCAAAATGCATGATTCCCACGACTTAAACTATACTCCCCAAATAGGGCAAATTATCGATTTAAGAGTTTGACAATAGTGTTGGCGTCGGAGCGCGTGAAACCGTTAGCAAGGATGGTGACGCCGCCGTTTGTCTCGATAGTGATATCACAAAAGAGGAGTCCCGCACTACGAGAAACGGAGCCAATAGCCGAGAAATGAATAGTCGTCTCGTCATAGCCTATAAGTTTCTTTTTGCGATAGGTACCATCTGAGCGTCCTCGTCTATAACCAATTGATCCGGGAAGACGGCATTGCCGCCTGTTACGCTGCTTGCGGAAAAAGTATATTTCATCGTTTCGATATGTTTATGCGTTATCTATATTGCTGAACGGCTCGTTCGTAGTCTTCATCTGTGATATAATAGACGCGAAGCGGACGATACAATGCCGGATGGTACCGGCTGGCAGGACGGACAGTTAGACTCTCGTAACGCCATTGTGCCTTGTCATGGATACAATGGTCGTCGTAAGAGATGGTCCATACGTTCGGCTCTGCATGACGCAGAAGGAGCGTGTCGTCAAAGAACAGATATCCCGAGTCCAGCCATTGGGTAGGAGGAAAGGCTACAACGGCCTGTTTACTCATACTGTCTTGTAACACCCAGTGTCCTTTCGGTTCGATAGTATGGCTGATGACTGTGCTACCGGTGCTGTCGTGGACGAAAAGATGTAGGGTAACCGAATGGTCGGTCTTATTCTCTACACCTACTGCTCCACCATAGGCGTATAAGTTCCGTTGCATGCGTTTGTCATTGTAGATGGAAAATGCCAATAGACCAACAAATGCAACTATAACGATAGCGGTGGCCAAGGCTGCTGAACGCGATTGGCGGCGTTGCTGAGCTTTGTATTCTTCAATAAAATCATCCATAGATAGTGCCGGTTTTGTAACTTTTGCCTGCAAAGGTACATAAAAATTTGGACATATCAAAAAAAAAGTGTATCTTTGCACCCGAAAAGTATGCACTTATGAAACCTTACTTACACACTGTAAAATTCTACGAATGCGATAGTATGGGTATCACCCATCACTCCAATTATATCCGCTTCATGGAAGAAGCACGCATCGATTGGATGGACCAACTTGGATACGGATTTGAACGTATGGTCAACGAAGGCATCGTCTCGCCGGTCGTATCGGTAGCTTGTCAGTTTAAGAACACCACGACATTTAAGGACGTCATCGCCATCTCTGTCGCCATTGCCGAGATGACTCCCCTGAAGACCAGTTTCCAATACACTATGCGCGTGGGAGACAAGATAGTCTGCACCGCTACCAGTACCCATTGTTTCTTTGAGAACGGACGACCCGTAGTGCTTGAGAAACGCTTTCCCGAACTGTACCGACTGATTGTCGAACAATTAGCTAATTCACCTCAATAATGAAGATACTCCTTCTGTTTACCGGCGGAACAATTTCCATGGTGCGCAACCCGCAGACAGGCGCGTTGCATCCTGCTGATATGGAGACGTTTAAGGCTATTGTTCCAGAGTTGTTTACGGCCTCCTTCCTGGTGGACTTATTGCCCTTCGACCCGCTCATCGACTCGTCGGATGTCAATCCTGATCATTGGATCAAGATGGCGCATGCCGTAGCTGCGCATTATGATGAATACGATGGCTTCGTCATCCTGCATGGAACCGATACGATGGCCTACACCGCTTCGGCGCTCAGCTTTATGCTCGAGAACCTCTCTAAACCGGTCGTTCTTACCGGTAGTCAACTGCCGATAGGTGTGCTTCGCTCTGATGCAAAAGAGAACCTCTTGACCGCAATCGAGATAGCTACAGCCAAAAATGAACAAGGACAACCGATGGTGCCCGAAGTGACGGTGTTCTTCGAAGGCAAACTCTTCCGCGCGAACCGTACCACGAAGATTAATGCCGAACACTTTGCGGCCTTTGATTCGTATAACTATCCCTCGCTGGCTAAAGCCGGTGTGCATATACAATATCGTCCGCACCTGATTCATTATCCGGTTTCTGAAGCGCCTCTGAAAGTACACGATACGCTCGACCGCAATGTGGCTATCCTCAAACTCTTCCCGGGTATTACCGAGCCCGTCGTGGCTTCTATATTGAATACTCCCGGACTGCGAGGTGTCGTCCTCGAGACTTACGGCTCAGGTAATGCACCTTCTTATAATTGGCTTTTCTGCCGCCTTAACGATGCTGTAGAGCGAGGACTCATAGTAGTTAATAAGACACAGTGTATGACCGGCAGCGTAGAGATGGGACGATATGAAGTAAGCCTCAACCTTATGAAAGCCGGTGTACTCTCCGGATATGATATTACTACCGAAGCCCTGCTCACTAAGATGATGTACCTGCTCGGTGAGTATGGTAAAGATAATGAACGAATTAAAAAACTAATACAAACTCCTCTCGCAGGAGAACTAACCATTGATCAACATGAAGAATCTTGAACCTCAAGGCTTGTGGAGCAACTTCTACAGCCTCACACAAATCCCCCGTCCGTCGGGTAAGAAAAAAGAAATCGGTGACTTCCTGGTTGCCTATGGCCGATCACTCGGTTTAGAGACCTTACAAGATGCAATTGGCAATGTCCTCATCCGTAAACCTGCTTCACCCGGTATGGAGAACCATCCCGGAGTCATCCTGCAGGGACACATGGACATGGTGCCGCAAAAGAATAATGCTACTCAACATGACTTTGAGAAAGACCCCATCCGTGCTTATGTCGAAGACAATGGTGAATGGGTAACTGCCGACGGTACTACACTCGGCGCCGATAACGGTATAGGCGTAGCTGCGGCTATGGCTATTCTGGCTGATAAGAATGCTGTGCATCCTCCTTTGGAGGCTTTCTTTACTGTGGACGAAGAAACCGGCATGTATGGTGCGAATGCCTTAAAAGCAGGATTCTTACAAGGTAAGAAACTCCTCAACCTGGATAGCGAGACCGAAGGTGAACTATATATCGGCTGTGCAGGTGGTGTAGATACAACAGCCCGCTTTGCCTTTGAACCGGTAGCGGTAGAAGAAGGTGATATTGCCCTGAAAGTGGTGCTTACCGGCCTAAAGGGCGGACACTCGGGATGTGATATCCATCTCCAACGCGCTAATGCCAATAAACTGCTCTTCCGCTTTCTCAAGGTGGCTGTGGCGGAATATGAGGCTCGTCTGGCTTCTGTAGCCGGAGGCAGTCTGCGCAACGCTATACCTCGCGAAGCAGAAGCTGTCATCACTATACCCGCCGAAGGTAAAGACGAAATGCTGGAACTCATCGATGAATGGGAAGACCTCTTCATCAAAGAGTACGATGGAGTAGAAGATAATATCCACTTCTCCGCTACCGAAGTGCCTTGTCCTGCTACTGAGATGCCCGAAGATGTACAAGACTTCCTCATTCATGCTATCACGGTTTGCCCGCACGGCGTATATCGCATGATACCTGAGATGCCGGATGTGGTTGAGACATCTAACAACCTCAGTACCATAGCTATGGAAGGAAACTGCGTGAAAGTTCTCTGCCTCACACGCTCCAGCGTGGAGAGTCGCAAAGAGGAACTGCGTCAGATGATTCAATCGGCCTTCTCCATGGCTGGTGCAGAGGTCGAGTTCAGTGGTGACTATCCCGGATGGAAACCCAATACTAAGAGTCAACTGCTCGCTATCATGAAAGATGTCTACCATAAGGAATTTGGTACCGAACCGCGTGTCATCACTATCCACGCCGGACTCGAATGCGGTATTATTGGACGCAACTATCCCGGTATGGAAATGATATCCTTCGGACCGACTATCGAACATCCGCATAGTCCCGACGAACGCGTCAATATAGCTACCGTTCAGAAGTTCTATCGTTACATCCTGGCCATCCTTAAACAACTGTAATGAAACGCATCGCTCCTTCGGTACTCTCGGCCGACTTCGCCCATCTGGACAGGGATATCCGCCTGATCAACAACTCGGAGGCGGACTACCTGCACGTAGATGTTATGGATGGCGTCTTTGTGCCCAATATATCCTTCGGCTTTCCCGTCATGGAGGCGCTCCAACGCTACTCAACTAAACCGCTCGATGTGCACCTGATGATTGTCCATCCGGAGAAATATGTCGAGCGCTTCTGCGATGCCGGAGCATGGTCCGTAGGCTTCCACCTTGAGGCTGTCGATGACCCGATACTGGTTCTTAACCTCATCAAGGCTAAAGGAGTACGCACTTGCCTGACTATCAATCCAGACATAGCCGTTGAACGACTTGTTCCTTATCTTGATAAGGTGGATATGGTGCTCCTGATGTCCGTCTTTGCCGGATTCGGAGGGCAGCAGTTTATTCCGGAGACGATGGATAAGATTCGTTTCATCCGTCGCGAAATAGACGCACGTCATCTATCTACTCTTCTGGAGGTGGACGGAGGAGTAACAGTCGACAATGCAGCTTCGCTCTTTGAGGCTGGAGCGGATGTACTCGTTGCAGGAAGTGCTGTATTCAAAGCGCCTGATCCTCAGGCTGCTATCCTAAGGATGAAGCAATGAGAAAGTGGCTGGGGGCGAACCCCATGTTTATCGTGCTGGTGCCGTTGGTGATGCTCATTATTACGCTTCACTCTACGGCACCTGCAGTTTTACAATACTGGAATATCTCGCGCCCTACAGCCCTTACTGCTGCACCTGAACATATCCGTCAACGACTCCTGCAACGCTATGAGGAGTTGGGTATTACCGGAAATGAAAAAGGTACACTCGCTGCACTTAGTCTCGGCTGGAGAGAAGAATTGGATAAGGATATTAAAACTTCTTTTGCTCGATCTGGAGCTATGCATGTATTGGCGGTCAGCGGGTTACATGTGGGATTGATATATGTCATCCTCTTGCGCCTATTGATGCTCGTTGGCATAGGACAACCGCTTTACGAAGAACGTGTTCGCTGGTGTTTACGCGGTGCGATAGTCCTATTGGTCTTGTGGCTCTATGCTCTCATCACCGGTTTTTCGCCTTCGGTCGTGCGAGCAACCATCATGCTTAATCTGGTCGAGATAATGCACATCCTTCACCGTCGTCCTTTATCGGCTAATATTGTCGCTGCGGCTGCGGTCTTCATTCTGGCCTTCCAACCCTTGGACCTCTTCAGCGTCAGCTTCCAGCTTAGTTTTGCGGCTGTGAGTGGCATATTGCTCTTTCTCCCATTCATCGAACGAGCCCTTCCTGTGCATCGTATCCCAGTACGATGGTTGTGCACGATAGTGCTATATGTGCGTGATTTAGTGGGTGTTTCGATTGCTGCCCAGATGGCTACATTACCTATCACGCTCTACTATTTCGGTCTGGCATCTACTTGGTTTTTGCTCACCAATATCATCATCCTTCCTCTCGCCGCACTCGTCCTGTGGGGCGCTATCGGTATATGGACAATAGGATGGTGGACACCCATAGGAATGGGGCTCGCTTGGCTAACCGATAAGTTAGTCTGGGCGATGAATACTTGGACCTCTTGGGTGGAAAATCTACCCGGCGCCTTTCTTCAAACGCACGTATCTCTTTCCGCTTCCATTATGCTGGCAGCTTGTTTCCTTTGCGGCGCTATATCTCTATATAGCAGTAAGTTGTGGTGGATGATTCCTTCCGTTATTTGTATCATTTTATTTGGTTTTTTGCACTATGCAGGCATATAATCTCAGTGAACTCACATCTATCGTTGCCGGAACATTATCGGCTCATCTGGACTCATCGTATTGGGTACGAGCCGAGATTGCTTCGCTTTCGGTCTCTAATGGTCACGCCTACTTCGACTTAGTAGAGAAAGCAGACTCTGGACTCTTATCTGCTAAGATGCGCGCCACCTGTTGGAGTTCGTTGTATCCAATGATTGCTGCCTATTTCCAATCTGAAACGGGTACAAAACTCCAAGTGGGAATGAATATACTCATCGAGGTCGAAGTACAATTTCATGATGTCTACGGATTGAGTGCCAACATTATCAATATCGACCCGCAATACTCCTTGGGGGAACTGGCTCGGTCACGTCAAGTAACGATTGCTCGACTGCACGAAGAAGGTATCTTTGACCTGCAAAAAAGTTTGGTACTCCCCTCACTGGTACGTCGACTGGCTGTCGTGTCTTCTCATCAAGCTGCAGGTTATGAGGATTTTATACACCAACTTGAGTCATCTCCTTTTGCTTTCGCTCACACTCTCTTTCCTGCAACTATGCAAGGCGAACAAGCTGAAGCATCACTTATTCGAGCTATTGATACAGTCTTTGAGGAGGCTGACCATTTTGATGCTATGGTCATCATTCGTGGAGGTGGAGCTTCTACCGACCTCACTTGCTTTGATGCCTATGAACTCTGTGCCCGTTGTGCACAGTTCCCACTACCCATCCTCACCGGTATAGGTCATACGCGTGATGTGAGTGTATTAGACATGGTAGTGCATACGCCCCTTAAGACTCCTACGGCTGTAGCAGCCTTTTTAATAGACCGTTTGACCGAGCAACAGGAACAACTGACATACCTTCGTCAGCGACTGCAACATACTGCTGAACGCCAGATTACCCTACGGCGTCATCGACTGGAGATGCTTGCACAAGCTATTAAAATGTACAATCCTGAACAGATCTATCGCAAGGGATATAGTCTGCTTACCGCATCCGGTAAGACGATTCGTTCTGTCCAAGATATTCAACCCGGAATGACACTAACAACCCATCTTCAAGATGGTTCTATCCATTCTGTCGCCCAATGAAAAAGCCTTTTACCATCCTTACTCGTAGCCAGATTATCGGCCTTGTTATGCTGGTCTTACTCTTGGGGGCTGCCTATGGTATAGTATGGTTTTTGCGTCCTGCTCCTACTGTTCAGCAGCCCCGTTTACTGCAATCTTTTGACCCCAATACTGCTGATAGTATAACCCTTATATCATTGGGATTCAAACCATTTCAGACACGGGCAATGCTGAATTATCGTCGTCATCATGGACGCTATCGTACGCCCGATGACCTCAGACGTGTACCAGGCATGAGCGACACTCTTTTCGCTACGCTGCAACCCTATATCGCTATCGATACGATGCCCTTTTATCTCGAACGCATAGAGCGTCAGCGCTATTATGATAGTTTACATGTTGAACGACAACGCGAGTACGATAGTCTCCGTATCCGCCGCCGAGATAGTTTGTATACTGTTTATCAAGCTATCCACGATAGCGCTCGCCGTTCAGATAGTGTATGGTGGGATAGTATCTATCAAACCGATCCGCGCATGCGCACCTTTCCGCGTATCGCTAAGAAAGATACTATTCTCGATCTTAATACAGCCGACACAACTGAGTTACAACTCATACGAGGCATTGGATCGTATACGGCTCGTGCTATTGTCGGTTATCGCAAGGATTTGGGAGGATATGTCTCGCCCCTGCAACTCAAGGAATTGGCTGCCCGTTCTCCCCTGTTAGCATCATTGGACACCCTTACCGCTTCTTTTGTCGCCACTGCCGATTCCGTAAAGCCCATCATCGTCAATCACGCTTCGGTAAGACGTTTGGCTAACCATCCTTATCTTACATTCTCGCAAGCGAAGGCTATCTATGAACTCCGTCATCGACGTATGCGCCTCCGCTCAATAGATGATTTACGCTCGCTAATACTCTTTTCTGATTCCGATATCGTGCGCTTGACTCCATATCTCTCCTTTGACCGATAGTCGGTGCGCTTATTTTCTATTTCATTTTTTGCAATATACGCGCGCACGCGCGTTCCATATATATAATATATAATAGCAAAAGCCCCTATTTCCCCTATTTTGCTATTTCTACATGACAAAATATCGCTTTTTTGCATTTTTATTCATATTTATTTGGTCATATCGTAGAAAAGCAGTACCTTTGCACGCTTTTTCGCCGCTGAGGCAAGTGAGTCTCCAAAATGGCTAAAAAGTGCCTAAAAAATGCAATACTGAAAATCAGCGACTTACAAACTTTTTTCAAAAAAAATGCAAAAAAATTTGTGTATGTCGAAAAAAAACTGTAATTTTGCATCCGATTTCGCGCTCAACGGAAATTTGAGCCTCCGAAATAACGAAGATTTCGCTTAGAAATCCGCTCGAAAGACGAACTTTGAAAGATTGAAACAATAGATGTAGTACAAGAACTGGAATGTCAGTTGGGATTAGTTCTCGATTGGCATTTAGAAAAAAAAGTTCCCGTTAATGTACACTCAATAGATTAAGTTGCGTTCTGAGCCAAGTTATAATTATTATTT
>Ga0256405_10001378_pt1 | contig 66661 bp, 56 predicted proteins | sample RumenRJG_02DNA_FD_189096 | JGI IMG/M metagenome (GOLD analysis project Ga0256405, IMG submission 189096) | Bovine rumen microbial communities from Lethbridge, Alberta, Canada - RJG_02 | ecosystem: Host-associated > Mammals > Digestive system > Stomach > Rumen | place: Canada: Alberta... | reverse complement strand
GTCTATCTGGTATGCTCGGATTTAAGGGTTCCACTTCCCAACAGAAAACCAAGAGGTGCATAATCAGCATAAACACTGGGGTTGATGGCATTTTTTACCCACCATTACCCCTGAAGAGCCAAAAATAGAAATAAATAGAGGATAATGAACCTTGGAAGAATATATGACAGGCTATGAGAGAAATGAAGATGAGGAATTTGCTGACTGGTATGCAGATGGTAAGGCAGCAGGTAAAAATTCTGTGAAAGGCTCAGGCAGAAGGGAAGCCTCATCCGAAAAGACCCCTGACCTCACCGGCTACGTAAAAAATATCATCTATCGAAATGCAGAGAATGGATATACGGTTCTAGAGATCACCACCCCTGAGGGAATCGATGTCACAGCGACAGGTCTCTTCCCGTCGGTGGCAGAGGGGGCTACCCTGAATCTCTACGGAGACTACGTGGACCATGTCAATTATGGAAGACAGTTTAAGATGACCTCCTACGAGGAGACTCTCCCTGAGGATACAGAGGCCATGAAGCGCTATATCGGATCTGGTGCGATTAAGGGAATCGGACCAGCACTTGCCTCCCGTATCGTACAAAAATTCGGTAAGGATACCTTCCGCATCATGGAAGAGGAGCCAGAGCGACTGTCTGAGGTGAAGGGAATCTCTATGAATCGTGCCATGGAGATCTCTGACCAGATGGTGGAGAAAAGAGACCTCCGAGCAGCCATGATGTACCTGGCGAACTATGGTATCCATGGGAATCTGGCAGTGAAGCTCTATGAGAACTATGGCATTGAATTAAAGAATGTGCTAGAGACCAATCCCTATCGTATGGCAGAGGAGGTCCGCGGCATCGGCTTTCGTATTGCAGATGAGATCGCCCAGCGCATGGGAGTCCAGGCAGATTCTGCCTTCCGCGTGCGATGTGGTGTCTTGTATGTTCTGGGCCGGGCATCTGCAAATGGCCATACATTTCTACCCAAGGACCAATTGCGACAGGATCTGACAGACCTCTTGGGAATGGACATCACAGATCTGGATCAGACACTGGACTCCCTTCTGGTGGATCGACGAATTCGTGTCATCGACGGAGAGGAGATCTACACAGAGACCCTCTATTGCATGGAGGAGTCCTCAGCTCGCATGCTTTTAGGGCTGGATCAGAGACCAGAGGAACCGGATCAGGACCTATCTCTCGAAGATGGCATCCGAAGGGTAATGGCCAAGGAAGACTTAGAACTGGATGAGAAGCAGATAGATGCTGTGAAGCAGGCTGTGACCAGAGGTGTCTTCGTACTGACGGGTGGGCCAGGAACTGGTAAGACTACCACCATCAAGGCCATCATCGAATACTGTGTCGGTGAGGGTAGAACTGTGGCGCTGGGAGCTCCAACAGGACGTGCAGCTAAGCGAATGACAGAGGCTACAGGCTATGAGGCCAGAACCATTCACCGGATGCTTGAGGTGCGAGGTGGACGACCAGGCGAGGAAGATAGAGACCGAGGAGATGTGGATGTAGAACGTGAGGACAGAGGTATGTTTGAGCGTAATGCTACCAATCCTCTAGAGGCAGATGTGATTATCATCGATGAGATGTCTATGGTGGATATCTATCTCTTCCACGCCCTGCTATTGGCTGTGCCAGAGGACGCCAGTCTCGTGCTGGTGGGAGATGTGAATCAGCTGCCATCGGTAGGACCTGGTAATGTGCTTCGAGATATCATCGATAGTGGCTGCTTTTCAGTGGTGAAGCTGGATCGAATCTTCCGCCAGGCCACAGAGTCCGACATCGTCATGAATGCTCACCGCATCAATGCCGGAGAGGAAGCGAAGCTGGATAATAAGAGTAAGGACTTCTTCTTCCTGAAGCGCCACGATGCAGACACCATTAATAAGTTGCTTCTCCACTATATCCAGGGTAATCTCCCTAGCTATGTGGGAGCAGATCCGCTGGAACTACAGATTCTGACCCCCACCAGAAAGGGTCTCACTGGCGTGGAGAATCTCAATACCTTCTTCCAGAAGTATATGAACCCGCCGGCAGCAGATAAGACGGAGTATGCATCAGGTGACCGACTCTTTCGTGTGGGAGATAAGGTCATGCAGATCAAGAATAATTACCAGCTGGAGTGGCGCATCCCAGGGAAGTATGGCATCACACAGGAGTCTGGCACAGGCGTATTCAATGGTGATATGGGAATCGTCCATGACATCGACCTCTACGCCTCCACACTGACGGTGAAGTATGATGAAGGTCGCCTGGTGGACTATGATCTGAAGGACCTGTCGGACCTGGAACTGGCCTACGCGGTCACCATCCATAAGTCCCAGGGCTCTGAGTATCCAGCTGTACTGATTCCACTTCTGTCAGGCCCTCGGCCTCTCATGAATCGGAACCTGCTCTATACTGCAGTCACCCGTGCCAAGAAGTGCGTGGTCATCATTGGGGATGATAATGTCTTCCGTAATATGGTAGCGAATGTGTCAGAGAACCGCCGTAATACAGGACTTCGTGATCGGATACTGGAAAATGTAAACCAAGAATAAATGTAAAACCGGGGGATACACAAGGTATCAGCCCGGTTTTACATTAATCCAAGAGACTACTGCTTCTCCTCCTGGTTGACACGCTGGGTGGAGGAACCACTTGGGTGCTCAGCCATATAGAGACGATACTCGAAGAAGGTCTTGCCGAAGCTTAGACCCAGGGCATCAACGGAAGCCTGATTGTAAAGCTTCACAGCAGATGCGCCTGGTGCAGACTCTAGAGTCATCTCGGATGGATCCTCATGATTCTCCAGGATACGATAGGCCTGCTGTCCAGCAGCATAGCCGATGGCGTATGGATCCAGGTAGAGAGTTGCTGTGGCATACTCGCCAAACTCTGCATCACCTGCAATGGTTGTGACATGATTCTCATTGGCGATGGAAGCAATGAGGGCTCCCTGATCACCTAGCTGGCTATTTGGTGCCAGGACCAAAGCACTGCACTCATCGGTTGCAGTCTTAATAATTGCAGAATTCGCAGTCTTCAGTGCCTCGGCAGGGTCGCTAGAGATCTCCTGATTCGGCAGATTGGTAGCGGCAGGAGTGGAACTGGTGGCTTCGGTACCAGTAGACTCTGTTCCAGCGAGTTCTGGGTGAGCATTCACCGTATTGGCATATTTACCGCCGATCCAGTTGTCGGACTGCTTAGCAGCACGTGCACTGATGGAATCATTCAGACCCTGGAGGTCGGAGTCCGTACCCAGCACATCCGGTGTAGGATATGGGCCGGTGACAGAGTCAGGAGCTACCTGCTTCCCAGGATAGATGGGTGTAGCCAGAGAACCATAGGATGCAGCGCCAGAATTCTTCACAGTATCCGTAGCCTGTAATTCGTACTCCTTCCAAGGGATACCAGCCTCAGTCAGATACTTCTCGATGACCTCATTCTGGGTGATAGCGTCGGTGTCCTCAGGATTATAGAGGAGACCCACAGCACGGACATTCTTAGTAGCTTCAATCACCAGTGATACATAGTCTGCCAGAGGCACCTTATTAGAGATACCGGTGACATTACGACCAGTTGGGTCATTCCACTTGTCAGTGGTGAGGTGCAGCGCATCCTTATAACTCAGCACATCCATACCTACAATCGGGAGGGATGTGGTGCTATCAGCGGCAGCAGTGAGAGCAGCCAGACCGTCAGCAGCGAATAGGTCGTAGGAAGTATCCTTTTTGGTGCGATCACCGGTGACCTCAGCCTCCTCGTCAGAGGAGCCAGCATTGACGATCTTCGAAGCCAGAGCACCAAAAGTTGCGGTATCGTCAGGTACCTGGATATCTAATTCGAAGTGTCCCTCCCCCAGAGTATCCGTCAGCGCATCCCGAAAACCCTGCTGTACGGTCAGGGCACGAGTAGTGTTGTTAGATGCCAGCAGAGCCACACGGTAGACCGTGTCATTTTTGTCAGAAAGCTTCTTATAATTAACCGTTGAATTTGTCTTCGTATTTCCGCATCCAGCCAGAGCGCCGGCAATCATTACGCCAGTCAGCCCCAGAGCCAGAGATCTCTTCAGTCCTTTGATCATTGTATTCTCCTATTAGAAGTGATGTGAGAGACATCTATTAAGAATCGTCAACTCATCCATAATCCCAATCATTCTAAACGCATTACTTCTCCTCGTCAAGAATATTGGTGCCTTGCACATTTCAAGATACATGGCACTTCCTAGAGAAAACTCATTGACATCTCTTAGTCCACCCTGTATTGTAGTCGGACACTTGGGGAGGAGTAGGTCATATTTATAGAAATGATGAGGAGTAATGTATTGAGAAAAAAACCAAAAATCAAATCCATAGTGGAACTCATCCTGCAGGCAGTCTATCCACCTCGTTGTGCAGGCTGCGATGAGATCCTTCCTATTGGAGAGAAGGGATTCTGTCCAGACTGCATGAGGAGGATTCATGTAGTGGCGGGGCCAGTGTGCGTGAAGTGCGGGAAGCAAGTGACAGCCAATCGGGTGAGCCTCGCGGACATGCTGACCTGGGAGGACGAGCCTAAAGCAGGCAGACGGTCACCATCAGGAAGTCCAGAGGGAGACACCGAAGCAGGCAGACGGTCACCATCAGAAAGTCCAGAGGGAGACACCACCACCTGTCTCTGCAATGACTGCAGATCCACTCCCCATCCATATGATAGCGGACGGGCAGTCTTCGTCTATGAGGGTGCCATGAAGCAGTCCATCTATCGCTTCAAGTACGCGAATCGGAGACGCTATGCAGATGCCTATAGGGATGTGACTCTCCAGCATCCTGAGGTATCCCAGTGGCTGAGACAGATTAACGGAGGTGGATTCCAGACAGAGGACTTCTCACCAGTTTCCCAAGGCATAGGGAAGGGAGATTCCCTACAAGCACAGCCCTTAGACCTGATCCTCCCTATCCCTATGTATAGAGGCAAGCAGCGAATCCGAGGCTATAACCAGGCGGGAGAATTCGGCCGTGCTCTAGGACATGGTATGGGAGTCCCATGCGATGAGCATGTGGTGGAACGAGTCATAGACACTCCAGCCCTGAAAACCATGACTCCCCAGCAGCGCCACCAAGCCCTTATTCAGGCTTTTCAATACAAAAAAAGTGGTGTAAAATTAACTAGAGTATTGCTAGTTGACGATATCTACACCACTGGTACGACAGTGGATGCAGTGGCCCGCATATTGAGGGATATGGGCGCCCGTGAGATCTATGTTCTCTGTATTGCTATCGGCCGAGGGGCTTACAGGAGGAGTTAAAGTATGGATGTAAGAAATTGTAGAAGCTGTGGTAGGTTATTTAACTACATCGGGGGACCACAAATCTGCCAGGCTTGTCGTGATAAGCTGGAGGTCAAGTTCCAGCAGGTGAAGAACTTTATTAGAGAGAATCCCCAGGCATCCATTCAGGATATCTGTGATGCGAACGAGGTGACTGTGCAACAGCTGCACCAGTGGATCCGTGAGGAGAGACTGCAGTTCAGTAAGGATTCACCGATCCACTTAGAGTGTGAGAACTGCGGCGCCATTATCTACACCGGTCGCTTCTGCGATAACTGTAAGGCGTCTATGGCGAATAACCTGACCAAGGCCTTTCATAAGGAGGAGCCTAAGAAGGAGCGTCCGAATCCTTTTGCACAGGAGACCGATAGGCTTCGTTTCATGAAGCGCCGTTAATAATATACTGAGAGAATTGGGATCTACGATGAGTCGCAGAGTAGATTCTGTGAGGAAATGTAAACCAAGCCCTACATTTGAGGAAGAGCCATGTTAGACGAGAATCGTGTAAAACGAATGACTGAAGTCGCCTTATACGATAAAAAAGAGCATCATAATATCGAGATTGCGGAGGAGTATACTGGCCGTAACTATGTCTCTATGCGCCTACTGCGTGCATGGGTCTTAGGGACTCTGATGTTCTTGATTTTCTATGGGATAATTGTGCTGTTTATCTACTATCGATACTTCACAACCATCCATGTATCTACTTTGATCACAACCCTGTTCGTAGGGGTCGTGTGCTACGTGGTCTTTATTTTCATCGTACTACGTACAACGGGGAGACATGCGAGGAATGTATACCGCCGGGCGAAGAGAATCTATAAGGAATTCGCCGAACTGAAGAAGCAGCTGAAGCAGTACTATCAAGCACAGGAAACGGGAGAGAATAATGCCAATACTTATACAGTTTAGAGATAGAGTACGATCCTTCGTATCTCACCATGAATATCTGATTCGCTGCTTGTGGAATGGTATCCTTATGCTGATTGGCTTAGTCCAGATCGGTAAGGCATTCCCTGTTGAGGGAGTATTTGGAAGCACTTTTCTGACCTTTATCCTTACGGTTCTGTGCGCATTCTTACCACTGTCAGGCTGTGTCCTGGTGCTGAGTATCATCATGATTCTGCACATTGCAGTAAGCAGTGCCTCTGCAGCCTTAGTGGTAGCTGTACTTATGGGAATCGGTTACCTCATCACTTCCTATTATCAGTCGAAGGCTGGCTATGAGCTGGTATTCCTGCCAATTTTCAGACAGGTGGGTGTGCCATTTGCAGTACCTATGGTAAATGGTCTGATTGGACAGATGCATGATCTGTCTGGTGTCATCGTGGGTGGTTTCACCTCCTACTCCATCGGCGTCATCGCTGATAATCTGGGCCTGTTAACCAGTAAGGATTCGGGTACGAATGTGTTGAAGCTTCTCATGAGTAAGATGCTACAGAATAAGGAATTCTACTTCTATATGGTAGCCATCATGGTGGTATTCCTGGTGACCTATCTCTTCCGCACAGCCAAGATCCGCTTCAGCTGGCTGATTGCTGTAGCAGGCTCCCTTCTCTTAGAGTTCGCTGTGATGTTCGCAGGATATCTCTTCAGTGGTAACCGCAGTAGTATCCCAGGACTTCTATTGGGGAACTTCCTGACACTGATTCTAGGTCTCTTCGTGACCTACTTCCTCATGGATCTGAATTACGCCCGTGTGGAGACCATCCAGTACGAGGATGACGAATACTATTACTATGTCACCGCTGTACCTAAGGTGCATGTCACCGAGGAACAGAAGACGGTGAAGAAGATTACACGTGGATAATGTTTTAAAGAGTAGAAGGAAAACACCTTGGCAAAATTGGCACAGAGGATAGAGGGCTTTCTGGAGGACTATTTCCAGCTAGGTATCCCTGAGATCCATATTACGGATATTATCGAGATTATTATCATCGCCTTCTTCCTATATCAATTCTTAAAATGGATTAAGTCTACCAGAGCCTGGATGCTCTTTCGAGGTATCCTGATTATCGTGGTATTCTTCCTGATTGCGGCTCTCTTGCAGATGAGTACCATCCTGTGGTTGGGATCGAGACTCTTCAGCGTAGCACTTGTAGCCCTGGTAGTTGTATTTCAGCCAGAGCTTCGTAAGGCTCTAGAGCAGTTGGGACGTAAGAATCTCTTCGGATTCTTCAGCTTCAACTTCGGCAGGAGCATCGATCAGCGATTCTCTGATAAGACACTATCCGAGATGGTCCGTGGCTCCTATGAGATGGGTGCTGTGAAGACAGGTGCCCTGATTGTCATCGAGGGAGATGTCCAGCTCATGGACTATGTCCGTACAGGTATCCCGGTAGATGCATTGGTTACACGTCAGCTCTTGATTAATATCTTTGAAAAGAATACTCCCCTTCACGATGGCGCTATTATTGTAAGAGGAGATCGTGTGGAGGCAGCAACCTGCTACCTGCCACTGTCTGATAATATGGACCTGTCTAAGGACTTAGGAACGCGCCATCGTGCAGCTCTGGGTATCTCAGAAGTGTCCGATGCGACCACCATCATCGTCTCCGAGGAGACTGGTATGGTGTCTGTAACTAAGGAGGGTAGGCTCTATCATGATCTGACCCCCGATGAACTCACCGATTTCCTCAAGGATGCTCAGCTACCATTTGGCAGGAAGGATGAGGAAGAGGGAGACCTAGAAACCAAAGAGAATAAGAAGGGAGGCGCGTCATGACCACTGGTAAGAAGATACGTCAGACCCTCTTTTCTAATATGGGTCTAAAGCTAATCGCCGTAGTGATCTCCATCCTGATCTGGCTCTTTGTGGTGAATGTAGAGAATCCAGCAACCACACAGACCTACACCGCGAAGGTGCAGATCACCCATGGTAACACACTGACGGAACAGAATAAGTACTATGAAGTGGAGGGCGCTCAGTCTGTATCCTTCCGTGTAACAGCCAAGCGTACCGTGCAGCAGAAGCTGAGTAATGCAGACTTCTCTGCCATCGCAGATCTAAATTACTTAGATGATGATGGCTCTGTGCCAATCACCATTACAGCGAGAAACTACTCTAGCTCTGTATCCATCTCTGCGACACCTCACTATCTCAAGGTGAAGGTAGGAGAATTGAAGTCTAGTAAGTTCACCGTAGACACTCGAACCGCAGGCAAACCTGACAGTGGCTTCGTCGTATCAGAAGTGACTGCAGAGCCAAGTGTGATCTCAGTAGAGGGCCCTAAGTCCATCGTCTCAACGATTGAGACAGTAACTGCTACAGCCAATGTAGAGGGTATCTCTCAGAATCAGGAATTCTCTGTGGTACCGAAATTCTATGATAAGAATGGTAAGGCAGTAGATACATCTAAGCTGCAGCTATCGGTAGACACGGTTCTACTGCGAGTAAGTGTTACCAATAGTAAGTCGGTGAATATTACCACTTCTACCAGCGGCGAATTACAGCCTGGCTTAGAGCTGGATAGCATCACCGTAGATCCATCCAGCGTAGTGATCTGTGGAGATGCAGAGCGCTTAAATAGTATCGCTGAGATTGCAATCCCAGCAGATATCATTAATCTAAGTGCTATCACAGAGGACTGGGAGACCACCGTAGACCTGTCTAGTTACCTGCCAGAGGGAGTTACACTGGCAGATAATGAGGCTACCCAGGCGAAGATCAAGGTCACACTGAAGTCCAGTGGATCTAAGACCCTAGATGTCCCGGTAAGTAATCTCACCATTAATAATCTGGACTCTGGTCTGACTGCTAGCTTTACGGCCACCAGCATTAGTGTCACCGTCAAGGGACCTCGTACAGATCTGGCCAATCTCACAGCATCCTCCATCACAGGAAGTGTAGATGCCAGCGGACTCACTGCTGGTAAGCATGCAGTAGCGGTGGAGTTGATACTGGATAGTGGACTAACTGCAGATGACGTGTCCACGGAGCTTGAGGTGAAGAGTGAGAATGAAGGATAGACCATGACAGAGGATGCAGCATAGCGCTCATCCGGATCGATTGTAGTATGAAATGAAAAGAGGAAAATAATCATGTCAAGAATGTTTGGAACCGACGGTGTCAGAGGCGTGGCAGGAACAGAGTTAGGAATTGAGCTTGCAATGAAACTGGGCCAGGCTGGTGCCTATGTATTAACGAAGGAAGCTGCCAGCAAGGGCAAGCCTCGCATCCTGGTAGGCTGTGATACCCGTATCTCTGGTGGCATGCTGGCCAATGCTCTCATCGCAGGTATCTGTGGTGCAGGCGCAGATGCAGTCTATGCAGGTGTGCTTCCAACTCCAGCTATTGCATATCTCACACGTAAGAATGGATTCGATGCAGGCGTTGTCATCTCTGCCTCCCATAATCCAATGGAATTCAATGGAATTAAGTTCTTCAACAGCGAGGGATATAAGCTTCCAGACGCTATGGAGGATGAGATCCAGTTCCAGATCGAGCATGATATGCAGGATATCCAGGTACCAACTGGTGAGAAGGTAGGCCATGTGACCTATGACTTCGAGATGGGCCGTCAGTATATAGAATTCGAGAAGGCATCTGTACCGGTTAATCTCAGTGGGTTGAAGATCGTAGTAGACTGTGCAGAGGGTGCTTCCTATCTGACCAATGTGGCTGCTATCCGTGAGCTGGGCGCAGAGGTTGTGCCTATCCATGTACATCCTACAGGAACGAATATCAACGACCAGTGCGGTTCTACCCATATGGAGGAACTGATGCAGACCGTGCGTGACGAGAAGGCTGACTGTGGTATCGCATTCGATGGCGATGCTGATAGAATGCTGGCTTGTGATGAGAAGGGTAACCTGGTAGATGGTGACCAGATTATGGCAATCTGTGCCAACTATATGAAGAAGCAGGGAAGTCTGAAGAAGGACACCTGTGTTGTAACGGTTATGTCGAATCTTGGCTTCACCATTATGGGTAAGGAGCAGGGCATCAATGTGGCAACCACACAGGTTGGTGACCGCTATGTGTTAGAGCGTATGAAGGCTGAGGGCTACAATATCGGTGGTGAGCAGTCTGGACATATCATCTTCCTGGATCTGAATACCACAGGAGATGGACTTCTGTCTGCACTGAACCTCCTCAATGTTATGGTTCAGGAGAAGAAGCCACTGTCTGAGCTGGCTAGCATCATGCAGGTACTTCCCCAGGCACTGATCAATGCAAAGGTTCCAAATGATCGTAAGTCTAGCTACATGGACTATTCAGAGGTCGCTGATGCAATTAAGAGGTTAGAGGATAAGTTCGCAGGAGAGGGACGTGTCCTGATTCGTCCGTCCGGTACAGAGCCACTGGTTCGTGTCATGATCGAGGGCAAGAATCAGAATGAGATCGAAACCGATGCTCGCCAGTTAGCAGATCTAATCGAGCGTGTGATGGCGTAATTGATTGAGTTAAGATATTTCACCAACGCCACAGGGCAGTTACAAGTTTCGACCTCAAAGCGATAGCTTAGGTCGGGGTAGTTGACACCGGTAGTAGAAAGCGTGATATATGTTAGAAAAAGAATTTGAGATTAAGAATCCAACAGGGCTGCACCTTCGTCCAGCTGGGATGTTGTGTGATGTGGCACAGAAGTATGACTCCCACATTTACTTCACCTATCATGGAAATAATGAAGCCAATGCTAAGAGCGTACTGTCTATCCTAGGAGCCTGCATCCAATATGGCGATGTCATCCGTCTGACGGTAGAGGGAGAGGATGAAGTGGCTGCCATGGCAGACCTGACCCATCTCTTTGATACAGCCTTCGAAGAGGGCTAGGAGAGATTCTATAATAGATCTTATATTAGATTTTATAATAGAATAGGCGAAATACTGGGAATCCCACACCAGCTGGTGCAGGGATTCCCTTTTTCTCTTATCCAAAGAATAGATTGGTTTACATTGAAAAGCCCCAGGCCGAATGGCCTGGGACTTTGTATATCCTATAGGAATCAGATTACTCTACCGTAACGCTCTTTGCCAGATTTCTAGGCTTATCAACATCTAATCCCTTAGCAACGGAGGTGTAGTAACCCAGTAACTGGAGAGGGATGATAGCCAGAGATCCGATGAAGTGCTCGTCTACCTTAGGTACGTATACAGAGAAGCTTACCTGATCCTCTACATCATACTTACCGTATTCGGTGATGCCCATGAGATATGCACCACGGCTCTTACACTCAACCATGTTAGAGATGGTCTTCTCATAGAGATCGCTCTGAGTCAGGGAACCGATAACCAGAGTGCCTTCCTCGATGAGGGAGATGGTACCATGCTTTAACTCACCAGCAGCGTATGCCTCAGAGTGGATGTAGGAGATTTCCTTCATCTTAAGAGAACCCTCTAAGCAGATCGCGTAGTCGATACCACGACCGATGAAGAAGATATCCTTGGCATTCGCGAACTTCGCAGCGAACCACTGCAGACGCTCCTTATCCTCCAGAGTCTTCTCGATCTTCTCAGGGATGGATAGCATCTCATCGATATAGTAACCATACTTCTTAGGCTCTTCCAGAGTGCCGCGTACACGACCGAATTCCAGAGACAGCATATATCCACAAACTAACTGGCAGCTATAAGCCTTGGTCGTAGCAACAGAGATCTCAGGACCAGCCATCGTGTACATTACATAGTCAGCCTCACGAGCGATGGAGGAGCCGATGACATTGACGATCGCCAGAGTCTTCAGGCCCTTCTCCTTCGCCATACGAAGTGCAGCCAGGGAATCAGCAGTCTCACCAGACTGGGATACGATGATGACCAGACCGTTTGGATTCAGTCTCATCTTACGATAACGGAACTCAGATGCCAGCTCGCAGCGAACAGGGAGATCAGTGAACTCCTCCATGACATACTGTACTTCCATACCAACGTGCCATGCAGAACCACATGCTACGAAGTATACCTGGCTGAAGGACTTGATATCTTCGTCAGTGATACCGATCTCAGTGAGGTCGATGTGACGATTCTCGCCCTCACCCTTGATGTACTTGTGGAGAGTATCAGCTACAACCTTCGGCTGCTCGTGGATCTCCTTCAGCATGAAGTGCTCGTAGCCACCCTTCTCAGCAGCTGCAGCATCCATTTCTACATGAACCAGCTTCTTCTCGATGATATCACCATTCAGGTCGTAGAACTCAGGACCATCAGCTGTGACCTTAGCCATCTCTAAGTTACCGATGTAGTATACATCGCGAGTGTATTTAAGGATTGCAGGTACATCAGATGCGATGAAGGTCTCTCCCTTAGCGACACCCACGATCATTGGGCTGTCCTTACGAGCTACATAGACTTCACCAGGATGATCCGTGAACATGACTTCCAAAGCGTAGGATCCCCGGACACGAACCATAGTCTTAGCAATGGCGTCGATAGGACCCATCTTGTACTTCTTATAATAGTAGTCAACTAACTTAATCAGAACCTCAGTATCTGTATCAGAATAGAAGACATAGTCATGACGCAGGAGCTTATCCTTCAGTTCCTGGTAGTTCTCGATGATACCGTTATGTACACCAACAACCTCAGACTCAACAGGGCCTGAACCAGAACCGGTGCAGTTACCTGATACATGAGGGTGGGCATTAATTGCGCTTGGTGCACCATGGGTAGCCCAACGCGTATGGCCGATACCAACAGTACCCTTTAGCGCCTTACCACCATCGATCTTATTCGACAGGTTCTGTAACTTGCCTACTTCCTTGACAACAACCGCTGGCTTCTCACCATCGCGGACAGCCAGTCCAGCAGAGTCATAACCTCTGTATTCCAGCTTAGCAAGACCGTCTAAGAGAACCTCAGAGGCCTGTCGATTACCAACATATCCTACAATTCCACACATGATTTGTATTCTCCTCTTGTGCTTAACATTACATTACGAAATTACGTACCCCACATTATACCTCAAAACCTGTAATAATGCACCTACAACTTGTGTCGCACCTGTTTCAAACAGGAGAAATGTAAACCGCCTTGTAGTGAGTAGGTTAAAGCCGCTGAGAGGAAAGCATCATTGTAACATCAACCATGCACCCCGAATTATCAGACGACAGAAACACTTCAAGGAATTAAATTGTACAAAAACCGAAACCATTATAACAAAAGCGAAGAAACTGTGGTATATTGGCAATAAGAGAGAAGAAAAGGATTACAAGAGGCAATATTAGTGGAAGCCAGATCTATCCCAATTCTATACATACTTCCCACGCCATGCCTCACACAACTAGGAAAGAAAGGACTGTCACCATGAATTATCAGAAGTACAGGAAGAATCCGGTCATGAAGTATCCGGAGCGTGAGTGGCCCAATAAGGAGATCACACATGCACCGACATGGGTATCTGTGGACCTAAGAGATGGTAACCAGGCACTGGTAGAACCCATGAATGTAGATGAGAAAATGGAGATGTTCGACCTCTTAATTAAGCTTGGCTTTAAGGAGATCGAGATCGGCTTTCCGGCAGCATCTCAGATCGAGTATGACTTCCTTCGCCGCCTGGTGGCAGAGAATAAGATTCCAGATGATGTAAAGGTGCAGGTACTATGCCAGTGCCGTGAGCAGCTCATCGACAGAACCTTCGAAGCCATTCAGGGTATCAAGAATATCATATTCCATATTTATAACTCCACATCCACTCTGCAGCGTGATGTGGTATTCCATAAGGATAAGCAGGAGATTATAGACATCGCCATTGCAGGAACTCGTATGGTGAAGGAGCGTCTGTCGAAGTACGACGGCAATCTCCAGTTAGAGTACTCCCCAGAGTCCTTCACAGGCACAGAGCCAGACTACGCTGTAGAGGTATGTAACGCTGTGATCAAAGAGTGGAATCACGCCACACATTTACCAGTGATTATTAATCTCCCAGCTACAGTAGAGATGAATACGCCTAATGTCTATGCAGACCAGATAGAGTACGTGCAGAAGCACCTGATCGACCGGGAAAATGTGGTGGTCTCCGTGCATCCCCATAATGACCGGGGCACAGGAATCGCATGCGCAGAGCTGGCACTTCTAGCCGGTGCAGACCGCGTAGAGGGAACCCTCCTGGGTAATGGTGAGCGCACCGGTAATGTGGACATTTTGAATGTGGCCTATAATATGTTCTCCCAGGGCATCGATCCAGAGCTTCACATCGAGGATATCAATGAGGTCATCGAGGTCTATGAGAGATGCTGTAAGATGCCAATTGACGCCCGTCATCCATATGCAGGCAAGCTGGTATTCACCGCATTCTCAGGCTCTCATCAGGATGCCATCAATAAGGGCAAGCAGGCCATGGCAGAGCGCCAGTCCGACGTGTGGGCAGTGCCATATCTGCCAATCGACCCAGCAGATATCGGACGTAAATATGAACCAATCGTAAGAATTAACAGCCAGTCCGGTAAGGGTGGTGTAGCATTTGTAATGGATGCAGTCTACGGTTATAAGCTGCCGAAGAAGATGCAGAGAGAATTCGCAGATGTAATCCAAGCCATCTCCGAGCAGGAAGGTGGCGAGGTAAAGCCAGAGCGCATCATGAAGGAATTCAAGAGGAACTACCTAGAGCTGGCTGATCCATTCCAGTTAGTCTATGTGGATCTCAATGATAATACCAATTCAGAGGACACCCATGTATCCCTGGACTTCAAGTACAATGGAGAGGCAATCCACTCCGAGGCAGATGGTAACGGACCCATCGACGCGCTGAAGATGGCAATCCGTCAGGATGTCCCAGAGGTAGACTTCACCATCGAGGACTACAGCGAGCACTCCCTCAGCGTAGGATCTCATGCGAAGGCAGCAGCCTATATTGAGATGAAGGACCCACGTAGTGGGAATATATCCTTCGGCGTAGGTGTCAGCTCGAATATCACACGAGCATCCATCCGCGCCGTATTCTCCGCACTGAACCGTATGGTAGCCAAGCAGAGAGAGTATGTGTAAATGTAGACCAGGCGGATCGCTGGTATGCATACATAAGTTCATAGCATAGCGAAGGATAGGACCTAGGGGCGATGACTCCTGGGTCTTTTTTGTAGATCCATGGGGATCAAAGGAAAATCGAGAAGAGACTTGTAGAGAATATCTAGTAGAAGGGCATAAGTATGAATTGAGGGAATCCCATCGATTCTGTATAATAATGTGGAAATAATGATTAAGAATAAGGAGACCACAGTTATGAAGAAATTGATCTCATTTATGGATAGAGTAGAGAGTCTGATCGAGCTGATTCTAGCCCTGTTTGTAACCATCGGAGCAGTAGCGACACTTGTTACAATTGTAGTCCAGGAAGGACCTGGGATGATGAATGGGATGGTGCCCGAGAAACTCAATCATCTCTTAGAGGAGATCTTCAGCGTTGTTATCGCAGTAGAGTTCTTGAAGATGCTTCTGAAGCCTGCCTCTCAGACAGTAATCGAGGTACTTATCTTCCTGATTGCTCGACATATGATTGTAAAGGAAACAGGGGCAGTACAGGATCTCTTGTCTGTTATCTCTATCTGTATTTTATTTGCAGCTAAGCTTTTGATTGAAAAGTATGGTCGTGATGACTCCTGTGAGAATATCATTGCAAAGCTTCTGCATCGAGAGAAGAAGGATAAGGAAGCAGAGCAATAATCAGAATGAGAACAGAAGAGTGATGCTAACAGAAAGCAAATTGTCTTGAGTTGTGATTAAACAAAGAGCTCCAGACTCCAATTGAATCATGGGGCTCTTCTTTGGATTATTAGAAATCTGTTGAGTGGATTTGGATTGTAAGTCTCAACAGATATTTATAGCTCGATTCCGCAACCACGCATTAACTCTCTAGAGCTATCCAGAGAATCAACACCATGGAGATTCTTGATTGGGGCGAATTCCCTCTCGCGAATGACTTCATAAGGAACAGAGTCATTCATGAGACGAATCATATCTACAGCCAGAGTCTCAAACTTATATCCGTTTGGAGTCTCAGGCTTAATAATGGAACCGTCTTCTGCCATATATGGAATTTTCTTTTCTACTACATGAACTGGCATATGGGTCCCCATGATTTCTTCGAGGCGACTCACCTTGAAGAGGTAGTTGAGGATGACGCCCATGCCGTAGGTGAGAGAACCATCTTCATTTCTAGCCTCAGCCATCTCATCCGTCATCTCATAGTACTCGATGACGCTAGGACGTCCGTTCTCGCGACACATTACACCCATCTTCTCATGAGGATCATTCTTAGCGATTACTTTCGAACCGCTCTCAGCACCGGACAGGATGGTAGCACCGACGAATTCAGGATTACACATGGTCTGCAGAGGATTATCTACAGCGAAGATATTGATCCACTGGATACCACGCTTGTGCAGGTCGTCGATATATCCAGCCTTAGCCAGAGAAGAGAACCAACCACCATTACCATTTGGAGATGTGGCGATTCTGCCAGGACCTTCCATTAGGAGTTTGCCATCATAATCGACGGCAGCAGCCATCTCCTGGGTGAAGAACTTAACCATGTCCTCAGGATAACCGAAGTAATTGTGCTCCTTGAAGAATCGACGAGTCTCTTCATCATTTTTCTCAGAGGTCATGATATAGAGTGGGATTGTTACAGGAGTTACACCTGCCACATAATCATTCGCAGCGTTACAGTCAGCGGCTACAGATTCCAGATTCTTCATTAACTGCTGGAACAGGAATAGTTCCTTTGTCTCACCGATATTTAACTCACCCTTAGGCTTATCCAGGCCTAGACGTGTTCCCATGCCTCCAGCCAGGAGAACTGCAGCAACCTGTCCCTTTAGGATAGCCTCTACACCGGCAGTACGGAATTCAACGGCTCTACGTTGGATTTCGGAAGCAGTCAGTGCAGGTAGAGGAGACAATTCTCCAGTTTCCATCTTATCGTGATTCTGCGCGGCAGCGATCACATCCCAGTCTAACTCGCTGATTTGTTTTAAGAGTCCGGCCTGCTGGTTTGCAGTGAGAGCATCATATCCCTTTAGTACATGCTCCTGATGATGGGATTGTAATAGTTCTAAAGCATTTTCGTAATTCATTTCCTTATTAGCTCCTATGATAAATGTAAATCAAGTTCATAATTACTGTGATTGATTATGCTATTCGAATCATCGTAATTGCATAAACACACAATGGGTATTCTAAAACTATCGATGAAAACTGGCAATAAGAAACTATGCACATAAATTCGGTTTCCTATTAATGCGATAGATAAAAGAAAAGGAGACGAATTCGATCTATGGAAATTCGTCTCCTACTTATACGTCCTGCTAACAGTAGCTAATCTTTGCTAGTAATAGAGGCTAGCAACTTAGCTGATAGCGCCCCAGGCACCATCTACACTGAACATGCCCTCATGGCTGGCACGGAGTCCGTGAATCTCTGTCTTCCACAGTCCATGGAGATTACAGTAAGCATATACATTACGTACATGATCGTCAGGTCCCACAACAAAGGTAACCTCAGGCTTATCGCCGGGCTTTAAATCCTTCTTCTGATACCCATGAGAGGTCTCTAGGATAACCCATTCGATAAAGTGCTCGTCGGTCATTGGATGCGCAACAGAGCCAACAGACACACGAACCTTATTCTCCTTAGCAACTACAACAGGGACATGCTTCTCCTGAGCGGCATCTGTAGTGTTGGCTACGATTTCAGTCATAGTTTCACCACAGCATGTAGGCGTACATCCAGACTTTTCGCCCAGGAATGTAACGAAGTTGCCGCATTTCAAACACTTGTAGAATAACATATGATTACCCCCTTTACGGTATGTGGTATCCCTACCATTAGAAATAGTTATTACTCATATTATACCTTGATGTATATGGAAAAAGCACGTAGAAAGAGTGGGTTTTGGCATGGCAGAATAACCAAAGATAGCATATGAAATTCGTGCAGTTTTCCTTTTTGTAAAAGAATATGTGATAGCAGGTAAAAAAGGGATATACTTTTCATTGGAATGATCTTGTATTCGTAGACACTCATGGAGGATTGATATGAGTCAACAAAAATATGTATATCTGTTTGAACTGGATTCAGTTAAGAAAACGGATAGAGAAATAGAAGTTGGACAAAAGGCTTTATATAATGAAATTGCAAATAATGGAAATGTGGTAATTCTGACTTACAACCAGTTAGTAGACTCACGAGCCTTCTTTAGCCTACTTACTAATCCTGATTATTATAAGAGTTTCATCCGCCTCTTCGAATTAGGGGCGATCAAGGTGTCCCAATTTGGAGATTTACGTACCGTATCCCAATATATTCAGCGGTCTGTTGAGGATCATAAGCAGTTCATTTATTCTGCGTTACCATTAAAATGTTCACAGAAGCATCTCACTGCCTTGATGGAGAGAAGTCTTCGATATTCAGATCTGACAGAGATTAAGAGATATATTGACCATGAACGTACAGAAGAGGAATGTCATATTCTATTTAGTGAACTGGTTATCAAGCGAGATTCAGTTACTGGAGAGAAAGAGAGTATAGAGCAGCATAGCCAATATACCTATGAGGAAGAGATTGGGATACTAACGAATCTATATAACTTCTTATCAGCGGTTCTTCGAATCAGTGCAATGCCTGATATCTATAACCCTCCAAGGGATACTAAGGAGTACGCGAATCTCCATCTGACAGACTTGCTGAAGATAGTGACGGATATGGAATTGCAAGATGAAGCTATGAATGTCTTGTTCCAATCCGCTTCTGATGTAATAAGAGAGTTGGATTGTTATAAAGCAAATAATCAAAATCGTTCTGTATACCATTCGGAATTATTAACACGGTACAAGAAACAGGAGATGGAATCCGATCAGATTAAGAAATACATGTTTGCAGAAGCAATCATTGATACCTGCTATAACTATACCTGTGAGATAAGCATATGCAATGTATCGAAGCATTATGATATCGGGGGATTATCGAATGGAACAGATTACTCTTCTTTTAAAAGAGATTTTGAGAATCGACTAATTAGAGAGTGGGATAATGGAACAGACAGTGAGCATAGATACCTTCAAGAGAATACCAATGAATTTGTAGCGTATCAGATTAATCAGAAGACTTTCCCAGAATTCTCTACAGCGGTACGAATCGCCGAGTATGATGAACAGTCTAGACAGACACAAGAGAATCATGATTATCAAAGAAAAAGGGAAGTTAATCAATCGAGTCAGATTCTGGGTTATGAAAATGGAATCAAGGAGCAGGTGAGTACCTTTGAAAGAAGTGTTAAGGGTGTAATGCGAAGGAAGGCTCTATTTGCCATCCTTGGATTGGCATTTGTTTGTTTGGTAGAGATTTTATTTAACCTTGTACAGTCCACATTCGATGGCTTATCTAACTTCCAAAACGTATTATACGGGATTCCAGAGGTGCTACTATTTCTTATAGTGTCTGAAATCCTAGGTGCAGTATTATCATGGGTGCTGAATCATCTGCCCTGGAATAAGAATAAAGATACAAGTGTATTTCTATCCCTATCAGACTCGATTTCTGCATTAAAAGAGTTAATAGGTGATGTGAATCTCTTTGGAAAAAATAAGGAATATGGATATGTAAATAAGGAAAACGTTTCTCGAAAGTATGTAGAGGACAGAAATAAGAATAAGGAGATTAATTATGTACTGCCCTTACGTCTTCGGAAGTATATAAATGAGTATAAAAATAAAAAACAAGATGAGATGTTTGCCCCTTCCAAGTCATACCCTATAGCGGATGTTAGCAGCCCTGAAGTGCAGGAATCAATACTTCTGCAAGAGGAACTATTTGGGGTAAAGTATGGAGTAGTATACGAGAGCAGATTTAATAGGATGATAGTAGATCCGATTGTAAGTACAAAATCTAATATTGAGTTAGATGGTCAGGTGGATTGCTATGGATACGAAAGAATTCTTCCAGGATCAGGAAAACCAGGTGTTGTGGCACTTACTCGTTATAAGAATAAATTCGTCCTTTTGAAGCAGGAACGACATGCAATCAGAGGACAGCAAATTGGATTTCCAAGAGGATTTGCTGAGGTAACAGACAGTACACCTGCCATAAGTGCTGTGAGAGAAGTACAGGAAGAGCTCAAAGCTGAAGTGACGAAAGCCCCCATTCTTATTGGAAAAATTACACCAGATAGTGGATTGACAGGGGCAGCAGTTTCGGTTTACTTAGTAGATGTGGATGAGTATACAGCACAGGCTGGTTATGAGGGAATACTTGATATTCAAGAGTACACATATGAAGAAATGAAGGAATTGATATCCCGTGGAGGTATTGATGATGGATTTACTCTATCTGCGATGGCACTATACAATGCCTTTCAGGAAACCGAGAAGGGGGTCTAGATTCTTCCATAGACTTAATATGTAGATTGTGATAGAATTTGCAAAGATTTTAATTGAAAATCGAGAGTTTATCAAAGAATCAGATAATGATTTGAAGGAGACAGTATGAACAAGTACGATTACCTAGTAGTTGGTGCAGGACTCTTCGGAGCAACCTTCGCATATGAAGCTAAGAAGAAGGGCAAGACTTGCCTAGTTATTGATAAGAGAGACCATATCGCTGGTAATATCTATACCAAGAATGTGCATGACATCAACGTGCATGTGTATGGTGCACATATCTTCCATACATCTGATAAGAAGATCTGGGATTATGTGAATCAGTTTGCGGAGTTTAATAATTATATCAATGCTCCAGTGGCTGCATACCATGACGAGACCTATAACCTCCCTTTCAATATGAATACATTCTCCCGCATGTGGAATATCCGTACTCCACAGGAGGCTAAGGCGAAGATCGAGGAGCAGCGTGCAGAGTATGTTGCAGAGATGAAGAAAAAGCGTGGTATCCCAGCTGATGCAGAGTTCGAGCCACAGAACCTTGAAGAGCAGGCACTGTCCTTGGCAGGCCGTGATGTCTATGAGAAGCTGATTAAGGGCTACACTGAGAAGCAGTGGGGACGTCCATGTACAGAGCTTCCTGCATTCATCATTAAGAGACTTCCATTCAGATTTACTTATAATAATAATTACTTCAATGATCGCTATCAGGGAATCCCTGAAGGTGGTTATACACAGATCATTGAGAAGATGCTTGCAGGCATCGATGTGCGCACTGGAGAGGACTTCTTCAAGGTGGTTGGTCGTGATGAGCCAACACCAAGATCTGAGGGAGAGGAGTTCCCTGAGGATGAGGTGATTGTTAATCCTCACGCTGGTGTACTTTCTGATGGTACCCAGATTATGTTTGATAAGATTCTCTTCACTGGTCAGATTGATCAGTACTACGATTATCAGTTTGGACCACTTGAGTATCGTTCTGTTCGCTTTGAGACAGAGGAATTAGATACCGACAATTATCAGGGTAATGCAGTTGTGAACTATACTGCGAAGGAAGTGCCATTCACTCGTATCATCGAGCATAAGCACTTCGAGTATGGCACTCAGCCTACCACCATTATCTCTCGTGAGTATTCTTCCGAGTGGACACCTGGTGTAGAGCCATATTACCCAGTGAATAATGATAAGAATAATGCGCTGTATCAGCAGTATGAGGAACTGGCTTCTAAGGAAGATGATGTCATCTTCGGTGGTCGTCTGGGACTGTATAAGTACTATGATATGGATAAGGATCTGATGGCTGCTCTTGAGGTAGTTAGTCAGGAACTGTAATTCGTTTAATCAGAGTTTCCTTTCTCTGAATGGGGGAGGAAGCTCTTTTTGTGATTTTGGGAATATAGACCAATCTTTGATTTGGAATAAGTTATGAATAAGATTTTATCAGTAGTAGTGCCTGCATATAATGCAGAAAACTATATCCGTAGAAATCTAGATTCCATGTGCATCGAAAAAGAGGATATGGAGAAACTAGAGATCCTAGTGGTGGATGATGGTGGTACAGATGCTACGAAGGATATCACTAGAGAATACGAGAGAAACTATCCAGGTATTATCTCTTTTCATCATAAGGAAAATGGTGGACACGGTTCTGTAATTAATTACGGAATTAGGCATGCCACAGGAAAGTACTTTAAGGTAGTGGATGGTGATGATTGGCTGAATAAGATGGAATTAAAGTCCTTCTTAAAACTCTTAGAGGAGAGGGATGAAGACATCATTGCTTCCGACTATCAGTGCATTCAGGATGAGACTTGGTTACCCCTTCGTCTAATGAAGGCAACAGAGGATAATAATAAGTATACGAAGTCTGGTCTGATCTCAGAAGGATTCGTAGATAAAGTTATTAAAATGCATAGCCTTACTATTAAGACGGCTATCTTAAAAGAGATGAATCGAGCAATCGATGAGCATTGCTTCTATGTGGATGCGGAATACATTACCTATCCGATTCCTTTTGCGGATAGTGTCTATTATGATAGACGGAATGTCTACATGTATCGCCTTGGGAGAGATGGGCAGAGTATGGATATCAAATCCATGCAGAGAAATCGTAAGCAGCATATGCAGGTCATGAAGAGCCTAGAGCAGTTCTATAGTGAACTACCAGAACTTCCTGAGAAGAAGAAACACTATATCGAGAGATGTATTGCTCAGATTGTAGAGAATCAGTTCCAAATTGATATCAGCCGAGGAAATGAGCCTGGTGTCACAGATGAGCTACGTGCTTGGGATCAGGAGCTTAAGAAGAACTATCCAGGTATCTATAATAGCACCGATCGTAAGAGTATTACATTATTACGGATGACCAACTATCGTATCCTTCCGATTGGAAAATGGATATATGATAGGGTGAAAGGACAGAAATAGTCTATGGAAATGATACTTCAGCATATATTATTCCCATCACAGGATACCTGTGATACAGAGGAATGCTATTACAGAAGATTAGATGAAAACAGAACAAGTTTCGATACATACTTTAATTTCTTTTCGCTTGCTAAGTGGAGAAAGTATACGGAGCTAGAGCATATTACACTTCGCTTGAAAGCGTCTGGAGCATTTCGTATTGCTGTGGTTGCTTGTGATAGAGAGAAGAATCGCCGTGTTATCTCTGAGACAACTATTCAGTCTGATGGTGGCTCCTATGAGCGAATCCAGATAGCATATGATGATGCTGATGAATTCATTTGGTTCGAATTCGTTGGTGAATCAGAGGATGCGAGGTTAGTATCTGCAGCCTACATCACAGAGGATGCGCCAAGCAATCATCCACATATTGCTATTGATATCTGCACCTTTAAGAGAGAAGAATATGTACATCGTAATATGAATGTACTGAAAACAGCTATTCTAGAGAATCCGGATTGTGGATATCAGAACTATTTTCACATCTATATTGTGGATAATGGACAGACTCTTGATGCAACAGAACTGAATAATAACTATATTCGTGTAGTTCCAAATATCAACGCGGGCGGTTCTGGTGGATTTACAAGAGGAATCCTAGAACTCTTAGCGGATAAGAAGAATAAGGGACGAGAGGATTCATCCTTTGATTATACTCATATGATTTTTATGGATGATGATGCAGTCCTTGAACCAGATAGTCTCATCCGTACAGCCGCATTCCTGTCATATTTGAAATCAGATTATGATAAGACAGTTATCGGCGGCGCAATGCATCGTTTGGATTTCCGGTATGTGCAGCATGAGGCTGGAGCAAAGTGGAATGGTGTTACTCCAGTTCGAAATCATGAGGGAGTCGATCTCAGAGACTTTGATCAGATCTGTGAGAATGAGAGAGAAGAAGCTGCAGACTATGCTGGCTGGTGGTATGCATGTTATCCCCTTACTGTAGTTAGAGAGGATAACCTACCACTGCCTATGTTCATCCACTGCGATGATATGGAGTATGGACTTCGTAATCGTGAGAATGGAATCATCTATTTAAATGGTGTGTGCGTATGGCACAATTCATTCGAGCATAGAAGGACTTCATCTCTGTCCTATCATGATATTCGAAATATTATGATTATGAATGCTATTACATATGCTGATGGTAATCAAAAAGCATGGAATAAGAGCATGCTGAAGCGTGTGATTGGAGATATCTTCCGTTATAGATATAAGGATGTATATCTCAAGTGCTGGGGTATTGAGGACTTCATGAAGGGACCTGAATACTATATGCATATTGATCCAATTGCAAAGCTTCAGGAAGTAAATGAAGAGGGATATCGATTACAGCCGGTTGAAGAGATTACAACAGATCCAGTAGCGAAGAGGGAAGTAAAGGACTTCACCTTTGCGACGGATATGGATGAGATCTACTTACGTAAGAAGGTGCCACATCGGAAGTGGAAGTTATTAACCTTAAATGGAATGATCTTTCCCGCGTGTAGCGAAATTAATCTCCATGCTTACCCAATGGGGATTGATCCATATTCTCTGTATCGTAAGGCGAGAATCCTTCTATTTGACCCTTATAATAATTGTGGTATTATATTACACCGTGACAATAAAGAGATGAGAAAGTGCTTCCGTACTTATCGTAAAACGATGAGAAGTGTGAATGCACAGTATTCTGAAATACAGAAGGCGTATCAGTCTGGATTACAGAAAGCAAAGACTGCAGAATTCTGGAAGGAGTATTTAAAAATCGATGGCAACAGTAACCAATGACAGTAAAACTGTCCAGCGTATTAATACCTTAAAACGCTATATTCCCTTATTTCGACAGTTAGTCCTTAAGGATGTTAAGTTAAAATACCGTAGAAGTGTATTGGGTTATGTTTGGAGTATCTTAAATCCACTGATGATTATGACCATCATGGTATTTATCTTTTCTAATATGTTCCGCTGGGACATCCCAAATTATCCAGTATATCTAATTATTGGTCAGACCTTCTGGAATGGTATGTCAGATGCTACTAATCAGACGATGTGGTCTATTACGGGTAATGCTGCCCTTCTTAAGAAGACCTATGTACCTAAGTATATCTTTGCTATTTCCAAGGTAACCAGTTGCTTTGTGAATATGCTGTTTTCACTTGGTGCCATGCTAATTGTATTTGTAATCTGTCGGATTACGCCAAACTGGATGATGCTCATGCTTCCGGTTATATTAATTGAATTGTACATTTTTGAATTGGGTCTCGGAATGTTCCTGGCACAGGCAACTGTATTTTTCCGTGATGTGCAGTACATCTACAGTGCCTTTCTAACAGCATGGATGTATGCGACACCAATTTTCTATCCTGCGACACTACTTCCTAGGCAAATTTTTGCGATTGTTCGCTTCAATCCAATGTACGTATATATCCAGCAGTTTAGACAGATTGCACTGTCTGCTAGTATGCCAGGATGGCATCTGTGGGCATATGGATTCTTTATTTCTTTTGTGATGCTGCTTGTTGGACTGTTTTCATTCTATAAGAATCAGGACCGCTTTATTCTGTACATTTAAGAGGTGAATAATAATGAATGAAGAAGAATACGTTGTATCTGTGGATCACGCTTTTGTCCGATTTAATATGGCATCAGAGAAGATCACAGACCTAAAGACATATTTTATTAAGATGCTGAAGCGTCAGCTTATGTTTGAAGAATTTATGGCACTAAAAGATGTCAGCTTGCATGTGAAAAAAGGTGAGTCTTGGGGAATTATTGGAACCAATGGTTCTGGTAAGTCTACTATGCTGAAGATGGTGTGTGGAATTTTCAAACCATATAAGGGAAGTGTAAAAGTACGAGGAACAATGGCACCTCTAATCGAGCTTGGGGCTGGATTTGATGGTGAGTTGACAGCTCGTGAGAATATCTATGTCAATGGTGCAGTACTGGGATTCGATGAGAAGTTCATGGATGAGCACTTTGATGAAATTGTAGACTTCGCAGAGTTGTGGGATTTCCTTGATATGCCGATTAAGAATTATTCATCAGGTATGGCAGCACGTCTGGGATTCGCTATTGCTACAATGGTTCGTCCAGATGTCCTCATCTGTGATGAGGTTCTCTCTGTTGGTGACTTAGCATTCCAGCATAAGTGTGAGCGACGCATGAATGAGATGAGGGCGCAGGGAACTACACTTTTATATGTATCACATATCATGGACTCAGTTCGTGATGTATGTGATCATGCGATATGGTTGGATAAGGGAGTTGTACGTGAAGTCGGGGAGGTTAATGAAGTAGTAGATCATTACATCGAGATGTATCATTAATTAGTGTTGTAAAGGAGTATACATATTATGGAATATAAGATTCAGTCTTTGGTTTTACCGATCGAACCTAAGCATCAACTGTGCAGAGAAGTGTTCTACCATGGAGATAGAGGGTTCCTTGATAAAGAGAATAAGACACTTTCATTGGGCGCGGGTCAATATGTTGATTTCAATACGTACATGAATGCTTGTTCGAATCGTAAATGGATGGAATATACAAAGGCAAAAAGCATTAAAATGTACCTGGATGTACAGGGAGATATCAATGTTTGTTTTACCGGTTATCTCCGCGATATGATTACGGTTGACCGTGTTGAATATGCAGAGTTAATTGATCGCTCAGAAGGGCGTAGAACCATTAGTTTTGATTTTCCGGTCAATAATGAACAAATGATCGGGTGTGAGATTACAGCGATTACAAATACTACAGTTTTTGGTGGATGGTATACAGCTGAAGTTGAAGAGTCTGAAATTAATCCTGTAGAATTGTGCATTGCAACAACTACCATGAGAAAAGAAGACTTCATCAAGCGCAATATCCAGAGTATCCGAGAGGATATTATGGAAGCTGATGATGATATGAAAAACCACTTCTATGTGCACGTGGTAGATAACGGTAGAACACTCACAGATGAGGATATCTATGGACATCATATTTCTCTTCATCCAAACCCAAATGCCGGTGGGTCAGGTGGATATGCACGTGGAATGATAGAATCTATGAATCAGACTCCCAAGGCTACAAATGTATTGCTGATGGATGATGATGTAATGATTCTTCCTGAATCATTACGGAGAACATATAATCTATTAAAACTTCTAAAACCGGAATATCAAGATAGATTCATTAGTGGTGCAATGATGTCCTTTGAGGAACCGCAACTACAACATGAGGATGTTGGAACAATGCAGGGAGATGGTTTCTTCCGCGCTTTAAAGCCAGTATATGATCATCGAAAGAGAAGAGATAATCTGGATAATGAGAAGGAGTTTGCTACGCACATTAACGAGTACGCCGGATGGTGGTACTGCTGTATTCCTGCTAGCCAGATTGATAAGAATGGATATCCTCTTCCACTATTTATTCGAGGCGACGATGTAGAGTACTCCCTGAGATGCAAACCAGGTTTTCTAACTATGAATGGTATTTGTATCTGGCATATGAGCTTTGTTACAAAGTATAATCCAGCATTTATTATCTATCAGGAACTTCGCAATTTCTTAATCGATCATGCGGTATCAGACGTAATGAATAATGTTGACTTGTTTGATTTCTGGTATAAGTCTTATCGAGTTGAGTTATTAAAGTTCAACTATGATGCATGTGAATTGGCTCTTCGAGCAATGAGAGATTACCTGAAGGGACCAGACTTTATAATGCAGCCTAATGGCGAGAAGATTGCGCAGGAAAACTTTAAATTAAATGATAAGCTTACTGATTTATCGGATATTGATATTGCAGGTGATGTGCATCCAGACGAAGTATTTAATGAGACAAGAGTAAAGGCTTTTGATAGATTCTTGCTGCGTTTGACTTTTAATGGACAGAGATTTTGTCCTAACTTCCTGTACAAAAAGGGTTATGGTGTTATGCCTTTTGATCATTCATACTTTCCAGGGAAAATTGCAATGTATAAGGAGTTACTTGCGGTTAATCCATATAATTATCAGGGTATTGTGCGTAAACTAGATAAAAAGAGATTTAAATCTGTCCAGAAGGAGTGCAAGAAACTGATGAAAATCTATAAGAAAGATGGAGCTAAAATTGCAGAACAATACCATCAGCAGTTTAAGTATCTAACATCTGAAGAGTTCTGGGTGAAATATCTTGAATTATAATAATTGGGGTTAATGATTTGAAGGATAAAAAAACAGCGAAAAAAAGTTTTCTACAAACAACGAAGGGTTATTATATTACGTTTACAGTTTTGTTTATAATTACCTTTTTCGGTGGTATACATTTTTGGCTATTTAGAAATGGGAAATCCTATATTTGGAATGTTGATGGAATATCTACACAGTATCCTGTATTGCTGTATTACCATAGGTATATTGTGGAGACTATTTCCAATTTATCAAAGGGAATCTTTGAGCTGAAAATGTGGGAGAACTCCATAGGATTTGGAACGGATATAGTTTCATTCTTCGGAAAAGATCCACTGTTCTTTTTGGTAAGTATCTTTCCTGTGAGATATTTGGAAAAAGTGTTTGCCTTGTTGCTAGTCTTTGAAACCTATCTTTCAGGAATCACTTTCTCGGCTTACATGAGAAGAAGAGTGAGTAATCTTGGCACACTTATTGGAGCAATCTCGTATTGCTTCACAGGATGTATTTTAATTTCCTTAAAGCAAATAGGATTTCTTTGGCCATATATCCTTATTCCATTGATTTTTCTGGGAATGGAGAGAATATGGAATGGTAAGAGCGGAAAACTGTATGTTGTTTCAATATCATTTCTTACTATTATTTCCTATTATTTTACCTACATGACGATCATCATGTTGGTTGTCTATTTTTTAGTAAAGTATAGCTTTGAAGAACGAGAGTCAAAGAATCTTCGTGACTTTTTTGGGTTATTTATAAAGTATATTTTATATTCCATTCCAGGAATGGTATTTGCCCTTGGATTGATTCTTCCAAGTCTAATGTTAATCCTTAATACAGATCGATTATCAGTAAAAAGGACAATACCGTTTTTTTACAACATTCATAAAGTGCGAAGCATTATAGTTGGGTGGATCTCAACCGTTGACCTGGGTACAGATGATATCATTGGATTCTCGATTATATCTTTTATAGCTGTATTTGGACTACTCTTTCTTAAAAAGAGATATCGAACAGAGAAAGTAATGTTTTTGCTTTCTACCTTTGCATTGTTTTCTTCGAAAATAGGCAGTTTGATAAATGGTTCAGCGTATGCAACAAATAGATGGATTTTTGGATATGCATTTCTGCTGGCTATTATCACGGCTCTGTTTTTTGATGGAATAAGGGAGTACAGCTTTAAGCAATTTGTTGCACCTTCTATCTGCCTAGTATTATATGGATTATATGTAGGAAAACTGTTGAATTATCGACGGATAGACTATTGGTATCCAGTAATTATTGGAGTTCTGTTACTACTAGCTACATGCATTATTCTTCTTATATCGAAGAGATATGCCGGTATTTTAAAAGCACTCTTTCCTATCTGTTGTGTATTATTTGCGATGCTGGCAGGAGTAACAAATACCGCTTTGTATTTGGTACAGAAGGGGGATAATTTTGAGAGTAATCTTGTCCCTAAAGATGCAGCGCTTAATCAAATCGAATATAACGATGGTAAAAGTGTATTACTAGACTATTCGGATTATGATCAGGTTCGATACGATGAAATTGGATCATACAGATTTAGAAATTCCGACATGGCTTACGGGACAAATAGTTTTGATTTTTATAGTCCTAATTATAATAATGATATTGAAAAATACTTTGACTATTTAGCAATGAATAAACTATTCTATGCAACATCGTATGAAGGAATAGATGCTCGTAGTAATGTAGCTCAGTTAAATGGAGTGAAGTATTATATCACACCACATAGGAAGCATTCGGATATGGTTCCAACTGGATATTCATTTAAGGAGACGAAACACTCTGCTAATGGATTAGACTATGATGTATATGAAAGTAGTTATGCATCTATGGGCTATTGGTATCCAAACGCTATAAACACAAAGTTGACATCTAAGCTAAATATCGATGAAAAAGAACGAGTGATGCTATCTTCGGTCATTACTGATGACGGTGAAAAGAAGGTAGAACCAGCTTTGGAAAGTAATCAGGTTCCCTTTGATATTAGAGTTGGTAATCATACAGATTACAAAAGAAATAAAGTATCTAATAAAGGAAACAGTGGATCTATTTATTTAGATTTAAAGAAACCGGTGAAAGGATCAGAGCTTCATGTCTATCTTAAAAATTTAGATAACCCTAGCTTAAATGTTGATTACTATTCTGTTTCAGTTAGTGCTGAAAAAAAGAACGAGGATCCACTAAAAACTGCGCGGATAAATACTGCAACAGAATTAAGTCACCTATATACTGGAAAGAAGGACTGGTTAGTTAATCTGGGCCAGATTACAGATGATGTTGACGAAATAAAAATTACAATTGAAGCACCAGGTGAGTTTTCGCTAGATGACATCCAAGTATATGCACAGCCTGTCGAACAGCAGATAAGTGCATACGAGACATTAGCCGAAAATAAACTGGATGTGAAACTTGGAGTGAATTCCATTCAAACAACAGTATCTAAAGAATCTGATGGCTTTGTATTCTTATCTGTGCCATACTCGGATGGATGGAGTGCTACAATAGATGGAAAGAATACAGAGATAAAAAAAGCAGATACAGCCTTTATGGCAATAAAGGTGCCAAAGGGAAAACATTCAGTTAGATTGCGCTTTAGATCCCCATATCTGTATGAAGGCCTTTTAATCTCTGTAGTAGATTTGATTGGTGTACTTGTCTTTATAACAGTGAAAAATAAGTTCCGACAGAAAAAAACAAAGAAAGGTAGCCTAAAATGAAAGTTGTATTACTTGCAGGTGGCTTAGGAACTCGTATTTCAGAAGAATCTGAATACAAGCCAAAGCCAATGATTGAAATCGGTGGTATGCCAATTCTCTGGCATATTATGAAAGAGTATTCTTCCTATGGGTTTAATGAATTCGTGATTTGCGCAGGATATAAGCAGCATATTATCAAGGAATGGTTTAGAAATTATTTCCTGTACACTTCAGATATCACATTTGACTTAACTGAAGAGTATAAGATGCTTGTTCATGACAAGCATACAGAGCCTTGGAAGGTTACAGTTGTCGACACGGGAATGAATACAATGACTGGTGGCCGTATTAAGCGAATTCAGAAGTATATAGGCGATGAGCCCTTCATGATGACTTACGGTGATGGTGTCTGTGATGTTAATATCGAGGAACTGGTTAAATTCCATCAGAGTCATGGTAAGATTGCCACACTTACTGCTGTTCAGCAGCAGCAGCAGAAAGGCGTTTTGGATATTGCTTTAGATAATTCAGTAAGAGCCTTTCGTGAGAAGAGCAAGAATGATAATGCCTCTATTAATGCAGGATATATGGTTCTGAATCCAGAGATTTTCGATTATCTTAAGGATGATACCACTGTATTCGAAAAGGAACCATTACAGACATTAGCTGCAAATGATGAACTGATGTCCTTCAATCATGCAGGATTCTGGCAGTGTATGGATACCATGTTAGAAAAGAAGATTCTTGAGGATCTATGGGCAAGTGGACAGGCTCCATGGAAGAATTGGGATTAATAGTAGAAAGGGAATAATAGATGTCAAACTGGAATAACGAAAGTGAAGCTAGAGAGCAGATTAAGTCTCTTGTAGCAGAATACTATAATGATTTTAAAAAGCCAGAGCAGGATAAGGAATTTGCTCCAGGAGATCGTCTGCCATATGCTTCTCGTGTATATGATGAGAAGGAGATGTGCTCATTAGTAGATGCGGCACTTGATTTCTGGCTTACAACTGGTCGTTTCTCAGATGAATTTGAGCAGAAGTTTGCAGAGTGGATTGGTGTAAAGTATGCCAATCTTGTAAATTCAGGATCTTCTGCGAACCTAATTGCATTTATGACCCTGACTGCGCCAGAGCTTGGTGAGCGTCGGATTAAAAAGGGAGATGAAGTAATCACCGTAGCATGTGGATTCCCTACTACAGTAACACCTGCTATTCAGTATGGTGCAGTTCCAGTATTCGTTGATGTAACTGTTCCACAGTACAATATTGATGTTACTAAGCTTGAGGCTGCATTGAGTCCTAAGACTAAGGCGGTAATGATTGCGCATACCCTGGGTAATCCTTTTGATCTGAAGGCAGTTAGAGAGTTCTGTGATAAGCATAATCTGTGGCTTGTTGAGGATAACTGTGATGCACTAGGATCACAGTATACTATTGATGGCGAGACTCGCTTCACAGGTACTTGGGGAGATATTGGTACATCGAGCTTCTATCCTCCACACCATATGACAATGGGTGAGGGTGGATGCGTATACACCAATAGTGGTCTACTCAATCGTCTGATTAAGAGCTATAGAGACTGGGGTCGCGACTGTGTATGTACTTCCGGTCATGATAATCTCTGTGGACATAGATTCGATGGCGACTTTGGCCAGCTTCCTCATGGTTATGACCATAAGTATGTGTATTCACACTTCGGTTATAACCTGAAGGTGACAGATATGCAGGCAGCTGTCGGTGTTGAGCAGCTGAAGAAGTTCCCTTCATTTATCGAGCGTAGACGTCATAATTGGGACAGACTTCGTAAGGCATTAGAGCCAATTTCTGATAAAGTATATCTTCCTGAGCCAGCGGAAAATAGTGTTCCATCTTGGTTTGGATTCCTGATTTCTGTTAAGCCTGAATCCGGCTTAGACCGTAACAAGGTAACTCGTTATATCGAGGATCACAATGTACAGACAAGACTTCTGTTCAGTGGTAATCTGATCAAGCATCCTTGCTTTGACGAGATACGAGACACGGATGCTTATCGTGTCGTTGGAGACTTAACAAATACTGATTTCATCATGAATAATACTTTCTGGGTCGGTGTATATCCAGGAAATACAGATGAAAAGATTGATTATATGGCACAGGTTATTATCGACGCGGTAAATCAGTGATAATTATTTGATTAATGTAGACCATGTGGTAAATGGCGCCATGGTCTACATTTGTATGTTAACAAATAAGAAAAGAGGCATAAAAATGATTCCATTGTCAGTACCAAACTTTGAGGGAAATGAAGAAAAATATGTTCTAGACGCTGTAAGCCAGGGATGGGTATCTACGGGTGGATCCTATGTAGCGGAAATGGAAGAAACTGTTGCAAAATATACTGGTGCGGCTGGTGCAGTTGCATGTCAGAGTGGTACAGCAGCCCTTCACATGTCATTAATCGAAGCTGGTGTTGAACGTGATGATATGGTACTTGTACCTACATTAACATTCATTGCAGCGGTTAATCCGGTTAAGTATCTGGGGGCTACTCCTGTATTCATGGATTGTGATGATAGTCTATGCGTGGACCCTAAAAAAATAAGAAAATTCTGTGAGGAAGAATGTGAACTTATCGATGGAGTGCTGAAGCATAAGACAACAGGTAAAGTAGTCAAGGCACTTGTTGTGGTACATGTATTTGGTAACCTGGCAGATATGGAAGAAATCATGTCAATTGCAGAAGAGTACCACTTCCAGGTAATAGAGGATGCAACAGAGGCACTTGGAACAATCTGTGAGTATAGTAAGTACAAGGGTCGGTATGCTGGTACCATTGGTCACTTTGGTGCACTTTCCTTCAATGGTAATAAGATTATTACCACAGGCGGTGGCGGTATGATTATTAGTAATGATGAGAAGGCTCTTGCTCATTTAAAGTATCTGTCTACACAGTGTAAGGATGATCCACATTTTTACATTCATAATGAAATTGGATTTAACTATCGTATGACAAATGTCCAGGCGGCAATTGGCTGTGCTCAGATGGAAGAATTGGATACTTTCATTGAGAGAAAGAACAAGAATTATGATCTCTATGTTGAGCTATTGGATGGTTATGAAAAGGGATATGTATTAAAGTTTAGAGATAACACTAGATCCAACAAGTGGTTTTATTCTTTTGTATTAAATAAGGATCTCTGTCCAAAGGGTGTTCGTTATTATATTGAAACCCTTAAGGAGAGAGGAATTGAGACTCGCCCAATTTGGGGACTAATCAGCGAGCAGAAGCCATATGCAGATGACATTGCATATGAAGTAGAAACAGCGAAGTATTATAGCGAGAGAGTGATTAACCTTCCAAGTAGTACAAATATCACAGAGGATGAAATTAGAGAAGTATGTAAGACTCTGAAGGAAATCCTCTAAATAAAACGGTGAATTTATGGCATTTCATATAGCAGTTATAACAGCAACAAGAGCAGAGTATGGTTTATTAAAACCATTAATTCTTGCACTACAGAAGGATGACTATTTTCAGTGTGATGTCATAGCGACAGGAACACACTTGTTAGAAAAATACGGTCATACAATTGATTATATTAGAGAAGACGGTATCCCGATTGCACATGAGGTCGCTATTCTCCATGATGGAGAGTCACAAGAGCAAGTGATTGCAAATGCGCTAATTGAGTTTTCAAAGGTTTACCAAAAGGAGAATTACGACGCTGTAGTTGTTTTAGGGGATCGATATGAATTATATGGTATTTGTATTCCTGCAATGTTCCGTCGTATTCCAATCATTCATCTACATGGTGGAGAGAAAACAGAAGGGGCGATGGATGAAAAGATAAGGCATTCCATTACTAAGATGTCATCCATTCATTTTCCTTCCATCGAAGAATATGCGAAGAGAATTATTCAAATGGGTGAGAACCCGAAATATGTACATGCGGTTGGAGCACTTGGTATCGATAATATAGTTCATCTCCCTTTATTATCAAAGGACGAATTATCAGAATCTCTAGGGGTTGTATTAGAAGATAAGTATGCTTTAGTTACATTCCACCCAGTTACGATGGAATCAGTGGAAGATATGAAGCGCCAGGTTTGTGATGTCTTTGATGTACTGGTAGAAAGTGGAATTCAATCCATAGTTACTATGCCTAATAGTGATGTGGGTGGCGACGACATACTTGAGATAATTAAAAAATATGCAGATTCATATCCAGATAGAATTAAACTGTTCTCAAGTCTTGGACAGGTAAGATATCTGAGTTGTATGAAATATGCAGAGATTGTCTATGGTAATTCCTCTAGTGGCATATTGGAGGCTCCTTCTTTTCGGGTTCCTACAATAGACATTGGAGATAGACAGAAGGGAAGAGTCGCAGCAGATAGTGTCATTCATTGTAAGTGCGATAAAGAGAGTATAAAAAAGGCACTCGAGTTAGCACAATCTAGAGATTTTAGAAATAAGCTAGCAAATGTAATGAATCCATATGGAGATGGGAATACAGCAACTCGTATTGTGGATATTCTTAAAAAAACGGATTGGACAGATGAAACGATTGTTAAGAAGGAATTCTACGATCTAGGAAGGTAAGCCCATGCTAAAAAAACAGGATGTGATTATTGTTGGCGCAGGCGGACACGCAAAAGTAGTTGCATCGTGTCTTAATAATGATAAATACAACCTGATTGGTTTTATAGACAAGGACCTTACAGACCTGGGAAGAGAAGTCTATTTAGGAAAAACGGTTGTTGGCCAAGATTCAGAAATGGAAAAGTGGCTTAAAGATGGATCTTGCGGGTGTATAGTTGCAATCGGACATGTTGGCAATCCGATTGTTCGTAATAGACTATACACGAAATGTAAGTCTCTGGGCTTTCAAATGATTAATGCAATTCATCCAACGGCGGTGGTTGATCCAACGGCAAAACTTGGTGAAGGAATTGCAATTATGCCAAATGTGGTAATCAATGCAAATGCTACAATTGGAGATAACTCGATTATCAATACAGCTAGTGTGATAGAGCATGATGTTGCTATTGGGAGCGGTGTTCATGTGGCACCTCGAACAGTAATTAGCGGAGCTTCTAGCGTAGGAGAGAATACCTTACTGGGAGCTGGCAGTACGATTATTCAAGGTGTCAAAATTGGAATGAATTCTATCGTTGGAGCTGGGACTGTTGTGATTAGAGATCTGCCAGATAAAATAGTTGCTGTCGGGAATCCGGCGAAAATAATACGAGAGGTATAGTACGTGGTATATATAATCGCAGAAGCCGGCGTGAATCATAACGGCGATGTTAATAAAGCGAAGGAACTTGTTGATATAGCTAAAAAAGCTGGGGTAAATTGCATTAAGTTCCAGACTTTTAAGGCCGAGAAGATTGTTACTAGAAATGCAAAAAAAGCAGACTACCAAGTAGAGAATACGAAGAATAATGATAGTCAGTTTGAGATGCTCAAGAAATTAGAGTTATCGGATGATGAGTTTAGAGAACTTAAGGACTATTGTGACTCAGTAGGTATTGACTTCCTATCAACACCTTTTGATGAAGAAGCAGTAGATCTGCTTGAGAATCTCGGCGTTAATGCATATAAGATTCCTTCAGGTGAGATAACGAATAAACCATTAATTCAGTATATTGCATCGAAAAAAAAGAGAATGATGGTTTCGACTGGCATGTGTACACTAAGTGAGGTACAGGATGCTGTACAGTGGATTGAAGAAACCGGTAATAGGGACATTACTTTGTTCCACTGTACATCTAATTATCCTGCACCATATGATGCAGTAAATATGAAGGCTATGTGGACACTTCGAGATACATTTCCATATCCAGTTGGATACTCTGATCATACACAGGGAATTGAGATTCCTGTTATGGCAGTTGCAATGGGGGCAAGCGTGATTGAAAAGCACTTCACATATGATGTGAATGCAGAGGGACCGGATCACAAGGCATCTCTTAGTCCTGAAGATCTCCAGCAAATGGTTAGAGAAATTCGACATGTGGAAAAAGCATTTGGGGATGGCGAAAAAGTGCCTACAGAAGCAGAACTGTCAACACGTGTTGCAGCACGAAAGAGCTTGGTGTACGCAAGAGACTTAAAACCCGGCGATACAATATCTAGAGAAGATATTTGTTGCAAACGCCCTGGAAATGGGATTCAGCCAGCTGAAATTGAAAGTTTCATTGGAAAGAAGATATCTGTTTCAGTTAAACGAGATACTCTAGCAAAATGGGAGGACATCCAGTAGCATGAAGAAACTTCTACTAACAGGCGGAACAGGTTTTATTGGAAGAAATATATTACCTAGACTAGAAAAATACTTTGAAGTATGCGCTCCAACTAGACAGGAACTTGATTTGAAAGATTCCGATGCCGTGGAGAGATATGTAAAAGATGGGCACTTTGATATAATAATGCAGGGTGCGAACCCTAATCCGGTCAAGAATGCAGCGTGCGATCATGCGGATACAATGTTCGAAGATAGTATGCGTATATTTATGAACTTCTATAATGTGCGTCAATATTGCGGGAAACTGTTCTATTTTGGATCTGGAGCTGAGTATAATAAGCAGATGGAGATAAAGGAGATACTAGAGGAAGATGCACAGCGTTCTATCCCTAAAGACTCCTACGGCTTGGCTAAGTTTTACATGAATGAGTTAGCTCGTAATAGTGAGAATGTCTATAATCTCCGCATTTTTGGCTGTTATGGTCCATATGATCATGAATCCAAATTTCTAACGCATGTAATTAGATGCTGTTTAGCTGGAAAAGATATTACAATGCGTCAGAATTGTGTATTTGATTATACACAAGTATTTGATCTGGCTGAAGTAATCAATCTTATGGCTAATACAGAATTGAAATACCATGACTATAATGTATGTACAGGTAAACCGATTTCCCTACTTGAAATTGCTGAAAAAATACAAAAGGAAATGAAGGCGAACAACAGAATTATCGTTGAAAATCCGGGCCTAAATAGAGAGTATACAGGATCAAATAAGCGACTCTTGGATGAATTTGGTGATAGCTTACATTTTACCTCTATTGAAGACGGGATTAAGATACAGATTGAGCATGAAAAGAAGGTAATGCAATGAAGAGAAGAGTAGCAGATATTATTATGGATATCCTTGTAGAAAAGGGTATTACAAATTGCTTTGGTGTTGTAGGTGGTGGCGCAATGCATCTAGACAATGCACTTGCATTAAATGATGATATTCATAAGGTATTTAATCATCATGAGCAGGCAAGTGCAATGGCTGCAGAGGCATTCGCTAGAATTAGCGGAAAGATGGCAGCTGTATGTGTAACTAGTGGCCCTGGTGCAACGAATACTCTTACAGGTGTAATGGGATGCTGGCAGGATAGTTTACCTATGTTAGTCCTGTCCGGTCAGGTTCGATATGCAATATCTGTACCTCAATCAGGTCTGAAGCTGAGATATAGAGGAATTCAGGAATTTGATATTGTACCCTCTGTTAAGAATATGACCAAGTATGCTGTTCAGATTACAGATCCATTATCTATTAGAAGAGAACTCTGCAAGGCTATTCATATAGCGATGAGTGGTCGAAGAGGGCCGGTATGGTTAGATGTACCAATGGATATGCAGAGCGCACAGGTAGAGGTAGAGGACCTATATCCTGAAGAAGAATATGATTCACTTCCACAGGCCACTGCAGAAGACATCGCATTTATACAGAAGAAACTTGAGGAAGCAAATCGTCCGTGTATCCTTGTAGGAAATGGTGTGGCGAATAGTCATACAATTGAAGCATTCCGTAAGTTTGCAGATATCACAGGGGTTCCTGTAATTGCGGCATGCATAGCGGCTGATGCTATGTATATGGACTATGAAAACTATTATGGATTATCTGGCTCCATTGGACCGAGAACAGGTAATTTTATTGTTCAGAATGCGGATGTTATTTTGAATTTGGGATGTAGTCTTGGATTCAAAATGACTGGTTGGGCGCAGGAAAAATTCGCTCCTAATGCATACATGATTTCCGTTGATATTGACTCTGAAGAAATGAAGAAACCTGGCGTAAGAGTGGATCACTTCATACAGGCGGAATTAAATCAATTTTTTGACGTGGCAAATGAAAATATCCATTCTATAAATGTGGATAAGAGCTGGATTGAGTATTGCCAGAAACTCAAAAAGAGATTTTCTGTATTTGAGCCAGCAAAGGGACTACCGGATGATGAGAGAGTATGCTCCTATAAATTCTGGGAGGAGTATGAAAAATTCGAACCAGAAGATAGCATTTCTGTACTTGGTAATAACACCGCAAATAGTGCTAAACTACAAATTGGTATTAAGAAGGCAAATCAAAGAATTGTAGCAAATAATAATTGCGGTTCCATGGGAGCAGATTTACCAGAAGCCATTGGGGCTGCTATAGCATCTGGTAAAGAAGTAATCTGCGTAACTGGAGATGGTAGTATCATGATGAATCTGCAGGAACTGCAGACAATTCGACAGAATAATCTTCCAGTTAAAGTGATTGTATTCTCCAACGATGGATATAATGCAATCCGACAGACAAGTAAAAACTTTTTTAATGGTGTAAGTATAGGATGTACTGCAGATACTGGAGTAAGTTTCCCAGAGTTTTCAGATGTAGCAAAAACATTTGGAATGAGATATATGCGTTGCGAGAACAATGGTCAGTTAGATGAATCCTTGAAAGAATTCTTTGAAAGCAAGGATACAGTTTTACTCGAAATACTTCAGAGATTGGACGATCCAGTATCTCCAAAAGTTATGTCAAGAATGAATGAGGATGGAACCTTTAGTACACCTTCACTGGAAGATATGGCACCATTCATAAGTAAAGAGGAACATGATAGATTAATGCTTTGGTAGGAGTAATAATATGACAGTCATTGTTGTTGGACTTGGGTCTATGGGGAAAAGACGAATTCGGTTACTTGGTAAAATCGATAATTCTATCCAAATAATAGGTGTTGACTCAAATTCTGAGCGTGCGGACAGTGTCTCTAAGGAACTTGACATAATAACTGCATTGTCAATTAAAGAGGCGGTTGAAAAATATAATCCATCCGCTGGAATTGTATGTACATCTCCACTGTCTCACCAGTCAATTATTGAAGAACTATTGGAATATAATCTTCATGTTTTTACAGAGATTAATCTTGTAAATAACGGATATCATCTCCTTATAGAAAGGGCGAATGCAAAGCATCTGAATCTGTTTTTGTCTTCAACTTTTCTATATAGAAAAGATATTCAATATATCATTGAGAGGACTGCCCAAACTAGAAAGCCAGTATCTTATTTATACCATACGGGCCAGTACTTACCAGATTGGCATCCGTGGGAAAGCTATAAGAACTTTTTTGTCGCTGATAAAAGGACGAATGGTTGTAGAGAAATTTTGACAATAGAGCTACCCTGGATAATCAAGTGTTTTGGCAAAATCAAAAAAATACACGTGATACGTACTAATACGACTAATCTTGATTTGAATTATGAGGATACATATATGATTCAGATTGAGCATGTGGATGGAAATGTAGGATTATTGGCGGTAGATGTGGCGAGTCGGGTTGCAAGAAGAAGTTTAGAACTATACAACGAAGATCTCCAGATATTTTGGGATGGTAGACCAGATTCGTTAAAGGAATATAACGTTGACAATAATACTATTGAAAAAGTAGAAACGTATGACTCAGTTGATAAGGACAACCGTTATGCTGCAAATATTATTGAAAATGCATATGAAGATGAATTGTATGCGTTCATCAATTGGATTAAAAATAATGACGGTTCTGGTGTACGATATACTTTTGAAGATGATATTGACACATTAAAATGGATTGACGAAATAGAGAAGTAGGTACTGAAAATGAGGGTATGTTTTATTGGCGCAGGATCAATAGGAAAACGGCATATTAGAAACCTTAGCGAGGTATGTAAAAATAGGGAGATTTCACTGGAAATAACCTTGCTAAGGGCAACGCAAAGACCCTTGCCGGATGATATTATTAAGTTGGTCGACAATACAATTCATTCTTTTGAGGAACTTTCCGGAAAGTATGATGCCATATTTATCACCAACCCGACATATCTTCATTATGAGACAATAAAAAAGACTTTAGTGTATACGGATTGCTTCTTTATTGAAAAGCCTGTTTTTGATAATACGAGTTATGACTTATCGTTTCTAGATATTGGGAAAAGATTTTATGTAGCGTGCCCACTTAGATATACTTCTGTATTACTTGAAGCCAAAAAGGTGATTGACGCAGAGAAGGTATTAAGTGTAAGAGCTATCAGTTCATCTTATTTGCCTGATTGGAGACCAGGACAGGATTATCGTGAAACTTATAGCGCACACAAGGATCAAGGCGGTGGTGTTCGAATTGACTTGATACATGAATGGGATTATCTTCTTTCCTTTTTTGGAACACCAAAAAAAATTTATTCATTCAGTGGAAAATACTCGGATTTAGAGATTGATAGTGAAGATATAGCTACATATATCGCACAGTATAATGACAAAATAATTGAATTGCACTTAGATTATTTTGGAAGATATACAAGAAGAAGTGTGGAAGTCCGCACTATGAAGCATGAATATATATTTGATATAGCAAATGCTACAGTAAGTATAGATGGTTGCATTGTAAAGAAGTTTGATGAAATGCCAAACGATAAGTATATGCGTGAAATGGAATATTTTCTTGAACTGGTGCAGGGCAAGAAAAAGTCGACGAATACTATAGAGATGGCTGTGAAATCAATACAAATTGCAGAGGGAACGAATGAAAAATAGTAAATACATTATTAGCTCAGGTTTGTCTGTGAAAGAAGCAATTGCCTACATGGAAGACAATGACATTAAAGGCACGGTTGTTGCAGATGATGAGAATAAATTACTGGGTCTGTTTACTTTGGGTGATATGAGACATTTCTTTTTAAATAACGGTAAGCTAACAGATTCTGTAATAAATGCAATGAATAAGAAGCCGATTGTATTCCATTCTTTATTTGATGCCGAACAGGCTGCGCAACGGTTAGTTATTTATCCAATTGTAGATTCAAATAATAAAATAATTGACATTCTTGATAAAAATCAATTATTTGACACTGTAGAGTCAAGTGATGTACTAAAAGATGTTCCGGTTGTTATTATGGCAGGTGGAAAGGGAACGAGATTGTATCCATACACTAAAATACTTCCCAAACCTTTAATTCCAATAGGAGAGTATACGATTTCGGAAAGAATTATAAATTCATTTCGAAAGTATGGTTGCAAGGACTTCTTTATGATTTTAAATTATAAAGCGGGAATGATTAAATCGTATTATTCAGAATTGGAGAAAGACTATAATTTAGACTTTGCGCAAGAAGAAAAATTCTTAGGTACCGGTGGAGGCCTTTGGTATTTGAGGGACAAAATAGATAGAACGTTTTTCTTTTCAAACTGTGATATTTTAATTAATGCTGATTTAGAATGTATATATAAAACTCATAAAAAACAGGGTAATAAAATCACATTCGTATGTGCTATGAAGGACGTAGTGATTCCTTATGGTGTTGTAGAGACAAATAAGCAGGGTGAAATTGTGGCAATGAAAGAAAAACCAGAGTTTTCATTCTTGACAAATACGGGATTATATGTCGTAGAACCAGAGGTTGTGCAGGGTCTGACGAAAGATGAATTTATTCATATGCCAGATATCGCACAGCAATATTTAGATCGAGGAGAAAAGGTGGGGGTATTCCCTATTTCAGAGAAAGCATGGATGGATATGGGACAATTTTCTGAAATGGAATCCATGATGAAAGAATTAGGTGTTGAACTATGAAAAAAATAAGTTTATTTACTCCTTGCTACAATGAGGAAGGTAATGTTTATGATTTGTATAAAAAAGTTACCGAAGTTATGAGTACAATTCCTCAATACGATTATGAGTATGTTTTTATTGATAATCACTCAGAGGATAATACTCGTGACATACTAAGAAAGATTGCGGCTGAGGATAAAAGAGTAAAGGTTATCTTTAATGTACGTAATTTTGGACCATCTAGGTCTGGTAGTTATGGTTTCTTTCAGACGTCTGGAGATGCGTCGATTTGTCTAGCATGTGACTTCCAAGATCCACCGGAATTGATACCTGAGTTTATTAAACGTTGGGAGGAAGGATATAAGGTTGTCTGGGGACGAAAGAAAGGAAGCGCTGAAAGCAAATTAATGTATGCAATACGTAAAGTATATTACAAATTGGTTAAGAAATTTGCAGATTCAGAGCAGTATGAAAATGTAACTGGGTTTGGCCTTTATGATAGAGAAGTCATGGACCTTCTTCGTGCATCTAATGATCCTGAACCGAACTTTCGTAATTTGGTTGGTGAGTTTGGTTATGCGATTGGCTTTGTAGAATATTATCAGCCAGAAAGAAGATCCGGTTATTCAAGTTACAATTTCTTTCGGTATTTGAATGTGGCAATTCATTCGATGATAACAACTTCAAAAGCTCCCCTAAAAATAGCAACGGGCTTAGGATTTGTTATTGCAGGAATTAGTTTCTTGATTGGATTAATATATTTGATACTAAAGCTTATATTCTGGAATAGTTTTAACATGGGGTTGGCACCATTAATCTGTGGAGTTTTTTTTATGGGTGCTATACAGTTGCTATTCATAGGAGTTCTTGGAGAATATATTGGAGAGATTCTATCAAGACAGATGAATAGGCCAATGGTTGTAGAAGAAGAGAGAATAAATTTTAACGATGAAAATTGATTTGGGTAAGGATGAACTGAAAGAGTTTATCGGAAGGCAATTGGATACATTTTATCCAGATGGATATAGATTTGAAGGAAGAGATATTGATATTGCATATGATTTAGCACTTGATAGGTTAGAGTACTGCTTTAAGCATATTTCTTTTCCTGCGTATGGTGATGGAAAGGGTCAGACTTATTTTTCTCACATGCATTCTGACCAATATTCAACCTTCCTTTACTTCCTGTCTAATTCCCTGTGGAAGCAATCAGAGAACAAACCAATTTGTGACAAATTAATTGGCCTTAATAAAACTTTGAATGGTTTATTTTATTCTTATAAGGGTGGGTTACCAGATATCTTTTTTTTGGCACATCCAGTAGGAACAATTATTGGAAATGCAGTATATAGTGATTTCCTTGTGATCTTTCAGAATGTAACTATCAACACAGATCAGAAAGAGGATGGAAGCCCAGCTCCAGAACTTGGAAAGGGCTTATTCCTTGGGGCTGGTGCAAAGATTATAGGTAATAAGCCGGTTGGGGACTGCGTATCCATCGGCGTAGATGCAGTCGTTTACAATCGGGAGATACCGGATAATTCTGTAGTAATTAAAAACGAGCAGGGTGTAGTTGAAGTTAAAGAAAGAAAAAAGCCTAACTGTATGGCTCAAAACTATTTTAATGTAGACATTAATTCATTCAAAAAATAGAATCCGACAATCAGCCTATGAAAGGGAGAAATAATGTTTAATCTTGAACAGTTTATTAAGAAAAATGTAGTATTTAGAGATGAAAGTCTTTTCAAAAAGGATATTGATAATCATCATGATGAGATTCTTAGCAGGGTAGAAGGCAAGAAGGTTCTAGTAATCGGTGGTGCTGGTTCCATTGGCTCATCTTTTATTCGTGCGATTCTTCCATTCAAGCCAGAGACGCTGGTTGTTGTGGATATTAATGAGAATGGACTAGCTGAATTGACAAGGGACCTACGTTCTACCAAAGGGATGTATGTGCCAGAAGATTACGTACCATATCCAATGAGTTTCGCTTCCATTACATTTGAAAAAATGTTTAGAAAAAGAGGGGGATTTGACATTGTTGCGAATTTCTCTGCGCATAAGCATGTACGTTCTGAAAAGGATGTATTTTCTGTAGAAGCGTTGATTAAGAATAATGTACTTGATGCTAAGAAGTTATTAGATCTTTTGGTAGAGTTCCCTCCAGAAGAGTATTTTTGCGTATCGACAGATAAGGCTGCAAATCCAGTAAATGTCATGGGTGCATCTAAGAGAATTATGGAGGATGTTATTTTTGCATACTCCGACAAGTTCCCTGTAAAAACAGCTCGATTTGCAAATGTTGCCTTTTCTAATGGATCTCTTCCGGCAGGCTTTATGGCTCGTTTAGCTAAGTTGCAGCCACTCAGTGGTCCAAGAGACGTAAGACGATATTTCGTGTCCCCAGAAGAGAGTGGACAGATTTGCCTATTGTCATGCATCCTTGGTAACAATAGAGAAATATTCTTCCCCAAATTAAGAGAAGAGCAGATGATGACATTCGACAAAATTGGAATTGCTTTACTTAAAGAACATGGGTTTGAAGTGGCTGAGTGTTCCTCAGAGGAAGAGGCAATTGATCGTGCTGAGGAATTAAAGAAGGGAAGCAATCAGTATCCTGTATACTTTTCTGAATCTAATACATCAGGTGAAAAGCCTTACGAGGAGTTCTTTACCGATACAGAGTCTACAGATATGGAGCGATTTGAGGCTCTTGGCATTATTACAGATAAGGAAATCCCTGATGTAAAGCGAGTTGAACTTTTATTCAAAGAACTGGAAGAAGAGATTGAAAAGGACGAAGTGTCTAAGGAAATGATTGTTGCAACTATGGAAAAGTATCTTCCGAATTTTAAGCATATTGAGACTGGGAAGAGCTTAGACAGCAAAATGTAAAGGGATGAAAATTATGATTTATGATCGTCTTGATCGATTGGATCAATATTCAGATTGTCTTTATAATCTAGATAAAGTATTGGAGTTTATTAAAACCCATGATTTATCGGCCTTACCCAAAGGAAGAAACGAAATTGATGGAGAGAATGTATTTGTTAATATTGTTGATACAAATACAATTCCGTTTGAAGAGGGAGTATTTGAATATCATAAGCAATATTTAGACTTGCATATTGATATCGTAGGAGAGGAATACGTTGTTTATACTGAACTGAATGCAAACAATGTATTTATTACATCAGAATACAAAGAAGAAGGAGATTATTCTCTAATGAAGGGTCCTGAGTGCTATCGATGTAAAGTTGATCGAGAGCATTTTACGATTTGTTTCCCGGATGAACCACATATGCCGTGCGTACTTACAACAAAGGAAGGCATGATAAGAAAAGCTATTTTTAAGATTAGAGTTAATTAAGATATGATGAAAAAAGTTTTGCTAACAAGTAAGAATATTGAGAAGGACAGCTACCTGTGGAATATGATTGGAAGCATGCTGAATGCTTTTCAGTCTGTAATCTTCTTAATGATTCTTACTCGGACAGTCAGTCTTGAAAACTCCGGTATTTTTACCATTGCATATGCAGATGCGAATCTCTTTTTATTCATTGGTAAATACGGAATGAGATACTTTCAAGTTTCTGACACAAAAAAGGAATATGATTTTTTCTCATATCGGACTTCTAGATGGATTAGTACAATTGCGATGCTTGTGGTTTCTATTGGCTATACTGTCTATGCATCAGTGATTCATGACTATTCCAGTATAAAAATGTGGGTAATCCTTTGGATGTGCGTCTTCAAACTTCCAGATGCATTCGAGGATATTTATTATGGTGAGTATCAGAGGCTAGGCCGTCTAGATGTTGCATCCAAGGCGTGGGCAATGCGCTTGGGAATTACTACAATTGTATTTGCGCTTGGGCTAATAGTTACGCATAATCTATTATTATCTTTGATGATTGCCACCTGTATTACATTTGTATTGATGATAATACTTTTGCAGATTACGAAATCTGTAATGGTTTCTATTCCTGGAGAGAGCGTACAAAAGGAACCTTACAATTCTAATGGATGGAAAAAACTATTAGGAGTTTGTTTTCCTCTGTTCCTTGGCACATTTCTATCCTTTTATATTGGAAATGCACCCAAATATGCTATAGATGCTCTTATGTCGGATAAGATTCAGGCTTGCTTTGGATTCATTGCAATGCCGGTTTTTGTAATCAGTTTGTTGACGAGTATGATTTACAACCCAATCCTACATAATCTTGCAATTGCTTGGGATGAAAAGAAGATCACTGATTTTCGAAAAGAGGTTAGAAGGCAGAATCTATTTATTGTTGCTGTGACTTTAGTATGTTTAATCGGAGCATACCTTATTGGAATCCCAGTGCTGTCGATACTGTATAATACGGATCTCACGAATTATAAGAATGAACTGTTAATTATGCTGATTGGCGGAGGATTCTTGGGTGCAACAGGATGGTTTAATGCAGTTATTACCATAATGCGAAAGCAGAACTGGCTCCTTGTGGGATACATATTGGTATCTGTACTAGCTTTAGTAGCAACAAATAGTGCAGTGAAAAAGGCTGGAGTGTTGGGCGCGTCAATATTTTATACAGTTCTGATGGCGCTATTAACAGCATCATTTGCTGTGATTTATTTTGTTGAAATTATAAAACAGAAGTAATGATTAATCTGTTTCGAAAGATAAGAGGTTATTTTATGGGAATCAATTATTCTGACATATTAGAATTTTATAGAGGGAAAAAGGTTTTAGTAACTGGTCATACTGGATTCAAGGGAACCTGGCTGACAAGAATTCTGCTAGATGCAGGTGCTGTTGTGACTGGATATAGTTTAAATCCTCCTACAACTCCAAACCTGTTTGACTTATCAGGAGTTAAGGAAAATCCTAATTTTACAAATGTAATAGGGGATATCCGTGATTTGGATAAGATGAAGGAAGTGTTTGCTGAGTTTAAACCAGAGGTGGTTCTCCATCTCGCTGCACAGCCTATTGTACGTGACTCCTATAAGGATCCAGTATATACATATTCTACAAATGTAATGGGAACAGTTAATGTCCTAGAGTGTGTACGTACAACAATAGATGAAAATGGCTCTCCTGTGGTGAAATCAATGCTGAATGTCACCACAGATAAGGTATACCATAATAATGAGTGGGAGTGGGGGTATAGAGAGAATGAACCTCTCGATGGATTCGACCCATACTCTAACTCCAAATCTTGTTCGGAATTAGTTACCCATTCCTATAAGAACTCTTTCTTTGCTGATGGAAGCGTAGCAATCTCTACTGCACGTGCTGGTAATGTAATCGGTGGCGGTGACTTTGCGAATGATCGAATTATCCCTGACTCTGTTCGTGCAATGGAGAATGCTAAGAATACAAAATCTAATGAGGGTGTTATTGGTGTACGCAATCCATATTCAACACGTCCATATCAGCATGTACTAGAGCCGCTTTTTGTATATTTGACTATTGCTGCAAAGCAGTACCAGGATGGAGATTTTGCAGGCTATTATAATGTTGGTCCAGATGATTGCGACTGTGTAACTACCGGTGACTTGGTTGATTTGTTCTGCTCCAAGTGGAATAAGGATACTGCAGGTTTTCCTAGGGCGAAATGGGAGAATCATGCAGAGGCAAATGCTCCCCATGAGGCAAATTTCTTGAAGTTAGACTGTTCTAAGATTAAGGGTGTCTTTGGATGGAATCCTCGTTGGCATATTGATGAGTGCATGGACAAAACGGTTGAGTTTTCTAAAGCATGGTTAGCTGGCAATGATCTGGCTGAAGAGATGTCTAAAGAAATCAAGGAATTTGCAGAGTGAGTTCTGATACTTGGACGAAATAAGAGAGTTTCAAATTGACAATCATAATAAGGCATATACGTAAAAGAGCTTACGAGGCATTAACCTCGTAAGTTCTTTTTATATACCATCTTTCTCGCCCAATTCGGAATTAGATCTCCAATCGTGCGCGTGATGACACTCTTATAATATTGCCTCTTAGTTATAAATCCACGATGGAACATCTCTTTGAATAACTTCTTCATAGATTTGATGTGTGTGCTTCCGCTTCGTCTCTTATACATGCCAGCTCCAGCACGCATCATAAGCAGGTTCTCCTGTAGGTTGTAACCCGTACAACCATCCCATAGCATACGGAGCCATAGATCATAGTCTTCGAAGTATGGATAAGTCCCTTGATATCCACCTGCCTGTTCCACTGCAGACTTACGGTACATCATGCAGGGATGATTGAAGGGATTACGTGCTTTGGCGAATTCATTGATATCAGCGGATGATTCTGGCACCTTACGTACAGGTCCTGGGACTAACGGATCCACATCGAATTCGGTGACATAGCCACTACAGAGAGACAGATCTGGATGCTTATCGAATTCAGCGAGCTGCTTCTCACATCGATCTGATAATGCGATATCATCTGCATCCATGCGTGCGATGAGATCGCACTGACAGTGCCTCATTCCTTCATTCAAGGCTGGACCCAGGCCACCATTCTTATCTAATCGGATTACTTCGATATGTGGAAGAGTCTCATCTGTATTTGTAGAATCTAGGGGAATAGAAGATTCACTATATTCGCTAATTACTTCATCTAATGCCTCAGTAAGCGGCCCATCACAGACGATAACGAAGTCATGACAGGGTACCGACTGCTGCAGCATGCTATCAATCGCAGACCTTAGATGGCTTGGGTTATCTTTATTATATACTGACATGAGAACGGAATACTGTTCCATGAGATATCCTTCCTAATGATACATACAATAATGGCCTATGATGCACACACACCATAGACCATATTATTATCGTATTTCATTGCGAAGAAGACAAGTTACTTCTCATCTGACTTATTATCATTATGTCCGACACTAGCTGTTGTCTGGCCCTGTTCGAGACCCTCGGTGCTTTCCTTCTGGAAGATGACCTTAATAGTCTGCAGGATTAGCTTGAAGTCCAGGAGTAGACTGGCCTTCATTACGTAGATCATGTCTAGCTTCAGCTTATCCAGGTTGGTGGTGTTGTACTTACCATAGACCTGTGCATAGCCAGTGAGTCCGGCCTTCACATGCATACGGAAGGAGAATTCAGGAATCTCCTTCTCATACTGCATGACAATCTCTGGACGCTCAGGACGAGGACCAACGAGACTCATATCCCCTTTTAGGATATTGAAGAACTGGGGGATCTCATCGATACGTGTTGCACGGATGAACTTCCCAATCGGAGTGATACGAGGATCATTCTCAGTAGCCAGTCGAGCACCGCCCTTTTTTCCCTCAGCATTCACGATCATGCTTCGGAACTTATAGATACGGAAGATCCGACCATTGGTGGTACAGCGGTTCTGAGAATATAGGACTGGACCGCCATCATAGGATTTAATCATGATTGCTACCACAGCCATGATTGGAGATGTCAGAATGATTCCAATCAGGGAGAAGACGATATCGAAGAATCGCTTCACCACCAGATCGAATGGTGACATTTGCAGATTTCTAGAGTAATAAATAGGTGTATCAAACAGATTCAGCTCAGAGGAAGAGCGGACGATGATATCCGACAACTTCGGGGTGAAGTAGACGCGCTTCCCCTGGTCGAAGCAGATCTTTAGGATCTTATCCTTATACTCAGATGGGATATCATTGATTAGTACGGCATCGAAATCAGCCATCTTCTTATCGATTTCCTCCAGAGAGGTAGAGTAGTGGATGCTCTTTGTGATCTTGTACTTATCACGACGTCGATTCATCTTATGCTTGAGATTATTGGTGTAGTCTCCATACACCTCCAGAATCAAATGAGGAGGGAAGATCCTACGGTACAGATTCGTAAATAGAATGGTGTACAGAAAAGAAAAAAGAGTCTGTACAGCGAAGCATACCAATAGGTAGAGGATGATATCATCCACATAGGATCGTATACCTACAATCATCATGGTAAGCAGTGCGAAGACTACATCCAGGATGAAGAGGGATAGGGCTAAGCCGATGGCCAGACTCCCCTTGCGAGCTCGGCCAATCTTATATCCATTAAAGGTGTGAATGGTCATAATGGTGAAGACTACATATACGAGTAGCATCACCAGATTACCGCCCCACCAGTATGGGTCTAACTGAAGTGGATTCAAGAATTCGATCCAAGTGTAATAGAATACCAGGCTGACTCCAAGTGTCAGGATGAAGTTGGATAGTCCGGTATATAGATTCTTCACCGTCTGCGTTCGACGTGGATTCATGTCATTCATGATTGCAATAATTCCTCCGTTAATAACAGAATAAAAGTAACCATATAATATCATTCGAGTAGATTTTTGTCCATTTCATAGACAATCGAATGATGCCGTGATAAAATGATTTAGTTTCTAGGTAAATGTAAACCCAGCCAACAGTGGTAGCTCTGCTTCCATATAGATAGATTCGTAAAGAGGTTATAATATGTCAACCAAATCGAATAAGAAAAATAGGAACAATCAGCCTAAGATGACCAGAAAAGAAGAGAAGGCACTGCTTAAGGCAAAGAAGTCAGAGCTTACTCAAGAAGAGCGTAAGCTGCAGCGCCAGATTATTAAGAAGCGTAGGAAAAAAAGACGTAGAAGAATTCTGACCATAGAATTATTAGTCCTGGTAATCCTAGCGTTTCTCGTCTGGGGCATGAATAAATTAGGTAAGATTCACTTCACCGGAGCATTAGAGGTTAAGACGAATGACTTAGATGCTAAGACAGAAGAGATGCTGTCTGGCTATACAACCATCGCCCTATTCGGTGTAGATAATCGATCTACGGGCAACTATGAGTCTGGTAATTCTGATAGTATCATGATTGCCTCTATTAATAATGATACGAAGGAGATCAGCATCGTATCTGTCATGCGTGATTCTCTCTTCGATGTAGATGGCGAGGGCAAGTATCGTAAGGCTAACTATGCATATAACCACGGTGGACCAGAGGAAGCTGTGAATATGCTGAACCGTAACCTGGATCTGGATATCAAGGACTATGTGGCAGTTGACTTCAAGGCGCTGGCAGATGCTGTCGATGCAGTTGGTGGCGTAGACATTCATGTGGATAAAGAGACGGCAGATGCAATGATGGACTGCTGGACGGAGACAGAGGAAGTCGTAGGCCGTAATAGTAAGATTGTTAAGGCTGACACAAGTACTCAGACACTAGATGGTGTACAGGCTCTCTGCTATGCTAGAACCAGACATACATCAGGTAATGACTTCCGTCGTGCATCCCGTCAGAGAGAGGTAGTAGAACAGTTAATTACTAAGACGAAGAAAGCATCTGCAGGACAGCTGAATAAGCTGATTGATAGCATGTTCTCTGAGATTGGTACATCAATGTCTGTTACAGATCTAATTGGTCTGGCAACAGGTGTACAGAGTTATACTCTGAAGCAGCAGTTAGGATTTCCATTCAACTGTGCTACAAAGACTCTTCCAAGTCCTCTTGGATCTATTGTGGTACCATGTACCCTGGAGTCTAATGTAAAGCTGCTCTATCAGCAGATATACGGTGAATCTGATTACCAGGTAAGTTCCGGCGTATCAGAGAGAAGCAGGAAGATTGTGAAGATCTCTGGTTGCACGGAGAAGGATGCGAAGGATTATGGATATACTGGTCTCGAGGATATCAGTAATAGTGATACTAGCACCTCTACAGAGGAGAGTACTGAGAGTAATAGTAAGTAATTGGAATAAGTAGGTAAGTGCCTATTTACATCATACAGAGATAGCAAGTCCTAATGGATGACAGCCAAAGGGACTTGCTGTTTTTGCGTTATGTAGTTGATAAGGATTCGTAGGATTGTAAGAAAAATGAACCAGTTTATAGGATGGTCTACCTCTGCAAATTTTACAAACATATCACTAAGTGGTAAGATAATTAGGTTAATTTGACAATTAGAATTGGAGTGAATCTATGCTTAATCCTGGTGATTGGCTGGATCGGGTATTCGACTTCTTCTTCAAGAAGCATCCCATCGGCTATAAGAAAATGCACCCCATCTATCTGAAATATAAAGAACTGGCGCTATATGGTTTATTTGGTTTAGGAACCTTCCTTATCGCTATCTTTACATATGCGCTTTTTACCGAGACATTTCTCTGGAATGTTCTATTTGCTAATGCCCTGTCTTGGATCTTCGCAACAGCTTTCGCATTCTATACTAATCGTAGATATGTATTTGTAAGTCATGCAACTGGAGTCTTTGCCTTCTTCATGCAGCTATGGGGCTTCTCCGTTGGACGTCTTGTTACTCTGGCTATTGAGGAGGGGATGCTCTATGTATTTATCGAGCAGATGCATCTCCCGAATATGACTGTGAAGTGCTGTAGCCAGTTTATCGTAGTTGCACTGAATTATGTATTCAGTAAACTCATCATCTTCCGAAACCAGGGAGGCATCGCTGAGGACTTGGATTGCTGAGTACCGGAGCTAAAGAAGATAGATTACATTCCTGTTTATAACACTAAGATGATACTATAAACAGGAATTTATCCTTGCATTTTCATATTACTAGCACGATAATAGATAGGCACGGTTTGTAAAACAGTGCAAGCAATCATAAGACGACATCAAGAGAGAACCGATAGCAGTAAGAGATGAAAACTCCTGGTATCGGCTTTTTGATGTATTCAGGATAATCAGAAGGAATATATGTAATGAAAGGCATATCTGTAGTAACACGGAAAATTGCAAAGACCCTACACATCAAGCATTGGCATGTGATTGCGGCGATTCTAATACTATATGATGCAATCGCAGTGAATCTCGCCTATATGTTCGCTCTCTTGGCACGATTCGACTTCCACTATTCTGCAGTGCCAAGGAATTACCTCAATACCTACCTACACATTATTCCCTATTACACAATCGCATGCATTATTATCTTCCTGCTCATGCGTTTATATCGTACCCTCTGGCAGTTTGCCAGTTATGCGGAGTTGATCCGTACTGGCTGGGCGACTCTCATCACTACAGCTGTTATGGTTGCTGGAACTATGTGTACAGGGCATCGTATGCCACTCACCTTCTACTTCATTGGAACGATCATCCAGTTCGGCCTGGTTCTAGGCATTCGCTTCTCCTACCGTTTTGTCCTCTTAATGAGAGAGGGAGCACGCGGTAAGCGTGTGTCTAAGAATATCATGCTGATCGGTGCAGGCGCTGCTGGACAGGCACTGCTTCGAGATATCAAGCGTGCGAAGGAAGTGGATGGACATGTGGTCTGCATCGTTGATGATAATCCGAATAAGTGGAATCGTTACATTGATGGAGTACCAGTTGTAGGTAACCGTGATGTCATCCTAGAGAATGTAGAGAAGTATGAAGTAGATCAGATCTACATTGCTATGCCAAGTGCCAGTGCCCAGGAGCGTCGTGACATCATTGCCATCTGCCAGGAGACCAATTGTGAGATCAAGAATCTCCCAGGCATGTATCAGTTCGTAACCGGACAGGTAACTGCATCCCAGATGAAGGAAGTATCTGTAGAGGACCTCTTAGGACGTGACCCGATCCAGGCAGACATGCAGGAGGTATATGACTTCGTTAATAATAAGGTGGTCCTGGTAACAGGTGGTGGCGGATCCATCGGATCAGAGCTCTGCCGACAGATCGCTCAGCATGGACCGAAGCAGTTAATCATCTTCGATGTCTATGAGAATAATGCATACGACATCCAGTTAGAACTCCGTGAGAAGTATCCATATCTGAATCTAGTGACACTAATCGGCTCCGTTAGAGATAGTCGTAAGATCTTCCAGGTTTTTGAAAAATATAGACCAGACATCGTCTACCATGCAGCTGCACATAAGCATGTACCGCTGATGGAGGATAGTCCTTGCGAGTCTATTAAGAATAATGTCATCGGAACCTATAAGACAGCCTATGCGGCAATGACCCATGGCTGTAAGAGATTCGTACTGATCTCTACAGATAAGGCTGTGAATCCAACGAATATCATGGGCGCATCTAAGCGTCTCTGCGAGATGGTCATCCAGTCCTTCGATGCGAAGATCAAAGAGGGTAAGGCCTATGAGATTCCACAACTCTTCACCCATATGGGTATGGGAGATCATAATGTGGATCCGAACTCTGAACTCTTCCAGGATATCCAGACACAGTTCGTAGCAGTTCGATTCGGTAATGTATTAGGATCGAATGGTTCTGTCATCCCAATCTTCAAGAAGCAGATCGCAAAGGGTGGCCCAGTGACGGTTACCCATCCTGATATCATTCGCTACTTCATGACGATTCCAGAGGCAGTATCACTGGTAATGCTGGCTGGTACCTATGCCAAGGGCGGTGAGATCTTCGTCCTGGATATGGGATCGCCTGTGAAGATTGCAGACATGGCGAAGAACCTGATTCGCCTCTCAGGCTATAAGCCAGGAGTAGATATTAAGATTGAATTCACTGGCCTCCGCCCAGGAGAGAAACTCTATGAAGAGAAGCTCATGGCAGAAGAGGGCCTGCAGAAGACAGAGAATAAGCTGATCTTCATCGGCCATCCGATTCCATTTGACCGGGATAAGTTCCTAACAGAACAGTTAGGACATCTGATGGAGGTATCCTATAAGAATAAGGATGATGAAATTCGTGACGAAGTCATGAGTGTAGTTAGTACGTATAAACCAGCGTAAGAAGAAGGCGATTATGTATAACAGAAAAGTAGAACCACTTGAGAAGAAGGTATGGCTGTCATCTCCAACAATGCATGGGGAAGAACTAGAATTTATGAAACTTGCGTATGAAACCAATTGGATGACTACTGCAGGCGAGAATGTGAATGAAGTAGAGAAAAAAGTTGCAGAATATGTTGGATGTAAGTATGCAGTTGGATTATCTGCAGGAACAGCAGCTCTTCACTTGGCAACTCGATTGGCTGGAGAAACACTCTATGGATTTCATGAGGCACATGAAGGTGCTCTACAAGGGCATAGGGTATTCTGCTCAGATATGACTTTCGATGCAACGATTAATCCTGTTGCATATGAAGGCGGAAGAGCTGTATTCATCGATACGGAATATGATACCTGGAACATGGACCCGGTTGCACTGGAAAAGGCATTTGAGATCTATCCAGAGGTTAGACTCGTTGTTGTGGCTCATCTCTATGGGACACCAGGTAAGATTGATGAATTAAAAGCAGTATGTCAGAAGCATAATGCATTGATGATTGAGGATGCTGCAGAATCCCTTGGCGCTACATATAAAGGAAGAGAAACAGGAACCTTCGGAGATTACAGTGCCATCAGTTTCAATGGTAATAAGATTATCACGGGTTCATCAGGTGGAATGTTCTTAACTGATTCCAAAGAGGATGCGGACAAAGTCCGTAAGTGGTCTACACAGAGTAGAGAAGCTGCACCTTGGTATCAGCATGAGGAGATTGGCTATAACTATCGAATGAGTAATGTCATCGCAGGTGTAATCCGTGGTCAGATGCCACATCTGGATGAGCATATCGCTCAAAAGAAGGCAATCTATGAGCGTTATAAGGAAGGCCTGAAGGGACTTCCCGTACAGATGAATCCCTATGATGAGAAGAACAGTGAGCCAAACTTCTGGCTTTCCTGCCTAATCATTGATGAGGAAGCAATGTGTAAGACAGTACGCGGTGACCATGAAGCACTATATGTAGCTGAGGCTGGTAAGTCCTGCCCGACAGAGATATTAGAAGCTATCAGTTCCATTAATGCAGAGGGTCGTCCAATTTGGAAGCCCATGCACTGTCAGCCAATCTATGCATCACACCCATTCATTACTAGAAATGGTAATGGACGTGGTCAGAGTAATGCATACATCGCTAGTGAATCAGTAGATGTTGGATCTGACATCTTTAGGAGAGGTCTGTGTCTACCAAGTGATAACAAGATGACTCCGGAGCAGCAGAATAAGATCATAGAAGTGATCAAGGCTTGCTTTGAATAAGAATAGTGGGTTGAGGAGCTGACACAGAGAGACACTAGAAGGGAACCGACTTGAAGATAAACACAAAGAAATGGCTAAACTTCCTTTTCGTTGCGTACTGCCTATTCATGCTATGGGTGACGCTCTTCTCAAGAAAGCCGAGTACGCATCGTTTTGAGTTAAGCATTTTCTGGTCATTTCGGAAATTGTTTAGCGGGCATCCGGATGGTGTGAAGGATATCATTCAATATCTGGATAATATTCTATTCTTTATTCCATTTGGCTTTCTTTTGCCGTTTAAGAAGAACTCAAAGCAAGTTGCTCATATAGCTTTTGTTGCATCGGTTGTAATTGAACTATCGCAGTATGTGTTCGCATTAGGACTAGCGGAAACGGACGATGTGATCAGTAATGTTTTAGGTGGATTGATTGGATTTTGGATCTACCGATTGACAAAGAAGTATGAGGAAGAGAAGTAAATGAATCGAAAACAAGGTATCTATGAAAAGTACATAAAGCGGATATTTGATATTATCTGTGCACTGCTTGCTATCGTGGTATTCTGCTGGCTCTATGTCATCATTGCTGTACTTGTCAGGATTAAGCTCGGCTCGCCAGTGCTGTTCAACCAGACACGCCCCGGCAAAGATGAGAAGATTTTTAATCTTTATAAATTCCGAACAATGACAGATGAACGAGATGAGAACGGAAATCTTTTGCCGGATGATGTTCGTTTGGGCAAGTTCGGAAAGGCACTCAGAGCAACCTCTTTAGATGAACTGCCAGAGGCTTTTAATATCCTGAAGGGGGATATGAGTGTAGTCGGTCCCAGACCCCAGCTTGTCCGGGATATGGTCTTTATGACGGATGAACAGAGAATGCGCCATACTGCTAAACCCGGATTGAGTGGGCTTGCACAGGTGAATGGACGCAATGACATTAGCTGGGAAGAAAAGCTGAATTGGGACTTGAAATACATCGAGAAAGTGAGCTTTCTTGGTGATGTGAAAATCATCTTCCAGACAGTTATGAAAGCTTTTGTTAAGCAGGAAGGTATCACTGATGGGGATATGGCTACGGCTTATGACTATGGTGATTGGCTGATGAAAGAGGGGAAAGTTAGTAAGGAAGAGTATGCAGAAAAGCAGGAAGAGGCAAAGAGAATATTGGACGTAGAAAATGGACAAAAAAATATTAAAAAAGAAAAGACATAATATTGGAGATCAAAAACTTGTTTCGATCATCATGCCGTCGTTTAATGCAGAAAAGTATATTGCAGATGCAATTTGCTCTGTTTTACATCAGACATACCTAAATTGGGAATTAATTATTGTAGATGATTGTTCCTCTGATAAAACAATAGATACAATACTAAGTTTTCAAGAACCAAGAATTCGTTTGTTTAAGAATGAAAAAAACTCCGGTGCTGCAGTTAGTAGAAATAGGGCTTTAAGAGAAGCTAGAGGAGAATGGATAGCTTTTCTGGATGCGGATGACCTATGGGTTCCTGAAAAGCTGGAAGAACAGCTCAAATTCATGGTGGAGAATGGTTACGACTTTACTTACACGGACTATCGTATCCAGTTAAATGGAGAATGGCTTCCCTATATTTGTACTGGTCCCAATATGGTCAATAAAAGAAAAATGTATGACTATTGTTATTTCTCCACAATCACAGTGATTTACAGAAGAGAAGCAGTTGGGCTGATTCAAATAGAAAACTTAAGAAAGAATAATGATTATGCCATGTGGTTGCAAGCTGTAGAAAAAGTGAACTGCTACAGATACCCAAAGTGTATGTCGTATTACATTAAGCATGATGGTTCGATTTCAAGCGGAAGCAAAGTAAAGTTAATAAAATGGCATTATTTGCTTTTCAGAGTTGGACTTCATAAGAATCCTTTTGTATCAGGTATTCTTACTTTGAATAATCTGGTTCATGGGGTAACTAAAAAATTACGTTACAAGGAATCAACTATAGAGATTCCAGAGATATAAAACTAAATTATAAGGAGAAATGTAAAATGTCACTTTACACTAAAATCGTTAATGGCGAAGAAAAAATCGCTCTTGTTGGTCTGGGATATGTTGGTATGCCTATTGCTGTTGCTTTCGCAAAGAAAGTAAATGTAATCGGTTTTGACCTGAATGCAGCAAAGATTGAGCTGTACAAGCAAGGGGTGGACCCAACTAAAGAAGTCGGTGATGAGGGCATTAAGGCTACTACCGTCGAGTTTACAGCTGACGAAAAGAAGCTTCAGGAAGCTAAGTTCATTATCGTTGCCGTTCCTACTCCGGTTAATACTGACCACACACCTGACCTTTCTCCGGTAATTGGTGCGTCTGAAATTGTTGGTCGAAATCTTACCCAGGGCGCAATTGTAGTTTATGAATCCACCGTTTACCCTGGCTGTACTGAAGATGTATGCATTCCCATTCTCGAAAAGGAATCTGGCCTGAAGTGTGGTGTGGACTTTAAGATTGGCTATTCTCCTGAGCGTATCAATCCTGGTGATAAGGTGCATCGTCTTGAGAATATCCACAAGATTGTATCCGGCTGTGATGCTGAGTCTCTTGAGGAAATCAAGAACGTATATGACTTGGTAATTGAAGTTGGAACACATCCTGTTTCCAATATCAAGACAGCTGAGGCAGTCAAGGTTGTAGAAAACAGTCAGCGTGATATCAATATCGCGTTCATGAATGAGCTCGCTATGGTATTCGATCGCATGGGCATCGATACCAACGAGGTTGTTGATGGCATGAACACTAAGTGGAATGCTCTGGGCTTTCGTCCTGGTCTTGTTGGTGGTCACTGCATCGGCGTGGATCCGTACTATTTTACATACGAGGCTGAAAAGCTTGGCTACCACAGCCAAATTATCCTTAATGGTCGTATCGTTAATGACAGTATGGGTGCTTATGTTGCGGATGCAGCTATCAAGAAAATGATCGAGGCAGGACAGGCTCCTAAGAATTCCAAGGTCGTTATTCTTGGTTTGACCTTCAAGGAAAACTGCCCGGATACCAGAAATAGTAAAGTGGATGATATCATTAAGAGACTAGGCTCTTACGGAATCACACCGGTTGTTGTCGATCCTTGGGCTAGTGAAAGAGATGCTATGAATGAATATGGCGTGACACTCACCAAGTTGGAAGACGTGAAGGATGCTGACTGCGTAATTGTTGCCGTTGCTCATAACGAGTTTAGAGCTCTTACCCTTGCTGATATTAAGGCACTCTTCAAAGACGGTGCAAATGACGAGAAGGTATTACTGGATGTGAAGGGACTATATAAGGTTTCCGACCTCAATGCTTCTGGTATGAGATGGTGGAGACTATAAATTAATAGTTTCAGTAGTTGGTATATGAGGATAGGTATGAAAGTCCTGCACATAAATTGTAATTACATGGATTCATGGCTTCATCAGAATATGATAGAGACACTTGATCGACTTGCTGTTGAGAGTAAAGTGTTTGTTCCGTTATATCAGTTGGATGGTCATATTGTTAAACCTAATGCTAATGTAAATCCAGCAGTATGCTTTAAAAAATGGGACAGAATAGCATATGTTTATAAACAGAAAAAAATAATAAAAAGAATAAAAGAGGATTACAAACTTACGGAATTTTCATGCCTTCACGCATATACATTGTTTACTGATGGAAATGTGGCTAGAAGTCTATATAAAGAATTTCATATTCCTTATGTCGTTGCAGTTCGAAATACAGATGTAAATGTTTTTTTTAAGAAAATGCTTCATCTACGCTCTACGGGCATTAAGGTAATGAAAGATGCCAAAGCTATCTTTTTCTTATCAAAAGCATACTATGAAAAAGTAATAAATACGTATGTTCCGAAAGAACTCAAAGAGGAAATCATTAGAAAAAGTTATATTGTTCCCAATGGGATAGATAGTTTTTGGCATGATAACATTAATGAAGAAAAAAACAATATTCAGGGAAAATTTGAAAGAAAAAAAATACGACTCATATATGTAGGAGGAATCGATAAAAATAAGAATATCGGATTAACTTGTAAGGCGAAGCATTATCTTGAAAATCAAGGATATGATGTATCTTTTTGTGTTGTTGGTAAAATAAAAGATAATAGCGTATACGATGAAATTAAAAGTTCGGTAGAGTATCATAAGCCTAAAGCCAAGGAGGAGCTGATAGATTTTTATAGGAGTGCAGATGTGTTCGTTATGCCATCTCATACTGAGACATTTGGCTTAGTGTACGCTGAAGCAATGACACAGGGTCTTCCGGTTTTATATACAAAAGGCCAGGGATTCGACGGTCAATTTGAGGAAGGAGTAGTTGGCTTTTCAGTTTCGGATACGGATTATATAGATGTTGCTCGAAGAATAATTGATTGTATCGAGGATTACGATAGACTTCGCGACAATTGCATTCAAAAAGTTTCTAAATTTAAGTGGGATGTAATTTGTAAAGAATATGTGGAGTGTTATAAAAAAGTAGTTGAAAATATAGCTGATTAAAAGATAATCGACTCGTTAAGGAGATAAAGATGAGGTTTTCTGTTATTGTTCCAGTATATAATGTTGAGAAATATTTACAGAAATGTATTGATAGTATACTTAGTCAAAGCTATAAAGATTATGAATTGATACTGGTAGACGATGGATCAAAGGATAAGAGTGGTGAGATTTGTGACTATTATGTGAATATGAATACGGATATCACGATTAGTTGCATCCATAAAAATAATGGTGGCCTTTCAGATGCTCGTAATGTTGGAATATCACATGCTAGAGGTGAGTATTTATTATTCGTAGACAGTGATGATTGGATTGATGTAAACGCATTATTAAATATTAATTCTGTGATAAAAGATCAAAGTATTGATGTTGTAGTGTCGAGGCTCGTTGAGGCATTTGAAGATAAAACGATCATAAAAGATGCGGGAATAGTATCTATTAAGGATGCGTCAAATGATGATATCATCGAGTATGTGTTTGAAAAATCGGAGAATACATGGCCTGCTCCAAAGTATATTGTAAATAGAGATTATATTATTAAAAATGGTCTGGAGTTTAAATATGGAGTTTTGCACGAAGATTTAGATTGGACTGCAAGGTTGTTCCTTTGTGGGCCTAACTGTACTGTTATGGATAATGAATGGTATTATCACAGAATGGGAAGAAGTGGATCTATAACGAATATTGTTAAAGAGAAAAATATAACAGATGTTATAGATATGGCAGCGGAATTTTATAAACAGTTACACACAAGTAAAGATACCAGAAAGATTATGATTCTAAAAAGAATTATGAAATCGGTTTATGGCTCTATTAATAAATATAAATATTGCAGTAAGCAAGACAAGTTGATTGTAGAGAAAAAAGTTAGGGAAAATATGGTTGTTTTTTCAATACATCCAAAGTTTAAATACACGTTGTTTTACGTTCTCTTGCGTTTGCTTGGAAGCAAGATGTCCCTCAACTTATTGTCTGCTTTATGATATATATAGGATTGATTAAGAATAATGAATGTTATCGTCTGTTTTTTTGATATATTAACAATGATAATATCAGCGTATTGGGCGTTGGTTAATATTAAAAAACTAAAGATTAGCACTAGATATATTATTTATTTTACGTTTTTTGTTATATGTATAGTTCCTTTATTCATGGACTATATTATTGGGAAACCAATGTATGAATTATTGCCTAATAGGTATCATGGGTTTGTTATTTCATATGACGATAGTACAACAAGAATACTTTATGATATATTTCTGGTTGTTTCTCAATATATAATACTTAAGTGTTTTTGGCATCAAAGATATAGATTGGTTTTGAATTCTAGAACGAAGCAGAATAGTAAAGGCGTTAATAATAATGGCTATGATTTTCGAGAACTAAATAGAACAATGCAAAGAATTTGTGTGTTTGTGGCATTGATTGCGCCTGTTATTGCGATTGTTGGTGGATATACAATAGTATTATTTGTGTTTGGTTGGCGTGATGAGCATCTTTTTGACTATGTTACTGCATCAGGTCTCTATTCCTTTATGGAAAAATTTTCATATTTAGGAGCAACAACGTCGCTATTGTTAATGTTCTCAGATTATCGAGAAAAAAGAACATATAGAGGTCTATTTTATAGAATTGTTTCAGTACCACTTTTGGTAATGAATATATGTATTGAATCAAAGCGATCTATAGTATTCTTTTGTTTTATCATGGTAGTAATAATACTTCTATATGGGAAATCTAAAGATATAAAGATTGGTAGAATAATAGGAATTGCCGCAATACTTGCTACGATAGTAATTGTTTTATCAGTAATGGTTAAAACACGGTCACGTGGTTATTCTGGTATTATGACAATATACAGTACACTGAGAATTGATATTTTTCGAGATGATACGATAAAAATGGCAATTTATGGAATGCTAAATCCAAAGGAAATAAAAATTCTAGATTATCCTTTCCAAAGCTATCTTATGCAAATTAGATACTTTTTCTTTATGGATATAATTGCTGGAAAAGGATTTATTCCTTTACAGGGCATGGGGTTCAATAAATATTTGTCCTCTGCACTTATCGGTGCGGATTTGTCAATGGGATATGGTTTCATGACAACATCAATGTTTGATGAAGCAATTGCTAATTTTGGTGTTTTAGGTTTTTTAACGGCACCGATTCTGTGTGCAATAGTATCAAGGAATGCTGATAAGTATTCTGGATTTGAAAAGACTTTGATTGTTGGTTGCGTTGTTTTAGGAATGATGTATTCGCCGAACTATATATTGTTTTATATTGAAGTCACTGTTGTGATCAATCTGATATTAAAATATTTGAGGATGCATTATAGAGGTGTTTAATATGAAATGTGCGATAATAAATGTTAAAAATAAATCTGCTTCTGTGGGCGGTCCTTCTGGATACTTGTTTAATCTTTATTCGGGGGCAGATGAAATTAACGAATTTCCTGATTTTTTATATCTTCTCGAGAACAAATTAGCTAATAGTAGTATAACTGCTGATTCTGGAAGTAAGATAACAAATATTAAAGAACTTTTTCCGTCCCTGAGGGAATTTTTATATTTTTTTAAGCAAGGTAATTTCTTTAAAAAGAAACTCGGAGAAAAAATTAAAGAATATGGCTTGATTCATGTTCATACAACAGAAGCATTATTATATCTGAGATGGTTTTGCAAATATAAAGGTAAGGTTGTCTTTACACCGCATCGACCGGAGACAGTTAGAGAAGAATTAGTGGGGGCTGTTAGAAGAAAGAAAAAGGGATCCTATCGCTTGTTAGGTAAATGGTATGACATTCTAGAGAGTAATTCATATCGTTTGGCAGATGCTTTTATTTTTCCAAGCGAGGGTGCCATGAGTATATATAAGTCTTTTCCTGGATTTACTAAGTACTTATCAGGGAAAGAAGTAAGATTCTTATATACAGGTATTAGAAAAAAAGAGATTACACTATCACGGGAAGAGTATCGTCTGAAAAACAATATTGATAAGGAAGCATTTGTAATCTCTTATATAGGAAGGCATAATGCGATAAAAGGGTATGATCGGTTAGTTAAAGTTTTTCCAAAATTTGAAAAGGATAATGTTGAATTTGTAATAGCGGGTAAAATTGAAAGCGATGACTATCCTAAAAATGAAAGATGGCATGAATTAGGCTATATAAGTGACGCACAAAATCTAATAAATGCCTCAGATGTAATTGTCATTCCAAATAGAAATACATACTTTGATTTAGTAATACTTGAAGCTTTGTCTCTTGGAAAAATTGTTATCACTTCCAATACTGGTGGTAATATTGATATTTCAAAAGATACTGATGCGCTAGTACTGTTTGATAATTATGAGGAGGAGAGCCTATTTAGAGCAATATCAAAGATAAAAAATATGTCAAGCGACAGTAGAAACGTGCTAGAAGAAGCAGCGCTACATTTTTATAAAGAGAATTGTACTGAACAGATATTCGCCAATAACTATATTAAAATTATTAATGAGATAAAAGAAAGAATATGAGGAGTGTAGCGTGAGTAGTACAACGAATTCATTGGCTAAGAATTCTTTATATAATGTTTTGTATCGCCTCTTGAATATAATTTTTCCATTTATTACATCTGTTTATGTTGCAAGAGTGCTGACGGCGGATGGAATTGGAAAGGTTGCCGCTGCACAAAATATAGTATCGTATTTTACAATTTTTGCGTCTATGGGTATTCCAACCTATGGTATAAAACTTATAGCTCAGTTTAAAGTAAAATCAAAAGAATCAAGTAAGGCATTTTCTGAACTCTTTGTAATAAATTTTATTTTGAGCGTAGTATGTAGTTTTGCATACTATATACTTATTTTTACAGTACCTTATTTTGAAGGAAAACATTTATTATATAGTGTTACGGGTTTTTCATTAATCTTAAATATAATAAATGTAGATTGGTTTTATCAAGGCATTCAAGAGTATCGATATATTGCTATAAGAAGTCTTATCATTAAGATAGTTGCTTTAGGTGCATTGGTGCTTCTGGTCAAAAAAAAGCAAGATTATGTAATATATGCACTTATTACATCAGCAGCACTAGTGGGTAATTATCTGTTTAACATTTTTAAGTTGCCCCAGTATATTAAGCTTAATCTCAAAAATATTAAGTTAGCGGAGCATTTAAAACCAATATTTAGTCTCTTTATTGCATGTTTAGCAGCTGAGATTTATGTGTTGGCGGATACTACTATGTTGGATATTATGAGCAACTCGACTATTGTAGGATATTACAGTATGTCAATGAAGATTGTAAAAATAATTCGAGGATTAGTAGTTGCTGTGTCTGCAGTTTTTCTTCCACAATTAAGTTATTACTATTATAATGGCGAACACGAAAAATTTAAAAAGCTTACAAATCGAGGCTTGCATATATTGTTGGCGTTATCACTTCCGGTTGCTATGGGAATATTCTTTGTATCAGATGATGCAATTATTACTTTTTTTGGCAATAATTATATCGGTTCTGTGTTAACAACTAGGATATTATCCATTTCTGTTATTTCGGTAGCAATTAGCAATTACATTGGACTTCAAATTCTTGTTACATTAGGCAAAGAAAAAATTACTACTATATCAACAATTTGTGGAGCAGCATTAAATATAGTACTAAACTCTGTGTTAATTCCAATTTGGTTACATGAAGGTGCGGCGATTGCATCAACTATAACTGAAATTGCAGTCATGGTCATCCAAATAGTACTTGCTAGAAAATATATAAGGTTTAGGTTTAATTTGAAAACGGTATTAATTCCGACTATAATCATGTGTTTGGGTGTTGGGGTAATACATCAGATTAATATAGTTACTCCAATTAGATTGATCGTAGAATGTATGATTGGTGCTGGATTATATTATGCAACTGCATTGAAAATGAAAGACGAATTTATTTTTGATATAAATAATGCTGTTATGAAAAAAATAAGGGGGTAAATAAATATGTACGATTATTTAGTAGTAGGCCCTGGTCTTTACGGAGCAGTATTTGCACAACAGGCAAAAGCAGCTGGTAAATCTGTTCTTGTAATTGACAAGAGACCGAATATTGCAGGAAAGCCGTATTATGTTAACTTCCAGTAATATTTCTACCTAACAAGAATTCAGAACTGATAAAAGTCTTTAAATGTGAACTTCCTCGATTATTAATGTGAACTTCCAATAACTGGTACGACTCGATGCTGAATTGCGCACAATCAAACGCGTCAAAACCCTTATAAATACTAATAAAATCCGCATTTTTGTTAACTTCCAGTAATTTTTCTACCTAATAAGAATTCAGAACTGATAAAAGTCTTTAAATCTGAGCTTCCTGAAAAACTCCTACTCAATCTTTCGAACACCCGATTTGAGTAGGAGTTTTTGATTCTTATTCATCGGCCTCTTCCGGATCACTCTGGATGAATTCCATAATCTTTTCATAGCTCC
>Ga0256405_10001377_pt1 | contig 66675 bp, 73 predicted proteins | sample RumenRJG_02DNA_FD_189096 | JGI IMG/M metagenome (GOLD analysis project Ga0256405, IMG submission 189096) | Bovine rumen microbial communities from Lethbridge, Alberta, Canada - RJG_02 | ecosystem: Host-associated > Mammals > Digestive system > Stomach > Rumen | place: Canada: Alberta... | reverse complement strand
GGCTAACCAAACACTTTAGGGGAATGCCAAACAATTTAGGGGACAACTTTAGGGGATAACCATATAAAGTTGTCCTCTTTTTGTGTGCTGATTTATGTGCCTTTTTTCGCTTTTGGATATTATTTATACTTACTTTTTATGACTTTTGGGGACAGCTAGAATTGACGCATCTTTTCTAGATGACCATAATAGTCTATTTCTTACAAATTCAAAGTTAGAATATCCTCTAGCCATTCTTTTCATATCTTTAGGTTTTCTATTAAAGCCTTCATGTGGCCCATTAGATAATCTTTGATAGAATATCTCATAGTCTTTATTTTCTCTTTTAACTACAATAAACGATTGAATAATCTGATTGAAGTACTTAGTTAATAGTTTGGCGAATTCTTTATAAATCTTATAATTTGAAGACTTATATTCATCAATAAGCTCTCTTAGTGCTTCCTTGGCTTCTTCTGGTTTAGAAACGTATTCATCGTTAAAGTTGAGATATTTGTCTTTGAGTTCTTTTAGTGGTTTAAACATCGGATCAAGATCTAAAAACATTTTTTGAATCTTTTCTATAGTAGGATATATTCCTAGTTGTCTTGAATAGTGTTTGGATGATATGTTTGGTTCGTTTCCTGGCTTACACAATAATACCCAAGCATGTCTTTTAAGTAACACTAATTCAACAGAATCTTTTTTACTTTTATAATTCTTATTTGTCTGGTAATTGTTTTGTCTTCTTTCTTCATCTAGCTTCTTCTGATATCTTTTCTTAACTTCATCAATATACTTTCTTAGCGACTTCTCTAATATTTGAATGACGTGAAAGCTATCTATTATAGAAGAAGCATTATATAAGTATTTCTTAGACAAATAAAGATACGATTTATACATATCCGAGATTATGTATTTAACATTAATTCTTTCTTCATAACTATATGATCTAAAAAAATCTCTTATAGTATCATCGTTTCTATTGGGTAAGATCTCTATGATATCTGAAGTAATAAAGTTTCTTATAACGACAACATATCTATTTTGATAGTCAATATCTAAGAATACCTCATCAATTGAAATGATATCTCCTAAAGGCAATGGTTTAAAATCAAGAAAACGTAACATGATAGAATGAACATAGGTATCAGATACATGATATCTTCTAGCTACAGCTGCACAAGTCAAGCTTAAATCCTTCATATCCGCTAAAATCATGTAGGGTAGCATAACACTGGTCTGTTTATATTTCTCTACGAAGTTGAATTCTTCGTTAAGATAAATATTACATTCCTGATTTGTGCATCTGTACTTTCGCTGTTTAAGTCTAATGAACAATAGTTTTCCATTCTGTAAGATAGGGTGTTTAACTGATCTAGTTATTGGCCCTTTAGAATACATCTTAGAAAAACAATTTGGGCAATACATACTCTTAAGTCTTCTTTCGACATCGATATAAATTTTTGTATCGCTTTCTCCAGCATAAGAAACAATCAAATCGTCTTGAACATCACCACTTAAAGAAGTTATACCTAGCAAAGATAAAAATTGTTTCACATCTAATTTATTATCAAAATCATACATTTTACATAGTCTAAATTCCTTTCTATTTACACTTACATAAACCAGCACATATTAATCAATATATACAAAAAGAGGACATTTTGTCCCCTAAAGTGTTGCATAGCATATATTAGCACTCAGATTCATTCCCCCAAAGTTCATTCCCCTAGGGAATTTGGATACCTTTCTTACTTAGTCTATAGGAATCCTTAGCTTTTTGGATTCCTTTTTTATATACGAATTCATCTATATTATTATTACTTACAAACTTCACAGTTTCATCAAAATAAAACATAAATAAATATGACAATAACCACGCACCAGCCATTTTTGAATAATAAGCTTTATATTTTTGTGTTTTAATTATTTTATATAAATCATTAAGATAATTATCATCAATATAATAGTTCAATAAAACTACTAAGCCATATCTTTGATAAAACTCTTTATTCGATTTTAAGTATTTCAAAACATATTTATAATAATATTCTTTATTCTTTTTAATATCCTTTAAAGAAGATATAAAACTATCACATAATCCCCATGAATCTATTAGAGGTAAATATTCTTCAATCATTTTTATTTTAGTTTTAAAATCACATCTTTTTCCAGCAATATAAAAACCATGAACTAATACCTCTTCATAATACTTGTCTTTAAATACAATATTATCTTTCTTCAATAATTCTTTCGCATAAGCTCTTAATTGAGGTATGCGTATGCCAATGACATCATATGATGTTTCTCCTAATATGGAGATATTAAAATCACGATATTTTCTATCTTGCATCGATATTAGATCAGAGTGTATTTGACTTATCATAGATTCATTATAAATGGTAAAATAGTTTTGTGAAAGAATTGGCCATAAGACTAACTAAAGGGCAAGATTTAAGAGCCACTATTGAAAAAATCTGTCTTGATAATAGTATCAATACAGCGGTTGTTCTAAGTGGAGTAGGTTCTGTTTATGAAGCTTATATTAGGCTTGCTGATGCGAGTGATTATTTAAGTAGAAAACAAGAACTAGAAATAGTATCCTTAACAGGAACCATATCTAAAGCTAAGGCACACCTTCATATTTCTTTAAGTGATGAAAAAGGTAGTGTGATAGGTGGGCATTTAGAAAAAGGTTGTTTAATTAATACAACCTGTGAGTTAGTGTTAGGTGTTCTTGAAGAATATGAATCAGATAGATTATTTGATGAAAACACTGGGTATAAAGAGATAGTCTTTAATAGAAAGAAGGGTTTATAAAATGATTAATGTTTATATTGTTTCTGGTTTTTTAGGTTCTGGTAAGACAACTTTTATTCAAAAACTATTAAGTGAAAAACAATTTGAAAAAGTTATGCTTTTAGAGAATGAATTTGGTGAAGTAGGAGTAGATGGAGCTTTTTTTGATAGTTCATTAAATATTAAAGAAATAAATAATGGATGTATTTGTTGTACACTACAAGGTGATTTTGAAGATGCTTTAGAAGAAATAGAAGATATGGGTGTTTCTGATTTAATAATTGAACCATCAGGAGTTGGTAAACTATCAGAAATAATCGATATTGTCAAAGAAGATGATGATTTTAGAATCGTATCTCATATTTGTATAGTTGATGTTAAGACATGCAAAAAGTATCATCTTAATTTCAAAGAATATTTTGATGATCAAGTTAAATCTGCAAACGCTATTGTATTATCTCATTTAGATGTTGCAGATGATCAAACTATTCAAACAGCTAAAGATATCGTGAATGAATTAAACAACGATGTATCTATAATTGATAAACCAATAAGCGAATATTCAATTGAAGAATTATTAAATATTATTGTTTCAGGTGGTGATATTCTTCCTAAGTTCGAACATCATCATCACCATCATCACCATGGAGAATGTTGTGAAGGAGAAGATTGTGATTGCGATCATGATCATGAACATCACCATCACGATCATGATCACCATGACCATGATCATCATCATCACCATCATGATGATGAAACATTTAAAAATCAAATTTTAAGACCTGAAAGAAAGTTTTCTAAAGAAGAATTAGAAAAGATTCTGAGTGATGTTCCTGAAGATATCATTAGAATAAAAGGTTATGTATTTGGTGAAAATACTATGTGGTATATAAACTATGTATTAAATGAGTATTCTATATTTGAAGGTGAAAAAAGAAATGAATCATTAGTATCTATTATTGGTACTGAAATAGATGAAAAGTATTTCGAGGAATTATTTAATGAATAAACCAATTTATGTATTTTCAGGTTTTCTTGATTCTGGTAAAACTCGAGCAATCAAAGAAACACTATATAATCCTAGATTCAATGAAGGTGAAGCATCTTTAATCATTTGTTTTGAACAAGGTGATATTGAATATGATGAAAAGTTTTTAAGAATCACAAATTCTGAGGTTATTTATCTAGATTCTATAAATGATTTAACTATTGATAAACAAAAACAAATTGAAAAAGATTACAACTTTGAAAGAATCTTCATAGAGTTAAATGGTATGGAAGATGATAATGTGTTATACAATAATGGCTTTATAGAAAACTGGGAATTAGCACAAACTCTCACAACAATAGATGCATCTAAGTTTTCTTTATATTTAACTAATATGCGTCAATTTATGTATAATCATGTGATTAATGCCGAAGTAGTTATTTTAAATAGAGCTGATGGTGTAGATAAAAGATATTTAAGAAATAACTTAAAGTCCATTAATCAATATATTGAATTAATCTTTGAAGATAAAGATGGTAATGTGACAAATAAGATTGAAGATGAACTATTTGATTTGAGTAAAGATTTAGATATTAGTGATATCGATTATGGATTGTGGTTTATGGATGCGATTGATAATCCAGAAAAGTATGATCATAAAAATATTACGATTAAAGCTAAATACGCAGGTGAAATAAGAGAATATGACAATGTGTTAATCATGGGAAGAAAAGCCATGGTCTGTTGTGCAAATGACATTACTGATATAGCCTTACCATGCATTGGTATGCACGCTAAAGATATAGATAAGAATTCTTATTATAAAATTTCTGGGCAAGCTCGCTGTATAGAAAATGAAGAAGGAATGAAAGTTTGTGCAATTAATGTAAAGAATTTTGAAAAAGCAGAAGCTCCTAAAGATGAGCTAGTAAACTTTAATTAGGGAGAAAAACATGAATATTATCAAAGCAATCATATTTGGAATTATTGAAGGTATTACGGAGTGGATGCCTGTTTCATCTACTGCCCATTTAAAAATATTAAATACTTTTTTACCTCTTAATGTATCTGAAGGATTCTTTGATGTTTTTGAAGTGGTAATTCAATTAGGTGCTATTATTGCATTATTAATTATTTTTTGGAATAAAGTATGGCCTTTTGGTAAAAGTAATAAACCTCTTGGTTCAGGTATTTTAAGTAATATTAAAAAAGATAAATTTGTTTTATGGATAAAAATAATTGTTGCTTGTCTTCCAGCAATTATATATGAATTATTCTTAGAAGATTTATTAAATTTCATTACACCTCAAAATGAAATGTATGTTATTGGTATAGCTTTAATTCTTGTAGGTATAGTATTTATAGGAGTTGAATATTTTGTTAAAGATAAAACATTTAATATCACTTCAACAAGACAATTAACTCTATTAAATTGTTTATATATTGGTTTAGCTCAATTAGTAGCTGCTATTATTCCAGGTGTATCTAGATCTGGTGCAACTATAATCTGTGCACTATTATTAGGTATAAGTAGAACTTGTGCAGTTGAATTTACATTTGAGCTTGCAATACCAGTGATGTTTGGTGCGAGTTTAATGAAATTATTAAAGTATGGTATCGCAATGAGCTTTGGTGAAGTAATGATATTATTATTAGGTTCAATAAGTGCATTTATAGTTTCGTTATTTATGATTAGATTTGTATTAGATTATATTAAAAAGAATAACTTTAATATATTTGGTATATATAGAATATTATTAGGAATTATTGTATTGGTGTTTTTAAGGTAATATGGATTTAAGTCTTTTTACAGGTATCTTTTTAGAAGGAATATTATCATTTTTATCTCCCTGTGTTTTACCACTAATACCTTTATATATGTCTTATTTAGCTGGTGATAATAAACAGGTAGATGAAGATGGTAATGCAAAATATAAAACATTCAAAGTGTTTTTAACAACAATCTTTTTTGTATTAGGAATATGTTTAACATTTGTGTTGTTAAGTGTATCAATTAGTTTTATAAAGACTTATATTAATGAATATAGTGAAATAATCTCTATAATTGGTGGTACTTTATTAATAATCTTTGGTTTACACCAAACTGGTTTAATACACATTAATGTTTTAGAAAGAGAATTTAAATTAAATCTTAATTTGAAACTTGATAATATGAATTATCTTAAGGCTTTCTTATTAGGTTTTGTTTTTTCTTTAGGATGGTCTCCATGTATTGGTCCAATGTTGGCAAACGCAATTTTACTTGCAAGCACATCTAGTCAAGGTTATTTATATATTGTCTTTTATGCTTTAGGATTAATAATTCCATTTTTAATTACTGGTTTATTTACTTCAGCTATATTAAATTATTTAAATAAACATAAGGGTATTCTAAAATGGGTTTTAAAGATTGCGGGTATTGTTTTAATATGTTTTGGTATTTATATGATTCATAATGCATCAAAAACAATTATTGCAACTAAAAAAATTGAAAACAATATAGCTAATGCAACAACCTCAAGTGATAGTGCTGCTGAAATTGAAGAATTTCTTTTAAATTATGAATTTAAAGATAAAGATGGAAATCCATTTAAATTAATCGATCATACAGGAAAATATATCTTTTTAAACTTTTCAGCAAGCTGGTGTACATATTGTCATGAAGAAATACCTACATATAAACAATTCTCTGAAAATGAAGAAGTTACTTGTTTCTATGTTATGACGCCTCAAGTAGAAGAAGTTGAAGGTGCAATTGAAAAATATTTAGTTGATTATATTATTGAAGTTCCTGTAATTATAGATGATGATGGTGTTTTATTCTATTATTGTGGAATATCTGGATATCCTACAGTGTTTGTAATTAATCCAGAAGGTAAGTTTTTAACTTATGTATCAGGTGCTCTTGGTTTAGAAAACTTTAATGAATTATTAGATTATTGTAAAGAATTAGATAAGAGTTAATCTTTATCTGGAATAAAAGAATCAAATATAAAACATTTATAATATTTTTTAGCTTTTTCTAATTCTTTTTGAGATTTGATTGTCCATGCTACACATTCTGCATGATATATTTTTGATACTATTCTAAAAGAAAGATTATTCATATCACTGTGTTGATAAGCTATGTAGTCTGGTCTATTAATAAAGTTAAATAATAGATTAGTAAGAATAATTTTTAAGAAAATATTCACTTTAGAATTTTTATCATTGATAGAATTATATGCAAGTTGACCTCTTATAATTTGTGGTTCGTTTTTCTTTAAATAATACACGACATAAGGATTAAAAGATTCAATGTTGTATAAACCATTATATCCTTGCATAAGACTCACAACTCTTTTGGTTGTTTCTAAATATCTTCCTTCTGGTTTTATTTCAATAATTAATGGTGTATCTTTTTCTAAAATATTTAATACATCTTTAAATAGGGGGATTACTTCATTAGTATCTAATAATTTATATTGTAGAAGTTCATCATATGTACAATCTATTAAATTCTTATCAATACCAGTCATTCTTTTTAAAGAACTATCATGGAATACAACCAATTTATCATCTTTAGTTAATTGAATATCAAGTTCAATACCATATTTGTTTTTAACAGCTTCTTCAAAAGCGATTAAACTATTCTCTGGTATATCAAGATTATTAAAAAGACCTCGATGAGCAATATATCTTTCTTCATATGGCTTCATTAAATGTTTCCTTGATATATTAGGAAATAGTGCTAATAAATATAAGGAAAATATAATAAGTAATATAATTAATAATCCAATCATACTTTTATTATAAAACAATATAAAAAGCCTTCAAACGAAGGCTTATTATAATTAAACAATTTTATCAGTTAGTAATTATTTAACAATTTTAGTTACAGAACCAGAACCTACTGTTCTACCACCTTCACGAATAGAGAATTTTGTTCCTTCTTCAATAGCGATAGGAGCGATTAGTTCAACGTTCATTTCAACGTGGTCACCAGGCATACACATTTCAGCACCACCTAAGTCTTTAACAATTCCAGTTACATCTGTTGTACGGAAATAGAATTGTGGACGGTAGTTAGCAACAAATGGAGTATGTCTTCCACCTTCTTCTTTTGTTAATACGTAAACTTGAGCTGTGAATTGAGTATGAGGAGTAACTGAACCAGGTTTAGCTAATACTTGTCCTCTTTCAATTTCATCACGGTTAACACCACGAAGTAATGCACCGATGTTATCACCAGCTTCAGCTTGGTCTAACATCTTGTGGAACATTTCTAGACCAGTGATAACTGTTTTTCTAGTTTCTTTAATACCAACGATTTCAGCTTCATCGTTTAAGTGAGCAATACCACGTTCAACTCTACCAGTAGCAACTGTACCACGACCTGAGATAGTGAATACGTCTTCAACTGACATTAAGAATGGTTTGTCTACTTCTCTAGCTGGAGAAGGGATATAAGTGTCACAAGCTTCCATTAATTCATCAATAGCACCAACCCACTTTTCATCACCTTCAAGAGCTTTTAAAGCTGAACCACGGATGATTGGAGTATCATCACCTGGGAAGTCATATTCATTTAATAATTCTCTAACTTCCATTTCAACTAGGTCGATTAATTCAGGATCATCAACCATATCACATTTATTTAAGAATACAACAATATATGGAACACCTACTTGTCTTGCTAATAAGATATGTTCTCTTGTTTGAGGCATAGGTCCATCAGTTGCAGCAACAACTAGGATAGCACCATCCATTTGCGCAGCACCAGTAATCATGTTCTTGATATAGTCAGCGTGTCCTGGACAGTCAACGTGTGCGTAGTGTCTCTTATCAGTCCTGTACTCAACGTGAGCAGTATTGATAGTGATACCACGAGCTTTTTCTTCAGGAGCTCCATCAATTTGGTCGTAAGCCTTGAATTCAGCCTGACCTTTTTCTGCTAATCTCTTAGTGATAGCAGCAGTTAAAGTTGTTTTACCATGGTCAACGTGACCGATAGTTCCGATATTGACATGTTCCAAGGAACGGTCAAATTTTTCTTTTGCCATTTTAAGTTTTTCCTCCTATTTAAACAATATTATTTTAAGATAAAACACTGTATTTAGCAATTGCTATCTAGCGTTTTTCTTGGCAATTTCTTCGGCAATGCTTGCAGGGACTTCATCATAGTGATCCATCTGCATCATATAGTTACCACGACCTTGAGTATTTGATCTTAGGTCAGTAGCATAACCGAACATTTGTGATAGAGGTATGAATGCTCTAATTACTACGGCATTTCCTCTTTCTTCTTGGTCTTTTATACGACCTCTACGTTTTGTAACATCTCCCATAACAGTTCCTAGATACTCACTTGGAACAGTGATTTCTACGTCCATAATAGGTTCTAGTATTACAGGATTACATTTTTTAGCAGCTTCTTTTAAAGCTAAACTAGCAGCTGTTTTGAAGGCCATTTCTGAAGAGTCAACTTCATGGTATGAACCATCAAATAGAGTCGCTTTAATATCCACTACAGGATAACCAGCTATCAAGCCATTTTCTAGTGCAGCTTTTAAGCCTTCTTGTGTTGGTTTTATATATTCTCTTGGAACAGTTCCACCAACTATAGCATCAATAAATTCAAAGCCTTTGCCTGTTTCGTTAGGTTCAAATTTAATCCAAACATGACCATATTGACCTCTACCACCTGATTGTCTAACGAATTTACCTTCACAATCAGCTTCTGATCTAATAGTTTCACGATAGGCAACTTGAGGTTTACCAACGTTACATTCAACTTTAAATTCGCGCTTCATTCTATCGACGATGATATCTAAGTGTAATTCACCCATACCAGCGATGATTGTTTGACCTGTTTCTTCGTCTGTGTATGTTCTGAATGTAGGATCTTCTTCAGCAAGTTTTGCTAGAGCAGAATCCATTTTATCTGAGTCAGCTTTTGTTTTTGGTTCAACTGACATTTGGATAACTGGTTCTGGGAAGACCATAGATTCTAGAATAATAGGATGTTTATCATCACACAATGTATCACCTGTTGTAGTATTTTTAAGTCCTACAGCAGCAGCAATATCACCAGCATCAACTTCTTCAATATCTGCACGATGATTTGCATGCATTTGTACCAATCTTCCGAATCTTTCTTTGTAATCTTTTGTTGCATTTAACACATATGAACCAGCTTTTGCCACACCAGAGTAAACTCTGAAATATGTTAATCTTCCAACAAATGGGTCTGTCATAACTTTGAATGCTAGAGCAGCAAATGGTTCGTCATCACTTGCTTTTCTTTCAGCTTCATCACCAAATTTTGTAGTTCCTTTAATTGCAGGAACATCAAGTGGAGAAGGGAGGTATTCAATAACTGCATCTAATAGTAATTGAATTCCTTTATTTTTATATGCAGATCCACAAAGTACTGGGAAGAATTCAGATGAGATAACAGCTTTTCTAATTGCTTTCTTAATTAATTTAACTTCAACTTCTTTTCCATCTAAGAAAATTTCCATTAATTCATCATCATAGTCACAAAGTTTTTCAATTAATTCATTTCTTAATAGTTCAGCTTCATCTTTATATTGATCTTCAATATCTGATTCTTTAATATCAGTACCTTGATCATTTGGGAACATATATTGCTTACGTTCAACTAGATCAATGATTCCACGGAATGTGTTTTCAGCACCAATTGGCATTTGAATTGCAGCAGCTTTTGCAGCTAACTTATCACCAATTGATTTAACCGACATCATGAAGTCTGCACCTGTTGCATCCATCTTATTCGCAAATACAATACGTGGAACATGATATGTAGACGCTTGTCTCCAAACTGTTTCTGTTTGAGGTTCTACACCAGCTTTTGCATCTAGTACAGTAACTGCACCATCTAGAACTCTTAGAGATCTTTCAACTTCTACAGTGAAGTCTACGTGTCCTGGAGTATCAATGATGTTTATACGTGTATTAGGAAGTTGTTGTTTTGAACCATGCCAGAATGTTGTGGTAGCAGCAGAAGTAATAGTAATACCTCTTTCTTGTTCTTGCTCCATCCAGTCCATCTGGCTAGCACCATCATGTGTTTCACCAATCTTATGTGTTTTACCAGTAAAGAATAGAATTCTTTCGGTACAGGTAGTCTTTCCTGCATCGATATGCGCCATGATGCCAATATTTCTAGTATTGTCTAAACTATATTGACGTGCCATAACGTTTCCTTTCTATTACCAGCGATAATGAGCAAATGCTTTATTTGCTTCAGCCATCTTATGAGTATCGTCTTTCTTTTTAACAGATTGACCATTACCATTAGATGCATCAATGATTTCAGCGGCTAAGCGCTCTTGCATTGTTCTTTCAGATCTAAGTCTAGCGTAGTTAACTATCCATCTAAGTCCTAGTGTAAGTCTTCTTTCATCAGAAACTTCTACAGGTACTTGATAGTTAGCACCACCAACTCTTCTTAGTTTTAATTCAAGTTCAGGCATAACATTATCCAAGGCTTTTTCAAATACTTCCATTGGTTGTTGTCCTGTTTTCTTTTCAACGATATCGAATGCATTATATAGAATATTCTGTGCGACACCTTTTTTACCATCTAACATGATTTTATTGATTAAACGTGTCACAAGTTTTGAATTATAGATAGGATCTACTAATACATCTCGTTTCGCTACATGTCCTTTTCTAGGCATATTTAATCTCCTTTCATGTTTTACTTAGGTTTTTTAGCGCCATATAATGAACGACCTTGCATTCTGTTTTCAACACCAGCGCAGTCAAGTGTTCCTCTGATGATGTGATAACGTACACCTGGTAAGTCCTTAACACGTCCACCACGGATCATGACAACTGAGTGTTCTTGAAGATTGTGTCCGATACCAGGGATGTAAGCTGTAACTTCCATACCGTTAGATAAACGAACACGGGCATACTTTCTCAAAGCTGAGTTAGGCTTCTTAGGAGTCATAGTACCTACACGGGTACAAACACCTCTTTTTTGTGGAGAAGCCAAATCAATAGGGCGATTCTTTAATGAGTTGAAACCTCTGTTTAAAGCTGGAGCCTTAGATTTAAATGTTCTCGCTTTTCTGCCTTTTCTTACTAACTGATTAATTGTTGGCATTTATATCTCCTTTCTTATTTTGCACACGTTTACAGGTGTGCCAAATTACTGACTTATATATAGATCCTTACGGATCTTGTGTGTCAGCTTTTATATATTACAATAAATAAAATATTAAAATCAAGTATTTTTTTCACTTTTTTATATTTCACAGCCTCAGTCGTGCCAAAAACGACTAAAAATCACAAACAACCCCTTAAAATAAGGCTTATTTACATATTATACTTAAATTAATGAATAAACAACTAATGTGGGTTAGCGCTATATTACCTAAACAAATAAATGATCAGATTAGTAATGTTTGTTTAAGCAATAATTTAGACATTAAATTATCTGAAAGGTTTTTTAAATTTCCATTACATATTTCTTTAAAAAGAACCTTTTACACCAATGATTATCTAAGTGTAAAAGATGATTTAAAAACAATACTTCATAATCAAACAATTACCATAAACAATTTAAAACCAATTATTAATTCAAATATGATTTGGTTAGAATTTGAAAACAATAATAAAATTATTGAAATACACAAACAAATAGACAAGTTATTATTAGATAAATACAATATTCCAATTGATGAATTTGATAGGATATACCATCCTCATGTAACTATTTTTAGAAATGAAAACATTAATAAGTTAGACAAAATGTATTCAAGAATTAAAGATTTAATCATCAAAGAAGATGTGCTCATAGATACTTATGCGATGGGCACTAATTTGGACAATAATGAGTTTTACAAAGTTTAAATAAAAACACTCAAATATAATTATTCACAAAGATGCATGAGCTTTAGTTTTTCTCCATTTATATTTGTATAATTAAAATATGAGTGAAAAACTATTTGATTTAGTATCAGAATATAAACCTACAGGAGATCAGCCAGAAGCAATAGATAAACTTGTGGAAGGTTTAAAACAAGGCAAGCATGAACAAGTCCTTTTAGGTGCAACAGGTACTGGTAAGACTTTTGCGATTGCTAATGTTATACAGAAGGTTAATAAACCTACTTTAGTTTTTGCACATAATAAAACTTTGGCAGGACAATTATATTCAGAATTTAAAGCTTTATTTCCTAATAATGCAGTCGAATATTTTATTTCTAATTTTGACTTTTATCAGCCAGAAGCATATATGCCTAAAACTGATACATATATAGAAAAAAATGCAGTTACTAATGATGAAATAGATATGCTTAGAATGTCTGCATATAATTCTTTATTAGAAAGAAGAGATGTCATAGTAGTAGCATCAGTAGCTTGTATTTATGCAGGTAGTAATCCTGAAGATTATAAGGAAATGTTTTTTACTTTAAAAACAGGAGAAAAAATAGATAGACAAGATTTAATAAAAAGACTTGTGGTAATGCAATATCAAAGAAATGATTTAGACAAAATAAGAGGTACATTTTCTGTAAAAGGTGATGTGATTGAAGTTTGTCCTGGTCATACTGATAGATTTATCATACGTATTGAAATGTTTGATGATGAAGTAGAAAGAATTACGGAACTTGATCCAGTCACAAAAGATGTACAAAATGGTTATACTGTTTATTCGTTCTTCCCTGCAAGTGGTTATGCAAGAAATAGAGAAGATTTATTAATAGCGTGTGACAATATTGAAAAAGAATTAGAAGAAAGATTAGAGTACTTTAAACAAAATAACAAGCCATTAGAATATGAACGCCTTGAACAAAGATGTCGTTATGATATTGAAGCTTTAAGAGAGATGGGAATGTGTTCTGGTATTGAAAACTATGCAATGCATATTGATCATAGACAACCAGGACAAAGGCCATATAATTTATTTGATTATTTTGGTGATGATTTTTTAATTGTTGTTGATGAATCGCATGTATCTTTACCTCAAATTAGAGGTATGTATAATGGTGATCATCAAAGAAAACTCACATTAGTTGAATATGGTTTTAGACTTCCTAGTGCTTTAGAAAATAGACCTATGACTTTTGAAGAATGGGAAGGATTAAATGCTCCAAGAATATACATGTCAGCAACACCAGGTGATTATGAACTTGAACATTCTGGTAAGCCTATTGAACAATTAATTCGTCCAACTGGTTTATTGGACCCTAAAGTAGAAGTTAGAAAAACAAGTGGTCAAGTTGATGACTTAATGCAAGAGATTATTAAAAATATTGAAAAAAATGAAAGAACTTTAATCACAACTTTAACTGTTAAAATGGCAGAAGATTTAAGTGATTATCTTTTAAAACAAAATTTTAAAGTTGCTTATTTACATCATGAAACAAAAACTCTAGAAAGAAGTGAAATAATTCATGATTTAAGAGCTGGTAAATATGATGTTTTAGTTGGTATCAATTTATTAAGAGAAGGACTAGATATACCAGAAGTTTCTTTGATTGCGATATTAGATGCAGATAAAGAAGGCTTTTTAAGAAGCTCAAGATCTTTAATTCAAACTATTGGTAGAGCTGCAAGAAATGTAAATGGAAGAGTAATAATGTATGCAGATAATATTACTGATTCTATGAAGATTGCAATTGATGAAACAAATCGTAGAAGAAGTATTCAAGAAGAATACAACAAGAAAAACAATATAACTCCTAGATCAATAGTTAAACAAATCTCTGAAGTTATCTCTTCTAAAGAAACTAAAGAGATGGTTAAGAAGTATTCAAAGAAGCATAAACATACAAAAGCAGAAAGAGAAAAGATGATGGCTTCTATTGAAAAAGAAATGAGACAAGCTGCAAAAGAACTTAATTTTGAAAGAGCTGCTGAGCTAAGAGATATCTTATACGAACTAAAAGACGAAGCATAAATATCTAAGTTTAAATAAGATACACCATAAAGTGTGTTATATAATTAAAGTATGAAAAAACTAGTGTTAATTAGTGGTATTTCTGGTGCAGGAAAATCTACAGCTTCTAATACTTTAGAAGATATGGGTTTTACTTGTATTGACCAGTATCCTGTAGAACTATTACCTGACTTAATTGAATTAATTAAAACAAGTGATTCAATCAAATATGATCGCGTTGCTTTAACTATTGGTTTGAGTGATCTAGATAAGTTTTTTAATTTGATAGATAACTCAGATTTTGATTCAACATTAATTTTATTAGATGCAAACAAGGATACGATAATCAATCGTTATAAATTTACTAGAAGAGTACATCCTTTAGTAACTTCAAATACAGCTGCTACTTTAGAAGAGGCTGTAGAGATTGAAAAGAACATCATTAAAAAGTTCAAAAAGAAAAATGTTCATGTGATTGATACAAGTAACTTAAGTTTAAAACAACACAAAGCTAAATTAGACAAAATATTAAAATATAATGACTTCAATAATCTAGCTATAACATTTGAATCTTTTGGATTTAAAAATGGTGTACCTGATGATGCTGATGTGGTATTAGATGTAAGAATGTTAGAAAATCCTTTTTATATTGAAAAATTAAAGAATAAAACAGGTAATGATAAAGCAGTTAAAGAATATGTATTAAACTCTAAACCTACTCAAAGATATTTAAAGAAATTAATTGCTTATTTAGATTTTATGTTCAAAACATATGACAATGAAGAAAAAAGACATCTTACAATCTGCATTGGTTGTACAGGTGGTCAACACCGTAGCGTAACTATTACAAACTATCTTTATGATTACTATAAAGATAAATATATGTGCTATTTAAAACATAGAGAAATTCAATGAAAAATATTGTAGTTATAGGTGGAGGCCATGGGCTTTCAGCAATTTTAAGTGGTATCAGAAATATTGCGGATATTAATATATCAGCTATTGTTACTGTTGCTGATGATGGTGGTTCAACTGGCAGACTCAGAAAACGTTATACTATACCGGCAATGGGCGATGTCAGAAATGTCTTGCTAGCTTTATCAAGTAGTGAACCTTTGCTTCACGATTTAATGAATTATCGTTTTGAAGGTGAAGACAACATGGATATTGCAGGGCACTCATTAGGTAATTTAATTCTTACAGCCTTAACAAACATGACTGGTTCTTTCCATGAAGCAATAAGGATATGTTCAGATTTATTAAAAGTGGAAGGTAATATCATTCCTTCAACTCTACAATCAGTAACCTTATTTGCGCAAATGGATGATGAAACTATAGTAAAAGGGGAAGCTAATATTCCAAGTTTAATTCACAATATTGAAAAAGTTTTTTATCAAGAAAATGTAAAAGCTAATATTGAAGCAATAAATGCGATTGAAAAAGCAGATTTAGTATTCTATGGTATTGGTTCTTTATATACATCTATACTTCCTAATACGATAATTCCTGGTATAAATGAAGCTCTAAAAGAATCAAAAGCTAAAAAGATTTATTTTGCTAACTGCATGACGCAATCAAATGAAACATATAATTATGATTTAAAAGATCATGTCAATGCTTTAAGGAAACATAACACTGATGTTGATATGGTAATAATGCACAATAATAAAATACCTGATGATATTTTATATCGCTATACATGTCAAAACTCTATTGAAGTTATTGATAATGGTGATAGTAATTGTGAAGTAATTAAATGTGATTTATTAAAGTTTGATAATGGTTTGGTTAGACATGATCCTGAAAAGATTAAGATAGTTATGGAGAGTTTAATCTAATGTCTTTTACAACTGATATTAAACAAGAAATAGCTAATGTTCAATTAAAAGATCATTGTCAAAAAGCACAATTAAGTGCACTAATAAAAATGACTAGTTCTTTAACAATCAATTCAAATGGTTTGGGTATTTTAGTTAGAAGCGAGAATCCTACTACTGCAAAAAGAATTGTGTTTTTATTAAAAGAGATATATAAAGTTGATACTAATTTATCTATCGCCAAGAAAACAAATTTAAAAAAGAATAATGTTTATAATGTAGAGATTACTAATAATGGTAGTAAAATACTTGAAGATTTAGGATTATATTCTTCTAAAGGACTACAATCTCATCCAAGTTATGAAATAGTAATGAAGAATTGTTGTGCTAGTAGTTATTTAGCTGGTGCTTTTTTAGCATATGGTTCTTGTAATGATCCACATAATTCTAATTATCATTTAGAGATTGCTGTAAATGAGATTGAACATGCAAATTTTATTGTTAAGTTAATATCAAGATTTGAAATGCAAGCAAAAATAGCTAAAAGAAGAAGTAGATATATCGTCTATATGAAAAGAGCTGATTACATTTCTAATTTTTTAGTGTTAGTTGGTGCACATGATTCAATGATGCGATTTGAAGATGAAAGAATAGGAAGAGACCTTAAAAACTCTGTAAGTAGAATTGATAATTGTGAAATAGCTAATGAAGTTAAGACTATTAGAGCTGCGCAAAAGCAAGTGTCTTATATGCAAAAAATTATTGATAATGGTAAATATGATCAATTAAAAGAGCAATTAAAAAATGTAATAGATATAAGGATGAAATATCAAGATTATTCATTATTAGAGTTATGCGATGCATACCAAAGAACATATGGTGATTTGATATCTAAATCTGGTATGAAACATCGTTTAAATAAACTTGAGAATATTGCGTTAAGTTTGGAGGATTAAACAATGAAAATGGTTTTAGTTACTGGTGCTTCCAGTGGTATTGGTAAAGAATTTGCAAGACAATTTGCATATCGTGGTTATAATTTATTACTTGTTTCTAGAAGAGAAGAATTACTAGCTGAATTACAAAAAGAATTTATCGATGAGTACCATATAAATGTTGATTATCTTGCTTGTGATTTATCTATTAATCCAAAACAGGTATATGATTATTGCACAGAAAAAGGGTATGAAATTACAGTATTAGTTAATAATGCTGGATATGGTGACTATGGTAGTTTTATAAAAAGCGATCTTGAAAAAGATTTAGGAATGATTGAATTAAACAATAAAGCTTTAGTAGCACTAACATATTATTTTATTCAAGATATGAAGAAACTTGGTTTTGGACATGTGATAAATGTTGGTAGTGTCGCTTCATTTATGCCAGGACCATATATGGCAGTATATTATGCTACAAAAGCATTTGTAATGTCATTCTCAATGGCTTTAAGAGAAGAATTAAGGAAAGACAATATCAAAGTTTCAGTATTGTGTCCTGCACCAACAAAATCAGATTTCTGGGAAGTGGCTAATGGAAAGACTAGTTCAGTTTACGACAATGTTTTCGCAAGAAGTGTAGTTGATGCTGCAAAAACAGGATATGCATTATTTGAAACAAATAAGCCATACTTAATAGATGGTCTACCATATAAAATTATGATTTCTATTGTAAGACATATGCCTTTAGAATTAGCTGCTAGGACTATTGGTTATCTTCAATCTAAAACGAAAAAGAAAGCTTAATTACTCTTTTGATAAACATCAATAATAAAAGATAAGGTTATATCAAGATTAGAAATACTATTTAATTTATCCTTATCTTTTTTTGAACTTGTATTGTAATAAGGAGTCATCAAAAACAGATTCATTAAGTCTTGTTTAAGAATATTAACTTTAGATTGTATTTTTATTTCATCAGATAGTTTTAAACCATCTATTTCTATTTCGTCAACTTCATTAAGATATGGTTTATCATATATTACTTGTTTTAATTCATATAAATGGTATTCATCTGGTTTAACTAAAATGAATAATCCATCATCTTTTAACAATCTTACAATCTCTTGTTTCGCAATAGGTGCAAATATTGTTACTATTTTATCTGCACATTTGTCTTCCAAAGGATTATGAAATATTGAATTCAATAAATACAAAGTACTCTTATCATTTTTAGAAGCTATTTTTAATCCTGTTTTACTAAGATCTATACCAATTTTATCTTGAGCTTTAAAAAAAGAAGTATAATATCCTTCTCCACATGCTAAATCAATAAGGCTATCGCTTTTCTTAATTAATTTATCAAGTTCTATTCGTAAAAAATCATAATATCCTTTTTCAAGAAAGTCTCTTCTAGCTTTTATCATTAATTGATTATCACCAGTATTTTGAGAGTTTTTAAGATTAAGATTTAAATATCCTTCTTTAGAAAGATCATAGCTATGCTTATTTTCGCATTTATATGCCTTCTCTATAAGAAATAGTTCTTTTTTACATTTAGGACATAATATCTTCATAAATATAGTATAAAATAAAAGTATGAAAAAAGGATTGTTGATAGTTTTTTCGGGAGTATCTGGCGTTGGTAAAGGTACAATCCTTTCTAAGTTGATGCCAATGAAAGAATTAAATTTAGTGTATTCTGTTTCAATGACCACTAGAAAACCTAGAGAAGGTGAAATTGAAGGTGTTAATTATTTCTTTGTGTCTAAGAAAAGATTTGTTCAAGCAATAAAAAATGATGAACTCTTAGAACATGCAAGATTTGTAGGAAATGATTATGGTACACCAAAAGAATATGTTGAAAAAATGATAGCTGAAGGAAAAAATGTTGTTTTAGAAATCGAAATTAATGGTGCTAAACAGATTATGGAAAAATGTCCAGATGCCTTAAGTATCTATATAGTTCCTCCTTCAATAGAAGAACTTGAAAGAAGACTTAGAGAAAGAAGTTCTGAGGATGAGCAAACAATTATGAAAAGAATTGCTAAAGCTAAAAAAGAACTTGAAGACATGGACTTTTATGAACATGTAGTATGTAATGATGACCTAGATGTTGCAGTTGAAGATGTAAGAAAAATAATTCTAAAAGAAATAAAAAAGAAATCCAGATAATAATCTGGTTTTCTTTTTAAATTAAAAGGTACCTATTAGGTACCTTATTAACTATTATCTGTTGTAATACTCGATAACAAGTAGTTCATTGATTTCCTGATTTAATTCTTTTCTTTCAGGTAATCTTACATATGTGCCCTTACGAGCTTCCTTATCAACTTCTACGAAATCTTTTGTAGAAACGATTGATTCTAATGATTGAACTAAAAATGGATTGTTTTTGTAGTTTTCTTTGATTTCGATAGTTGAACCAGGTTTAATTTGACATGAAGGGATATCAACCTTCTTGCCATTTACTAGAACATGTCCATGCGCAACAACTTGTCTTGCTTGTCTTCTAGTATTAGCGAAACCCATGCGGTATACTAGGTTATCTAATCTTGATTCCAACATTACAAATAAGTTAGTACCAGTAACACCTTTCATTCTTACAGCCTTTACATAAGTGTTGTAGAATTGTTTTTCGCTTAAACCATACATATGTCTCATTTTTTGCTTTTCAGCTTTTTGTAAGCCATAGTTAGACTGTTTAACACGTCTAGTAGGGGAACCATGTTGTCCCGGAATGTAAGGTCTTTTAGTTAATTCTTCTCCAGTTTCAAGAACAGAGAAGTTTAAACGTCTGGAAATTCTCCAAGTAGGACCTGTGTTTCTTGCCATAAGTCTTTTCCTCCTTAAGTAAGTACAGGTGTAAATCATTATCAGGTGTGTCAATATTCAACTTTTGTGAATAGCGCTTCACTACTTGTTTCCAATGGTATTGACACATTACTAATAACTTTACATGCTGCTATTAATTTATGTGCTTATTTATTATCCCAAAACAACAAGTATAAGTCAATTGAAAAATGATACCTTTAATAGTAAAATTAACCTGTATGGAAAATAAATATTTATATATTATTATTGCAGTTTTGGCAATAATTGCGATTATTGTAGCTATAACTTTAATAAAAAACTATCGCAAGAAGTCTCTTAAAAAACAAATTGATGATTTATATGTACGTTTTACAGCTGTAAAGACAGTTCCTTTAGCTTTTAAGCTGTCTAAAGCTCAAGCTATGGCTAAAAGAAGTGAAGAAACTAGTGCTTCTGTAGCAAAATACTACACTAGATATGAAGATGTTGAAAAACATATCAATCAAGTTCAAGATCTATTGAATAATGCTGATGATAGTATTGCGGTTAGTTCGTATAAAGAATCTGTAGAATCTATAAAGATTGCTACTGAAAACTTAGAAGATTGTGAAAAAGAAGTTAAAGAAATCGATGAATTCCTAGAAGAATTCTCTAAAAAAGAAAATGAGCAACGTGAATATTCTCAAGAATTGAAAGAGAAATATCGTGTTGTTAAAACAACAATTAACAAGAATTCGCAATTACTATCTATTTCTTATGATGGCTTTTTAGAAAAATTAAAAGAATGTGAAGATTTGTTTTCTTCTTCTGAAGAATATATGTATACATCTGACTATAGCTCAGCTCAAGCTGATTTAGAAAAGATCGAACAATTACTAGAAGATATTAAAGTTAATGCAAATGCTGTACCTAAGCTATTAAAAGATGCTAAGGGTGTTTTACCTTTGATGCTAGATGAAACAAAACGTGAATTAGCTTTAACAAGACAAAGAGGCATATATACAGAACATCTTGATATCGATAATAAATTAGCTCAAGTTGAAAGTAAGTTAAATGAAGATACTAAGCTTCTAATGACTGCTAATGCGGGTGAAGTTAAGGAAAACTTAAATGAGGCTAAGGAAATTTTGAATAAATTAAATGAAGAGCTTAGCGATGAAAATAGAGCTTTTAAAGAAGCTAGAGAAACTAATGATAAAGCTTATGAACATATTCTTGATTTAGAAAAAGTTGAAAACTATGTAAGAATAGCTTATGAAAAAGATTATGCTAGATTTGGTTTAGAAGATCTCAGCAACTTATTAAAAGAAAAAAGAGACAACATTGAAAAGTATAAGAACGAATATAATTCAATAAATTCTGATTTAGGAAGCGGTTTAAAACCTTCATCTCAGATCTTAGATGAAGTAGAAGAATTATCAAACGAAATTGATGAAGATATGAAAACTCTATATTCATACAAAACAACAATTGATAAATCTACTGATGGTGAAAATAGAGCTTTATCACAACTTACAAAACTTCAATTAGTTGTTTCTGAAGTTGAGACAAAGATCGCAGAATATTCACTTCCTGCAATTGATGACTCATATAAAGTTGATTTAAAAAAAGCAAGAGACTATATTGCACAGATTAGACAAGAAACTCAACAAATTCCTATTAATATTGATCAACTAAATTCTTTATTAGATGAAGGTATAGATTTCATCTATAAGTTCTATAACAACATAAACAATGTGGTAGGCATGGGAATTATGGTTGAAAACGCAATTGTATTTGGTAATAAATATCGTTCTACATATCCTGAAATAGATAGAGAATTATCTAAAGCTGAATTCCAATACTTAAATGGTGAATATACAAAAGCATTAAAAACAGCGATTTCATGTATGGAAACTTTATTCCCAGATAATGCTGATGAAAAAATATTGGAGAATGCATAGTGAAAGTATATTTAGATAATGTCTCAACTACTTCTTTGAGTCAAGAAGTTAGAAAGACATATGAAGAATTGCTAGAAGAATATTATTGCAATAGCGACGCTTTATACGATGATGGCGTCGCTATTTATAACATGCAAGAAAAATCACGTAAGTTGATTAGTAATCTTTTAAATGTAAATAGTGAAGAAGTTATATTTACTTCTGGTGCTTCAGAAGCAAATTCTTTGGCTATTAAAGGATTATGTTTAAAGCATCCAGATAAAAAGCATTTAATAACTTCTTATTATGAGCACTCATCTGTATACAATTCTTTTAAACAATTAGAAGAAGAATTTGGTTTTGAAGTTACATATTTAAAACCAGACACAGATGGCCATATCACTATTGATAAAGTTAAAGAAGCTTTAAGAGATGATACTTTACTTGTATCGATAATGAAAGTTAATAATGAAATAGGCGCAATAAATGATGTTGAAGCAATTGCTGAATATATTAAGAAACATCCAGGAACTTATTTTCATAGTGATATCACACAAGCAATAGGAAAGATAGATATCGATTTACACAATATTGATTTAGCAAGTTTTTCTGCACATAAGATTCATGGTTTAAAAGGTTCTGGTGCCTTAATTAGAAAAAGACATGTGGAATTACTGCCACTCATCTCTGGTGGCCAACAAGAATTTTCTATTAGAGGAGGCACATCGAATTCTTTAGTTAATATTGTCTTAGCAAAAACTTTAAGAATAGCTTTAGAAAACAAAGAAAAATATCATGACCAATTAAATGAAATGCATGATGTACTAGTTGATGGTTTAAAAGATATAGCTACAATAAACTACAATTCAGGAATAAAGACACTAATAAACATTTCCACAAGTATCCAATCGGAAGTATTATTAAACGCTTTAAATAAATATGGAATTATGGTATCTTCTAAATCTACTTGTGGCTCTAGAAAAAACGAATTAAATAGAACTTTAAGTAGTTTAAACATTGATGAAAACTATGCGATTAGAGTTTCTTTTGATTATACAAATACAAAAGAAGAATTAAATTATTTTATTGATTCTTTAAAGGAGATTTTAGATAAATATGGATAGTCTTAAATATGATCATATAGTTGTAAGATATGGTGAATTATCTACAAAGGGTAAAAATAGAAAAGAATTCACAAAGATGCTTACACATAATATTAAAAGAAGATTAAAAGATTATGATAAATTAACCTACAACACATTACATGATGGTTTGTTTATTAAATTAAATGATGAAGATTACAGTTCTATAAAAAAGGATTTACAAGATGTCTTTGGATATAGTTATTTTTCTGGTGCTGTAAGAGTTAAAAAGGATATTGAAGAAGTTAAAAATGTAAGTTTATTGCTTACAAAGAATCACGATGCTAAAACATTTAAAGTAGCTACAAAAAGACACGATAAACAATTTCCTATGAGTTCTGATGAAATTAATAGAGCAATAGCTGGAAATATATTACATAATAGTGATCTTAGAGTTGATGTACATAATCCAGATTTAATGATTTATGTATCAGTAGATAAAGATTTTATATATGTAATGGATGAAAAGATTAGAGGAAATGGTGGTTATCCTACAGGAGTTAATGGCATGGCAATGCTTATGATGTCTGGAGGAATTGATTCTCCTGTTGCCGGATACATGACAATGAAAAGAGGTTTGAAAATTGAATGTATTCACTTTGCATCACAACCATATACTTCTAAACAAGCATTAGATAAAGTTTTGGCTCTTGCAAGAAAACTATCTGTTTATCAAGAAGAAATACTTGTTCATGTTATACCATTTACCGATTTACAATTAGCCATTTATAAAAATGTTGATGAACCTTATTGTATAACTATTATGCGTAGAATGATGTATCGCATTGCTGATGAAATCTGTAAACAAAGAAAAATTAAAGTAATTACTAATGGTGAATCCATTGGACAAGTTGCATCACAAACACCAGAGTCTATTAGTGTTATTGGAAAGACTGCGGATACTTTAATTCTAAGACCACTTTCAATGATGGATAAATTAGAAATAATTGATATTGCTAAAAAAATTGATACATATGAAACAAGCATTCTTCCATATGAAGATTGTTGTACAATTTTTGCACCAAAAAGTCCAATCACTAAACCTAAAGAAGATAAGTGTATTTACTATGAATCATTATTTAACTATAATGAATTAGTTAGAAATTGTATTGATAATGATGAGATAATTAAAGTTTCATATAGAGATGGAGGAAGTGAAAATGAATCTTTATTCTAATAGAAGACAAAAACTTATTAAAGCCATACCAAACAATGGTGCAATTATATTATTTTCAGGAAGAGCTCCTCTTCGTTCAGAAGATGAAGCATATAATTTTTCTATTAACAGAAATTTCTATTATTTAACAGGTTTAGATAAAGAAGATATGGCACTATTGATGTACAACATCGATGGTACGATTAGAGAAATTCTTTTTATTCTACCATATGATGAAAAACTTGCTAGATGGGTTGGTGGCAGAATGTCGAGTGAACAAGCAAGTGAAATATCAGAAATAAGTGATGTTAGGCAAAGAAGTGAACTCGATGATTTTGTAGCTTCTTTAATGAATAATACTAGAAGAGATAATAACTTTAAATTTTATTTTGATTTATGGCAATATACAATGAATCAAAATCAAAGCGATGCTAGTGTGTATGCAAAAAAACTACAAGATATTTATCCAGCAATCGTAATTAAAGATATTTATCCTGTTTTAACTCATTTACGTTTAATTAAAGATGAATATGAAATATCATGCATCAGAAAAGCAATTCATACCACAAACATGGGTATTCAACAAATGATGAAAACTTCAAAACCTGGTATTAATGAAATGACAATGGAAGGAGTATTTGATTTTGTTTTAAGACAATCAATGTGTAAGAATACTGCTTTTAAGACAATTGCTGCAAGTGGTGAAAGAGCTACAATCTTACATTACAGTGACAATGATCAAATAATGAAAGATGGCGAAATGTTCTTATGTGATTTAGGTGCAACATATAATTACTACAACGCTGATATCTCAAGAACTTTCCCTGTTAATGGTAATTTTAGCGAAAGACAAAAGGAACTATATCAAATTGTTTTAAATGCTCAAAAGATTGTAGAAGATAATGCAAGAGTTGGCATCAAGATTAAAGAATTAAATCAAATGGTAATTGACTACTATAAAACAGAACTTCCTAAACATGGTTTAAATGAAGATGTTTCTGAATATTATTTTCATTCATGTTCACACCATTTAGGTTTAGATACACACGATGTTGATGGTGGTTTAGGTAGTAGCTTAGAAGCAGGCATGGTTATCACAAATGAGCCAGGTTTATATATTGCAGATGAAGGTATTGGTATTAGAATTGAAGATGATTTACTAATTACTGGTACTGGTGCTGAAGTACTATCTTCAGAAATAATAAAAGAAATTGACGATATCGAAAGTTTCATGAAGCAACAATAGGCACTTTATTTGTTAAAGTTATATAATAATGTTATGAAAAAAATTATTAAAATTTTATTGTGTATAGTATTAACTTTTACATTTGTATCTTGTAAAGATAATTCTTTACCAATGCCTGAACTTGAAGAAGGTTTAAGAGGCCAATTAGGTATTGATAAAAATATAAACGAAAAAACCATTGATAAATATTTGAATAGAAGTGATAGCGTATATCGCGATGTAAGAATGTTAAAAGATGAAGCCAATTATGAAGCAATTGGTGGCGACTCTTATTTAAGCGGTTTTGTAAAAGGTTTTGAAATTGTACCATTTCCATATTTATCTAATGTTGTAGGTCTTCCTAAGGAAGTAGGAAATACTTATTCAGGAGTAACTCTATTCACTGATAATCAAGATGGTACTTATACCGCAAACTATAAAGAATCCATGCTTATATTAGAAAGCTTATTTCCAAAAGATAAAAATATTTTTCTAATGTGTGGCGGTGGAGGCTATGCTGGTATGTGTAAAAATATGCTAGTAGCTTTAGGATGGGATGAAAATAAGATTTATAATACTGGTGGTTATTGGTACTATCAAGGTGAGAATAAAGTAGAAACTAAATATGAAGAAAATGGTGAAACTTATTATAATTTTGCATTAGTAAATTATCATAATATTGATTTTTCTACTTTGACATTAATTAATGAATCTGGAAGTGATGAAAAAGATAAACCAGTTACGAATGATTCATTATTTATAGAAATTGATTCCGTTTCTAAGCTTCAAGAACTAGAAAACGAATCAAAAACATTTGCTTTATATGTGTATCTTCCAGGTTGTGCAAGTTGCGCATCATTTTTACCAATTGTGAATGAATTTGTTCAAGCCAACAACATCGATATGTATAGTGTAAAATTATCTGATATCTATGATGAACCTAATTCAGTAAGTGAAAGATTAGATTATACACCATCAATTCTTATATATGTTGATGGTAAAGTTGTAGCATATCTTGACCCTGGAAGTAATGAAGATCTCAAGTATTATCAAACCCTTGAAGGTTTATCCACATGGTTTTCTCAATATTTAGATGTTGAAGTTATTAAATCAGATACAGTTAGTGGTATCGAAGATTGTAATAGTGGGTGTGAGTTAGTACCTTAAAATATTATAATAATTTAAACACATTGTTTTTTATAGATTTCTTGAAGTTTATTGTTTGCTTCAAGAATTTTATTTTTATCAACTTTACATACTTGTCTATCATATGTATATAAACCATTTAATTCTTTTTCAACATCACTAATTTGTGTCATGATAACTACTGATAAACCATTTAAAATTGAAGGAATAATCATATCTTCATACATAGTGATAATTTTATTTGTGAGCTCTTCTTCGCTTTTAGCTTCACCATATCCCCATTTAGAACCTTTATCAGAAATATGATTCTCTATTGCACGAATAAAGCCTCCACATTCAGAAAGTGATAATATTTTATCTTTTCCCTTAAGAACTTTATTTCTGAAATAAATATGATATGAATCAAAATCACTCTTCTTATTAAAGAACCATCCCGAACATGAATCAAATAATTTATGAGGATCTATTTTCTTTAAAACATCATATAATTCATCAGGATTTTGTTGTCCCCAACCTTCATTATAAATAGTGTAAGCAATAATAGCAGGATGTGATTTTAAATGATTAATTGTATCAATACTGTGTTTCTTAAAAAACTCATATCTTTTATTATCTTTAATTGGTGTATTTAGTTTTTGAATACCAATTGTTGGTAATAATGTATCTTTGAAAAAACTATATTTACCAGAATTAACCATATCTTGAATAATCAATATGCCATGTTTATCACAATAATAATAGAATGCTTCAGGTTCAATTTTGATATGTTTTCTTAAACAGTTAAATCCTAATTCTTTTATATTTAAAACATCTTTTTCATATTCTTTTGGATCTATTGGTGTATAGATACCTTGTTCAAAATAACCTTGATCTAATAATCCATTTATAAAAACAGGTTCATCATTTAAGTAAATTCTTTGGTAATTATTAACTAGTTTACTTTCGATTTTTCTTAATCCAAAATATGATTTAATACTATCGTTTTTAGTTTTGATAGAAAGATCATATAGATATGGATTATTGATGCTCCATAATTTAGGATTATCAATTTTTATAGTAATATCTTTTGTATTAAAAGTGTTTTTATAATTATCAAATTCAACTATAAATTCTTCACTATTTGAATCAATATGAATATTTAATGTATCCATTGATGTGTCTAATACAATATTATCGATTCCATCTTTGTCATAAGCTTCTATCCAAACTGATTGCCAAATGCCAGATACTGGTGTATACCACATACCAGAAGGATTTTTTGATTGTTTACCAAATGGATAGAAATAATCTAGATCATCTTTAGCAATAACTTTTAATTCATTGTTGTCTTTTAGATAATTAGTAATTTCAATATTAAAAGGTAGATAGCCACCTTCGTGATGTATTAAAAAGGTGTCATTTAGATAAACATCACATATTTGATCTACCGTACCAAAATGTAGTATAACTTTATCATTTTCTTTATAAAAATTATTTGGAAGAGAAAATGATTTTGAATAATTTAAGGTACTTAAAGTGCCACTATAATTACTTAAATCTGATTCTGGTGGAAAAGGAACTTCTATGGTTTCACCATTCAAATTCCATAAACCATTTAATGAATAAAAAGAATCTCTTTGAAGAAGTGGTCTAGGATAATATGTATCATATTTGTTCATAACAATATTATATAATGATAAGGAAATTTGATATTCAAGAGGTTATTATGAGAAAAGTATTATTTGTATGTTTAGGTAATATCTGCAGAAGTCCAATGGCAGAGTATATATGCAAGGCTATAAGAGAAGATATTTATTGTGAATCAAGAGCTGTATCTTATGAAGAAGAAGGCAATGATATCTATCCTGATGCAAAAAGGTGCCTTGATAGACATAATATTGCTTATGGTAAACATCACGCAAAAAGAATAAGTCAAAAAGATTATGATGAATTTGATGAAATATATGTCATGGATAATAGTAATTTGAGAAGAATTAATAGTATAGTTAATGATTATGGTAATAAAATAAAATTATTATACAAAGAGGAAATAGAAGATCCATGGTGGACAGGTAATTTCGATAAAGTTTATGAACAAATATATAGTGGTATAAAGAGCTTATGAGCTCTTTTTATAACCACTCTTGACAGTCACGTGAACCTGTGATACAATCAAAGTAACATAAGAAGGAGGTAGAAAAATATGTTGTTATTAATGCTTATGATTTGTTTGCCAATTTATTTGATTGCTATGGTAGTAAAATTATTCTTCTACCTTAGCCCTCTAGGATTCTTATTTTACTTGCTAAGACCTAGAAGAAGATTATACAGAAGATATTTCTATTAAAAGGAGGAGAATATGTTAAGTTCAAATATACCTGGTACTAATATACAATTTAATGAAGCTGAAGATGCTTTCACAATAATTAGACCGATGATTGAGATTACTGGAGGATTTTCTCTAGGACAAGTATGTAAGATTACAGGCTTACTACCTTCTACTATCCAAAACTGGGTAAAAAGAAAGTATATTCCTGCGCCAGTTAATAAAAAATATCTCGAAAGACATATTTCAAGATTATTACTTGTATCAGTATTAAGAGATTATGTAGAAATGGATGATATAGGTAGTTTAATGAAATATATCAATGGTGATACAGAAGATGAAACAGATGATATTATTTCTGAATCACTACTATTTGATTATTTTTGTAGAGCTATTAGAGCTCTTGATGAAACTAGTTTAAATGATGATAATATTGATTCAATTGTAAACAATATTATTATCAACGAAGATATTAATCATAAGAAAAAATTGTTAATAGCTTTAAAGACAATGATTTATGCTTATATCGCTAAAGAGTGTCAAGAACAAATCAACATGAATATTTCTAAATTGAAGGGGTAAAGATGATGAAAAAAAGATTAGGATTAAGAACGATCATACTACTATTATTTATTCTATTAGTATTAGTGGTATGCCAATATTTATTATGCATTCCAATTAATATACATTCAGGTGTATTCTTGTTAGAATTTTCAATATTATTAGTAGCTATTGTCTTTCATTTTGCGGTATTTAGGAAATATGATAGTTTTCAGGCAATTAAAGCAGATTATTTAGTTTATGCAGTAATGGCTGTATTTGCAATAATGTTGGTATTTTCTATTATAGGTTCTCCTTATACTGGTGGTTTAGGTAATTATAAAAATCAATCAGTTATTAAGGAAGTTGATTTTGAAACAATACCTGAATTTGATGTATCACAGGTGCAGTTAGTTGATAAGAATACCGCAATCCAATTAGGTGATAGAGTCTTTGGTACTTTAGGTTCTGATGAGGTTTCACAATTTGAAATAGGAAGTGATTGGAATCAAATATCTTATAAAGGAAACTTATATCGTGTAACTCCTATTGAGTTTGGTGGTTTATTTAAGTATTTCATTACTAGAAGTACTCCAGGTTATATTATGGTAGATTGTGAAAATGGTGATGCTAAATTAGTTAGAAGTGAAGATTTGAAATATACAAAGAAAGCTTATTTCAATCACAACATCTATCGTCATATCTTCTTACATGATCCATTTGCATTATTAGGTGAACCTCGATTTGAATTAGATGATAATCAAAAACCTTATTGGGTTACACCTGTTTATAAAGTTACTTTTGTAGGAAAGACTAGAGATGTAAAAGGTATATATATTACAGATCCAAGTTCTGGAAATATTGAATACTATGATAAACAAGATGCTCCTGGTTGGGTTGATAATATTTATCCAGTAAATGTTGTCTACACACAATTTGCACAAAGTAAAAGATATGAAAATGGTTTATTTAACTGGTCAAAGAAGGGTATCGTAGAATTTACTGATGATTATGCATATGTGCAATTTAATGATAATGTATATATTTATACTGGTGTAACTAGTGTAGGTAAAGATGAATCTAATGTAGGTTTTGCTTATGTTAATTTAAGAAATGGTGAAATATCTTATATTAGAAGAGCAGGTGCTGAAGAGTATTCTGCTAGAAGTTCTGCACAAGGTGCTGTTCAACAATATAACTACACTGCAATTTTCCCTAGCATGGTAAATATCAATAATACTCCTACATATTTTATGGGCTTAGTTGACGGTGCTAATTTAATTAAAAATTATGCATTTGTAAGTTATGAAAACTATCAAACTGTTGCTACAGGAGTAACTGTTGATGAAGCATATAAGAATTATATAAGACTCATAGGAAAAACTAATGATGTTGTAGATGATGATTTTGTTGAAAAAGAAGTAGTTGTTGAAAATGTTCAAACAATTGTAAAGGATGGAAACAGTATAGTTTTAATTCTAGATAATCAAGGTAATATTTATCATTATGATTTATCTAATGGTGATTATTCTGCTCCATTTATTAAAGTTGGTGATACTGTAAAGATATCAGTAAATACATCAGGATCAATAAAACAATTCAATGATTAATAACCAAGCCTTCGAAAGAAGGCTTTTACAGTGCTATAATTTGATTGATGAGTATCTTTAGTTTATTTAATCAAAAGAAAAGATATAAGGGAGAAGTAGTAGATCTCAAAGAAAGATATCGCATAAGCGAAAGAGCATCATATGATGGTGTTCCTACGATTTATTACGATATTTTAAGACATGATGATTTAGAAAAAGTAGGTACTGCTGACTTAAGATTAAAAGCAGATGGCGATATGTATTATTATGGTAATATTGGTTACAATATTATGCGCTCATTTAGAGGAAATAATTATGCATATTATGCTTGTTTATTATTATTTGATATAGCCAAAAAAGAATTTGGAATGGATGAATTAATACTAACTTGTTCCCCAGATAATATAGCTTCATATAAAACTTTAAAAAAGCTAAACGGAGAACTGATTGAGTTAATTAAAGTACCAAGAAATCATCCATTGTATGCTGTGGGAGAAACTAGTAAGTATATTTTTAGATACAAAATAAATCTATGAAAAAGATTTTAAATTATTTAAGAAAATTTTTATCTTCAAGAATATTTGTGTTAGTAATAATTGTTGTATTACAACTATTACTACTTTTTTTTGGTCTTGCAAGAGCTAGAAGCATTCCAGAAATCGATACTCTATTAAATATCTTTGATATTCTACTAATTATAAGAGTTGCCAATAGAGATGCAAATACCTCATATAAACTTATTTGGGCAATCATGATCTATGCCATACCAATAATAGGTGGAGCAATATATTTGTTGTTTGCTGAAAGAAGAGTTCCAAAGTCTTTAAGAACTGAAATCACTAGAAGTTTAGTTAAATCAGAAGGTCTTTTAAAACAAAGATTAATCTATCGTGATAATTTAACTGATGAAGACATGCGACAACAATTTGATTTCATCAGTAATTATGCATCTTATCCATATTATCAAAACTCTAGTGCCAAATATTTTGATACTGGTTCTTCTGCTTTTGAAGATATGATCAATAAAATAAGAAAAGCTAAAAAATTTATCTTTTTAGAATATTTTATTGTTAAAGATGGATATATGTTAAGAATGCTGGTAAGTGAACTTCTAAAAAAAGTTAAAGAAGGGGTAGAAGTTTATTTCATGTATGATGATGGTGGTTCTATTACTTCTGTTCCTGATGAGTTTAAAAAGTACTTAAACGAAAATGGAATACATTGTACAGAGTTTTCTAAAGTATCAGCTTACTTATCATTACTATCAAGATCTAATAATAGAAACCATCGTAAACTATGTGTTATTGATAATAAATATGCATACATTGGTGGCTTTAATATTGGTGATGAATATATTGATAAAAAAGAAAGATTTGGTAAATGGAAAGATTGTGGAATCAGAATAGAAGGGGAAGCTGTAGATAATGTAACAATCATGTTCATTCAGTTTTATAATGCTTCTGTAGATCATGCTTTAAATTATCGTAATTATCTTGTCAGACACAAAAATATTGAAAGTGATAGTTTCATCCTTCCATATTCTAGCTCTCCTACAGATGATGATAATATCGCAAGAACTTCACATATGAACATGATTACTCACGCTAAGAAATATCTCTATATTTCTACACCTTATCTAATACTTGATCACGATATGACGACAGCTTTAATAACCGCAAGAAAAAATGGTGTTGAAGTAATTATTAATGTTCCTCATATTCCTGATAAAAAATCAGTATTTATGGTTACTAGAAGTAATTATGATATTTTAATTAAAAATGGAGTTAGAGTGTTTGAGTATACTCCAGGCTTTATGCATTCTAAGAATATTATTGTTGATGACAAAATAGCAATTGTTGGTTCAATTAATATGGATTACCGTTCATATTATTTAAATTATGAATGTGGTGTTTTAATTGGAAATGATAAATGTATTAAAGACATAAAGAAGGATTATATTAATTGTTTAAAAGTTTCTCATGAAATAACTATTGATGATGTTAATAATGTAAATATATTTGTAAGATTAGCTAGAGCTTTAATGAAATTGATATCGCCATTATTCTAGATTATAATACTAGAGTATGATTGATGCGTTATTATTAGGAGTTGCTTTAGCTATGGATTCATTTACAGTGTCTATAGTTAATGGAATTACTTATAAAAATTATACATATAAAGATGTTTGGTTAACATCTTTATCTTTTGGAATTTTTCAAGGTTTAATGCCTTTAATAGGTTATATTATTCTCATTCCAATTATTCGCTATATTGAAGATTATGACCATTGGGTAGTTTTGATTGTATTAAGTTTATTAGGTATTAATATGATAAAAGAATCATTTAAGTTTGAAGAAATAAATGATCAATCAAAGCTTTACTCATATAAAACTATGATCTTTGAATCTATTGCTACATCAATAGATGCTTTAAGTTCGTGTGTAATCTTACCAACTATTAAAATAAGTCCATATTTAACTTGTTTAATAATTGTTGTTATTACCTTTATATTCTGTTTAATTGGACATAAATTAGGTAAGCAAATAGGACTTAAATTAAAAGATAAGGCATCTATATTAGGAGGCCTTATCTTAATTCTTCTTGGTGTAAAATGTGTTTTAGAACACTTAAATATTATCTAATTAATAAATTTATAATCTAATTTTCCAGCAACAGTTTCTATTTGTAGTTTTTTATTAGCACCACTATTATAGTGTTCTTCCTTCATAATCTTTTCAATATCTATTTGATAATCTTGTTTATCTCCAAGAATTGAAATATCAATATTTCCAGAAACAGATTCAAGTTCAATATGATTACTATCTAGTGTGTCAATCTCAAGCTTACCAGACACAACTTCAGCTTTAAATTGTTTTCTACTGATGATGTTTGTCATAATAATTGAACCACTAACTGATTCAAAAGAAGCTTTTTCAAAAGATGAATCACTCATTATAATTTCACCAGAGACATTTTCAATATCTGCTTTAGTAAAACATACATCATTTATCTTTATAGAGCCTGATACATTTTCTAAATCTAGTTTTTCATATTCACTAGCAGGTAATTCAATTATTACTTGATTATTTATCTTAGGTGTAGTTTCATTAATAATTTTTAAAAATGGCCAACCAATATATTGAATAGGTGATTCTTCTATCTTTAATAACCCATTTTTGTGTTCAACAGAAATTGAATCATTTGTATCTATTACTCTTACAACAGTTTTTAAGCTATCACTTGCATATAGTTCTAGCGATGCATTAACTAATTCGATGCTTACTCTATCTGTATTTTCAAATGTATATTCTTTTTCTTCTGAGGTAGTAACTTGTTGAATAGGAGTTCTTTTGATTCCTGTAAAGTTACTATGTGTTGCTTCACTTTTAATATTTTTTATAACAATTTCAGGATCTTCTAAACTGTTTAAAATATCTGTTTCACTTTCTCCTGCATCTAATCTATCATTAATCATTTCTTCAATATATTCAATAAAACTATTTTCATCTTCAATATTATTTTGTCTTAATAATTCTTTTAGTTTATCAATATAATTATTCAACATTCTCTTTGACCTCCTTAGCTATATAGTTGTATATCATCATTAATTCTTTAAAATCTTTAAGATAATCTTTAATTTTTTCTTCTCCTAGACTAGTGATACTATAAAATTTTCTTAATCTACCATTATTTTCTACAGAATAAGACTCAAGACATTTGTTTGCTTCAAGTCTTCTTAAGATTGGATATAATGTTGATTCAGAAATATCAATAATTCCACTTAATGATTGAATAATCTTATATCCATATGAATCACTATTAAGTAAGCTTGCTAATACACACACATCTAGAGAACCTCTTTTTAGTTGTATATCCATATATACCTCCTTACATATAATACTATACAAAGCATAGTATTATATGTCAAGTAGTAATAAAAAAGTAAGCTAATTGCTTACTTATGCTAATGCTTTGCCATTATAAGTTATTTCATATTCATATAAATCTTCTATTTTCTTTTTTATAAATGGCCTTAGTACAATGAATAGTATTATTAGACCTATTATTAATTTAGATAAGAATCTATATAGTCGATATTTATCCCATACTATAGGCATTATTATATCTAAGATAGACATTATAATGCTTCCTAGAAAAATAAATAGCAAGGTTCTTTTATTAAATATCTTTGACCAAGGAAGATTAGGGAATAGTAGTTTAACACATATCGCAACTATTGCCATAAGTACTATTGTATGAATAAAGAAATTAAGCACTATATGAGCAATTGGTAACAATACAGTTTTCAATAATAACTCTAAAAGGGTGATAATGCCATTACCTAAGAACCACATAGGCACACATGCATACATTCTTATTTTTAAAGGTATTTTGTATATTAAATTCTTAAAGCTGTCCTTTGCGTTTTCTTTTTTATACATATCTTCAAATAAATCATCAGAATAATCCACAAACTCAGATACAGGTTTAATTGGTTTATTATCAGGTTTTAATATTTCTTCAGGAGTATCAAAAGCACCTCCAAGTAAAACACTTGCGGATGTCACTGTTGCAACAACAGCCTTCTTGATCTTCTTTTTCTTAATATCGTGCTTATTTTCTTCCATAATATTATTATAATAATTCTTTTAAAAATAAACTATAATGTGATTATGTTGAAGATGAAAGATATAAATGAAGCTGTTGATTATTTATTGCAAGCAGAAGCATTAACTAGTGATGGTAAAGACTTATATATTTATAAGAATGAGAAAATACATTGTTTTAGTGATGGTACTCATTTTAGTTTGAATATAAAAGATTTCAGTGAATTATATAAGAAAAACAGTTTCTATTTATATGAAGAAACTGTTGAAATAGATTTAGATAAAGACGAAGCTTATTATCGTTATTATAAAAAGTAATTATTTATCTTTATATAATAGACCAAGTATTGCACCAGATAGACCACCAATGATGTGGGTAATATGGGAAATATTGTCTGAAGTAGTAAAGCCAGAATAAAACTCTTGGCCTAACCATAAAATAGCTGCCAATATTAAAGTGATGGGAATACCATCTTCTTTACCAGTTATTGAAGCAAGTAAGATAAAAGCAAATACCACTCCACTAGCGCCTAGTAGCATTACCTCTGGTTGAATAATATTATGAATAATCCCTGTAACTAGAGCTGTAGTTAATATGACGGTTATAAGTTTATCATGATATTTTTCTTCAAGCATTGGTCCAAGCAATAAAATATATAACATATTAGAAGTTAAATGCTCTAAACCACCATGACCAAAGACATGTCCTATTAATCTAATGTATGTTAATGGAGATAACCATGAAGAGCCATATGTAGAAAAAACAAGAACTGTTGAAGCATCATCAGTTATATATGAAAGTATTAAAGCAATAATGCATATTGCCGCAAAACCTAAGGTTATAGGTGCATTCATGTATATGTGAAATTTCTTTTTTCTCATAGTTATATTATTGCACAAATATTCTTTAATTTATAAAATTATGTTATGGCAAAACATAAAACAGCTTTAGTTCTAGAAGGTGGGGGAATGCGTGGAGCATATACCGCTGGTGCGCTTAGTTATTTAATTGATAACGATATTCGTTTTGATAATGCGTATGGTATATCTACTGGTGCAGTTTATCTTTTAAACTATTTAATAAAATCAAAAAAGAATCTATATGATTTTTCAATAAAAGGTATTGCGGATAAAAGAGTTATAGGAATTAGATCACTTTTATCTTGTGGCAGAATAGTTAATTATGATGTTTTGTTTGATCAAATATTACCTAATGAATACAATTTCAATTTAGAAGATTTAAAAAACATTGATACAGATGCATATATAGGCTTATATGATTTAAAAATTGGTAAGACTGAGTATTATTCAGTTAAGAATATAACTATGGATGTTTTAAAAGCTTCTACATCTTTACCAATATTAGGAAAGATTGTTAAATATGAAGATAAAGAATTGTTGGATGGTGGTATTACTGATATGATTCCGATTCAAAAAGCTTTAGATGATGGCTGTGATAGAAGTCTTATAATCACTACCAAACCTGCAAGTTATATTAGAAAACCCGCAAAAAAAGTCATAGTTAATTTAATGAAAGCAGTCTATCCTCAGTGTGAAAATATTTCTAAAGATTATAGTATTAGACACATTAACTACAATAATCAAATATCTCTAATCAAACAATTAAACGATGATAAAAAAGCTGTATATATGTATCCTAGTAAAGATTCTAATGTATCAAGATTAAAAGGTAGTAAGCAAGAATTAATTGATCTATATAATCTAGGATATAGTGATATGGAAAAAAGAAAAGAAGATATTATAAGTTTGTTGAAAGATGATTAAAAAAATATTATTAATAATTTTATTATTATTAAGTTCTTGTACACAAAGCAAAGAGGATAATTTAGAGTTTATTGACCCTGTACAAGATGTTTTTATATTTTCAAGATTAAATGATGAAACTAAAAATCGTATAAAAAAGGCTAATAGCAATAAAGAATATCAAAATTATCAGTTTGCTACACATGGCAAAGAAGTGTTTAGTGAGAGCTTAGTAGATATTAATAATAAGCAGATAAATTTAAATGAATATAAAAACCTAGCAATTGAAATAGTATCGGTTACTTGTAGTCATTGTAAGAACCAAATACATTTAATAAATGATTTTGTATCTAAATTCGATGGAGCTTTTATTCAATATTTTGATGTAGGTAGTAAACAAGAAGTATTAGATTTATATACATCAGAAAATGTTGAGATCCCAGATAATTTAATCATTATAACTAGAGATGATAGAATGCATGACTATATATTAAATGATTTAAAACTACAAATGTATCCTACGTTATTATGTTTTAAAAATGGAAGAATAAGTTTTTGTACAGATGGTGAATTAACAATAGAATCTTATGAAAATGTATTGGATATTGGTTTTGTTAATACCTTGAGTGAACAAGATTATTTTGATGATCAAGGTAATAATGTACTTAATTTAAATAGAAGTATAGAGGATGTTAAAGAATCATTAAGCAAACAAAATCAAACAAGAATTAATAATTTAGATAATGATTCATATACTAGCGAATTAACATATAGATTGATGGGAAGACATGTAGATCTTACAAATGTATCAAATACAAGTTCTAGTTTATATATAAATGAAGTTAAAGATTTCTCTGAATTCCAAGATTCACAATTGGTATTGATATATACATCATTAAAAAACGAAAATGATATTAATTTTATAAATGAATTAATTAGTTCAAATAAAGATGTTGAATATTTAGTATTATTATCTGAAGGAATGGATTCTTCTTCTAATTTATTAAAAACTATGAGTACTAGTTTTAATTGCCCAGTGGCATCAATGCTATCAAGTATTCCTGAAGATTTTAACAGTTTTGAAGTTTCAAATTATCCTACTGCTATTTTTGTGAATAATAGTACTTTTACAGGTGCTTATTCAAATATTGAAAGTAAAGAAAAATTCTTAGAAGCAATTGATATGTTTTTAGGAAAAGACTGCATTGCTTATAAGAATAATAATTAAATATTAAAAGGGTATCTATCAACATCACTAGTGAAAATCATTTTTTCATTAGTAGTTGGATGTATAAATTCTATTGAATTAGAATGTAGAGCTATTTGTTGTCCAATTATAGCATTAGGATTATATTTTTGATCTCCCCATAAAGGATGATTTCTAGAAGAAAATTGAACTCTTATTTGATGAGATCTACCAGTGAGCAGATTTATTTTTATTTTTGTAAGATTATCTTTTCTTTTTAATACTTCATATTCTAAAATAGCTAGTTTTCCTTTTGGGTCAACTTTAACGATATTTGTTTTACTATCTTTTAATAAATAGTCTTTTAAACAATCTTTATCTAAAATATCTTCACCTTCAATAACTGCCAGATATGTTTTTTTAAATTCATGATTTTGAATTTGTTTAGATAATCTTTGTGCAGCTTTAGAAGTTCTTGCGAAAACACAAACTCCAGAAACGGGCCTGTCTAATCTGTGAACTAAACCAAGATAGACATTACCTGGTTTATTATATTTTTCCTTTATATAGCGTTTTGCGATTGTTAAAAGATCTTCATCTTTAGAACTATCTTCTTGCATAGGCACATTTATTGGTTTATCTACTACAAGCAGATGATTATCTTCATATATTATCTTCATTTATACCACCTAGTGGTTTGACCACATGGCAAAACATATTCACTATCTTTTATTTGAATGCCTATTTCATCAGCTTCAATTATTCCTTTTAAATCCTTTTTATCAATATAACTTTTTAAAGTGTTATACATAACGGTTGAGGAATATCCAGTTGTATAAGTATTGATGATAAAGAATAATGGATCATCACTCAATAATTCTAAACAATTTTCAATTAAAGGATTTATCTTATCTTCAAACTTAAATAATTCATTATCTGGGCCTCTACCATATGATGGTGGATCCATAATAATACCATCATATTTTCTTTCTCTTCTTATTTCTCTTTTTATAAACTTTAAAGCATCATCAACAATATATCTAATTGTATTATCTTGTAAGTTGGATAATTTCATATTCTCTTTTGCCCAATCATTTATACCTTTAGATGCATCTAAGTGAACAACTTCACTAGCTCCAGCATTAGAAGCCACCATACTTGCAGCACCTGTATAGGCAAAAAGATTTAATATTCGTGCATCTTTTCTTTGTGATATGAGATTGTCTATTAAATCCCAGTTGGCACATTGTTCAGGGAATAATCCTGTATGTTTAAAACCTGTTGGAGATACTTTAAAAGTTAAGTTTTTATAAGAAATATTCCATGATTCTGGAAGTTTTGTTTTATAGTTCCAATGACCACCCCCAGAAGAGCTTCTTTCATAATATGCATCATAATTATTCCATAATTCAGGCTTAGTTTTAGGCCATAAAGCCATAGGATCAGGCCTTATTAAAACAATATCTTTCCAAGATTCTAATCTTTGTTTATCACCAGCATCTAACAGGATATAATCTTTTAAATTATTAGAGGTAATCACACCTAAATTTTAGCATGCTTTGTAGTAAAATAATTATGTGAATATTCTTAGTGAAATTGAACAATATACACCTTACAACGTCCAAGAGGAAAAAGATAAAAAAATAATCCTGGACTTTTTAAATGAATATGATGATGCTTTTTATAGAACTAATCTATTAGCACATATGACAGCATCTGCTTGGGTTACAAACAAAAACAGAGATAAGATTTTAATGGCCTATCATAAAATATATGATTCTTGGTCATGGTTAGGTGGTCATTGTGATGGCAATGAAGATTGTTTAAAAGTTGCGATTAAAGAAGTTAAAGAAGAAACCGGGGTATCGCATATCAAAGTTTTAGATGAAAACATTTTTTCTTTAGAGGTACTAGCTGTTGAATCACATTATAAAAATGGTGAATACGTACCAACACATCTTCATTTAAATGTAACTTATTTATTAGAAGCTGATGAGAATGATCCACTATTTATTAAAGCTGATGAGAATAGTGGTGTTGCTTGGTTTGAAATAGATGAAGCTGTTAAACAATCAAATGAAAAATGGTTTAGAGATAATATATATAGTAAATTGAATAACAAGTTAAGGAGTTTGGGATGAAAACAATTAAAAGGATTGTCTTTACTGGTGGGCCATGTTCAGGTAAAACAACATTTACTTCGCGTGCTCAACAAATTTTTGCTGAAAGAGGATATCGCGTAATTATTGATCATGAATCAGCTACTGATTTAATTTCAGGTGGTATTTCTCCTGCAACGATGGGTATGTATGAGTTTCAAAAATATTGTGTAGCTCTACAATTAAAAAAAGAAGAATTATGTTATCGAGCTGCTCAAGAAATATCAGGTGATAAAGTTTTAATCTTTATTGATAGAGGTTTAAATGATGATTTAGCATACGTTGGTGAAGAAGCCTTTAAAGAAATTTTAAAAGAATTTGATTTAAAATTAGAAGATATAAATTCTCGCTATGATATGGTTGTGCATTTAGTTACTAGTGCAAAAGGTAAAGAAGAAGCATACACATATTCAAATAACTCCGCAAGATATGAAACTATAGAAGAAGCTAGACATATGGATGATATGGCTTTAAAAGCATGGGAAAAACATCCTAATAGAGTAATTATTGGTAATGAAACTGATTTTGAAGTTAAGATGTCTAAAGCTATTCAATCAGTGTTTGAATATTTAGGACAAGCTAAGCCTGTTGAAAGATTCAGTAAGTATTTAATTGAAGTTAATGATGAATTATTAGAACAATTAGCTAAACAAGATAACTTCTCAACATCGCATATCGTTCAACACTATTTAACAAGCAATAATGGTTTTGAAAGAAGAATTAGATTAAGAGAAAGAGATGGAGATGTTTTGTATTCATATTCTGAAGCAAATTATCTTTCTACTAATGAAAGAATTAAGGTTGATAGAGTTATTACTGAAAGACAATATAATGATTATAAACATCAAATAGATAAGAATTTAAATGTTACAGATAAGATGCGTTATGCTTTTATTAATAATGGTGATTTCTTTAAATTAGATGTCTTTAATTTTGATACAAGCAAAGGCATTTTATCTACAGAATCTAGTGCAGATGAAAATGATGTTAAAATACCTGAATTCATAAAAGTTATTAAAGATGTTACAGGTGATGTAGATTATAAGAATTATTATTTAGCAAAATATCAAAGATATAAGAATGATTAAGTATTCACAACTAAATGAAAATCAAAAGTTGGCAGTTTCTGATGAGTCAAATCATTTAAGAATAATTGCAGGAGCAGGCTCTGGAAAGACGCGTGTTTTAACTATGCGTATTGCTTATTTGATTGAACAAAAAAATGTTAAACCATATCATATTTTAGCAATCACTTTTACTAATAAAGCTGCTAAAGAAATGAAAAATAGAATTAATAGTATGTTGAAAGATGCTGGAACTGGTTGTCATATTTCAACAATTCACTCTTTATGTATGCGTATTTTATCTGAAGATATAGTTGCATTAAATTATCCTAAAAACTTTACAGTTGTGGATGCAGAAGATCAAAGACAAATCTTAAAAGAAGCTTATAAAGAAATAGGTTTAGATAAAAAAGAGTACCCTTATGGAGGAATGTTAGATTATATAGCTGATAATAAATATATGGGAGTAGATCCTAAAAAAGCTATGGAATTTACATATGGAGAACAAAAACTTGTTAATCGTGCAAGAGTATATGAATATTATGATAAAAGACTTAAACAACTATATGCATTAGATTTTGATGATTTAATATTATTTACTACTAGAATATTTAAACTTTATCCTGAAATACTAAAGAAATGGTCTAGTAAGTTTCATTATATTCATGTTGATGAATTTCAAGATGTTGATAAAGAACAATATGAACTAATAAAATTATTAGCTAGTGTTCATGACAATTTGTATGTCGTAGGTGATCCCGATCAAACTATCTTCACATGGAGAGGTGCTGATGTAAATATCATCGTAAATTTTGAAAAGGATTTTAAAAACACCAAAACAATTGTTTTAAATCAAAATTATCGTTCTACAAACAATATCTTATCTGGTGCCAATAGTGTCATTAAAAATAATAAAGCACGTGTTGATAAAGAATTGTTTTCTAAAAATGGTGATGGCAGTAAGATTATTCATAAATCATGTTCATCTGAACTAGCTGAGGCAAACTATGTAGCTAATCAAATAATTAAGTTACACAATGATGGTTATAACTTTAAAGATATTGCAGTTTTATATCGTGCTAACTATTTATCTAGAGATATAGAAAAAGTATTAATCGAAAATAGAATTCATTATGTGATATATGGTGGTCTAAGATTCTATGAAAGAATGGAAGTTAAAGATATTCTTTCATATTTGCGCATGATAACTAGATCTGATGATTTAGCATTTAAAAGAATAATCAACACTCCTAGAAGAGGTATAGGCGCTAAAACCATTGATGCGATTCAAAATATCGCACTTGAAAAAAATATGAGTATGTATGAAGTTGTGAAAAACGGATTGTATCCTAAAAACAGAGATATTTTTGACAAGTTTGTATCTATGGTAGAAAAGTGGAAACAAGATATGCAAACACTTGATTTAGAGTTTTTACTTCAAGAAGTGTTAGATGATTCTGGATATCGCACAATGTTGGAAAAAGAAGAAGAAACTGAAAGATTAGAAAATGTTAAATCTTTATTAGATGATATTAAGCAATATTCTGAAGATTATCCTGATTCTTCTTTAGATGAGTATTTACAAATGATAGCTTTGTATACTGATAGGGCGTCAGAAGATGTTGGTGATGCTGTAAATCTATGTACAATCCATTCAGCTAAAGGCTTGGAATTTGATGTAGTATTCGTAATAGGCTTATCTGAAGGAATTTTCCCTTCAGAAAAATCTTTAATGGAAGGTCAAAAAGGCTTAGAAGAAGAAAGAAGACTTGCTTATGTAGCATATACTCGTGCGAAAAAAATATTGTATTTAAGTGAATCAAATAGTTTTTCATATGTTATACAATCTGCCAAATTACCTTCAAGATTTATTAATGAGATTGATGAAGAATATATAGACCATGTAGATGAAAAACCAAAAGCGTTTAAATCAGGAATATTTGATGAAGATATTGTCAGTGATAGAAAAAAAGAAAAACCTAAGGATGATTTATATCGTAGTGGTGATAAAGTTATTCACAAGATATATGGAGAAGGGGTAGTAGTTGGCAATAATTCAGGAGTATTGTCAATCGCTTTTTCTCATCCTCATGGAATTAAGAAGATATTATCTTCTCATCCATCTATAAGAAAAAAGACAAAGGAAGATTATAACTAACTAAAAATGTGGCTAAGCCACATTTTTTATATTCATTTCTTCTAGTTTTACAACTCCATCTAAATTAGATAAACGATAAGATCTAGAATCATGAGTATAGAAATCAATTAAAATATCTGCATCATGATTATATGTATTTAATAAATCGAATAAGTATTGAGAAACATTATCATATTTATATAACGAATATAACTCAAAGATTGTAATAAACTTTTCTTGATTAGTATTAGTTCCATCAAAATCATAGAATAGAGTTTTATCTATTTGTTTAAAATGAAATACTAAATCTTCATCAGAAAAAAGAAATCTAATAAAGTCATAGTTATCTTGTTTGTTCAAAGAAATAACACTAACTTTACAATAAACAACAATATCTAAGTCCAGCATTGCCATTTCTTCATCTGTTGGTTTAAAACTAACCATATTTTTAAGCGTCATATTATTTGTTAACATATAAATATATTATAATATTTATCAGTGAGGTTTTATTATGAAAAAGATATTTATTACATTATTAACAATATTAATTCTTTGTTCTTGTACAAATACAAATAAGAATAAAAACACTGAATTTGAAAACCAAGGAAGAGTTTATATTGATTTACTTAAGAATTATGAAGTAAGAGAAAAGAATATAAACAATACTGTTGATAATAAAGAATTTGATGAATTCTTAGAGCAAACTTTTATTGATGCGATGAATTCAGATTTCATGAATTTACATTTTAATGTGATTGATTATAAAGCATTAAATATTGATAAACCTCCTGTTGATTTAGGTGAAGTTGTTTATGCTTTTGATCAAGAAAATCATGATTTTTTCGTTGAACAACTAAATGACTTACAAGCTTTTGACTACAATTCTTTGTCATATAGACAACAATATGATTATGAAGCTTTAGAGTATTCTCTTTATGAGACACTTGCAGATCAATATTACTATCGTTATTATTTCTTACTATCCTCAGGTACATGTATTCCTGAAAGCGTTGTAAGTAATTTTGTTGATTATACATTTTATGATCAAGAATCAGTTGATGATTATCTAACATGCTTAGAAGATATTGATCGATATTTTGATGATGTATTGAAATACACTCAAGATCAAGCTAATGATGGATTACCTCTTATTAATTCTTGGATTGACTATACACAAGAAGCATGTGATGGTGCCGCAAATAAAAAAGAAGACAATGAATTTATTGTTTCTTTCAATGATAGAATTGATGAATTAGAGTTTTTAAATGATACTCAAAAACAAGAATATAAGCAAAGAAATGCCGAAATTGTTTTAAATGAAGTTATTCCAGCTTATGAAAAAGTATCTAAAGAAATTGAAAAATATCGTAATAAAGCTAACAGCAACAATTACTATCTATATAAATTAAATAAAGACTATGCAGAATTAACTTATATACTTAATTCATCATCTAATAAAGATATGGATACTTTATTCCAAGAATTAAAAGATAATTTAGCTTATTTAGAAGCAGAATATTTTTCTTGTATATATGATGAAAAATCAACCGAAAGTTTTAAAGAAGCATATGATGGTGGCTATAATTTTAGTTTAGTTGGTAGAGAATGTTTAGATTATCTAAAAGATAATTTGAAAGCATACTATCCTGATTTAGGTGATGTTGAATATACTGTAGAAGAACTAGATCCAGATACAGCTCCTGCATCAGCCATAGCTTACTATTGGCCTTCACCAATCGATGATTTCAATCAAAATATCATTAGAACTAATCCTAATAATATGGAAGAGGGTTTCGGTACATATTCAACACTTTCACATGAAGGTTTTCCAGGACATCTTTACCAACATGTTTTCTATCAAAAAACTAATCCTCATCATTTTAGAAGTAGTATTGGTTTTATGGGATATACTGAAGGATGGGCAGTTAATGCACAATATTTTGCGTTCCAATTTTCAGGCATAAATGATCATTATGCTGCAGCAGCATTATTCTTAGAAGATGCATACTATTTCTTACTATATTCAATAATTGATATGGGATTAAACTATTTCGGTTGGACAACTAAGGATATTGTTAATTACTTTGCTGAAGAATCGCAGCTATTTGGTTTTGATGAAAATAGTGCAAAACGATTTGCTGAAGTACTATTAGAATACCCTGGAACATATATTCCTTATGGTGCTGGTTTATCTAACTTTATGACATTAGAAAATAAAGCTAAGAATGCTTTAAATATTAAGTTTGATTATGTTAAATATCACGAAGCATTAATGAAAAATGGACCATTACCATTTAACGTTCTTGAATCAGCAGTAGATGAATACATACAAGCAAATCAATAAAGATAGGGGATTAACCCTATCTTTTATATTCCTGTTTTAGGAATGATTATAGCTCTATTCATTCGATAGTTTTCTATCTGTGTCAAAGTATCATCATCTCCTACATTTACTACATAGACATCTTCATCTAAATAGTAGCCTGCTGGAGCAACTAGTTCTGTATAAGTAATTTCAGTATCCTTTTCAACCTTATCTAATTTAATCATACCTTTTTCTATTTCATATTTAACTATTTCATTATTGTTGATTTGTCCATAATATATACCTTCATCTAAGCCAAGAATTGAGACATATTGGCTATTAAATTTAGGATGTGTTTTTGAATCGATAGTATCAATTACGATTTGTAAGTCTTTATCCATTCCTAGTTTAAACACGAAAGGTTTTTCTTGCTCGATAAAGATACCACCACTTATATATTTTCCTAAATCTTTTTCAACCTTTGTGCCATCAGCTTTTATTCTATTTGTTTTGATATTAAATATTGCACCGTTTAATTTAACACCTCTAGTTCCCCCAATTTTATATAGAATCATATCTGCTCTATATAATCTATCCACATGAACAGTCTGTTGCTCATCATTAATATCTTCATGTTTTGCAATAAGCTTTTCAGGGTCTGATTTATCATAGATATATTCATATACCACAAAATCATAAGAATCATAATTATCTAAGTTTACTTTAAAACTTATACTTGTTTTCTTAGAATCATCGACTTTGAAAGTTATTTCCTCTTGCTTTAAAACCGATTCATCTTTCTTATTGATTAGTTTTGCTTTTAAAATATATTCATGATCTTCTTCTAGATAATCATATTCAACTGTATCTTTAATATGAGCTATTCCATCAGCAACATAATGATCAGTGCCACTTTCTTCAAAGATTGCGCTTGTTTTTAAAATAACTTTTCTTTCAAGTTGTCTAAGTTTTAATCTATTACTATCTGAATTAGTAGAGAATAATTGAACTACTTCATCTTTAGACATCCATTCTCCATCTTCAAATATGACTTTACTATTTTCATTATCATTAACAACATGGCCTACATATATATTCTCATCTCTTGCATAGGTTTGTGGAGATACACTTTCTTCAATTGAAAATGATCCTAGTGGAAGTTTTAAATTATCATTTTCATCTAATAATAATTCATCACCACCTACATAATGCTTCTTATCAAATATTATTTCAGCTTCGTTATTATCATTGATGAGTGCTTTAAATACCCATGTATATTTTAGATCATCTTCATTAATTGTTTTTTCTTGAGAATCATAATATTTTAATACAAATTCAACTTCATCTAAGTATTTAGTATCCTGTTTATTTTGAACATTTTGTTTATACAATGTGATTAATGTAGGATCATAGATAGGTTCTTCTATAGATTCTATTGTTTCAAGCTGTTGATCTTCTATAGATATTTGATAAACATTATTATCTAGTTTAAATCCTTTAGATGCCTTTATTTCTTTTATATAATAGTTTCCAATTGGTATATTAACTACTTTACTAGAACCATCATTGTTTGTTTTGATTGTTGTTAATAAACTTGAACAAGCTTCATCTTTATATACACCGTATTCTGCATTTTCTAAAGAATAATTATTAGGAAATAGTTTTAAAAGATCATAATCAGTTTCTTTGAATTTCTTATTTATTTGTATACTTCCATAATATGCATCATCATTTAAACTAATATTTGTGATTTGTTTATTTGTAATATTTATAGGATAAACATTTGGATCTAGTTTAAAACCTTTAGGTGCTTTAGTTTCTTTTAAATAATAAGTAGCCTCAGGTAATTTTATATCATCTGCTTTGCCATTAGCTTTACTAGAAATACTTAGTATTTTCTTTGTGCAATTTTTGTCTAAAAACAAACCATATTCAGCATTTTCTAAAGAATAATAATCAGGATAAGTATTTAATAAAGATGTATGATTTGTTTGTTTAAGGAATTTTAAGGTACCTTCTTTAATTTCTTCAATTGATTGAATGGTTGTTAAAGAATTGGCATTTATAGTTGCTTTATAAATGTTTTTATCAAGTAAGAAACCTTTACTGGGTTCTATCTCTTTTACATAATAAACACCAGAATTAACATTTACAGTGTTAGATATACCATTAGAATCAGTTGTAAACGTTGCGACTTGTTTTGTGCAAGCTTCATCTGAAAACAATCCATATTTAGCATTAGCCAAAGAATAATCATTTGGATATAGTTTCATATAGTCTATGCTTGATTGTTTAGCACTTTTAACAACTTTAATATCACCTTTAGTAACTTTGATAGTACATCCAACTTCATCCATGTTGGTTAAAGATTGCATTGTTAAAGTTCCACCATAATCCTGAGTTTCATAATATGGACCTGAACAATTATAGCTACCATTAGAATTAAATGTTGAACTATCTGGATCAACATTCTCACTTCCATAAGTATATTTAATATAACCATACATTTGATTCCAAACGGCAGCTTGTATTGCTCCCCAAGAGGCACCATTTCTTCTTCCTAACCAAATAATCTCTGCAGTTCTACTACTAATTGATCCCGTTCTCCAAAAACCCGTATTTGGTAGGGCATAAGTCCTAACTTCTGGTTCTATACATATAGCTTCAGATCCGTTTAATGTTTGATGCATTGTTGCTCCTGAAACAGTACCACCCATTGCTACAGAATATTGACTACCTGCTGCTGCATCTGGTGAATATCCTGGATGAGGAATAGATCTAAATGACAACTTCTTCCACAAACCTATATAAGTGATTTGTTTATCATCTATATTTATTCCTCCTTCCCATCTATCAAACACATAAGAATCAACTGACTCATCAAAGTTTAACAAAGATACTTCATCAACTGATAATACATATTCTTTATCAGGAATTAGTTTTAATACTTCTTCAGGTAAATCATCACTACTTAAAGTTTTTGAATCAACAAAATAATAATTCACAGTAAAAGAATCATCATTGATTGTTGTTTGAATATTTATATCTTCAGCAAAAACAATGTGAGGGGTGAGAAGGGATATACAAAAGGATATAATAATGACAGTAGATTTAAAGAGTTTGAGCATTTTAATTCACCCCCCACATAGACAAAAGCTTATTATTTGTGTTTTCAGAAAAAATGATATTGTTTTTTAAATAATTCAGTTTTCTGATGTTTTGTTTAAAAACATGTGTAAAAAATAATGATAAAGAAATTATTATTCCTAAGATGAATAATATTAAATTGTAGTTTATACGTTTTTCCATAGTTTTAGCTCCTTCATTTCTTTATTCACAAAAACTATGAAGATTCCTAACTTTTTCATAAAAAAAGTCATCTTATTTTCGATGACTTTATATTTTATTTAAATATTTATACTAGAATCTAGGATCTATTGAATTAACGACCTCATTGTTTTCAATGTAGATTCTTTTTAGACGGTCAGATAACCCTGTTAGAAGTTCATAACTTATTGTATCTAATTCTCTAGCACGATCATCAACATTTATATGTTCGCCATAGATTTCTACAGGTGTTCCTACATTATGAGGATGATCTGTTAAAATCATCATCTGATCCATACACACACTTCCAACGATTGTACCATATTCATTTTCTACGAATACTTTTTTTCCTGTGTTCTTACGACTAATACCATCTGCATAGCCAATAGGGATTGTTAAGATATAACCATTTCCATCACTTGTATAGTGTCTTCCATATGATACAGTTTCTCCCTTATCTAGTTTTTTGCATAGAATTACATCACTATATAAAGACACTGCAGGCTTTAATTTAGTTTTATACGAACTGTATCCTAGTAAACCAATACCAATTCTATGATGTGTACATATATCATCATCTAAAATTAATGCACCATCTGTGGCAGAGATATGTATGTATTTAAAATCGTATTTAGCTTCTTCGACACATCTTTTAAAAATTTCATATTGTTTTTTAGTATAGTCGATATCATGATCAGCACTAGATAAATGAGTCATAATACCTTCTATTAAAGAGTTCTTATTTTTTAGTATTTCAATTGTTTCGTTAATTTGTTCAGGTTCAATACCAATTCTGTTCATACCAGTATCAACTTTAATATGAGTTTTAATTCCTTCTAAATTATTTCTTTTAACATAATCTAAATCAACAGTAACAATATTAAAAGAGTTTTCTCTTACGATATCTAAACCATTCTCGCCTACATAACCTAATATTAATATTTCATCTTTTATATCATGCTTTCTTAAGTTTAAAGCTTCATCTAAACTAGAAACTGCAAAAAAATCTACACCAGCTTTTTTAAGTGCACTTATTTCCATATAATCTACACTTCCATAGCCATTAGCTTTAACTACACCTATAACTTTTCTTTTTGAATTATTGATAAAATATTCAGCATTATATCTGATTTTATCTAAGTTAATTTCTACATATGAATTTCTATACATAATTATATTTTAACCCAATTGACTAAAAAATGATGGTATGTTAATATAATTAAGCATCTAATGGAGGCTTAGCTCAGTTGGGAGAGCATCTGCCTTACAAGCAGAGGGTCAGCGGTTCGAGCCCGTTAGCCTCCACCATTACGCCAACTTAGCGCAATAGGTAGAGCAACTGATTTGTAATCAGTAGGTTACGGGTTCAATTCCTGTAGTTGGCACCAGAATATATACAAATACTATCTATAGGTTAGGTAGTATTTTTTATATACTTTTTATCATATAAGCAATTATATCTATAAGCATTGAGAATACAAATAATTGGATACATACATATTCTATCTATTATAATCTCTAATCAGTCATCTATTATGTGCGAATCCTATTTCAATATAAACATAAGGATCAGATATGAATCATAAACAATTATCCAAAACTAGTAAGACAGCTAAGCAAGTTGCGTTGTATTAGATAACAAGTAAGTGCTATCAATAAATAACGCTAGTATTTTAATTATTTCTTATCAAATGACAAGGATATTAATATATACAATAACAACCCATTTTATCGTCCTTTTTTGCTACTTATAGTCTTTTTTTATCCTTAATATAATAGCGACTTGTTTTTTTTTTTTTTTTTTTTTTTTTGTTTTGTTGGTATCATAGATTTGTTGACATATAAGGAATAACGAGGTGATTTATGATTGTTCAATCAAACAACAAGAAAAACACGTTAAATAAGATCATTATGATTATTTTTGGCGTGTTTATGTTGTTTGGAGCATTGATGCCATTTATAAGTCATGGTTCTTATATGTTTGGTGGTAAACCAAAGCAAATAAATGAAATTCTTTTTGAAGAAGGATTACCATCATGGAATTCTAGTGTATTTTACAACTATAAAGATAAATTTGTTTCTACCGATATTGATGCAGTCGTAGATATATATGCTGAAACTAATCGTACATATAATTTTATTCCTGTTGGAAAAGAGAATCACTATATTGTCTGGTTAGATGATGGATCAATGATGTCATTAGCTATTTCAGGCAAAGATAAAGAAATAGAAGAAATAATTAACTCTACATGGGATTATCTAGATGAGAAATCTGATCATCTTACAGATAAACCATTACATGTAGAAGGAGTGATTAAAAGTCTTAGTGGTGATGTACAAAAATACTATGATGAAGCACTTAAGTATTATGGAATAGACGAAAGTGTTGCACCTATTCACTATTATGAAATAGATGCTACAGAATCTAGACTGTTGAATTGGGTTACTTCAATAATAATGCTTGTGATTGGCAGTTTACTTCTTTATGCAGCATTAGCAAAACCCAAGACCACCATTTCTAATAAATTAGAAAATAATGAAAATATAGAAACTAATGATTCTATTGATGAAATAGAAAACAATCTGAATCAATAAAGAAAGAGCTATATTTATGACACAAAAACAATATTACAAAGAACCAATAGCTACCTTTACTAGCAACAAGTACTTGCTCGCTTTTAATATTTTATATAGAACTATATTACTTGCATTAATAGGCTCAATCGCATACATGCTATTGGCAATCCCATTTAGATTCGAGTTGGATCCAGTTACATTCTTTATCAAGTATCTACCATATTGCTTAGGCTTTTCATTATTTCTCGCAATGGCGTGGACACAATATTTTCATAGAAAAGTAATTGAAGCTTATAAAGATAAAATGATCATTTATAAAGGAACTGAACGTAGTAGAGCATTAGAAAAAGAGATAGATTATTCATCAATTATTTCTTTTGATATAGAGAAAAATTATTTTGTATTTATTCCTTTACCAGCAGATAAAACTATTATTTCTAGCGGAAGCGGAAAGATAAATAAGCTAACAAAACTTTCGACATTATCTAATGATGATTTTGAAAGATTATTAGAAATATGTAATTACTCTAGAAAAGATGATTCACAAATACCACTTAGACGTTCTAGAACATTTCACACCTAAGATAATTTCAATATATGAATAAAGCAACAAGATTATTTCACAACTTAATTAACAGCATCATAATTGCAGGAATTATGATTCTTTTGTATGGCTTGTACTATCTGCTTGCAAAAGGTGGAGTGCTTTTGCCATTTCACGATGCACCAGAGGATATTCTTTGGATTTATGAAGCTCATGGCGAGGTTGCCAAGATTATAATTAAACTTGGTTTAATTGTTCTTCTTGCAGGTATAGTTTATCAGATAATTAAGTACTTTTATTTTAAATACAAAAACATTAAACAGAAGGACAACATAAATAACTTGATAACAACGATTATGCTTGGTCTAGTTATTGCGTCTGGACTTATAACTTTAAGAGGCTATATTTATTTAGGTGATGAATTAAGCTCACCTGTTGCAAATATTGGAATTGGATATGGTTTTGTTAGATCTATTTGGTCAACACTAATAGTTAAAACTTCAATAGTATTCCTTGCGTCATCGCTATTAACAAGCGCTTTTATAATTGTTGATAAAGGACAATCAAATGCTATTGCGTATGTGATACTTGGGATAGTATGGACGATTTTCTGTTTTCTTGTATTCATATGGGCAACTTTCTATGGTCCTTGGGATTGGTCTACATCTGAATTAATTGCTAATGAGCCAATAATAGGAAGAATTACAGTATTTTTGTCTAATGCAATGTGGATGATTTGGCTTGCAGTTCCTTGTATTATAGCGATAGTTTTGAAAACTAAAAAGAAGATGAAAGAGAATATAACAATTGATCAAACAATTAAGCAAGATAGTGAGGTGCAATAATGAATTTAGATTATTCTTTAAAAGCAAAGAAATATACAATGATTGCAGCAATATGTGCTGTGCTATTCTTTGTATTAAAACCTGTTATATTTGCTTTTATTCCATTTGATTACACAATTACAGCAACAATAATCTATGCAATAGTTGGATATCTTCCAGCGTTTATTGTTGGAGATATTGCGTTATATTTCAATTTAATGGCTAGTAAAAATGGTCAGAAGAATATTTTGTACACTGTTATAAGTGTAGCTATTGTATCTGCTGGAGTAGCAATTTTTGGCATGTATGGTGTAGTTGTTATATTGCTAGTACCAGCACTAACACATTACTTTTCTAATAAAATTAATTAACATAAGGAGGAAATAAAAATGTTACCTGTATTTATTGCAAAGAAATTAAGCAAGGAAGTTCAAGAAAAGATTAAAAGTAAAATGTACACTGAAGAAGAATTAAAACAGATCTATGCTTCTATTCTTAACGATTTTAATGAAGCTAAAGCTGGCTTTATCTTCAATGCTATTTTGTTCTTATTAGTATTTGGCTTTATGGGCTATAAAGCAACTCAGATCAGAGGATTTGCTGCTATTGGCATACCAATGTGCATTGTTTTTTATTTAATCGTATTAGGTGTTTTCTATCTAAACATGACTTCAGCAAAAAGATCATTCACCAGTTTAGTAAAAAGCAACTATCCAGATATCTGCAATAACATTTTATCTTAATTAAAAACATGACTATTAACACTGTTTACAAAATAGCATTCATATTTTTAGGAACTATTGTTGCATTAGAATTAATTGTATTTAAATTTGTTAAAGATAAGAAGATAAGATTTATTCTTTTATCTTTGTTAGGCACATTAGTATTTATAGCGATTCTTATCGGAACAATATTTGCTAAAGCCAAGGGATTGATGATTTATATATCTGTGTTGTTAACTGGATATATAATATCGCTTTTATATATTTGGAAAAGAATTATTAATAAAAATGAGTAAAAATAATAAAGAAGAATTCAAAGAACAATTTGAAGAAGTAATGGAAAAAGGATTCAGGGAATTTGGCAATCCTAATGAAGCGGATAAGGAATTTATGAAGAAACATCCGTTCTATTTTTGGTGTATTGTTTTTCCAGCAATTCTTCTTCCTTTTTTAATCTTTATTGTTGTTTGGACAATGCTAACTGTGGGTTTAGGAACTGTTCAATACAGTTTGATGCAGGGCATAGTAATTGTTGTTCTATATCTTGTTGGATTTGTTGGTGGTTTTTTCATTAATATTGGATTATATGGTTTTATTTCTCCAGTAATTGCTAAATATATTCCTGATTATCCAGAAAGCATAGATGACTTTTTTACACGAGATCATAAAATAAAGCTTATCTTAATTGGTTTAGGCGTATGTGTGATATGCGGAAGCATTATTCGTGTCCTTGGAAATGTTTAATTGGTTGTTTAGGGGGAATATGTTGATGAAACTATTTGATATACTGAAAGATTTCAGTAAAGAGGAGTGTGAATGAATAGATTGATTGTAAAACCAGGGAAAGGATATATGAAGATAGCATTATTATTTTATCTTCTGGCAATATTCTTTTTTGTGATGTTAATAATCACATCATATGCATCAACCCACGATGATACACAAGAAGCTATTTTAGCGTGTTGTGGTTTGCCTATTGCTGTTGGTTTAATTCCAACAATCATTTACAGAAATGTGAAAATGATTTTTGACAATGATGGAGTGGTCTCAAGCAATATTCTTGGTATGAGCAAAAAATATTCTTGGAGCGATATAACTGAGGCTAAATTGCTAAACGATAGTCAATATAGATGCAGTGTTTATGCAAATGATAAGAAAGTTGGAAGTGCTATTTTTTCTTACGATGGCTATACTCAAATGCTTGATATTTTGATAAAGAAACAACTGCTTGAAAAGAGTGACATTGTTGAAAAAGCAAAACGAAGAGCAGCAATAACTCAGCCAGGAGGACTATCAGGAACTATATTTAAGAATAAGAGGTAATTATGGGATTATTTGATAAGTTTAAAAAGAAACCAATAAAGCAAAACCAATTGGAATCCAATAACTTAAAAAAGTGTTTTGAAGATGAGTTCATGGATGTCCAGGAAGGAATGATTGCTTTGTGTGAAGAGTTGGCTAGTGGCATGGATATTGATGAAATTTTTGTATATGGTTCTATTGAAGAAGACGCAGTTTCTTTTAATGCTTTTTATCGTGTGCAAAATAACACTGTTACTGCATCGAAGCTATCCAGCGATATTGAGATGACAAAGCAATTTCTCAGAGAGGGTTGCAATGATTTGGTTTGTTTATCTGAAATATGTAATGAGCATGATAAACCTGTGCCTACAGAAATACGCCTAAGATATAACACTGGAAACAAACACCTGGATACTCATTATGAATATAAACCGATATGTACTATAAATAACAATTTGTTGCCATCAGATGTTTTTAGTTCTTGGGTAGAGAGCATGAGAAAGGAACTTATATGATGAAGTATTTTAAAACTATAGTGATACCTTTATCAATGTATTTTATGCTTATAGGACTTAGCGTCTTATCAAGCGATAATGAATTGTTATCAAAGTTTTTTACATACATCTCATTTGGTTTGTTAGTAATGAGTTTGGTATTAGGGATATATTTCAATATTATCGCTAAAAAAACAAGAGTATACGATAGCAAAGAAATGTTGTTATCAAATATGATAATTAAAATTGTTGAAATACCTGGATATTTATATGTGTTTTTCGTTGGTATGCTCGGAACTCTTTTTATGCAGTTTGCAATTGCAGTGTGGATACTATGCTTCTTGTTTGATGCTATTTGTATATTCTTATCTGGATTATATGCAACTGCTTGTATTAGGAAAACATACTATGAAAATAAAATAACGAAAAGAGAAGCAATTACATTTAGTGTACTATCATATATATTTGTTGTCGATGTAGTAGTAGCAATACTTTTGTACTTTAGAGTAAAAGGAGAAAAGAATTATGAGATCTAGAAAAATAACTATTATCCTTATTGCGTTAATAGCAATTGTCTTAAGCGGATGCAATGGTGGCCATGATGGAGGAGTAGTTTATGATGGGGTACCTGAAGGTATTTGCGCAGATGAATCTATTTTATCTCAACTTAAAAATGATGATTCAGCAGAATTTGTGTTGGATAGACATTATTATTCACTTCCTGTAAACATCAGTGAATTCATTAATCAAACTTGGAACCTGATGATAGATGAATATGATGGTAAGGAAGTTATTTTACAACCTAATGAACGTGTCGGTGCTACTCTAACAAAGGATGGTAACAAAATCAGCATTACATTAGCTAATAATAGTGATCAACCACTTGATGCAAAAGAATGTGATGTCATAAGTGTTCGTGTTTATGTTGCTGAAGGCGATATGGAACCAAACTTTTTTGTAACTAAATATGGAATCACAACAGCAACCTCAGCCAAAACTGTCAAATCACAATTAAAAGATGTAGATGGTTTCAAAGAGCCAACTGTTGGATATACTCTTACATCTGATGGAGAATTTGGTTCAAGAGATATTTTCTATTTCAGTAATAATAATGGACATACTCAGATTAAAGTATCTTCTGCTGATGATTGGGCATATAGTTTATATAAGCCATTAGAAGAAAAGGCAAAAGAACAAGCCGAAAACATTGCTGCATATAAAAAGGAAGTAGAAGAAAGCTGTAATTCAAATTATGATGAGATTGTAAATAATATAGTGAATTCAACTAATTCATTACATACAGAACCATTCTGCAGTATTGAAGGCACTGTGATTATTAAAACAACGGGTAATTATGAAGGATCAGAAAACAATCTTCTATATAGTGGAGATCTTTCACTTTATGTTGTTGAAGATAAAACGGGACAACACTATTGTATTTACGAAGGATATGCTGATAGTGATTTATTAAAGCTACCTGAACTAGCAGAAGGCGACACTATATCTGTTTGGGGTTATGCAGGAAAATATACTACATTTGAAGATGGTTATAGAGTTCCAACTCTTACTCCAGGAATTGTAGAGAAAAATGGTGAAATTATTTACTTGTCTGATAATCTACAAGTGAATTAACATGAATATTTTAAATAATGAATATTTTAACTATGCTAGTATGAAAGCTATCTGGTTTTATTAGTTTGAGAAGTTCTTCTAGAAATGAAATCAAATTTGTAAATATTTAAGATATAATAATCTTGAGGTGACATTTTATGATTACTGTACATTGTGAACTTAAAGACAATAAATTATATAAATTAGTAGATGAAGCTTTTGTTAATGAAGCTGGAATGAAGAAAGTATCTAAAGGTAACTATGAAGGTAGCGGCAACAATATCTTCAATTCATCATTTTTAGCTGTTGATAATTTATTGAAGATTAAGGGTTTTATTAATAATGTTGTTAAATTTACCAGAGATGTAAATGGTGAAGAAGAAGATATTTTTGAATATTATGATTATCTAGTCAGTGCAGGTAAATTGTAATGGCACAAACTAGAAAAGCTTTAAATTATGATTTTAATTATAGAGTATTATCTTAATTTCGATTTACTATACTAAACTAAAATATATCTTTACTATAAACAATAAAGTTCAGGGATGATTACCAATCAAAGCATATTAAAGTAGTGTAAAATAATTATATGGATTCTCTTGATAAAGAAATTGTAGTATTAATAGAAGAGATAAAGAAGGATATTATTTCTACTAGGAATAGAGTTTTTGAAAATGCGAACAGCGAACTAATTTCTATGTATTTTAGAATTGGAAAACATATAAGCGAAAATTCTCGTTATGGTAATGACTTTATTAATACACTATCAACTTCTCTTAGGATAGAATTTCCAGATACTACGGGCTTTTCTCCTAGAAATTTATCAAGAATGAAGAAGTTTTATGAAGAATACAAAGATTATCAAATTTTGCCACCGCTAGTGGCAAAATTGCCTTGGACTCACAACACAATACTAATTGATAAGGTTAAAGACAAGGAAAAGCGTAGTTGGTATGCTGAAAAAACCTTTGAGAATGGTTGGAGTAAAACTGTGCTTGATCATCAAATAGATTTGAAATTGTATGAACGTCAGGCTGATAGTTCAAAAAAATTGACTAATTTTAATTTATTACTTCCACCTGTTCAAGGAGAACTAGCTTCAGATATCATGAAAGATCCTTATATCTTTGAACTAACCGATTTAAAAGAAAGAGTGTTAGAAAAAGATATTGAAAAAGCTATGGTGGATAAGATAAAGAATGTATTACTTGAATTAGGCAAAGGTTTTGCTTTTGTAGGAAATCAATATAAGATCTCGACCGAGGGTAAAGACTATTATGTAGATTTGTTGTTTTACCATTTACAACTTAGATGCTATGTTGTTGTAGAATTGAAAAACGTAGATTTTGACCCGGCTTTTATTGGCCAACTTCAATTTTACGTTACAGGAATAGATGAAACAATAAAAAAAGAATCAGATAATCCTACAATAGGCTTATTGTTGTGTAAAGATAAAGATAGATTATCTGTAGAGTGGGCACTAAAGGCTATAAATGTTCCAGTTGGAGTGGCTTCTTATGAAGTTAGAAACTACTTACCAACAGAAGAGGAATTAAACAAATATATTTCTATAAGCAAATAACATAATCAACAATTCTTGAAAAGAAAGGACTAAATTAAAAGACAGGACAAAAGAAAAGAATAAAAGATAATTAATTACAAACATACAAAGGAAAGGTTAACCGGGTGGCGTTGCTGGAACGATGTATCATATTTTTTATTGTTACACCGACTTACAATGAGACAATGAGAATATAAAGCAAAATAGTATTGCAAAAAAATATGTTTTTGATAAGATGATAGTGTAAACTCTTTTATTTGAGAAAACAGGTGATTTATTCGCTTAGAAAAGGTCACTCGCACCACTTAAACATTACTCTCGAAAGAGAGTTTTTTATATAATTAAATTAGAAAGATAAATCGAGAGTTGATGAAGGAATATAAGATGCAAAACACATTGTTTGACAGTGGATTTCCTGAATATATTAGAAAAGAATATGAGCATGTGATTTCTTTGCTATGTAAAGAAGTTCATTCTACATACAAAGAAGTAGATGGCTATAACTCAGAAAATGAAATATACATCCTATCCGATGGAACAAAGATTAGATTCCCATATCGAATCTATTGCATGGATGATGATGAAGTGTATCTGCAGTTGTCAGATCATGAAAAGCTAATCTACGATTGTATCTTTTCTAGAAACAATGATGGTCACATCAGAGAAAAACACATCAGAAACATATTGATGGTAGATTTTGCGGAATGGTGTTTTCCCTACATATTGAGATTATCTGCTGATTATGTTCTTGAAATAGTAATTACAATCTATGATTGCCTGAAGAAAAAAGATAACATTTCGCTACAGGAATTCTGCAGAAACAATCCTAAAATCGTTCAAACAAATTATAGAAGAATGATTAGTTACTGGGGTGAATACTACAGAGGAAAATATCCGGATTTTGATACATACATTGGAACAAGGTTGTTTTCAGAAATCATATCAGTAAATTCGAATTTATCTTGATATAACTATATAGTATGTAATTGTATTAAATATGATAGAATAATATTGCTTATGAAAGGAGTAAACAATTATGGAATATGTAATAAAATTTACATGGGATGAGGAAGCTGCTGTTTGGGTTGCAACAAGCGATGATATACCTGGGCTTGTTTTAGAATCTGGTTCTTTTGACGCTTTAGCAGAGAGAGTTCGTTATGCTGTTCCTGAGTTATTAGATTTAAATAAACTTACTCCTGCGATTAATCTTTTATTATTGTCCGAAAGAAGAGAAAAGGTTTCTGCTTAATGGCTGAATTTGAAAAGAAAGTTAGAGAAAAACTTAAAGAGAATGGTTGCTATTTTGTAAGAAGAGGTAAAGGTGACCATGACATCTGGTTTTCTCCAATTAATGGTAGAAATGTAACAGTTGATTCAAAAATCAAATCACGTCATACAGCCAACGCAATTATGAAACAAAGTGGCATAAAACATAAGTTCTAGATTTAAACGAGCAATTGCTCGTTTTAATTTGAAATAATTTGTGCCAGTTTTGTGCCAGTTTTATTTGATAAGTTATAGTATCTATTGAAAAAAACACAAATAAAATAACACTAAACAACACTAATTAACACTTTACAAACAAAAATGATGAATTCCTGTAGTTGGCACCAGGATATATACAAATACTATCTATAGGTTAGGTAGTATTTTTTATATACTTTTTATCATATAAGCAATTATATCCATAAGCATTGAGAATACTAATAATTGGATATATACATATTCTATCTATTCCTAAGACAGGAATTGAATAGCAATCTATAATCTATATAGTGAAATAGATAACTATGTGAGAGGTGAAATATGTTATTCCCAGTTAATATGGTTATTATTGTAAGCTTAATATTTGTGTTTATGATGATTTTAGTAATTGCAGTTACTAAATCTGGGCGAACCATTATTAATTGTAAATGATAACTGAAGCAATTAATTGATTGCTATCTTCGCTATAAGAAATAAATCCATCATATTTTTGTAGTATACTTTCGATTGTTTTAATACCAAAACCATGTTCAGGATCGTTGCTATTATTGATGAAGGTTCCGTCTTTATTAAGTACTGAATGGTCTATCGAGTTGCTAATCTTGATTTTAAACATTTTTCCAACATCACTCATTTCAACACGAATGCGTTTTAGTATCCCTATGTGCTCAATAGCGTTATCAAGAAGATTTGATAACAGAAGATATATGTCACTATCTTCCATATTGATATCGTGGGTTATGTTTAGTGTAGTAGTAAAATCAATTCCTTTACGAATTGCTTCCTCTTTTTTGATATTCAAAACATAATTGACAGGGGCTGAAACGGTTGTGATAGGAACCACGGTATTTTTAACAAGGTCTTCATATTCTTCAATAGTATTTTTAAAAGCATTTTTATCATTATAAATATCCGGGTTATTTAACACTTGAATTAAATGTTTCATATCATGACGTAATTTATAAAGATTGTTTTGTGCTTCGAGAATCTTTTTGTTAGAGACCTTTTGATTTCGTAAAATATCTAGCTGTATTTGTTGCTTGTCTTGGATTATAGAGTGATGATGAATTAGAATAAAAAGACGAATAGCAAGCACTATAAATAAAACAGTTGAATAAATGCCTAACAACATAAACAAGTCTTGATTGTCAAAATGACATGCAACAGCTTCAAAGCAAATTGTCATAAAGTTGCACAAAAAGAATAGTAATCCAAGAATAAAATAATTTTTATCGTTCACAACAAATTTTGTTGAACGAACAATCTTAACAACGAAGTAGAACAACACAACATGAATAAGCTGAGAAGTTATGACGTTGAAAACACGATATTGACTTGCAAGCAAATAAAAATCAATCTTGCCAAAAAGTATATAGCTGAACGTTGTGTTTTGAATAGTATTTTCAATTCCAGTTATGTTGTATGGGATAGCACATATAAAAAATCTATATGCAATTGAATCGTAAGAGATTATACTAACGTATAAAAAAGATGCAAGAAGCTCAACGATTGTAAATACAGACTCAGTCATTGAGTACATATTGACTATTGTTACAAATAAAAATTGAAAAAGAAAGAAAATAACGGAAGCAAGATACTTGCCTTTTCCAGGCCTTTTTTCTTTACAAAGAGAAAATAGCGTAAATGTGAATATTAAAACTTCAAATATATTAACAATATGTTCAAACATACTTACCTCGACAAAAATCTTAAATAGTCCTTTTTGACATCTGCAACAAGCCTTCTAGGTATATCGAAAGAAACACTGTTTTTCATTATGAGCTTGTTTTCAGACAACTCTTCTATATAATGAGCATTCACAAGAAAATTCTGGCTGATCTGAATAAAATAATTAACATGCAGATCACTTTTCAACTGCTTTAAACTTTTACGCTCATGATATTCTTTAGCTGTTGTGTGAATATATAAATCATTTCTGGATACTTCAAAGTAAACGATGTTAATTAAAGGTATTTTAATTAATGTGTCATTGGTTTTATATATGTATTCAGCTTTAAGTAAGAATGAGTGCTGGATATATTTCCTTAATGCTAAAACAAGATCGTCATTAAGAAAATTCTTTCTTACAAAATAAAAAGCATTAAGTTTGAATGAATCAAATACCAAATCATCATGATTAGAACAAAACACAATTACAGAATCTGGGTATTTTTTATAGATTGTATTTGCCAGAGCAAAACCATTAAGCTCAGGCATATCAATATCCAGGATGTACAGATCGTATTGCTGTTTGAAATCGAGATCTTTTGGATTTGTAAAAGTATTGATCTCAAAAATAGTGTCAGTCTCAGATGACAAACTGGTTGTCAGTTTTGTGATATTGGCTAAATCAGCACAATTATCATCAACAATAGCACAGTTAATTCTCATAATATCGATAATCCTTACTATTTCTCAATAATTCCATCAAAACAACATTAAAAAGAAAAGATAAAGCAATGCTTTGAGAATAACTAGAATGATTTCCTTGAATTAATAAAAACACTGCTGCAAACACAAAACAATATACTAAGCAACATACTCTATTTCTTTTGATTTCATCGCTTGAAAGTGGATTAAGTTTGTGTTCTACTGGTGCTAGACATATGATGTAAATTAGGGAAAGAATCATAATAAGCAAGCAAACAGCTCTAGGAATGTTAAATGAATTAATAAAAGAAAACAACAAAAACATAGTTTGATAAGTAAAAAAGCATTTAATCTCAGAAGAAGCATGCCATCCCCCTGTATGTATACGCAATGAGCTCAGGATCAACAAGTATAACAAGGCATATTTAAAATTGTTTAACAACAACGACAGCACTAAAACACATAGCATATTTCTACCATCGCTGACAATAATATCTATCCCGTGTTCTGCTAGTTGAATTTCGCTATCATCAAGATGCGACTTTTCAAGCAACATATTCTTTATTTTTTCTTTCATAATCTCAACAATATTTTACAACACAAATCCTTTATGTTTTGAAATAGTGATATTTGGCAAAAAATTAGGGATATAAGGATAAAAACACACCAAATTCTACAGATTTAGCAAAAATATGGATTTAGTAAGTTCAACTATAATATTGTGAAGATGTCGAAAGACGCTAGGAGGGAAAATATGAGTGTAATTAAAAAACTTATTTGTATCGTTATTTCTGTCGCTATCTTAGGCATGACATTTTTGCCTAAACAAATGATTTATGCTGATGAGGATGCTTCATCTACTATGGATTCTATTAATAATGAGCCTACAATAGTCAATATTGAAGAATCATATCTAAGAAGTGGAGAAATGCTCCTCACTTTCTATTTTAGCGACGATAGTAAACTGTATACTATAACAGATGATGATACGATTGAGTTGTATGATGAAAGTAACATATTAATCGGTACAGCTCAATATGGTATTGTAGATGATGCTGATAATTTTGTACCTGATGTAAAAGTACTGGAGAAAATACATTCTGTCCGTGGCGCATCAGATTATGATCAATGGAGAGGTTGGTATAACACTAGCGGAACAACATATATAGAGGTTAATTTAAACTATAATCCTACAGCAGGAATAATTGCTTCACTTGTTTTTTCAGGTTTTAAAAAAATAGGAATTACAATAATGAGTGCGGTTGTTATGGGTTTTGCAGAATCCATCATTAGCCAGGTTATAAATCCTTCTATAATATATGCAAAATCACAATGGAACTACAACAAATTCTGTGGTATTCTTGTTAAAGAAAGATTAGTCAAAACCAATTCTAACGGAAGCATCACAAGTTATGGACCTGCATATCATAAATGGCTAGAATCTCCATGGTCATATGGTACATGTGAAGCTGAATGTAGAGTTTTGACACAGATTTATCCATGAAAATACCTACAGTTTATGAAAAATACAAAAGACTCCAAGCAGTAGAAAAAGCTATCGCTAACTGCGCCAATAGTTACATTTTAAATGACGAAGAGTATTCAATCACAAAAATAGATAAATTCATAATCAAATATAATGTGCTTGTTTCGGGTGTTATCGCTATTATACTGTCTTCTGTAATTCGCAATTTTCTAGAAACAAAAAACTTAGATGTGGTATTTGTTCATGTTGTTGACATATTGTCTTGTGTGATAATACTTATACTCTATATAACCATTAGTCTAATCTTTTACGAGATATATTGTCGCAACTATTCTAAAATTAAACGCTAACCTGTAAAAGAAAGGAAAAATGTTTCTATGATATTCAAAAGATTAAAATTATTATCTCAAGCTATCGAAAACGGTGATGATAGTTATACATTAGATAATAAAGTGTATTTAATAAGTTCGATAGACTATTTCTTTTCAAAGGGTTGTGGTTTTTTTAGCTATATATTGGCAACAAGAATAAGTAGAATTATTGGTTCAAATTCTGTTGTTGCTGATGCAAACGAGATATATGAACCAAGGATAGTAATAACACTCAATGGCATAGCAATAGCTTTTGTTTCTGCAACAATCACTGTTTTTATCGTATATATGGTATACGAATTATACTGCAGGATATATTCTAAAAAGTGAAATATGACTTTGATTCGTTAATACGCATTGCGATGATATTCTTCTCAGACAAAAAAGCTTGGTCTTTAAATGATCAGGCTTTTTTCTTTATGATATTTGCATAACGCTTATTTGTTTCTTTGGTTGTCAGTTTCACATCTTGCTCCTTAGTTTTTTAAAGTTGCTGTTTATCAAAAATTAAAAATATAGCTTATATGCAACATATTTCACCTATTGCTAATAAGGGCATTTGTTTCATATTATGTGATATTTGGCTATAAATTTGTGATATAAGGCAAAAAGAACCATCTACAACACAGATATAACATTTTCTATAGACTAAATATATCTGCTGTATTATCGTGAAAATGTCGAAAGACGAGGAGGAATAAAATGAATAGAATTAAAAAGAACATTGTCAAAGCATTATGTGGGATCGCTAAGTCTTCTTTACACAGTACATCAATAAGGTGTAACTATCAAGCTGACATTAGAGAAATAAAGAAAAGAACAGCAAAGAAATCTTAACAATCAACAAAAGATAACGGGTAAAACCTTGTTATAGCTTGTGAAAACTATGTGGTGCCAGAAGTATGAAATACGATGAATTAAAAAACGAGATCGATTATTATTGGTATAAAATGTCCATGCTGTAATAACAAAACAAATCTTATCAGAAAAGGATTGAACATTAAAATCGAATGTAAAAACTGCAATAAAATATTGGTAAGAGAAAAGTCCTTCTTCACCAATATGATCGTTAGAAATTGATTCAAATCTGATAAGTATTCTTGCTATAATAAAACTACGCAAACAATTTATTAATTAAAAGAGAGGGCATAATTTAAAAGATAAGGACCATTAATAAAGAAAAAGAATAATAATCTAATACTAATACATACATACAAAAGGAATAGTTAACCGGGTGGTGTTGCTTGAACTGAGTATCATATTTTAATTAGTGCACTTACTATTTTTGTATAAGGAGTTTTACATAATAGCGTTGCAAAAATAAAAAGATTTGTTATTATGATAGTGTAAACTCTTTTAGATTAAGAAACAGGCGATTTATTCGTTAAGAACCTGTTTCTCCCACCAGAATATATACAAATACTATCTATAGGTTAGGTAGTATTTTTTATATACTTTTTATCATATAAGCAATTATATCTATAAGCATTGAGAATACAAATAATTGGATATATACATA
>Ga0256405_10001376_pt1 | contig 66683 bp, 64 predicted proteins | sample RumenRJG_02DNA_FD_189096 | JGI IMG/M metagenome (GOLD analysis project Ga0256405, IMG submission 189096) | Bovine rumen microbial communities from Lethbridge, Alberta, Canada - RJG_02 | ecosystem: Host-associated > Mammals > Digestive system > Stomach > Rumen | place: Canada: Alberta... | reverse complement strand
CTGAGGAGCACGGAGACGATTGCTATCATGAAATCGAAGAATCCTATCTTCATAACAAATACTGTGATGAAGAATTCAAGGTAAAGCTCAAGCCGATCAAATCAGACAACAACCAATTTCTCCTTCTTTTGAACGGAAAACTTGACGATATGGATGAGGAAACCCATATCTATCAAAGATGTGCTGCCGGATGCTTCACCCGGCGCTTTTCCCTGGGCAAAGCCCGCCGCTTGGAAGAAGGCCATATGACAAGCATATCTGTAGTTTTTATCGTCATTGAAAACCAGTTGGATCTGCCAGGGATCCAATGATCTTTCAGCGCAAAAATGCCGTATCGCAGCTGCGGTCAAAAGCATAGGCAGCGGTTCATAGTTGCTGATTCTTGACACGTCAAAGATATATGTATCATCATAGTCAAGGTTCACCAGCGACTGACTAAACGATAATGCGTTATTCGTATTCAGATTTGGAACTGTTATCCTCAACCGCCGTCACCCCCGGATGTGCTCCGCTCGAAATCATTTTCGTTGAATGTCGCTATCTCGGCAATTGCATAGTCACATACGATATGGATAAACTCCGGGAGAAAATTGCTGTAGCCTATGGCCTCAAACTGGAAGAAATATCGCCAATCAACGAAGAAATTGCTGATAGTCTCAAGATTTTTCTTCAGTGTAGCATCGTTCTGGCGAGATTTCTCTTTTATCAGAGAGGACAATGCCTTCCGGTGTTCTTCCGGCAAAGCATAGAACAGCTTGTCCAGATCGTGGATGCAATCGAAAGTACCGGTCTCTTTCAGCGTAAGTGCTTTCAGCGCCAGTTCTGCCGCGAGCACCCCGTTTGTTACCATGGCAGGTGTTAGATATGGGCGTCTCCCCGCATCGGATTCCTCATGATACCGCTTCTTTTCCTCAGGGTCATCGGGAATGCGGCACCGTTCTTCCAGTTCGCAGAAAACGATGTAAAACGCTTTGCAGTCCAGCAGAACGCCACTCGCGTCATACGGTTTCTGAAACAACAGTTTCAGAAAGTCGCAATCGGCGGCTTTATCGCAAGATTGGCACATCTTCGGTTGTTTGATCTCACATTTCTTTGGTTGCTTTTTGCTCATTTACAAATCACACCATTGTTCTTTGCTATGTTTTTCTCCGTCGATATCTTCCCACTCTGTTGTAATACATAGCTTTCTCGGAGAACCACTATAAGTAGATATGGCTAAATCGAAGCTCTTCTGTGGCTCCAGTATTTCAAATGGCATCTTTTCTTGGTCGAAGAATATAATCTGGCTTCCCTTATCCCACGATGCGGTCACATTTTTTGCTGCTGCATTTCCGGAGTTCCATATCTTTATTCTATAATTACCCTTTGCGATATGGTTGATTCTGGCTTCAATGCATGGCGCTTTTTGCTGTTCCTTTTCTTTCTCCGCCAGCTCGTATTTTTTTAGTTTCAGCTCCATCTCGTTCACCTTATTCTGGAGCTTCTGAGACTTAATTGAGACAATAAACGATATGACAGACAGGAGAAGAGACACTCCAGAAATAGCTATTGCTGCAATTTCCATTTTTGCACCTACTTAAACATCTTTTTCAGTTTCTTTTCGAGATCTTTCATCAGATCTCGTTTCACTTCCTCGATATTAGCATTGATAACATCCTGATTTGCTTCTATCAACTCGCCTTTTGTAAAGATACTCTTACAATCTGCACACTGTATTCTTGTATCATCAGGGGCATCCGATAAATCATTGTTTGACGTGTTTTCGTGTATTAGCAGTGAAGGCCGAGAGCATGAAATCCTATCACGCAGAATACGGATCAACACGGAACAAAACGTACAGCTTTTTACCCCGATCAAAGATGTTGAATACATTGGTGATGTCACAAAACTGTCAAATAGATTTAATTCTCTTTTGATTCCCAAACACGTGCCTATAAGAAGCTTAATCGTTGAAAAAGATCGTGTATTTATCAACGGTTACGTATCGGACACTATTGAGATTATTAAAAACCTGATGTCACGGAGAGGAAACGGTCTTGCAGGTTATCACAATGCTATTGCATCTTGGCTGCAATCCACTTCGGAAGTTGACTGCGAAGAGAAAAAAGAAATCTTGCTCAGGTTATTTGACAATTATGATATTGCTATGATCTATGGTGCGGCAGGAACAGGAAAAACAACGCTTATCAAGCATATTTCATCATTTTTTGCAGATTCGAATAAGCTTTACCTGGCAAATACAAACCCAGCAAAGGAAAATCTTCGTCGTCAGATTAAAGTTACCAACTGTCAATTCAGCACAATAGCGAGTTGTGATGCATTGGTTGCAAATAGCAGCTATGATATTGTTTTTATAGATGAGTGTAGCACTGTTGATAACTTTGCTATGAAGGAATTGCTTCGAAAACTACGTTGTAGATTACTTGTACTTGTAGGTGATGTGTATCAGATCAGATCTATAAAATTCGGAAACTGGTTTTCATTGGCACGTTATTTTCTGGAGCCAGAAATCAGCTATGAACTAAACACCCCGTATCGGAGCAAACAAAGCGGGATGGTAGAACTCTGGAATAAAGTTCGTCTTTTAGATGAGCGGACAGAAGAGTATATTGCCATGCAGCATTATGCGGCAGAATTGGATGACAGTGTTTTTGTACAAGAAGATCAAGACGAAGTAATCTTGTGCTTAAACTATGATGGGCTGTACGGAATAAACAATATAAACCGCTTTTTGCAGAACGACAATCCACACCAGGCGGTTAATTGGGATTCATGGATCTACAAGGTCGGGGATCCGGTGATATTTAACGAACAGAACCGATTCTATCCCACGTTATATAACAATCTTAAGGGATGGATTCGAGGCATCAAAAAAACTGTGAGTAACATTCAGTTCGATGTTGAAGTTGATATGGCGTTGAACGAATTTGGGGCAATGGCAGCCGGTTTTGAATTGCTTGATTGTGAAGTACCAGGGCACTCCATGATTCGTTTTTCTGTAAATCATTATGTAGATGATGACGCACGTGAAAAACGGAGCGATGAGGTAGTCCCGTTCCAGGTAGCATACGCAATTTCCATCCATAAAGCACAGGGTCTGGAGTACAACTCTGTGAAAGTAATTGTAACCAATGAAATAGAGGAGCTCATTACCCATAATATTTTCTATACAGCAATAACGCGGGCACGAAAAAAACTGAAAATATACTGGTCGCCGGAAACACAGCATAAGATCCTAGCCACTATGAAACCGATTTCAAGCAAGAGAGACGCCTTTATTATTTCGAACAAGAACAACATCCCGATTCTAAACAGTAATGCTGATTGAAATCTTGCATTTCAAATATAAGAAGCGTTGGGTAAAGAAAGGACGGCAAACGACGGTAATTCGGTCTGTCCCCATGGGACGATTCATCCCATGGGGACAGAAGTTGCATCTGCAAACTATCTTCGAAGAAAGATGAAGGTTTGTTCCCGCAGGGATCGGTAATAACGACCTCCGATGGGTCCACAGGTGGGTTATTTTAAGTAACCCACTTCGATAATTGCCCTGCGCTAAACACAACTCGGGTGAGGAGATGAGGTAACGATTCGTTACCTCATCTTTTTCGGCTGATTTGTAAACAATTCGAAAATCTGCCGATATTCTGTTGACTGATCCGCGTTTTTCGGCTATAATATAGTCAGAATCAAAATCAGCCGAAAAGTGGTGTGCTTTATGGGATACATCAGCCGACACATGGAATCCCGCATCCTCGAACTCAGCAAGTCCTACTCCGCGATCCTGGTGACCGGATCGCGTCAGGCTGGCAAAACGACCATGCTTCGCTCTCTTGCGGAGAAAGAGAATATCGGTCGAAAATATGTAACGCTGGACGACCTCACCGAGCGGGACATGGCATAAAACGATCCTGCCCTGTTTCTTCAGCTCCACAGACCGCCCATGCTCATCGATGAGGTACAGTACGCTCCGGAACTCTTCACTTATATCAAGATCCATATCGACGAGCATCACAATCCCGGTGACTTCTGGCTGACCGGTTCGCAGATCTTCCGCCTCATGCGGGGCGTACAGGAATCGCTGGCAGGTCGTATTGCACTGCTGCACATGTCGCCCCTTTCTCAACGGGAGATCATCGGAGCGCCTTGCGTACCCTTTACGACAAATCTGGATCGTCTGCTGGCCGAGCAGGATCAGATTCAGCCGGTCACCACGCCGGAGTTGTTTGCTCGCCTGTGGAAGGGGTCAATGCCCGGGCTGATCAGCGGGCAGACACCGGATCGGAATATCTTCTACTCGTCCTACCTCTCCACCTATGTGGAGCGCGATGTCCGGGACCTTTCAGGCAGCGTCGACGCCCTAAAGTTCAACCGTTTCGTCACAGCCGTTGCTGCACGCTGCTCCCAGCTCCTGAATTATAACGCGCTGGCGGAGGATGCAGATATCGACATGCCGACTGCAAAAGCCTGGGTCAATATCCTGGAAACGCTGGGTATCATCTTCCTGCTGCATCCCTATTCCAACAATGTGCTGAAACGCACGATCAAGACGCCGAAAGTGTATTTCTATGACACTGGCCTCGTTTGCTATCTGACCCGATGGTCTTCTCCGGAAGTAGCTGAGAGCGGCGCGATGAACGGCGCGCTGCTCGAAAACTTCACCGTGTCGGAGATTATGAAGAGCTACCAGAACGCGGGACTGGAGCCGTATCTCTATTTCTACCGTGACCGGGACGCCAAGGAGATCGACGTGGCTCTTGAAGGGGATGGGAAGCTCTTCCCACTGGAGATTAAGAAAACCTCCGCGCCGGACAAACGCCTGACCCGTGTTTTCGGTGTGATCGACAAGTCGCCCCTCCAACTCGGCACCGGTGCGATCCTCTGCATGGCGGATCATTTCAGCGCCTTCGACAGGGATAATCTGATCGTGCCGATTTGGATGATATAAACCGGACAATGTCCAAAGGAGCAAGGATGTCAGTTCAAATGACATCCCTGCTCCTGTTTATACCCATTTATACCCAAACGCTATGGGTATAAATGGGTATAAACCTAAACGCCGCGAAAAAACTCTCGATAGTTAAGATAGGGACTTCCAGATGTTCGCATTTTGGAAACTTCTTGATGTTTCTGTATATTTCGCTCCATGAAGTCCACCTGCACGAAGAAATAGGTCCACCGTAACGGAGAAACAAGTCCACCCTCACGGAGGAGAGGTCCACTCCTAAAAGTGGATGTCCCTCTGCCCTTCGGCGGTTTATATGTGTCAAGAGCAGAGGGACTCCTGTCAGAACATCAGCTCGTCATCCGTAATTGGCTCGCCATGGTCTGCATACTCGGCCTCCCGTTCATCCGGGGTCAGAGAATCATGCCATTCGTCCAGTTCCTTGTCAAAGCGTAATGCCGAGATTAGATCCCATAGGCACTCCGCCTGCAAACGCATAATACCTGGCAAAAAACCTGGCAAATTCACTTGCCAGGCGGAGACACGATTTGCCAAGGTTTTTGCCGCGGTCTGCATGCGGATCAAAGCTGTCAGAGCTCATTTTTGCTGTCTTCAAATTTCCTCGCAGTCCGTCGGGGCGTACTGTTTTTCAAAAAAGGACTTGACTCTGACGTAACGTCATACTTTATTATAGTCTTACCGCAGGCAAGGAGGCAGGTACCATGATGACAGTCCACGAGGTGAGCATGCTGACAGGCGTGAGCATACGCGCTCTACAGTATTATGACCGGATCGGGCTCTTGCGTCCGGCAAGCTATTCCGAAGCGGGATATCGTCTGTATGATGACGGGTCTCTGGAGGTCCTGCAGCAGATCCTTCTGTTCCGCGAACTGGAATTTCCGCTGAAGGAGATCAAACGGATCATCCAGGCCCCCTCCTTCGACCGGGACAAGGCGCTGGAGCAGCAGATCGAGCTGCTTCGTCTGAAAAAGGAGCACCTGGAAAAGCTGATTGACCTTGCCCGCGAAATCAAAGAAGGAGGAACAGCACAGATGGACTTTTCCGCATTTGACACCGCGAAGATGGAGGAGTACGCCGCCCAGGCAAAAGCGTCCTGGGGAACTACGTCCGCGTACCGGGAATACGAAGAGAAAACGAAGAACAGGCCGGCAGAGAAAGAACTGGAGCTTGGTGAACAGATGATGCAGATCTTCGCCGAGCTTGGCAAAGTGAAGAACGGCAGTCCCGCCTCAGAAGAAGCCCAGGCACTGGTCAGGAAGCTGCAGGCATTCATCACGGAGCACTATTACACCTGCTCCAAGGAGATCCTCTCCGGTCTTGGCCGGATGTATGCCGGCGGGGGCGAAATGACAGAGAATATCGACCGATACGGCGGAGCGGGTACCGGCGTATTTGCGAACGAGGCAATTCAGATCTATTGTTCCTGACGCCCGGGAGCGTCTCCTTCATTCGTAGGAGCATCCGGCCAGCAGTTCGGGAATCAGCTTTTCTCCAGAAAACAAAAGCGGCTGTGGCAAACAGATGCCCACGGCCGCTTTTGTCTGTCTCATTCTGTATCCCGGTTCACTCAGCTTTGCTCTGTTATGCGCTTCCCACCGTTAGCGTCGGGCGATAATCCATTCGCGTTTTTCACCCGACCCTAACACCACTTCGGCTCTATGCCGCCGCAAGGCTGCATTCTGCGCCATTGGACGGTAGTTGGTGCGGTGGTCAGCGGTCGTGTAGCGGTGTCATCGGTCGGTATTGTATTTCTTGCGCCAGCAGAGTTGGCTGCATTTTGACAAAACGCCATAGTGCATAAGCTTCATTATGACCGTCCCTTTTGGCTGCATCTTGTCAAGATACAGGCCCGTCAATGTACGAGCCAAACCTTACATCGCTTTGACAAAGAAATAACAAAAATGCTATAATTGTTCAAACTACAGAAGGAGTTGATCCGCATGGACGAGATTTTTAAGCGCGTCAGTATTCGCAAGTATGAAGATAAAGCCGTAGAACCGGAGAAGGTCGAGCAAATCCTCCGCGCGGCAATGGCTGCGCCGTCGGCGTGCAATCAGCAGCCGTGGGAATTCTATGTCGTCACCGATCCGCAAATAATCAAGCAACTTTCTGAATGCAGCCCTTATGCCGGTTGTGCGGCAAAAGCTCCCGCTGTTCTGGTTCCGTGCTATCGAACAGGCGGATTGAGATTTCCTGAATTTGACCTGATTGATTTATCCATCGCCACAGAAAACGTGCTTCTCGAAATCACCTCGCTTGGACTTGGCGGCGTCTGGCTTGCCATACCATCGCAAACTTAGGGCTGCCGTCCGAGCGAATGATCGGGTTCATCGCCTGCCCGAACATATAAAACGGGATGCCGACCGTGATCCAGAAGAAATACTCCTGCGACTGCCGGAAGGTTTCGGCGTTGACAGTGCCGCCGAACATGGCGAGGATCTGATCGGCAAACGCCAAATAGAGTGCCGTGACGAGGACGCCGCTTGCCACCGACAGCGTGACCGCGTTGCCGATGGTTGTTCCCGCGTCCTCTTTTCTGCCCTGACCGAGCAGGATGCTGACGAACGCGCACGCGCCGTCCCCAATCATGACCGCGACGGCAAGCGCCACGACGGTCAGCGGGAACACCACCGTGTTCGCCGCGTTGCCGTAGGAGCCGAGGTAGTCGGCGTTGGCGATGAAGATCTGATCGACGATGTTGTAGAGCGCCGCGACCAACAGCGAGATAATGCAAGGTACGGCGTATTTGCGCATCAATGCTCCGACGGGTTCGGTTTCCAGATACTGATTTGCTTTCTGCTCCATGGGAATCACACCTCACAGCCATATTTCCCGGTTGCCGCGTACGCGGCGAGGGAAATGGCGATAAAAATTTTTATGAAAGGCAACGCTTTCATAAATAAGAAGCAGCAAATTGCGCCGCCGTAGCCGGACTTACGCAATTTGCTGCTCGCTGACTCAAATTATAACAAAGGAAAAACGGGATTGCAAAGGACGGATTGCCCAAAAAATAAGGGGCAACGCTTTTGGCATTTTTGCCTTGCGCGCATCGCGTCTTAGGTGAAGTATTCGCTGACGTCTGCCTTATCGTTGTACTGTTTGCGCACATGAACCACGAGGGTACCGTCCTGCTCCTCGGATTCATCGAGGATCTGGTACCTTACGCTGGTACGCTCCATCGTGTGCTTATAATGCGCAAACTCGTCGCGGTTCAACTTGAGGTTGACGTCCCGGCTTTGTCCAAGCTCCGGCTTTTGAGAGAACACCAGCGTCTGCATAATGCAGGCACTCTTGACACGTTTCAAGCTTAACACCTCCTTTTCGGCACGATGCGTCACGGCAGGAACGCTCAGGCCAGGAATGCAGAGAGATGTTCAAGCGATCATGCGAACGCGGATCGATTTGCCGCCCGATCCGCCGCTTTAAGAAGCACTCCCGTGGCAGCTTTTGCTGCAAGCTGATTCTAACACAAGATTGCAAAAAATGTAAGAAATTTTTCGTTTCCAACCGAACAAATAATCTCAATATAAAGTGTTATGGTAACTTAGTTAATCGCAACAACGTATTAGATTGTGGAAAACTTTGTGGAAGATGTTGAAAATTTATGTCTACCACGCAACCCGTCAGTCGCTGCTCTGCCCGTTGCTTTTCAGACGGTTTTTGATATAATGCTGCACCTCGTCAAAGGGGATGCCCAGAGCGACGGACAGCTCACCAAAAAGCAGCCCTTCGCCCTCTTTCAAAAAGGCCTGATCAGTGGCGCTGAGCTTCTTCTTCGCTCTCTGCGCTTCCTGCTTCTTCGCGTAGATCGTCATGGTCAGCTCGATCAACTCCTCGCACTCCTGAGAGAGAATGGACGCTCTGTATTTTGCGCTCAAGTCCCGCGTGTTGCCGGCGCTCACCGTCCGCGTTTCCATCGAGGGTATCCTATCGATCAGCGCGTCCGCCTCGGCTTTCGAGATGACGGGACGGATCGGGTTCTTTCCGTTCACCGGCGTCTTGATACGGCAGTCCTGATAGAGCGAGCGAAGGCAGTAGAAGTCCTGACCGCCGACCCGCTCGATACCCTCCACCACGCAAACGCCGGAGCGTCCGTAAACCACATAATCGTTTGGCTGAAACATAATGCACCTCACCGTTTCCATGTCAATAATATGATTATAGCATATATTTTGTGAAAATGCACCAAGTTTATTGCTGATATATTGAAATTTCTTTGACACGCGGATTTGAAAAGTGCTATGATTACGATGGAATCTCCAAGAGGCAAACACCATTAAGACGGTTTAGAAATGGAGCGATTATGCCACGCGCAATACGCATTTGTAAGGCTTGCGGCGGGAAATTTGTCGAATATCGAACTTTCCGTGGCCCCGGCGGAACCCAACGCGGCAAGGAGTGGGAAATAACGGCGGCAGCCACGCCGGGGCTGTGCAACGACTGCAAGCTCACAGTAAGGCATCAGGCGATGAGCGAATCCGCGGGCGACCATGATTACGGGGACGAGATCGTCGCGCTTGACCTGCCCGCGCTCAAGGGCGACACGGATTGGCAAACGCGCCGCGCTGAAAGCCTGCGCCGTCGTTTCTTCGAGGATAAAGGAAACCTGCGTCTGGCAAAGCTTCTGCGTTCCGCGCCGCAGGTCTATGAATCGGTTTCGAGGGAAAAGCAGGACGCCATGATGGCGGCAACGCGCAAGTCCGGTTGGGGCGGCGATTTTGCCGGGGCCTTTGCCTATGCCAACGCGAACCTTCCCAAATCCCACTACGAAGAAGTCCTGGGCGAGCGGTTCGGCGGCACGCCGCAGGAATATATCCGCATCTTGCGCGTGATGCTGTCCGAAACGGATGCCAAGACGATCATCGTCACGCTGCTGCGATAAGGGTGCTGTCATGAATACACAACCACCGTGCGCTTTGGATCGGTTGCAAGCAAGGTTGTGCAATTTGTGCATCTGCCGACCGCTGATGCCGCACTGCGACCGTTTTGCTCCGCACCGGCGGCCGCCAGCTGCCGCTAAATGCACCGAGGCTATGGAGCCTCAAAATCTCGCGGTAGTTAGTCATATGACCACCTCCTGAACATAGTCACACATGCTGTGTGCCATGCCCATTATACAAGTGGTCTTTGCCTCCGTGTAGGTGGCCTTAAAAGTCCGTGATGGTGGCCTTAAAACTCCGTGCAGTTGGCCCTATCGCGCCGGAATTTATATGTTTCCAAAAGAGAATTCAAGAAGTTTCCATTGGAAACTCAAAAAGATCAAAAAACTCAAACTTGAGACCCAAGCCCTTAATTCAATACAGGGCTTGGAAGCACCCTCGTTTCAAGCGAGGGTCTGCCGTCGGTTATAGCGATGGCAGCATGCCTTAATCATTCTATCGCCCTGGACCAGTGCCTCGAATCAGGGCAGTGGTTTTTCCTGTATTATTCCGCACAGTATGAAGGAATAAGTTCAACTTAGGACGCATGTTGTATCGGACCTTTCGACGAGGAATCATATCCGGATTCCCACTGTCGTTTCTCAGAAAAGTGACCCTCATTTGTGGTGAGGGTCAAAAGCATAATGACCGTCAACAATAATGACGGTCATTCCCGTCTTCATTCAATCCTGTATATGGAAAAAGGGTGTTCATTGAACGCACACCCTTTTCCAGGAGGTGGCGTTTTTCCACCTCCTTTCCATGAACCCGGACTACTGTCCCTGCCTGATGGTATCCAGATACTCCTTCACATTCCCGTTCAGCACCAGCTCCGCGTAGGCATCTGGATCGTTGTAGATCAGATAATCCAGCTCCCGGCGATCAAGCCATGTCTCCACGTATTCCCGTTCAACGGCAAGGGTGTCAATGGCGATCAGCGTACCGTCCGGGCATCGCGCTTCCACGCAGGCCGTGTCCATGTTATATGTCCAGATTCCGGGTTTCATTTTCGTTTCTTGCCTCCTTGCTTTGGTTCTCCCTCCTGCGGGGGCTGATCGTCCTTGCAGAGGTATGCAAACAGATAAACTTTGGGAACGCGGTAGGATCGACCGACTTTCAGCGCATGGAGCTGCCCGCTGGCAATCAGCTTATACCCGGTCTTTGTGCTCACACCGAGGATCTTGCAGACTTCTTTCAGATCCATCACATCCGGGAACTCCCGAAACATCATCAGGTGCATGTCTTCCTGTGATATTCTCCGGCCGGAGAAAGATCGTAAGACTTGGCCCCAATCTTCAACGGGTGATGATTTCTTGACGGAAGCTGGCTTCTTTTTGGATACGCTGCGTTTCATTTCGTATCCTCCTTCACGCTCCGGTCTTCGCTTACCACGATTCCATGCTTCAGTTCTTGCCGATACATCTTGTAGTGATCGCTGAGCAGATAATCGATCACGCACTTCTTGGGGATGTAATAGGTTGAGCGAACCATCAGAGATTTGATCCGACCGTTGCGAAGGAGTTTCCGAGCCGTGCTGTCGCCGATCCCTCCCATCATGGCACACAGTTCCGGAAGCGATACAACGTCCGGGTATTTGCTGAACAGGATCTTCAGCTCTTTTCTTGTCATGTTGTTCATCTCCATAAAATAGATTTGTCGATGGAAAATGAACCAACCTGTAAAGCATCAAAAATGGCGTTGTGATAAGATGTAAATTGCGTTTGGCCTCCAATTGGCCTCCAAAATCCGGCGTGGCCTCCAATAATCAGTTTTTCCCGCAATGGCAGGCGCAACGGACATTTTTCGGAAGGTCACGGGCGAAATATGCAGATGCGGCAAGGCTTTGAGGCTTCTTTTATCGTCCTCCAAGAGCGACCGTCTTCCGCTATCGTCCTTTAACTTCCACGGCACGACAATTCCTCAAAATCCAATGAGTTAAACTCGTTTGGTAATCGTAATCATCCGTCAATAATGAAAATCATAGTTCTTCTATCACCCGTTGATTTTTGATCGATGAAGTGGTATAGAGTAATAAATGTATATGTACTCTGTCGGCGTTATTAAATCCCATAATCTTATTAAAAACACAATTTACACCCTCTCAATACCTTGATTCTCCATGAGGATCCTTCAGGCAAGATGCTCTCTAATATACATTAGATTGCGGATCATCCGTCCAGCCGATGGCGTATGTCGTTCAGCCATTCGCCTTTATACTTGAAATACCGAGGGCCGGCAACGGAGTATTTACTGCCGGTCAGGAGCTGCGCCAAAGCGGAGAGCGAATAGACTTGCCCCTGATACGAAACCGTTTTGTCGTCCACAACCGCGCATTTCACTTCGGGATTATAACAGTATTCGATTGTTTCGCCGGGCTTGATGTTGCACATGGAGAACCGGGACGGCGACTGCCGTTCCTTGCGCTCCTCGTTGATTTCCTGAGCTGTTTCCTCCGCCTGCCGCTGCGCGTCATCCATGTCGATTCGCTTCAGCCGATCCGCGCAACCGTGGATCTCCGCAATCGCCTCCAAAATAGAGTACGCATCCTCCGGTGACATGGCGTAAAACTCGCGCACACGCTGCTTTCCGTTGAAGTTCTCAATGGAGCGCAGGTTTGGATTCAACTTGTCGATGATACTGTGAATCTTCAAATCGGACAGTCGAGAATTGACCTCATAGGTCGCATAGACGCGAAATGCAAACGGGATGCACTCGCTCCGATTGAGCTGTTGGAGCCGTTTGTCGATGTCGTCCGCATATCCGATTTTGACGTAATCCGGAAACGATGGATTTGTCAGAATGTAGATCACTCCGATGTTTGCCATGGTTCATCCTCCTATATCATCCAGATCGGCACGATCAAATTGCTGCTGTCCAAGGCGCTGAGCTTTTCCGCCATGCACAGCACCGCGCCGGTGCCGAGCCGGAGCGGCCCCTTGTCGATCACGCCGAACACGCGGGTCAGGCGCTTGTCTGGCAGGGCGGTCTTTTTGATCTCCAGCGGGCAGAGCTTGCCGTCGCCCTCCAGAACGACGTCGATCTCCTTGGCGTCGCGGTCGCGGTAGAAGTAGAGGAACGGCTCCAGCCCCGCGTTCTGGTAGCTCTTTACGATCTCCGACACGGTGAAGTTTTCCAGCAGCGCACCGCTCATGGCGCCGCTCTCGGCGACCTCCGGCGACGACCAGCGCGTCAAATAGCAGACCAAGCCGGTGTCGTAGAAGTACACCTTCGGCGTCTTGATGGTGCGCTTGAGGACGTTGTTGGCGTAGGGGTGCAGCAGGAAGATGATCCCCAGCGTTTCCAAGATGTTGACCCAGTTCTTCGCCGTGGGCATGTCGATGTCCGCGTCGTCCGCCAGCGCCTTGTAGTTCAGCAGCTGAGAGCAGCGGGCAGCAACGGCGGTGACGAAGCGGTTGAATTTCAGCGCGTCCACGCTGCCGGAGATGTCCCGCACGTCGCGCTCGACATAGGTGGAGAGATAAGACGAGTAGAAGATGTTCCGGTCGGGCGTCTGTCCGCTGACGAGCCCCGGCATGGAACCACGCCACAGGCGAGCGAACAGCTCAGGCATGGTGACGGGCTGGATCGTGTCCCGCTCGGCGAGCAGACGCTCCATGTCCGTCGTGAACGGTACGCACGGCGCGCCGGTGATCTCCCGCTGGGACAGGGGCGATAGATGCAGCAACGCCACACGCCCTGCCAGTGATTCCTTCACGCCCCGCATGAGGCGGAAGATCTGCGAGCCGGTCATCCAGAAGTCGCCGGGACGCTGATGCTTGTCAACGTGTATCTTGATATAGGTGAACAGCTCCGGCGCGTACTGCACCTCGTCGATCAGCACCGGCGGCTTGTGGAGCTGCAGGAACAGCGCAGGGTCGTTCTTCGCCATGTCGCGCTCGGCGAGGTCGTCCAGCGTCACATACCCGCGCCCGATGTTCTCTTGTTCCGCGAGCTCACGGAGCATGGTCGTTTTACCCGCCTGCCGCGGGCCGGTCAGCAGGATCGCGCCGTAGGATCGGCTGAGCTCCAAGATGCGGCTCTCCATGTGTCGTCTGATGTAGTCCATAACGCACCACCTGAACAGATTTCGGCTAATTTTAAGGTCTACTATATTATAGCCGAGAAGAGAGGTGCGGTCAACAAAAAATCGGCAGATTTTCAAGTGTGGTTGAAATCTGCCGATTTTTGGATCGTATCTCTGCTTTAACCTTTATGCTCCGACCTTTCGCCCGTTTACAATGACAACGTTCATGGTCTCGACCTCGACCTTCTCCCAGACGTGCTCCGTGATATAAGGCTCGGAGGACAAATAGGCGTCGAGGGCCGCTCTGTCCTCAAACTCCATGATGAGCGCGGAGCCCTTCATCTTTCCCTCGTCATCCAGCAGTCCGCCCGCGCAAATGATGTGTTCGCTTAGCTTGTTCATGCCTTCCAGATGGCGCGGTCTGACTTCCATCCGCTTTTCCAGCATACCTGCGCCGTCATAGGCTTTGATCAGAAATTGCATGGTCTCTCTCCCTCCGTCATATGTTTATTTGATCGTTATCGCTCTATCTGCCCTTTGTAAGAGGCGATCCCTCCGATGCTTCTGGCGTTCTCGTAGCCCATCCGCTTCAACGCGCCGACCGCCTGTCTGCTTCTCGTACCGCGGAGACAGTACACATACAGGGGCTTGTCCTTCGGGATACGGATCGTTTGGATGCTCGACAGCGGGACATTCACAGCGCCCGCGATATGACCGGCTCGGAACTCGTCCGCTTCCCGCACATCCAGCAGAACCGCGTCCGGCGTTCTCCGGCACTCGTCCACCGCGTCGTTTATGTTCGTTCTTTTGAAGAAAAACATCTTGGCACCTTCCTCGTTTTTGGATATTGACCATGACTCAAGCTGAATACCCAGATTTTATCCACACGGCAATGATAAAGCAAGAGATATATCATAATGGTCGTCAATAAGCACATAATTGACATGATGCAATCGAGCAAGTTTCAAAACTTGTCTGTTATAAGAATAATCACTTCTATACCCCCGCTTTTCAATATGGTGCAGTAAGCAAGGAAAAGCCGCACCTCCTCGCTGACAGCTTTATTATAGCGCACACGTCAAGAAGTTGCGTATTGTTATGCACGTATTTTATGAGGCAGCTTTTTAACCTGAAAGGCTTGACAATCCCCTTAAAAAGAAATAATATTTAAGGGAATCAAAAAGGCGGTGAGGGAATGCGAAACTTCAACTACACCGAGATCGGAAAGCGGAAATGGGATTCCGAGATGCTCGGCTTGGTGGCGGCGATCTATAAAGAAGCGGGCAAGCAGGAGCTTTACCTGAAACAGCGTCCGCAGGAGCTCGAAAAGCTCGTGGAGATCGCCAAGATCCAGAGCACCGAGGCATCCAACGCGATTGAGGGCATCGTCACCACAGACACCCGGATCAGGCAGCTTGTGGCGGAAAAGACAACTCCGAGGAACCGAAGCGAGCAGGAGATCGCCGGCTACCGCGACGTCCTCTCCGTCATTCACGAGAGCTTCGACGTCATCCCCATCACGAGGAACTATATCCTGCAGCTGCACAAAATCCTCTATAGTCAGACGAATAACCCGATCGCAGGCAAGACCAAGAACGTGCAGAATTATATCAGCGCCACCCATTCGGACGGTCATGTGGAAATCCTGTTTACTCCGCCGGCTCCTTATGAGACGCCGCCGGCGATTGACCGCATCTGTGAGGAGTACAACCGTGTCATCGGGAACATGGAGCTTGAACCGCTCATTGCCATCCCCATTTTTATCCATGACTTCCTGTGTATCCATCCATTCAATGACGGCAACGGTCGCATGAGCCGACTGCTTACGACGCTGCTGCTCTATCGGAACGGCTTCTATGTCGGAAAGTATATCTCGCTGGAGGCAAAGATCGCCAAGAACAAGGACTTGTATTACGATGCCCTTGGCGCCTCCCAGGACGGTTGGCACGAGGGGACGGATGATCCCGTTCCGTTTATCAAGTACCTGCTCGGAACGATCCTTGGCGCGTATAAGGACTTTGAGGATCGTTTCGCGCTTGTGGAGCAAAAGCTCCCCGCGCTGGAGACGGTACGCATGGCAACGGAAAACAAAATCGGGCGCTTCACCAAGCAGGATATTCGTGAGCTGTGCCCCGCCCTCAGCATCAGCTCTGTCGAAGGGGCGCTGCGGAAACTCGTCGAGTCCGGTGAGCTTCGCCGCGAGGGCAGCGGGAAGAATACCTGCTATGTTCGACTTAAGTAGCAATTCCTTATCAGCCTTTTTCTCTTGACAATAGTAACCGCAATCCAATAAAAGCTCAAGCACTTTTGCGTAATCGTCGGGCTTATTATAATCGCGCGGAGAATCGGAAACTCCTCCAAAGTGCAATTATTGCACTTTGGAACTTCGCTCGTTGCACTTTGAACCTCCATCTGCTTCTCGTAGTCTACATGGAGACGGCGGCTTTTCAGCTCGTGCTTCGTGCCGAGCAACAGGTTTTCGAGAAATTGTTTCAGATGTTCATTAGGTAATCATGTACGCTAATTTGTGGCAAGGACAGGAGCATGATTCGCTCCTGTCCTTACTTGATTTCCTGTTCCAGCGCGTCAAACTCCGGCGTGGAGAAAAATTCGGCAAGCGTAATATCCAGCCCATCACACATCTTCTTGATGGTCAGGATTTTGGGGTCAACACTTCTGCCATACAAAATATTCTTCACCGAGGATGGCGGCAAGGCAGACAGCGTTGCGAGCTTATTGATGGAAATATCGCGTTCATCGCACAAACGCAGGATTCTCTCTTTGATTGCTGTGATCGTGTCCATAACAGCACCCGCCTTTCTATTACAAGCATATAGAATTTGCTTGTAAAAGTAGGCTATCCATGCTACTATTTAGGCTATGTATAGCCTATCTTTGAAAACGAGGTGAACTATGGACGCACGAAAAGACCTGTTATTGAAATCCGCCGCAAGACTTTACAGCCTTGGCGTCGATCTGGAGATGGCGCGGGAGAAGCTTAAACAGCTGGTGGAGCATGGAGTTTCCTACAACTCCAAGGAGATGAAGGACGCCTACCGCGAGTTTTCGGAGCTTGACACACAGTGGAAGGAGCTGGAACGGCAGCATATCGCGCTGCGTGACGAGATCGTGAGCGACTGACAACTGAATCATCAATCAAGGTTTCCTCCAACGGGCATAATAAAAGCGCCGAACCATCGGCGCGGATTGGAGGGAATCAAATGAATGAGAAGCGGCGGCACCAGGGCGATTAGTCTTGGTGCCGCCGCGTTCTGCTTTCGCTTCCACAGGCTCACTTGCATCAGATTCCAGTTCGCTTCCGCGAAGTTATGTTCGGCAACAAGGTGATCTCATTTTTCTTCATCTCTTCCTTGTACGGAGAGTGCGTTTCGGGAAACTTTCCATCTTTCCAAGTTTCACCGTCCGTGATACAATGACCATGTTTTCAGGACGGAGTAAATTAGATCAGAGTTAATCAGGCAGTTTTGTGGATGTTAGGGCATACTATTCATCAAGACAACCAGCAGGGAATCATAATTGCATATTAATAGCTATTCTAAGTTTGCGTTACCCTATATTCCTTGAATAAACCTCATGTTTACAAATCCCCGCCGCTGTGGTATGCTCAACTCATGTATAGAGGATCGTTTGCTGCTGCCTGTGTGCTGCTCGGATTTACCTGAAACTATTTCAGGTAGACACGCGCGGGCGTCGGTGGTACAATGACCTCGTTTTTAGGGCGGATCATTCTTAGGGCGGATCATTTTTAGGGCGGAGCTGAGAGACAAGGGGCAACTATACCCTTTTGGCTCCCATCAGACCGAGAAGGCAAAGTGCGTTAGGCGTGTTATAGGCGTTTTAGCGTCCGAGTGAACGGCTCGTTTCATGCTTAGGCGTGTTATGGGCGTTTTATAGGCGTGTAAAGTACGCCTTACGGCAGATACGCCGAAAAACAGGAAAGAATTTTCTATATCTAGTGAAACATCTATTGACAAACACAGCATCTTGTATATAATATACTCTGTTGTTGATTTTTGTGCGTCCCGTTTACGGGAGTTGGCGAAAGCCTCCTACGCGAGAACCACGGTTTTCGCATTGCACACGTAATGATTTTTTGTACGTAGGTACTGAACGAAGTCCCGCCCAAGAGGACTCTCTATCAGTACTGTTGATTGTTTACACCGCATACGCGGTACTAGGCGTAAGGCTTTGGTGATGCACCGGCCATACAGAAAATGGAAGACTGCCTTGGTTCGATGCTCGAATCAGCAGGAATGTGCTGGATCGTCTTGATGCCATATCAAGACCGATTGCCATGTTTCCGTGCTGCTCCGAGCGCGCAGCCGGGTGGTCTTTTTTGTTCAGAAGATCGAATAACAAAAAGACTGGAAGAATAAAAGGCACGAGAAGACTGAACGTAACCCTAAGGGGGTAGTAGTCTCTTCGTGCCTTTTTGTATGCACCTGCACCAAAACGCGCCGGGCCGCCAACCCGTCACGTCAGGAAAGCGGGTCGCTGCCCTCTGCGGAGCGCGGCGATACCATGGATGGGCTTTATTTCTCGTTGTAGCGTGCGGGCGAGAAAAACCGCAATCCCACAGTTTCACCGTGGAAACGCGGTTCCTACAGCGCGCGTCGTTTGGACGGTACGGCGTAAAACGTCCGGAGAGCCCGGCAAGCTCTCGATTCCTGTGCCGATGCGGTCAGAGCGCATCTCCGGCGGCGCAGGAATACCCCGCGCACCCGATCCGCGACCGGACGGATCAAAGGACACACGCGCCGATTGGTCGGAGCAATCGACGCAGCCGAGTTCAGCGGTCGTGTCCGCCGCCGTCGCCCGTCCCCATTTGGACGGCGGCAGGGTCATCTCCCGATGCGGCATTTGTACTGACCATGCTCAAAACTCAATCAGAGACAGGCACCGAGGCGAGGCAAGAGAAAGCCCGCAACAACGCGGTTTCTGACCTCTCTGACGCGCCGGATTCCGGGAAACCAGACGGAAACGGCGGCAAATGCCAACGGGCGGAGTATGCCCTTTTGCTGAACGACTATCAACAATTTGGAGGATTTCAATGTCTACATATAACATTTATCTATCCCTGCTCGCCCAGCTGGACAAGCTGGCGCGGCACAACCGGCAGGGCAGCTACCAGACCAAGCGCCGCTACTACGAGGCGATGCAGCGGTTCTGCCGCTACCTCGCCGAGGCGTTCCACCTGCAAAAGCTCTCGAACGTCAGTGCCAAGCACTTCGTCGCCTACGTTGAGTTCCTGCAGGAGAACGGCAAGGCGGCGAGCACCATCAAGACCGACCTCGCGGGCATACGCTTTTTCCACGACAAGATGGAGAATGCCAGGTACCGCCTGCCCGACAACGACGCGCTGGGCGTGGAGCTGGAACGCCGTTGCTTCGGCGGCGTAGATCGGACGTGGAGCGCGGCGGAGTTCAACCGCATGATTGGCAAGGCGGTGGCGGAGAACCGCGACGATATCGCTTGCGCCATGTACCTCGCCCGCTTCGCCGGTCTGCGTATCCACGAGGTGTTCCGCATCGACACGGCGATCGCGGAACAGGCGCTGCGCGAGGACGCCGTCACCATCAAGGGCAAGGGCGGCAAGGTACGCACCGTGCCCATCGAGGACGAGCGCGTCCGCCTCGCCCTGCGCACGATGCTCGACCACACTGAACGCGGGCACAAGCTGTTCGTGCCGGACGACGTGCCCACCGACCGCGCCATCAACAGCGTGCAGCTGTTCATTCTCAAGCACCGCGACGAGGTTGCCGACGAAGGGCGCGAGGCGAATCTCACGTTCCACGGATTGCGGCACACCTACGCCGCGCTCAAGTACCACGCGCTGACCGAGTGCGGCGTGACCGCCTTGGACGCCCACTTTGCCGTGTCCCGTCTGCTGGGGCACGAGCGCGCCGACGTGACAAACATCTATCTCGCGTCGGTTGCAAAGGCGACGAAGGGAGGCGCGGCGGTATGATTCGAGCGAGAACCATCAAGGACGCGGCGGCGTACTTCAAGACTGTCGATCCGCAGACCGCGCTGACCGAATACGCCATCCGTACCCTGCTGCGCACCGGCAAGGTGCCCTGCGTTCGGATGGGCAAGAAGTACCTTGTGACCATCGAGGCGTTGGAGGCGTATCTGGCGTCCGACGACAACCCCGTCGTCCGCCCACGCGAACGCGGAAGTCGGAAGGAGTGGCGAATCCCGTGAACAACACGAAGCTTGACGCGCTGCTCGCCGCCAAGTCAGACGACGTTGCCTATCTGCTCGACCACGGGGTCAGCCTGTCCCGCATTCTGAAAGAGCTTGGCGAAGGTCATTCGGTACGTTTTCTGGCGGAAGCCGTCAGAAGCGCGGTGGTCGCAGGAGAATGGTCGGGGCCGGGCTATTCCGACGAGCTTGAAAGTCTGTGCGGACGGCTCAAGCCGCTGTCGCAGTTTCAGGAGGAAGAGGCGACCTGGCTGATCCCCGGCTGGCTGCCGGAGGGACAGATCACGCTGCTCGCCGCCGACGGCGGGATCGGGAAGACGACGCTCTGGTGCCACCTCATCGCGGCGCTCAGCTCCGGGAGGCGCTGCATCCTCGACCCGGAAGGCTATGAGCGCGAGCCGATGGAGGTCGCGTTTCTGACCACCGAGGACAGCGTCCGCAAGAAGCTGAAGCGCAAGCTGAGCCTCGCGGGCGCCGCCATGAGCAACATCTACACCGTGGATTCCTCCGCGGGCGGGGAAGCCTTTCTCCGCTCCCTCAAGTTCGGCTCCGAGGAGATGGAGAAGTTTGTGCGGGACAGCCGATACAGGCTGTACGTCTTCGACCCCGTGCAGGGCTATATCCCGCCCAACCTGAACATGGGAAGCCGGAACGCTATGCGGGACTGCCTCGCGCCGCTGATCTCGCTGGGCGAGGAGACCGGCGCGACCTTTCTCATCGTCGCGCACACCAACAAGCGCAAGGGCGCGTTCGGACGTGACCGAATCGCGGACAGCGCCGACCTGTGGGACATTTCCCGCTCGGTGATGATGGCGGGGTACACCGAGGAGCAGGGCGTCCGCTATCTGAGCAACGAGAAAAACAACTACGACTCGCTGAAAGAAACGCTGCTGTTCTCCATCGACGGCGACGGTCAGATCGTACCGGAGGGGACAAGCTGGAAGCGGGATCGGGAGTACCAGCAGGAAGCGCAGTTCGTGATCGCCGCGCCGAAGCGGGAGGAGTGCACGCGCTGGCTCCTGAACCGTCTGGAAGCGGCGGAGGGCGAGCTGCCCGTGACGCGGTTGGAATCGGAGGCGACCGCCGCGGGCTTTAGCCGCACCACGCTGCGCAACGCGAAGGACGCGCTGAAAAAGGACGGTTACATCGCCTACCGGCAGTCCTACAGCGAGGGGAAGCGCCAGTGGAGCCTGCTCCTGCTGAAGTCCCCCGAGCAAGAAAAAAGAGCCGCACGCGCATCCGCCGTGTGACCCGTAGCAAAGGGACAAATGATGGGAAAATCCGTACAGGATAAGGCTTTCGTCATTTGCCCCGTGGGACAAGTGACAAGTGACGCGGCGCATCACTTGCGTATGCGGGCAAATGAGACAGCCCGCAGGATAAACACGGTTCCGCGTCACTTGTCCCGCCGTCCTGTTTTGACGGGGTCAGCTTCATTTGACCCCTTGCCATTGTCAAACATCCCAGCCTGTGATATACTGTCATCGCTGTATCACAGGGCGCAATATAAGAAAGGAGACGCCTTGTGTCTGATTCCAAGAAAAAATATACCTATTTCACCAAAGCCGTGACCCTGCCCGACGGCAGCCGCAAATACCTCCGCGCGACCACGCAGAAGGAGCTGGACGAGAAGCTGATGAAGGAGATGATCCTGATTCAGGCGGGCGTGGACGTCGGCAATCAGGAGACCTTCGGGCATTTCGCGCAGATGTGGTACGAGCTCTACAAGGAGCCCGCCCTCCGCTCGCACAGCAAGAACACGATCAAGTATGTCCTGAACATCCACATCCTGCCCTATCTCGGCAGCCTGCCCGTCAACAGCATCACGCCCATGCAGATCCAGCTGGTCATGAACAAGCTTTCGGGCAAGAGCTACAGCCTGCAATCCAAGGTGCTGGTGATCCTGCGGAACATCTTCAAGGTCGCGCAGGAAAACGGGCTGATCCTGCGCTCGCCGGTGAGCAGTATGCTCAAGGCGGGCGGCAGGAAGGCGGAGGAAAAGATTCCCCTGACGCCGGAGCAGAGCCGCCTGCTGCTGGAGCGCGTGACGAACAAGCGGGCGCGCACCTTCCTGCTCATCGCTCTGCACACGGGGATGCGCCGCGGGGAGATCGTCGCGCTGCGCTGGACGGACATCGACTTCGACGCGAAGTGCGTCCAAGTCCGCCACAACGCCGTCATGGAGCAGCACGGCACCACCATCACCGACTACCCCAAGACCGACGCGGGCAAGCGCACCATCCCGCTCTCCGAGGAGCTGGAAGCGTGGCTGCTGGCGCGCAAGAAGCTCTCGAACTCGCAGTTCGTGATCGCCATGGAGAACCACAAGCCGCTCACGGTGTCCGCGTACAAGAGCATGTGGCGGCTGATCGGGCGCGAGCTGCCGGATGTGGACTTCACCGCCCACACCCTGCGCCACACCTTCATCACGCGCCTGTTCGAGGCGGGGATGGACATGAAGGAGGTACAGTACCTCGCCGGTCACAGCAAGGTCGAGCTGACGATGCAGATCTACACGCACTACGACCGCGCCTCCCGCGCCGGGGAGACCACCCGCAAGCTCCGCGAGGCGTTCGCCTCGGGCGGTTCGGCGGCCGGTTGAAGCCTTCTGGCGCCCAGACGGGCGAAAATTTGCAACAATTCCGAAAAAGGGGTCATGACACCCCGCAAGCCCTTTGTTCACGCGGGTTTGCGCCCGCTTGAAATTTGCAACACTTTTGCAACAAAGCTGCCAAAAACTGTTGCAAATTGCAACAAGACACTTCAATCGGGTAAAGTGTACTTGCTTGAAAAAGTAAGAAAAACACCCGATTTCCTAGGAAATCGGGTGTTTTTCTGGTGCGCGGTACAGGACTCGAACCTGTGACCCCATGCACGTCAAGCATGTGCTCTACCAGCTGAGCTAACCGCGCAAGCGAACGTAGATTATATTAGCGCACGTCCCACAAAATGTCAAGCCTTTTTTTCATCTTTTTGTTTCGCTATAATGATTACCAAATTTTATATTATGGGGGAGAATTGGGACTTATGCAAAAAATCGGGTTTGACAACGATAAATACCTGTCCATGCAGTCCGAACACATCCGCGAGCGCATCGCGCAGTTCGGCGGCAAGCTGTATCTGGAGTTCGGCGGCAAGCTGTTCGACGACTTCCACGCCTCCCGCGTGCTGCCCGGCTTCCAGCCCGACAGCAAGGTGCGGATGCTCCAGCAGCTGCGCGACGACGTGGAGATCGTCATCGTGGTCAACGCGAACGATATCGAGAAAAACAAGGTCCGCGGCGACCTCGGCATCACCTATGACGACGACTGCCTGCGGCTGATGGACTCCTTCCGCTCGCTCGATTTGTTTGTCGGCAGCGTGGTGGTGACCCAGTACGCCGGTCAGGGCGCGGCGGACGCGTTCTTAAAGCGTCTGGAAGCGCTGGGCGTGCGCAGCTACCGCCACTACCCCATCGCGGGCTATCCCTCGGATGTCGCCCACATCGTCAGCGACGAGGGCTTCGGCAAGAACGACTACATCGAAACCTCCCACTCCCTCGTCGTCATCACCGCCCCCGGTCCGGGCAGCGGCAAGATGGCCACCTGCCTCAGCCAGCTCTACCATGAGCACAAGCGCGGCGTGGCGGCGGGCTACGCCAAGTTTGAGACCTTCCCGATCTGGAACCTCTCACTCAACCATCCGGTCAACCTCGCCTACGAGGCGGCTACCGCCGATCTCAACGACGTGAACATGATCGACCCGTTCCACTTTGACGCCTACGGCGTGACCACGGTGAACTACAACCGCGATGTGGAAATCTTCCCCGTGCTGCGCGCCATCTTCGAGCGCATCCAGAACAAGTCCCCCTACCAGTCCCCCACGGATATGGGCGTCAACATGGCGGGCAACTGCATCGTCGACGACGAGGCGTGCCGTCAGGCGTCCCGCATGGAGATCCTGCGCCGCTACTATAATACGCTGGTTGCCCGCGTCAAGGGCGAGGCGGACGACGAACAGATCCGCAAGCTGGAGCTGGTGATGCAAAAGGCGGAGGTCACCGCCGACCTCTGCCCCGCCTTTGCCGCCGCCAACGCCAAGGCGGAGGAGACCGGCGCCCCCGCCGGCGCGATGGTGCTGCCCGACGGGCGGCTGGTCACGGGCAAGACCTCGTCGCTGCTCGGCGCGTCCGCGTCCATGCTGATGAACGCGATGAAGGTCGAGGGCAACATCAACGACGAGCTTGACCTCATTCCCGATCAGGTCATCCAGCCCATCTCCGACCTCAAGACCCAGCACCTCGGTCACCGCAACCCGCGCCTGCACTCCGACGAAGTGCTGCTGGCGCTGGCGATCTCCGGCATTACCAACCCGCTGGCGACCTACGCCCAGCAGCAGCTGGACAAGCTCAGCGGCGCGGACGCCCACTTCTCCGTCATCATCTCGGAGGAGGACATCCAGCTCTACAAGAGCCTCGGCATCCATGTGACCTGTGAGCCGAAGTACGAGGTCAAGAAATTCTACCACAAGTAATATTTTAGCAAAAGGATACAAAATGGACTCTATCATCTCCATCATTGCACAAGAACTCAATTGCAGCGAAGCCCATGTGCAGGCTGTGGTCGAGCTGCTGGACGAGGGCAACACCGTCCCCTTCATCGCCCGCTACCGCAAGGAGCTGCACGGCTCCATGGACGACACGACGCTGCGCACGCTGGAAGAACGGCTCGCGTACCTGCGCTCCTTACAGGAGCGGCGCGAGACCGTCAAGGCTTCGATCGAGGAGCAAGGCAAGCTCACCGACGAGCTGTCCGCCGCCATTGATAACGCCAAAACGCTGGCGGAAGTGGAAGACCTTTACAGGCCGTATAAGCCCAAGCGCCGCACCCGCGCCACCGTGGCGAAGGAGAAGGGGTTGGAGCCGCTGGCGGACGCGATCTTCGCCCAGCCGCGGGATCTGCCCGACCTGCACCTGCTCGCCGAGCCGTATGTGGACGCGGAAAAGGGCGTGGAGACCGTCGAGGACGCCCTCGCGGGCGCGGGCGATATCATCGCCGAGCGCATCTCCGACGACGCGAATCTGCGCAAGACGCTGCGCACGCTGTTTGAGAAGAAGGGCTTCGTCAAATCCGTCGCCGCGACGGAGGAGGACAGCGTCTATCGGCTGTACTATGACTTCATCCAGCCCGTCCCCCGCATGCAGGGGCATCAGGTGCTCGCCCTCAACCGCGGCGAGAAGGAGGAGTTTTTGAAGGTCAGCGTCACCGTGGACCGCGACTTCGCCTTGAGCGCGGTGTACGGCTCGTTCGTCAAAAACGGCACCTCCGCCACGGAATTTCTGCGCGCGGTGTGCGAGGACGCCTACGACCGGCTGATCGAGCCGTCGCTGGAGCGCGAGATCCGTACAAATCTCACGGACGCGGCCGCCGAGGGCGCGATCCGCATGTTTGCGCTGAATTTGAAGCCGCTGCTGATGCAGCCGCCGGTCAAGGGTCACGTCACCATGGGCCTCGACCCCGGCTACGCCCACGGCTGCAAGGTCGCCGTCGTGGACGAGACCGGTAAGGTGCTGGACACCACCGTGGTCTATCCCACGCAGGGCGCGGGGCGCAAGCGTCAGGCCATCGACACCCTCAAGGCGATGGTGAAGCGCCACGGCGTCGCCCACATCGCCATCGGCAACGGCACGGCGTCGCGCGAGACGGAGCAGATGGCGGTGGAGCTGATCGGCGAGGTCGGCGGCGGGCTTTCGTATATGATCGTCAGCGAGGCGGGCGCGTCGGTGTACTCCGCGTCCAAGCTGGCGGCGGAGGAATTCCCGGACTACGACGTGAATCTGCGCTCCGCGGTGTCCATCGCCCGGCGCTTGCAGGACCCGCTGGCGGAGCTGGTGAAGATCGACCCCAAGGCGATCGGCGTGGGCCAGTATCAGCACGACATGCCGCAAAAGCGCCTCGGCGAGGCGCTCGATCACGTGGTGGAGGACTGCGTCAACGCCGTGGGCGTCGACCTCAATACCGCCTCCGCGCCGCTTTTGGAGCGCGTGGCGGGCCTGAACGCTACCACGGCGAAGAACATCGTTTCGTACCGCGAGGAAAGCGGCGCGTTCACCACGCGCAAGCAGCTCCTAAAGGTCAGCAAGCTCGGCCCCAAGGCGTTTGAGCAGTGCGCGGGCTTCCTGCGCGTGCCGGAGAGCAAGAACGTGCTGGACAACACCGGCGTCCACCCCGAGAGCTACGCCGCGACGGAAAAGCTGCTGGAGGTGCTGGGCTACGACAAGGCCGCGCTCAAATCCGGCGCACTGCCGGACGCCGCCGCGAAGCTGGACGCCTACGGCGCGGAAAAGGCGGCTGGCGAATGCGGCGTCGGCGTGCCGACGCTGCGGGACATTGTCAAGGAGCTGCAAAAGCCCGGGCGCGATCCCCGCGACGAGCTGCCGCCCCCGATCCTCCGCACCGACGTGCTGGAGATGAAGGACTTGAAGCCCGGTATGCCGCTCACCGGCACGGTGCGCAACGTGGTGGACTTCGGCGTGTTCGTGGACATCGGCGTGCATCAGGACGGTCTGGTGCACATCTCGCAGGTCTGCGACCGCTTCATCAAGCACCCCAGCGAGGTGGTCGCCGTGGGCGATATCGTCAAGGTCGTGGTGCTGGACGTGGACGAGAAGAAAAAGCGCATCTCGCTTTCCATGAAGCAGGCGCCTAAAGAATGATGAAAAAGCTCTCCTTGCGGAGAGCTTTTTTCACATATTTTCGAGGTCTTCCTTGGTGAACTCGGTCTCGCGCCAGCGCTTGGGCAGCGCCTGCATGATGGCGGGGAACGCGTTCTCCTGCTCGTTCGTGGGCTGGATATTATAAGTGCCGTACTTGTTGATGAGATCGAACGTGCTCTCCGGCTGGCCGAAAAACGGGTTCATCATCGGCGTTTCGTCGACGGGCTTTCCGTCGTTGTAGCGCTCGGAAAAATCGGGCAAAGCAATCACCTCCGGTGACGCAGCCGCGCTTCGCGCAGCTTCGTCAGATTGATCGCCATTTCGCTCGCCGCTTGCGCGGCAACCGCAAAATATGGCTGAATAAATCCGGCAGTGGTGTTCACTGCCGGATTCATAGCTTTGCCCGATTTTTTTGTTTTATTCGTGCAGCGTTTTGGGATACACGCCCGTATCGTGGAGCTTCTTGAGTTCTGCTTGCACCGCGGGCTTATCCTCCTTGTACGTCACGCCGAACCAGCGCGCGTTGGAGTGCAGCACGGAGACGGTCAGCTCGCCGCTCTCGATCAGCTCGCCCACCAGCGTCGGCAGCAGGGCTTCGCCCTTGATGTTGTCCGGCGCGAGGTTTTTGAGGAAGTCTGTGAAAAATTGATCCAGCTTCTCAAAGATCCACGGCGTAAAGCCCCAGAAGTTCATGGAAACCGGGGTCTCCGGCGGGATCAGCGGGCTGTCCTCGCCGTTTTCGATGTCGCGGATGTCGCCGTTGGGATAGAGCTTGATCTTGAACGTCTCGACGATCTTCGTGAGCTTGCCGTTCTCCGTCTGGCAAACGCCGCGGGTGACGGTGCCGTTCTCGCTGACGGTCTTGTCCACGCGGTAGCCCACCATGGTGGCAGCGCCCTTCTCCGGCAGCTTGCACAGCTCGTTATAGATGGTCGGGAACGCGTCCGCGCCGTAATAGTCGTCGGCGTTGATGACGGCGAACGGCTCCTTGACCACGTCGCGGGCGCAGAGCACCGCGTGCGCCGTGCCGAAGGGCTTGACGCGGTCGGCGGGGATCTTGTACCACGACGGCACGCTGGAGAAATCTTGGAACGCGTAGGCGACCTCCACGTTGGAGCCGTCGTTCGCCTTCATCTGCGCGATGCGGCGGCCGCAGAGGTCCTCCATCAGCTCCTTCATGTCGGGCTTGATGATGAACACGACCTTGTTGAAGCCCGCGCGGATGGCGTCATAGATGGAATACTCCATCAAGATCTCACCGTTGGGGCCGAGGCCGTCCACCTGCTTGTTGCCGCCGTAGCGCGAGCCCATGCCCGCGGCCATGATCACGAGTGCTGCTTTCATAATATCTCCTCTTTACTTTGCCTTTTCGCGAGCATCTTCGATCTTGGCGTCCGGGGCGTTCTTGCGGATGGACTCGATGCCGTTTAGGCAGCTGTCCTTCTTCTTGTAGCCCTCGCCGGTGCCGATGATCTCGCCGTTTCTCGCCTTGAGACGGAAGCGGTATTCGCCCGCCTTGTCGGTGTAGACCTCGAACTTCGGATTCTTCTGCTGCTCGAAGTCCGCGACCGTCTGATCCTCCAGCGCCGCGATCGGGGCGTTCTTCTGCACGCTGGCGATACCGCCCTTGCAGCTGGTGAGGGAATTGTAGACCTCGCTGGAGAGGATGACTTCGCCGTTGCCGGCCTTCAGGTCAAACTTGACACCGCTCTTGGCGTCCTTGATCACAAATTTACCCATGTTCGATGCCTCCCAAATCAAATTTGCGGACATACGTCCTCTTGTTTGTCATAATACGTCAAAATTCTTCGTTCGTCAATGATTATTCTTGGGCATCGTGCCGCATGTCAGCCGGTGCGCGTATCGGACGCGGTCTCCTGCTCCAGATTCTTCTTCGCCGCCGAGAGCATCAGCTTGATGCGGTTGAGCTGGTTGACCTCGCTCGCGCCGGGGTCGTAGTCCACGGCGGCGATGTTCGCCTGCGGGTACGCCCTGCGCAGCGCCTTGATGACGCCCTTGCCGACGACGTGGTTGGGAAGGCACGCAAACGGCTGGATGCAGACGATGTTCGGCGTGCCGGTCGTCAGCAGCTCCGCCATCTCGCCGGTGAGGAACCAGCCCTCGCCGTACTGATTGCCGAGCGACAGGAAGGGCTTCGCCAGCTCCGCCACCTGATCGATGGGCATGGGCGACTCAAAGCGACGGCTGCGCCGCAGCGCGTCCAGCGCGGGGCGGCGCAGGGCACGGATGGCATCCACGCCGATCTTTGCGGTCGCGGAGTACGTCCAGTTCTTGCCGAGGTATTCGTGGCGATAGTCGTTGTTGTAGACGCTGTAGTTGAGGAAATCCATCAGATCGGGCACGACCGCCTCCGCACCCTCGGCCTCCAGCAGATCGACCAGGTGGTTGTTTGCCAGCGGCATGTACTTGACCAGAATCTCGCCCACCACGCCGACGCGGGGCTTGCGGATCGTCTCGTCGATGGGCAGCTCGTCAAAGGCCTGCACGATCTCATGGCAGAGCGAATGATAGCTGCGATGTCCATGGAGCAGCGAGTCAATGCAGATATCGCGCCACTTCTCATGCAGCGCGTTGGCGCTGCCCGCGATCTTCTCATAGGGCCGCACGCGGTAGAGGCAGCGCATGAACAGATCGCCGTAGACGATGGCGTGCGCCGCGTCTCGCAGCATAGCGGGGGTGATGGTGAAGCCGGGATTCTTCTCCATGCCGTTGGCGTTGAGGGAGATGACCGGGATATGGGACATGCCCACCTTGTCCAGCGCGCGGCGGATGAAGCCGACGTAGTTGCTCGCGCGGCAGCAGCCGCCGGTCTGGGTCATCATCACCGCGAGGCGGTCGGTGTCGTAGCGTCCGGAGAGCACCGCGTCCATGATCTGCCCCACCACGGTGATGGAGGGGAAGCAGGCGTCGTTGTTGACGAAGCGCAGGCCCGTGTCGATGGCGGCGCGGTTGTCGTTGTGCAGTACCTCGAGGTTGTAGCCGTGCTTGTGGAACACCGGCACCAGTAGGTCGAAGTGAATGGGGCTCATCTGGGGCGCGAGGATCGTCCAGCGATCCTGATGCATTTCCCGGGTGAATACCGTGCGGTGGTACGCCGTGTCCTCCGCGTGGGCGTGGATGCCCTTCTCCCGCCGCAGGTTCATCGCGGCGATGAGGCTGCGGATGCGGATGCGCGCCGCGCCGAGGTTGTTCACCTCGTCGATCTTCAAAACGGTGTAGAGCTTGTTGCTCTTCTCCAGAATCTCCGCCACCTGATCGGTGGTGACGGCGTCGAGGCCGCAGCCAAACGAGTTGAGCTGAATGAGCTCCAGATCGTCCCGCTGCGCGACAAACTCCGCCGCCGTGTAGAGCCGGGAGTGGTAGACCCACTGGTCGTTGACGCGCACGGGGCGCTCCGGCGTAAAGTCGATGGGCAGGCTGTCCTCGGTCAGCACGCTTAATCCAAACGACGCGATCATCTCCGGAATGCCGTGGTTGATCTCCGGGTCGATGTGGTACGGGCGTCCCGCCAGCACCACGCCTCGGCCGTCGCTTTGCTCCATCTCCCGCAGCACCCGCGCGCCCTCGGCGCGCACGTCCTCCTTGGCGCGGTGCTGCTCCGCCCACGCGGCATGCACCGCGGCGCGGACTTCCTTGGCGGGAATGTCCCACTCCTCCGCGCAGACCTTAACCAGACGGTCGGCGGCGGTCTTTTCATCGGTGAACGCGATGAACGGGCGGATGTAGCGCACGTCGCCGTCGGCGACGGCCTCCACGTTGTTCTTAAGATTTTCCGGATATGAGACCACGATGGGACAGTTGTAGTGGTTCTGCGCGCCGTCCACCTCCTGATGCTCAAAGAACACGCAGGGGTGGAAGATGGTTTTCACGCCGTGGTCGATGAGCCATTGGACGTGGCCGTGGGCGAGCTTCGCGGGATAGCACTCGGACTCCGAGGGAATGGACTCCATACCCAGCTCGTAGACCTTGCGAGTGGAGAACGGGGACAGCTCCACGCGGAAGCCCAACGTCTTAAAGAACGTCGCCCAGAAGGGATAATTCTCGTAGAGATTCAGCACCCGCGGGATGCCGATGACGCCCCGGGGCGCGTCCTCCGGCATCGGGTAGTCGAACAGGCGCTGACGCTTGAACGCGACGAGGTTCGGCGCCTTCTGCTTCTCGTCGCCGCCGAGGCCGCGCTCGCAGCGGTTGCCGGTGATGTGTTTTCGTCCGCCGGGGAAGGTGTTGACCGTCAGCAGGCAGTTGTTCTGGCAGCGCCCGCAGCGGGCGGTCTTGGTCGTGTATTCGAGGTTCAGGATCTCATCCAGCGGCAGCATGGTGGTCTGCTCGCCATGGTAACGCCGGCGCGCGATCAGCGCCGCGCCGAACGCGCCCATGATGCCCGCGATGTCGGGGCAGGTGACCTCCACGCCCGCGATGGACTCAAACGCCCGCAGCACCGCCTGATTGTAGAACGTGCCGCCCTGCACGACGATGTGCTTGCCGAGCTGCGCGGGGTCGGTGAGCTTGATAACCTTATAGAGCGCATTTTTGATGACCGAGTACGCGAGGCCCGCCGAAATGTCGGAGACCTGCGCACCCTCCTTTTGCGCCTGCTTGACGTTGGAGTTCATGAACACCGTGCAGCGCGTACCGAGGTCGACGGGATTTTGCGCGTACAGCGCCTCCCGCGCGAAGTCGCGCGCCGTGTAGCCGAGGGACGAGGCGAAGTTCTCGATGAACGAGCCGCAGCCCGACGAGCAGGCTTCGTTGAGCAGCACCGTGTCCACAGAGCGGTTGCGCAGCTTGATGCACTTCATATCCTGCCCGCCGATGTCCAGCACGCAGTCCACGGCGGGGTCAAAGAACTCCGCGGCGGTGGTGTGGGCGATGGTCTCCACCTCGCCCTCGTCGAGGGCGAAGGCGGATTTGAGCAGCGCCTCGCCGTAGCCCGTGGAGCACGAGCGCGCGATATGGGCGCTCTCCGGCAGCGCGGCCTTGAGCTGCGCGATGGCGTTTTTCGCCGTCTGGATGGGGTTGCCCTGATTGCTCGCGTAGAACGAGAACAGCAGCTCGCCCCGCGCGCCGATGAGCGCCAGCTTCGTCGTGGTGGAGCCGGCGTCGATGCCGAGGAAGCAGTCGCCGGTATAGCCGGCCAGCTCGCCCTTTTGCACCACGGCGCGGTCGTGCCGCGCACGGAACGCGGCGTAGGCCGCCTCGTCCTCAAACAGCGGCGGCAGGCGCTTCAATTCAAACGCCATGGACACGCCGCCGTCCAGCTTGTCGATCAGCGCGTCGATATCCGCCGCCTCTGCGTCCGCCGCCTCCAGCGCCGCGCCGAGGGCGGCGAAGAGATGGGATCCCTCCGGGTCGACCACGTTCTCCGGCGTCAGCTTGAGCGTGCGGATGAACGCGTTTTTGAGCTCCGGCAGAAAGTGCAGCGGCCCGCCGAGGAACGCCACGCAGCCCCGGATCGGCTTGCCGCAGGCAAGGCCGGAGATGGTCTGGTTGACCACCGCCTGAAAGATCGACGCCGCGAGGTCGGCTTTCGTCGCGCCCTCGTTGATGAGCGGCTGGATGTCGGTTTTCGCGAACACGCCGCAGCGCGCGGCGATGGGATAGAGCTGCCGATAGTGCGCCGCCTCGGCGTTGAGGCCCGTCGCGTCGGTCTGGAGCAGCGCCGCCATCTGGTCGATGAACGAGCCGGTGCCGCCGGCGCAGACGCCGTTCATGCGCTCCTCCAAGCCGCCGGTAAAGTAGATGATCTTCGCGTCCTCGCCGCCGAGCTCGATGGCAACGTCCGTCTGCGGCGCGACGCTCTGGAGCGCCGTCGCCACGGCGACGACCTCCTGCACAAAGCCGATACCCAAGGCTTTGGCGAGGTTGATGGAGCCGGAGCCGGTGATCTTCGCCTTCAGCGCACACGCGCCGGTGACCGTCTTCGCCTCGCGCAGCAGCGCGGCAAGCGTTTCCTGCGTGTGCGCGCGGTGGCGGCGATATTCACGATATAAAGGCCGGCCGTCCTCATCCAGGACGACCAGCTTGACGGTGGTGGAGCCGATGTCGATTCCCGCCCGATACTGTCTCATGTCTCTCTGCCTCTGGTTTTTCTCATTTCCTTTATTTTATATATCAAAGCCCGTCAAAAGTAAACGTTTATTTTCTATAAAGATTCCCCGCCGCATACTCCCGATTTTTCCCTCATATCATGTACCACCTTGAAATTCGGGAGTGCTGCTATGAAAGGAAACATTGAGGAGCGCGCCTGCGCGCTCGCTGCCTACATCATAGAGAACCGCGCCACGGTGCGCGCCGCCGCCAAGAAATTTGACGTTTCAAAGTCCACGGTGCACAAGGATCTGCGGGATCGCCTGCCCGCCCTCAATCCGGCGCTGTACGCGCAGGTGCGGGAGGTGCTGGACGAGAACAAGGCGGAGCGGCATATCCGCGGCGGCATCGCCACCAGAAAAAAATACAAGGGCGTTTAGGCTTGTGAATTGCGTGCAAAGGTCGTATAATAAAAACTCTGACAGCGCGGCGCAGCGGCTTCATGCCGTTTTGCTCGCCGCGCTGGCAATCAGTCTGGTCGTGCTCGCGACGCAGACGCTGCACCGGCGCGCCGCGCCGCAGATCGCCGCCGCGCCGGTTGCCGTTCCGGTGGAGCTTGCCGCGGCGGACGACGCGCAGGTCGTAGCGGTGCGCACGCGGCGGCCCTACTGCTACACGATCCTTGTCTCCGGCATCGACGACGCCGGCGGCGGCTGCGACACCAATCTGCTCGTCCGGCTGGACGTGCCGGGCGGGCGCATCGACGCGGTGAGCCTGCCGCGGGACACGCTGCTCCACACGGAGCGGCACAGCAACAAGCTCAACTTCGCCTATGCCTCCGGCGGAACGGAACGCCTCCGCGCCGACGTGGAGCGTCTGCTGGGCGTGCCGGTGGACAGCTCGGTCACAGTGGATCTCAAGGGCTTTGTCACGCTGATCGACCGCATCGGCGGCGTGGATTTCGACGTGCCCGCCGACATGGACTACGACGATCCGGCGCAGAACCTGCACATCCACTACGAACAAGGCCCGCGGCACTTGAACGGGCAGCAGGCGATGGAGGTCGTGCGCTGGCGCAAGAACAACGCGGGCGGCGGCTACGCCGACGCCGACCTCGGCCGCATCGCGACGCAGCAGGCGTTTATCGAAGCCGCCGCGCGGCAGGCGCTGCGGCTGCGGAACGTTCCCGCGCTCGCGCAGTTGCTCTCCTCCTGCGTCAGAACCGACCTCACCGCCGCGAACCTCGCGTGGCTCGCGGGCGAGGCGGCGAAGATTGGCACAGAGGGGCTGCATTTCCACACCCTGCCCGGGGACGGCGCGGGCTGGTACCGCGGCGAATCCGTCTTTGTGCTCGACCCCGACGCGACGCTCGCGCTGGTCAACGAGGCGCTCAACCCCTACGACCGGCCAATCGCCGCGGAGGAACTGGATATTCTCGTTCCCTAGCTTTTGTACGAAGGAGATGAACGCATTGAAACGAATCACCCACCACATCCTCGCCCTGCTGGCGCTGGCGCTGCTGCTCTGTAGCCCCGCTCACGCCGAGGTCGAGGCGGAACCCTACTCCGACGCGCCCGACGTCTACCACATCATGGAGGCCGAGGAAAACGCGCTGGTACCGAAGGTCGCCGCCTACGCCGATCAGTTTTACGACGTGAGCAAAACAGACTGGTTTTACGACAACGTCACGGCAAGCTACGAATACGGCCTGTTCCGCGGACAGAGCCCGCATTACTTCGCGCCGAACGCCAATATTTCGGTGGCGGAGCTGCTGACTCTATCAGCACGCATCCGCGCCGCCTATCAGGGCGACACGATTTTCGACGCCGCGGACGAGATGTGGTACGCCCCCTACGTTGCGTATCTCACCGACAAGGGTGTTATGGACGACTCGCTGACGGACTACACCGCCGTCGCGACCCGCGCCCAGCTCGCGGGCATCTTTGCTCTGTCGCTGCCGGAGGATGCGTTCAGCGCGCCCAACGGCGCGCTGGTCACCGACGCCTACGCCGCCGGGCAGTACATCACGGATGTGAACGAGTATACGCCCTACCAGCCCCAGATCCTCTGGCTCTACCGGCAGGGGCTGCTCAACGGCATGGATAAAACCGGCAGCTATTGGCCGGACAAGCCCACGACCCGCGCCGAGGTGGCGGCGGTCGTCACGCGCATGGTCGACCCCACGCTGCGGCTCACGCTGGACTGGACGATCACGCCACCGTGGTCTGTTGCGGGCACAACGCTCTCCGACCTCGTCACGCCGCCGGAATCCGTATCTCAAGCGCCCGCCTACAGCGACGAGGCCGCCATTGACGCGCTGGTGCGACAGATGCTCTCGAACGGAGCCAACACCATTTCCCTGCGCTATCCCAAGCCGCTGACGCAGTCGGACGCGCAGACGCTGGCGGAGCTCTTCACCGCCCGCGTCAAGGTCTACTGCGAGCAGATGTATAACGCCGTCTCCTGCCAGCGCTACCTGCGCAGCGGGCGGGCGGAGCTGACGTTCTACGCCATGAACTGTCTGGACAGCAAGGGCGACGTCCGCACGGAGCAGATGGACACCATCCGCGAGCAGACGATGGCAAAGGCCATCGAGGTCCACGATGCGCTCTGGGAAACCGGCACACTGACCGCGGACATGAACCAGTACGAGATTGCCCTCGTCTATTATCAGTGGTTGTGCGACCACTGCGAATACGACTGGGTGGGCGCGAGCGACGAGTACTCCGCCAGTCACATCGCCTACAGCGCGCTGATCGACGGCAAGTCCGTCTGCGACGGCTACACCGGCGCGTACAACCTGTTTTTAAAGCTGGAGGGCATCGACTGCTACGCCCTGCCCAGCCTGTCTGAAAACCATATCTGGACGGTGGCAACGCTGGACGGCGTCCAGTACCACATCGACACCACCTGGGGCGATCAGAACGGCTGGACGGACCTCAAATATTTCGCGATGACCGCCGCACAGTCCTACGCCGCACATCCGTGGTAAAACAAAAACTCTGGGGCTTACGCCCCAGAGTTTTTTCGTTCCAGAAAGAGCAGATTCGTAAACACCGCGCCCTGCCGGCGCATATAGTCCGCATACGCCCGGCGCTCCAGATACAGCCGCTGTCCCCACGACGATACCTCCAGCCACTCGTCGTCCAGCGCGATGACCGTGAGGAAGTGCCCCTTGGTGCGTCCGGCCTCGGCATAGCCCTCCGCCGTTTTGCGGTACAGCGGCAGGCGCTCGTCCCCCCAGACGCGGGGAAAGTTCGGGCCGATGGAGATGATCGCGGGCAGATCGCTTTTGAGCTGCGTCTCCAACCGCGCCCAGAACTTCGCGCCCGAGGCGCTCCACCCCGCCCGCGCGTCCACGCCCAGCCGCCGCGCGCAGAGATTAAAGCCCACGGCGAGGCGCACGCCGTCGATGCCACGGCGCGGGATCAGCGGGAAAAACTTCCGCAGCGCGGCGATGTGGGCGAAGTATTCCTCCCGCGACAGCTCCGTCTGTCCGGTCAGATACAGCAGCACGTCCGCGCACGCGATGACGCCGCAGCCGCAAAGCCGGAAGTTTTCGTCTGGAAACCAGTTCTGGCTCCCGCCGCAGGAGAGCAACGCCCCTGTCCGGATCGCCGGATAGGGGCGTTTGAGTTCAGTTCGCACGGCGCAGCACCGCCTCCGCCGAAAGCGCGGGGTTGATGGTCGCCTCGCACTCGATGGTGATGGCGGCGGCCGCGGCGCCCAGCGCCGCCGTGCGGGAGAGGTTTTCACCACGCAGGAACGACCACGCGAGCGCCGCCATCAGCGCGTCGCCCGCGCCGGTGGTGCTGACGACCTCCGCCTCGGGCGCGGGCTCCCAGACCGTCTCATCCTCCGCCGCGGCGAGGAAGCCCTCCTTGCCGAGCGACACCACCACCTGCTTCACGCCCAGATCAATGAGCTTTCGCGCCGCGCGGCGCGCGCTGTTGCGGTCGACCACCGGCACGCCGGAGAGCAGCTCCGCCTCGTGTCCGTTGGGCTTGAGCGTGTGGATCTTCGGCAGGATCGGCAGCAGCTTTTCCGCCTTGGCGGTGGACACCGGATCGACGAACAGCGGCACGCTCAAGTGCTCGGCAAGATACGCGATCGACTCCGCGGGCAGGTTCGTGTCCGCCACCACCAGCGCCGCGGCATTGAGCGCGTCGAGGTTTTGCGCGAAGTATTCCGGCGTCAGCTTTTCGCAGATCGCCATGTCCGATACCGCGAGCGTCATGTCGCCGCGCTCGTCCGTGATGAACACATAGGTCGAGGTGCGCATGTCGTCCACGTGCAGGGCATGGCTCAGGCCGATGCCCAGCTCCGCGCAGGACTCCGCCATCGCGCGGGCATAGCCGTCGCCGCCCAGCGCGGTAAACAGCTCCACCTCCGCGCCGAGCAGGCGCAGGTCGTGGGCGATGTTGCGCCCCACGCCGCCGAGACTGGTCTTGACGTGTCCGGGGTTGGAATCTTTGGTTTTCAGTTTCTGGGACGGGAACGCGCCGATGTCGACGTTCACGCCGCCCGCCACCGCGATATAGCTCATAGGCTCACCTTCTTCCCCTCTATTTTACATCAAAACCGCCCGCGGCGCAAGTGTGCGTTGACAACGCCGCTTCAGTGTGATAAAGTGAATCGAATTTCGGCAAAAAGGGGGCGTCAGCGTGGCAAAACGGGGGGCGAAGGTCGTAAAAGAGGCGTTTTTGCGCTCTGTTCCGGTCATGGCGGGCTACGTCGTGCTGGGCATCGGCTTCGGCATTTTGCTGCGGGACGCGGGCTACGGCGTCGCGTGGGCGTTCGCCATGAGCCTGCTCATTTACGCCGGCTCGATGCAATTTGTGGGCGTGAGCCTCCTCGCCGGCGGCGCGTCGCTGCTCACCGCCGCGCTCACCACGGTCATGGTCAACGCGCGGCACCTGTTCTACAGCATCTCCATGATTGAACGCTATCAAACCGCAAAATACAAGCCTTATCTCATCTTCGCGCTGACGGACGAGACCTACTCCATCCTCTCCGACGGCAAAACGCCGGAGGGCGCCGATCCCGACTGCTACCGGCTGTTGGTCTCGGCGTTCGACCACTGCTGGTGGGTAACCGGCAGTGTACTGGGGAATCTGCTCGGCAGCGTGATCCCGTTCTCCACGCGGGGCATCGAGTTCTCCATGACCGCGCTGTTCATCGCGTCGTTCACCGAACAGTGGCTCACGACCCGCAACCATATCCCCGCTCTGACGGGACTGCTCTCCACGCTCGCGTGTCTTTTGATCTTCGGGCCGGATCGGTTCCTGATCCCCGCCATGCTGCTCATCACGCTCGTCCTCACGCTGCTGCGCGGCCGGATGCATCCGCGAAAGGAGGCGGCACAATGAGCCTTGGTCATTCCGCGGCGCTGGTCGCGGTCATGGCGGCGGTGACGATCCTGCTGCGGTTTCTGCCGTTTCTGATCTTTCGTGCCGACCGCCCCATCCCCGCCTACGTCGTCTATCTCGGCCATGTGCTGCCCCCGGCGATCATCGGCATGCTGGTGGTCTACTGCCTCAAGGATACCGCCGTGACCGCCGCGCCCTACGGTCTGCCGGAGCTGATCGCGGCGATGAGCGTCGTGTGCCTGCAGGTCTGGAAGCGCAACTCGCTCGTCAGCATCCTGTCCGGCACGGTGATCTACATGCTGCTGGTGCAGCTGGTGTTCTGATGGAAAAAGAAGCGCCGCACGGCGCTTCTTTTCGTATTTACGGGTCCATTGCTTCGAGGTACTGCTTGCGCGCCGAGCGCAGCGCGTAGAGCGCCACGACCCAGGCCCAGATCTCCACCGCTGCGAGCGGCAGCATGCCGCGCTGACAAAGCGCCGCAGGCATGTCCGCGATCGCGTGGAGCGCGATGGCAAACGGGAACCAAGTCCACTGCGTCCTGTCCCGCGCGGCGAGGAACACGAAGATCGACAGCGCGATGTGCAGAATCATCGCACCCCCGCGCTCAACCATCGCGAGCAGCACCGTGCCGGGTGTGAGCTGCTCCAGCGTCGCAGTAAACGTGGACAGCGCCTCCGCGCTGCCCCCCATCATGGCCAGCGCGGCGGGTTGGTTGCCGTGGCGCAGGTAGAGCGCGACGACGATCAGTGTTACATAGGTCGTGCCCAGCGTCAGCATCGCTTCGATCCCGCCGTGGCCGATGCCGTAGGTCACCGCCGTGTCGCGCTCGGGATAGCGGCGCTTGCCGATCAGCCAGCGGAACGCGACGTAGCGTCCCGTCTCCTCAAAGAGGCCCGCGGCGAGCCCACCGTAGAGCATATAGAGATACGGGCTGTCGGCGACGGCGCGGGCGAGAGCGTTGTCGCCCAACAGAACGGCGCTGTGCAGCAGCTGCTCCAGCGTGCCGGCGAACACGAACCAGATCAATGCGCCGACGAAGAACGGCAGCAGCTTCGTCTTGCGCGTTTTGCGCCACCAGACGAGCAGGCCGATCGGCAGCACGAAGGCGAACACCGCGCCGATGGCGAGCCAGACAAGCGTTGCGGTCGGGACCATGGGGCAGCCCTCCTTTTCAGATGGCAAATCAGATGGCGAAGTTGCCGTCGACGAACACCGGAATCTCCTTCCCGTCGTGGGTCGTGCCGACGATGGAGAGGTCGGCGGTGCCGACCATGAAATCGACGTGGTTGATCGACCAGTTGAGCCCGTGCGCCTTCAGCTCGTCGCGACTCATGTCGTTGCCGCCCTCCAAGCACTCCGGGTACGCCTCGCCGAAGGCGAGGTGGCAGCGGGCGTTCTCGTCAAAGAGCGTGTTGTAGTAGAGAATCCCTTGATTGGAGATCGGTGAATCATAGGGCACCAGCGCCACCTCGCCGAAGTACGACGCGCCCTCATCCACCGTGTAGGCGGCCTTGAGGAATTCCTCGCCGGTCTCGGCGTGGGACTCGACGATCTTGCCATCCTTGATCACCATGTGAAACTTGTCGATGATGTTGCCGTTGTCCACCAGCGGCAGCGCGGCGTACACCACGCCGTTGATGCCGAGGCGGTGCGGCGCGGTGAAGATCTCCTCCGTCGGCATATTGGCGACGAAGGGCTGGCCCTTGGGCGTCGCGCCGTTGCCCGCCGCCCAGAGGTGGCCCTCCGGCAGCTCGATGGTGAGGTCGGTGCCGAGGGAATTGGTGTAGTGCAGGCTTTGGAAGCGCAGTGCATTGAGCTTGTTCTTGCGCTCCTCGAGCAGCGCGAGGTGCGCCTTCCACTTCTCCACCGCTGTGCCGTCGCCGCTGATGCGGACGGTCTCAAAGATGGCGTCCCAGAGCTTTTGCATCGCCTCGTCCTCACTCACGTCGGGGAACACCTTTTTCGCCCAGCTGGGGATGGGGATGGACGCGATGCACCACGGCGCGTCGTTGTTCATATAGACGTGGTAGTAGTACTCCAGCTCCTTGCCGGAAACGCGTTGGGCGCGGATGATGCGGTCGGAGTCCACGCCCTTGAGCGTCTCGGGGTCGGTGGCGTCGATGACGAGGCGCGGCACGCCCTGCGCCGCGTAGTCGTTGAAAAAGCGCTTGCGCCACTCCGGCAGCTCGTCAAACACGGCGCTGTCCGCGCGCAGGTAGCGCTCGCGGTTGAGAAAATCGTCGCTCCAGCTCATCACCACCTCGCGGCAGCCCGCGTCGTACGCGGCGGCGGCGCACAGACGCGCGAAGTGCGCGCACTCCACCGGGGACTGGATCATCAGGGTCTGGCCCTTTTGCAGACTCAAGCCCACTTCAATGAGTAATTTCGCGTATTCTTTCAGCTTGTTTTCCATGTTGTCTCCTAGATTCCGAGTAAAACTCTCGCAAAGTTAAAGTAAATGAGCAGTGACACCGCGTCCACCAGCGTCGTGATGAACGGCGAGGACATGACCGCCGGGTCGAAGCCCAGCTTTTTCGCCAGCAGCGGCAGGATGCAGCCGATGATCTTGGCGCAGATGACGGTGAGCAGCATCGTGATGCAGATCACCGCCGCGATGGTGATGGTGATGGGATTGTGGAACACCAGACGGTCGATGAACATGATCTTCAAAAAGTTCGCCGCGGAGAGCGTCGCGCCGCAGATGACGCCCACGCGGATCTCCTTCCACACCACCTGCGGGAGATCGGCAAACTCGATCTCGTCGAGCGAAATACCGCGAATCACGGTGACGCTCGCCTGACCGCCGCAGTTGCCGCCGGTGTCCATCAGCATGGGGATATACGCCGTCAGGATCGCGACGGCGGCAAGCGCGCTTTCAAAGCCCGCGATGATCTGCCCCGTGAACGTGGCGGAGACCATCAACAGCAGCAGCCACGGGATGCGCGCCTTCCACGTCTCCCACACGCCGGTTTTGAGGTAGGGCTTGTCGGAGGGCAGCATAGCCGCCATCTTCTCGATATCCTCCGTCGCCTCCTCCTCCATGACGTCGATCGCGTCGTCGAAGGTGACGATACCCACGAGCCGCCCTTCGGCGTCCACAACGGGGAGCACGAAGAAGTCGTACTTGCTGAACGCCTGCGCGACCTCCTCCTTGTCCTCCAGCGTGTTGACGGAGATGACGTTGGGGTCCATGATCTCGCCGATGATATCGTCCTCCTCCGCGAGCAGCAGGTCGCGGAGGGTGACGACGCCGAGCAGGTGCCGGCCCTCGTCGGTGACGTAGCACACGGAGATGATCTCCATGTCCGACGCCGTGCGGCGGATGCGCTTGAACGCGTCCTGCACGGTCATGGTGCGTTTGAGGTCGAGCAGCTCCGTGGTCATCAGGGAACCGGCGGAGTCCTCGGGGTACTTCAAAATCTCGTTGATGCTCTTGCGGGTCTCGGGGTCGGCGTGGCGCAGGATGCGCTTGACCACGTTCGCCGGCATCTCCTCCACGAGGTCCGCCGCGTCGTCCACGTACAGCTCGTCCAGAACTTCCTTGAGCTCTGTGTTGGAAAAGCCCTGGATCAGCAGCTCCTGCTCGTCGGGGTCCAGCTCAACGAACACCTCCGCCGCCGGTTCTTTCGGGAGAAGCCGGAACAAAAGCGGCAGCTGGTCCTCGTCCAAATCGCCAAACAGCGCGGCAATATCCGCCGCCTCCAGCTGCGTCAGCTGGTCGCGCAGCGCGGCGTACTGCTTGCGCGTGAGCAAGTCCCGGATGCACTCCAGCAATTCCTCGCGATGCTCTTCAAAATCCACCATCCGCGGCTCCTCCTTTCCGGGTCTGTAACTATGTTATTTTATGCGGTTTTGGCGGTGGTGTCAAGCACGCGGTATTTTGCCCTTTTATTTTTGCTCCATCTGTGCTACACTATTACATTATTTTGCACGGAGGTTCCGCTTTCTTGTCAGATTACCTTGAACGGCACCGTATTCTGCACGGCGCGGCGCTCTTGATCCGCCGCTGGTTCGACCACCACGTCGCCCGGGACAGCGCGGCGCTGACCTACTACCTGCTCTTTGCGCTGTTTCCGCTGCTGATCTTCCTCAACAACCTCGTGGGCCTTTTGTCCTACGATCTGGACGCGCTGCTTGCCATGCTCGCGCGGGTGATCCCGCGGGACGTGGTGGACTTGCTGGGGCAGTACCTCGTGTACGTCTCCCGCGTGTCCAGCCGGACGCTGCTGTGGTTCAGCGCGGTGTTCACGATCTATTTCCCGTTTCGCGCGGCGAACGCGCTGTTCCTGTCCGTGCGCAAGGCGTACGGCGCGGGGATGCCGACGGGCTTTGTCCGCTATCAGCTGCGGGTGCTGCTGTTCACGCTGCTGTTGATCGTGGCGATCTTCTTCTCGGTCTTTGCCTCCACCATCGGCAACCGCGTGCTGGATTTCATCGCGCACTATATCTACCTCAGCGACCTCTCCATCCGCCTGTGGTCGCGGCTGCGCTTCGTGTTCGTCGGCGCGGTGATGTTCGCGGTCATCGCGCTCCTCTATGCGCTGGCACTGGACAAACACCCCGCCAAGCGAGGCATCTGGCCCGGCGTGCTGGCAGCGCTGGTGGCGTGGATCGTGGTGTCGATGCTCTACTCCCTGTACGTGGAGCGCGCGGCGAACTACTCGGTGATCTATGGTTCCATCGGTACCATCATTGTCCTGCTCCTGTGGCTTTATCTGACCGCCGCCCTGCTCATCATGGGCGCGGAATTCAACAGCGTCCTGCTCTCACTTCGGAAAACGGAGGAATACACATGAAAATCCTGATTGTCGGCCTCGGCAAGGTCGGCTACGCCATCGCCCAGCAGCTCGAGGGCGAAAACCACGACCTCACGCTGGTGGACGCCAGCGTGGAGGCGCTCAACCGCGCCGAAAACTCCATCGACGCGATGTTCGTCACCGGCAACGGCGCGGGCGTCAGCACGCTCATTCAGGCGGGCGTCCGCGAGGCGGACCTTGTCATCGCCGTGACGGAGAACGACGAGGTCAACCTCATCTGCTGCCTGATGGCGAAAAAGCTCGGCGCGAAGCGCACCGTCGCCCGCGTCCGCAACCCCGAATACTTCCGCGAGGCGGCGGTGCTCCGCCGCGAGATCGGGCTGGACATGACCATCAACCCCGAGTACGCCGCCGCGCAGGAGATCGCGCGCATCCTCCGCGTCCCCGCCGCGTTCAGCGTGGAGAGCTTTGCCCGCGGGCAGGTGGAGCTGATCGGCTTCCAGGTCACGGAGAGCAGCCCGCTCGCCGGCATCTCGCTGATCGAGTACAACCGCCGCAACCCCGGCAGCATCCTGCTGTGCGCCGCCAAGCGCGGCGACGAGGTCATCGTGCCCAACGGCCACTTCGTTCCGCTGCCCGGCGATCTGGTGCACGTCATCGGCTCGCCCAACGAGACCATCCGCGTGCTCAAGCGCGCGGGCAAGGACATCACGCCCGCGCGGCGCGTGTCGATCCTCGGCGGCGGGCGCATCGCGATCTACCTCGCGTGGGCGCTGGAGAACACCGGCGCGCGGCTGACCATCGTGGAGCTGGACGGCGAGCGCTGCATGACCATCGCGGAAAAGCTGCCCAAGGCGACCGTCATTCAGGGCGACGGCACCGACCACGAGCTGCTTGACACCGAGGGCATCTTCGAGTGCGACGCCTTTGTGCCGCTGACCGGGCGGGATGAGGAGAACCTGCTCATGGCGCTCTCCGCCCAGCATGCGGGCGTCAAGAAGGTGCTGCCCAAGATGTCGCGTCCCAACTACATGGAGCTGCTGCGCCAGCTTGGTCTGGAGACCGTCATCAGCCCCAAGGACATCACGGCGAACTACATCTCCAGCTACGTCCGCGGGCTTGCGAACTCGCAGGGCAGCGCGGTGGAGAGTCTGCACAAGATCCTCGACGGCGCGATGGAGGCGGTGGAGTTCACCGCCACGACCGCGACGCACTTCCTCGACACCCCGCTCAAGGATTTGCGCTTCAAGCAGGGGCTGCTGGTCGCCGCCATCGTCCACGACGGCAAGGTGGAGATCCCCGCCGGTCATTCTCAGATCCACGCCGGCGACCGCGTCATCGTCATGGCGCGCACGCTGTTCCTCAAGGACCTCAACGACATATTGGAGCGGTAAGCCATGAATCGATCGGTCATTGCCCGTGTCATCGGGCTCATCCTCGGCATCGAGGCGGTCTGCATGGTGCCGAGCCTCGCGATCGCGCTTTTCAAGCGCGGCACGGACGTGCTCGCCTTCGCGTACTCCATCGCGATCTGCGGCGCCGTGAGCTTCGCGCTCTCGCGCATCAAGCCCGCGAGCAAGCGCTTCCAGACCCGCGACGGCTTTGTTGCCGTGGCGCTTTGCTGGATCGCCCTCGGGCTGTTCGGCGCGCTGCCCTACGCGTTCTGCGGCTATTCCTATGTGGACGCGGTGTTTGAGACGGTCTCCGGCTTCACCACCACCGGCGCGACCATCGTCTCCGCGCCCTCGGCGCTGCCGCGGGGCTTGCAGTTCTGGCGCGCGCTCACGCAGTGGATGGGCGGCATGGGCGTACTGGTGATGGTGCTGGCGCTGATGCCGTCGCTCGGCGAGGGCAGCGTCAACCTGATGAAGGCGGAGAGCCCGGGGCCGATTAGCTCCAAGCTGCGTCCCAAAACCAGCGAGACCGCAAAATCCCTCTACATCATCTACATCGCGCTGACCGTGGCGGAGACGCTCATTCTCCGCGTCGCGGGCATGCCGCTCTTTGACAGCCTCACCACCTCGTTCACGACGATCTCCACCGGCGGCTTCTCCGTGCGGGACGCGAGCATCGCGTACTACCACTCCGAGCCGATCGTCTGGATCATCATTGTGTTCATGTTCGTCTCCGGCATCAATTTCAGCGTGCTGTTTCAGGTGCAGCGTCGGCAGTGGAAGGACGCGCTGCGCAGCGAGGAGCTGCGCTGGTACACGATCATCACCGTGGGCGCGGTGGCGCTGATCGCCGTCGATCTGGTGCTCAAAACCGGCCTCGGCGTCTATCAGAGCATCTCGCAGTCCGCGTTTCAGGTGGTCACGCTCATGACCACGACCGGTTACGCCACCGCGGACTTCGACCTCTGGCCGTACTTTTCCAAGCTGGTGCTGATCCTCGTCATGTTTGTCGGCGGCTGTGCCGGCTCCACCGCCGGCGGCGTCAAGGTCAGCCGCGTGGTGATCCTGTTTAAGGGGCTCAAGCGCGAGCTGCGCCGCATTCTCCACACCCGCGAGGTGCGCCCGCTCACGCTGGAGCGCGAGCGCGTCGCCGAGGGCACGGTGTCCTCTGTCAGCGTGTTCTTCTTCGCCTACATCGTGATCCTGCTCGTCTGCGCGCTCATCGTCTCGCTCGACGAGGTGGACTTCACCACCGCGTTCACCGCGGCGCTGACGACCATCTCCAACGTCGGCCCGGGCTTCGCACTGGTCGGCCCAACCTGCAACTTCAGCTTCCTCTCGTCGCTGAGCAAGATCGCGCTGACGATCACGATGCTGCTGGGGCGTCTCGAGATCATGCCGCTGCTGGTGCTGCTGTTCCCCAGCGTGTGGAAAAAATAATACAGTAAACGCAAATTATATTTGCGTTTACTGTATATCTGATCGCCATTTCTCTCGCCGCTGCGCGGCAACCGAGAAATATGGCTGATAAAAATACGCCGTCGCGGACGGCGTATTTTTTTGCCCAAACCACGCAGACTAACTGCGGCGAATGCCAAAATACGAATTCGGAGGACTCTGATATGACCGATCATACCAACCGCGGCACCGCATGTACCCCCAACACCTCGATCCATTGCAGCGTGACCGACTGCGCCTACCACTGCCAGGACGCGCAGTACTGCGGCCTGAACGCCATTCAGGTGGGCACCCACGAGTCCAACCCCGCCATGGACCAGTGCACCGACTGCCAAAGCTTTGAAAAGCTCTCCTGACCCCGTTTCGCCGCCGCGAGGCGGCGAAGTCCATAAGTACCGCGTCGCGGGCGCGCTGGCAGGCGTCGTCAACGGTCTCTTCGGCGGGGGCGGCGGCATCCCGCTGCTGGTGCTGCTGACGAAGTGGGCAAAGCTCGAGGAAAAGGACGCCTTCGCCACCTGCGTCGCGGTCATTCTCCCGCTGTGCGTGGTCTCCGCCGCCGTGTGGTTCCTGCGCGGCGGCTTCCCCATCGCCCACGCCCTGCCCTACCTCGCGGGCGGACTGGTGGGCGGCGTCGTCGGCGGGAAACTCTTCCGCGACGTGCCGAACATCTGGCTGCGGCGCATTTTCGCCCTGTTTTTGCTCTACGGCGCGTGGAGGTATCTGACGTGAAGGCTTGGCTGCTTCCCTTTCTTCTCGGCGCGGGAACCGGTATTCTGTCCTCGTGGGGCGTCGGCGGTGGGACGCTGCTCCTGCTGTGCATGACGCTGTTTCTCGGCGTCGATCAGGCGGAGGCGCAGGGCATCAATCTGCTCTACTTCCTCCCCACCGCCGCCGTATCACTGCTGTATCACCGCAAAAACGGCTATCTCAATACGACGGTGCTCAAGGCCGCCGCGCCGACGGGAACGGTCTGCGCCCTCGCCGCGGCGCTGATCTCATCGTCGGTGGATATTGCGGTCTTTCGCAAGCCCTTCGGGCTCTTTCTCCTCTACGCCGGGGTCTCCATGCTGCTGCCAAAGAAAAAAGCTCATGCTTAACAGCATGAGCTTTCGTCTTATTGATCGAGGAAGTACACGATGCCGCTGCGCAGGCCGAACTGCTTGCACTCGGCGCGGGAATTCATATAGAGGTCCACGCTCTTGCCGCGCACGCCCGTGTCCTCCGCGTGCGCCATGCCGTAGGTATAGCGGCCGTCGGAAGAAGTGATGAACATCGTCGTACCCAGCGGGATCACGCTCTTATCCACCGCCACGACGCCGACGTGCACCTCCGTGCCGGTATAGGTACGCGTACCCACGCCGGCGACGCCGGCGGTATAGGCGGTGCAGCGCACCTCCATGGTGCCGGTGAAGTGCAGCGCGTCGCCGGAGGCGAGCAGCAGGTAGCCGCTGCCATCGTCGTTGGTGATCACGGAGTCAATGGTGTCGCCCTCCCGCGCCTCCTTGACCAGTGTACCGACGCGGACAATCTCGTCCACGGCGTTGCTGGCGGCGACCGATACCGCCTGGCGGGAAACCAGCATGCCGTCGGCGTACACGACCTCGTAGGTCACGTCCTGATGGCCGTTGGCGCCCGCGCGCTCGACGCGGGTCTCTCCCTTTGCAAGCGTGTAGTCCGCCTTTTGGACCGTCTGGTAAGCCGCTTCCTCGCTGACCGTCTCATAATAGGTAAAGTCGGCGGCGATCTCCAGCGTAATGTCGTCGCCCGAAAGGTCGACGCGAACCATCTCCAGCGGGCCGACGCTGACGCCCTCGCGCTGAAGCAGGGCGCTGACGCGCTCGCCGCTGCGGCTGGTGGCGTACTGTTCGATCTCGTCGTGACGGATCGTCACTTTTTTCCCGGATTCCAAAACAACGTCGGTCTCCGCGCCGGCTGCGCCGGCGAGAAGGATGCGGCTGTCGTCCACGCGCTCCGCGCCGGTGACCACCATGGTGATGCCGTCCGTCAGCAGGTACAGCGCGTTGGCGCTCGCTTCCGGCGCGGCGGAGATAACGACGGTCGCGGTCAGCAGCAGCGCAAAGGCCGCCTGCCACCATCGTCGGACCCATCTGCGGGTCTTGGGTTGATGTTGCTCTATCATAGTTTGATGATCTCCTTTTTTGTGATGCAGTCAAGCACCAAAGTTGGATTGGTTACAACGTTGTCATTCGTGGTTACATTTTGTAACTTTTCCAAGTGTCCCGCAGTATAACCCCTCCTTTTCCTTTTGTCAAGTTACTTTTTCTTGATTATGTCAAGTGAATTGGTCAGTCCGCCGGTTTTTCCTGTACATTTTCCGATCTTTTTCTGTCTTATCTTGTGGTTTTGCGTGTTTTCCTCGCCTTTCTTTTGTGCAAATTGCCGAAGAATCGCATAACGATGTTTTGTTCTCTGTAAAGCCCACTCCGAAGCCCTTCCGAGCAATAAAAATCGGCTGCTTTCGCAGCCGATTTTTGTTATTCTTCGGTTTTTTCCAAGTGAAAATGCTCCCACACCATCTTTGCGGTGTTCTTCGGCACCACCTGTTCCAGCGCCGCCTGATCCGCCTCGCGGATGGCTTTCACACTTCGGAACGCCTTCAAGAGCGCCGCCTTGCGCGTTTTTCCCACCCCGGGGATATCGTCCAGCACGGAGTGCATCGACGATTTCGAGTGGCTTTCATGGTGGAAGGTGATGGCGAAGCGGTGGGTCTCGTCCTGGATCTGCCCGATGAGGGCGAACACCGCGGGATTGGCGTGGAGGTCGATCTCCCGCCCCTCCGCCGTGATGAGCGCGCGGGTGTGGTGATGGTCGTCCTTGACCATGCCGAAAATCGGCAGCGGCACGTCCAGCGCCGCGCAGACCTTCTCCGCCACCGCCGCGTGGGTCGCGCCGCCGTCGATGAGCATGACGTCCGGCAGCGGGGCAAACTTCTCGTCACCGTCGAGATACCGCCGGAGTCTCCGCGTCAGCACCTCCTCCATGGAGGCGTAGTCGTCGGGGTGCTCGGTGACGGTTTTCATCTTGAAGCGCCGGTAGGCGCTTTTTTTCGGCTTCGCGCCGTCGTAGACCACCATGGACGCCACAATGTCGCTTGAGCCGGTGTTGGAGATATCGTAGCTCTCCATGCGGCCCGGCGGCTCCGGCAGGTCCAGCATCTGCGCGAGCGTCGCGAGCGTCTTGTTCTCGCGCTCCTGCAAGGTCGTGACACGCTCCACGTCCTCGCGGGCGTTGCGCTCCGCCATGCGCAGCAGCTCCGCCTTGTCGCCGCGCTGGGGGACGTGGACGCTGACCTTGCGGCCCGCGCGCTCGGTGAGCACGAGCGCCAGTTCCTCCGCGTCCTCCACCTCGCAGGGCAGCAGGATCTCCCGCGGCAATACGGCGCGGGGCAGATAATACTGGTTCAGCAGCGCCGCAAGCATATCCGCCTCGCTCTCGTCAGTGGGCGCGGTGAACACGTCGGTCTCGCGGCCGGTGACGCTGCCGTCCTCGACGTGGATGACCGCCCAGCCGCACTTCGCCGCGCCGCGGTACACGCCCCAGATGTCCGTGTCGGCGCAGATGCCGGCGATGACCTTCTGGCGCTTGCCGAGCGATTCGATAGCGGCGATGCGGTCGCGCAGCGCCGCCGCCTGCTCGAAGTGAAGCTGCTCCGCCTCCTTCTGCATCTCCTCCCGCATGGCGCGGGTGAGCGTCCGATAGTGCCCGGAGAGCAGCTGCGTCGCCTGCTCCATGCGCCGCGCGTACTCCGCCTCGTCGGGGACGCCGCGGCAAAAGCCGTCGCAGCGGCCCATGTGGTGGTTGAGGCAGGGGCGCTCCTTGCCGATGTCGCGGGGGAACTTGCGCGTGCAGGTCGGCAGCTTGAACGCGGCGCAGATGGCGTCGATGGCGGCGCGGGTCTCGCTGCGCCCGCCGAACGGGCCGAAGTACTGCGCGCCGTCGTCCGCGGGCTTATTCGCCATGGAAAAGCGGGCGTAGGGCTCCTTCCCCAGCCGCACGAAGGGGTAGCCCTTGTCGTCCTTGAGCAGGATATTATAGTGCGGCATGTGCTGCTTGATGAGCGAGTTTTCGAGGATCAGCGCCTCGAACTCGCTGGAGACGAAGATGGTGTCGAAGTGATCCACCTGCGAGACCATGCGGCGCGTCTTTTCGTTGTGGGAGGCGTTATTCTCCTGGAAATACTGGCTCACGCGGTTTTTGAGCTTCTTCGCCTTGCCAACGTAGATGACCTTGCCGGTCTTGTCCATCATCAGATATACGCCGGGCTTGAGCGGCAGATCGTTCGCCTTGGCGCGCAGCTCCGCTTTTGTCATGGTCTCACCTCTTGTCTGTGCATACGAAAAAAGACGGCCTCGTGTCCCACGAAACCGCCTTTCCGCTCATCTGATCCCTTATTCGCCGAAGTTGCCGGACACCAGCTCGCAGAGCGCGTCCACGGCTTCCTTCTCGTCGGAGCCGTCGGCCAGCAGCGTGATCTCGGTGCCCTTGCCGATGCCCAGCGACAGAACGCCGAGCAGGCTCTTCGCGTTCACGCGGCGCTCATCCTTTTCAACCCAGATGCCGCTCTTGAACTCGTTCGCCTTCTGGATAAAGAACGTCGCGGGGCGCGCGTGCAGGCCGACCTCATTGTTGATCATGACGTTTTGCGTATACATATTGTTAAGCTCCCCTCTCCTGAACGTTGTTATTCTCGGTGTGCTATATATTATACCATGCCGCGCCGCTTCGTCAATGCATTTTCTGAATATTTCCCGCGGAAATCTGCTCGGTTTTTTGTGCAAATCCCCATTTACTGTGCAATTATACAGAAAATCTTTCAGCGGCACTGAATTTTTGTCAGTTTTAACGGAGCTCCACCACGGTTACGCCCGCTTCGCCCTCGCCGAACGCGCCCAAACGGAAGGACTTGACGCTCTTGTTTCGCTTTAAGAGCGCGTGCACCGCTTTGCGCAGCGCGCCGGTGCCCTTGCCGTGGATGATGGTGACGGTCTCCAGATGAGCCATGACCGCGGAATCAATGTAATTCTCCACGACCGCCTCTGCCTCCAGCGTCTCCATGCCGCGGATATCCAGCTCCCGCGGCGCGGCGGCGGAGCGCAGCACCCGCGCCCCCGCCTTGGGAGCGGTCTTGGGCGTCAGCGCGGCGCGCTCGTCGTCCTCGATGAGCCGCACCTCGTCCGCCTTGACCTTCATGCGCAGAGAGCCGGTCTTGCACTCCAGCGTGCTGCCGCTGACGTTCAGCACCTCCGCGCGGCGATTGGTGCCGGGGATCTCCACCAGATCGCCCGCGCGGATCGGGCGGCTGGGCTTGGGGATGGGCGCTTTGATGTTGTCGCGCTCGCCCACGGCGGCGCGGGCGTCGTTGAGGTTGTGCAGGATGTTCGCGCGCTGCTCGTTGAGCGCCTGCGCGTCCAGCTGCTTCTTCTGCGCCTTTTTGAGCTCGTCCAGCTCGCGGAACGCGGCGTCCGCCGCCGCTTTTGCGTCGGCGAGGATGCGCTTCGCCTCGGCTTCGCCGCGGGAGCGCGCGTTGTCCTTTGCCCGCTCCATCTGCTCGCGGAACTCGCGGGCCTTGCGGGCGTCCTCCTCGCGGCGCTGGAGCAGCCGGTCGGTCTCCTCTTTTTCCTGTTCGAGTGCCTGCCGCTTCTGCTCGAGCTGCGTCAGCACGTCCTCGAAGCGGACGCTCTCGCCGCTCATCTGCTGCTTCGCGTGCTCGATGACGCGCTCGCTGAGACCGAGCCGCTGCGAGATGGCGAAGGCGTTGGATTTCCCGGGAATCCCGATCAGCAGGCGGTATGTCGGCGCGAGCGTCTCCACGTTGAACTCGCAGCTGGCGTTCTCCACCCCCGCCGTGGTCATGGCGAAGGTCTTGAGCTCGGCATAGTGCGTCGTGGCGGCGACCCGCGCGCCCATGGCGCGCGCCTCCTCGATGATGGCAATGGCGAGCGCCGCGCCCTCCACGGGGTCGGTGCCCGCGCCCAGCTCGTCGAAGAGGATCAGGCTGCCGCGGTCGGCTTCGTCCAGAATCTGGACAATGTTGGTCATGTGCGCCGAGAACGTGGACAGGCTCTGCTCGATGCTCTGCTCGTCGCCGATGTCCGCCAACACCGCGGAGAACACGCTCACCACGCTCTGATCGGCACAGGGAATGTGCAGCCCGCACTGCGTCATCAGGCAAAGTAGCCCCAGCGTTTTGAGGCTCACCGTTTTGCCGCCGGTGTTCGGGCCGGTGATGACCAGCGTATCAAAGCTCCTGCCCAGCTCGATGTCGATGGGCACCGCCCTGCCCTTTTCGAGCAGCGGGTGCCGCGCGCGGCGCAGGGAGATCACGCCGGTATCGCGCACCTCGGGACGCATGGCGTCCATGTCGTAGCTCAATTCCCCGCGGGCGAAGATCAGGTCGAGGTGGACAAGGATATCGTAGTCCCAGATGATGTCCCCCTCAAAGCCAGCCGCCTCGGCGGAGAGCGCCATGAGGATGCGGTCGATCTCCTTCTCCTCTTTCGCTTCCAGTTCCTTGAGTTCGTTGTTCGCCTGCACCACGCCCATCGGCTCGACAAAGATGGTCGCGCCGCTGGACGACGTGTCGTGGACGAGGCCGGGTAATTGTCCGCGGAACTCGGACTTCACCGGCACGACGAAGCGCCCGCCGCGCTGGGTGATGATCGCCTCCTGCAAGACGTTTTTGTAGCTGGTGGACGAGATGATCTTCTGCAGGATCTGGCGGCCCTTCGCCGCCGCCGCGCGCTTGTGGCGGCGAATGTCGGCAAGCTCCGGGCTGGCGGCGTCCGCGATCTCATCCTCGCTGACGATAGCGGTGGTGATTTTTTCCTCTAAGTACCGGTTGGGATGCAGAGAATTGAACAGCTTATCCAGCACCGTCGGCTCCGCGTCGTCGGATAAATACTCTCGCACCCGCCGCGCGTTGGAGAGCAGTCCCGCGATGTCCAGCAGCTCCCGGGTGTTGAGCATGCCGCCGCGCTGCGCGCGGCCCAGCGCTTCGGACACCGGCTTCACGCCGCCAAACGACGGGCTGCCCTTGAGGGCGATCATGCTGCGGGCGGCGTCAGTCTCGTCCAGCAGGCGGCGCACCTCATCGAGCTCCGTCGAGGGCGTCAGATTCCGCGCCCGCTCCTTCGCCGCCGCGCTGATCGCGTGGCGCTCCAGCAGCTCCAGCACCCGTGGCAGTTCCAGCACGCGGATGGATTTTTCAAACAAGTTACTCATAACGATTCGTATTCTTTCTGTCGATTATTGCCGATTGTCGTCGTTTTTTGCGGTTTCCCCGGAAATATCCGGCGGCATGCGCAGGGTCTTGTAGAAGTCCAGCGTGCGGAAGTCGCGGTCGAGCTGCACGCGAGCAAAGATCTCGCAGGCGCGGGCAAAGCGCTTCATGGTTTCGCCGTTTAAGGAAAACGACAGCATCCGCTTCTTCTCCGCGCCGATGACGTGGCGCATCGCCGCGAGCGAGCCGGGGTCGAGGGGAAGCAGATGCCCCACCGCGATCCCCGCGCACTTGCGGCACAGCACCACGCCCTGCTCCGCGTCGAACATCGGCTCCTCCGGCGCGGTGGCGCCGCATACGGCACAGCCCGCCGTCAGCGGCTCGTAGCCAGACAGCGACAGCAGCTTCAGCTCGTACGCCGCCTTGACCAGCTCCGGCGGCTTATGCAGGGTATCGAGCGCGTAGAGCGCGTTGAGCAGCAGCGACAGCGTTTCCCCCGCCGGTTCCTCACCGGTTACCGCCTCCGCCATCTCCGCGAAGTAGGACGCGAGCGACAGCAGCTCCACGTCCAGGCGCACATTGTCCCACAGCGCGAGCGTGGACGCCTCGCTGATCATCATCCAGCCCCGCTGCTCGTAGAGCACCAGCTCCGAGTACGCCAAAAGCTGGCTCGCGGCGGCGATCTTGCTGTTTTTGCGCCGCGCGCCGCGGGCGATGACCGCGAGCTTGCCGTGCTCGGCGGTCAGCACCGTCAGGATTTTATCGGCCTCCTTGGTCTGCGTCTCGCGCAGCACGAGGCCCTTCGTTACGATCTTCTCCGGCATGGGGTTCCCCCTGTTTTGCCATCATATAAAAAGTAGGGTTTCCGGTTTCCAGAAACAGTCCAAGATAGCCGTCCATGTCATCACCTCACGGTTTAGCATGGGCGGAAAAAATGCCGTTATCGCCGGTAAGTTCTGTCATTCCCGCGTATGCGGAAACACTGGGTTGCCGGCATAGACAATCGCATACTGCAAGTCGCGCCATTGCGCAATGTCGTCACAGTACTGCTCCGGCACATCGGGCCACGCTTCCTTTGCGGCATCCACAAACAGTCCGCCGCGCCTCATTGTGTAAAACGGCTCCACCTGCACTTGGAGCCAGCGATAGTAACCGTTCAGGCGGAAACCCAGCCGCTCCAGCACATGCATACCGAAGAGCGTGTTGCCCTCAAGCGTTTCGCTCGGCTCGTTGCCGTAGTTCGTCCAGATCAGATAGTCTGTGCTGACCATTCTCATCAGTTCATCCGTCGTCCAGTTGGCGGTGATGGAGCTCGCCACGCAGCCAAGAGATTCGTAAACCGAACCGGTCGGCGTGCTCAAATTCGGCAGGTGGTCACCCCAAAAGACGATCATCACCTTGTCGTCCACGCCGGAAAAATAGTCCGTGAGATAGCCCAGCACCGCGTCGGCGTCCCGCGCGCCGTAGGCGTAGGTGCGCAGCACCTCCGCCGCGTCCGCGTCCAACCGGTCGCTTTGAAAGGTCACGTCGTTGTCCGCAAACTCCCCTGCCGTATAGGGCTGGTGATTTTCCATCGAGATCGCAAAGAACATCTGCGGCCCCTCGGACGCCTCATAGCGGGCAATCAGCTCGCGGCACAGCGTCATGTCGGAGAAGTAGCCGCCCTTCCACTCTGGCTCCACGGCAAAATCGTCCTGAAAGCAGAGTTCATCAAAGCCGAAGGCGTTGTAGATCGTGCGGCGGTTGTAGAGCGCGTCGGTATACGAATGGAGAAGAGTCTTGTGATAGCCGTACTCCTCAAATACATCCGCAATGCACGGCAGTGCTCGATACGCCTCATCATCCAAGCTGCACAGGTTGTCGCCCTCACGCATCAATCCGCCGCACAGCCCCGTCAGCACCTCCATCTCCACATAGCCCGTGCCGCCGGCAAAGGTGTTGGAAAGGAACTTGCCGTGAGGACAGGTCTCCCGCAGCGCATGGAAGTGAGGAATCGGGTCTTCATCGAACGTGACGTTCGGCAGCTCCGTGCAGTCAAAAAAGCTCTCGCTCATCAAAAAGATGACCGTGGGCCGTTCGACTTCCTCCATTTCCTCCCCAGAAGGATCTTCGGTCATATCCCAGTCAACAGATTCCAGCGTCGGCTCCGGCTGCAGCCGCACATGATAGGCGCGGAGCAGGCGCAGCGAAGTGCTGTTCTCCACCGGTGCATTGTTCGTGAGCCATTCACCCGGCGCGGCGAACAGCAGCAGCGCAAAAACGGCAGCGCTGCACAGTGCCGTCACGGCACGCGGGCGTCCCGCCGGCGGCGTCAGCGCCCTGCGCCGCACGATCAGCACCGCGAAGATCAGCACATACGCCACAGCAGTCGCTGTGATCCCTGCGGTCATGTGCAGCTGCGGCGCCGCAAAGCGAAGGATCTCGCCGAGCTGCGGCGCAAACACGAAGTCGTTGAGCGTAAACGCCTCGCCGTTGATGGCGCGGCGAAAGTAGTCGATCGCCGTCAGCAGCAGTGGAACAAGCCCGGCGAGCCACGCCGCCCACGCCCGTCCCGTCAGTCCCCAGAGGGCGAGCAACGCGGGCAAAAACAGTGCGTATTCCGCAAGGAGCGTCTCCGGCGATGAGAGGATTTGAGACACATTTCCCCGCGCGATCAGCGCGCACAGCAGAGCGAGCGCCGCGGGCAGGAGCAGGGCGGTTACGATCCGTTCGATGCGCGCAGCGCGCTCACTCGTCATAACCGAAGCTGCGGATATAGTTCATGTTGTCGCGCCAGTTTTCCTTGACCTTGACCCAGGTTTGGAGGTAGACCTTGGTCCCCATGAATTTCTCGATGTCGTGACGCGCCTCGGTGCTGATCTTCTTGAGCATCGCGCCCTCATGGCCGATGATGATGCCCTTGTGGCTCTTTTTCTCGCAGTAGATGGTGGCCTCCACCTCAATAACCTCGTCGTCGCGCTCCACAAAGCGGGTGATCTCCACCGCCGTGCCGTGGGGGATCTCCTTGTCGAGGTTGCGCAGCATCTTCTCGCGCACGATCTCGCCGACGACCTGACGGTCGGGCTGGTCGGTCACCATGCCGTCCGGAAAGAGCTGCGGGCCCTCCTCGGCGTACTTCGACAGCTCGATGAGCAGATCGCGCAGGCCGTCCTGCTTCAGCGCGGAGATGGGAATGATCGCGTCGAAATCATGCGCCTCGGTATAGGCGGCGATGACGGCGAGCAGGTCGTCCTTCTTCTCGATGGTGTCGATCTTGTTGATGCACAGCACCGAGGGCAGAGCAGATTCCTTGATTTGCTTAATAAGCTCCTGTTCCGGGATGCCGACGTGGGGCACCGGCTCCACGATCAGCACCACCGCGTCCACGTCCGTGATGCTCTCACGCGTGACCTTGACCATGTAGTCGCCCAGACGGTTTTTCGCCTTGTGGAAGCCCGGTGTGTCCAGAAACACGAACTGGATGTCGTCGCGGTTGACGACGCCGTAGATGCGGTTGCGGGTGGTCTGGGGCTTGTTGCTGACAATGGCAATCTTCTCGCCGACGAGCGCGTTCAAAAGCGTCGACTTGCCGACGTTCGGGCGGCCGCAGACCGTGATCATTGCGGTTTTCGTGATACTCATAGGTGATCCTCAACTTTCTTGAGCGTTGTTATCTGGTTAGTTCCAGCTTGTCCATGATGTTCTCTTCGTGCTCGCGCATGAGCGCCTTCTGCTCGCCCTCGTCCAGATGGTCGTAGCCCAGCAGGTGCAGCACCGAGTGCGTCACGAGGTACGCAAGCTCGCGGCGGTTGGAGTGGCCGTACTCCTTCGCCTGCGCCGCCACGCGCTCGTAGGAGAGCGCCATGTCCCCCAGCGGCACAAGGCCCGTGCCGGGGTCGGCGTCCTCCTCGGTCGGCTGCTCGCCGGGGCGCAGCTCCAGCGCCGGAAAGCTCAGCACGTCCGTCGGCGCGTCCACGCCGCGCTGCGCCAGATTGAGCTCGTGGATGCCGCTGTCGCTCGTGACCAGCACGTCCACCTCGCACGGCAGCGTCACGCCCTCGGCTTCGAGCGCCGTGCGGATAACCTTGCGGATAAACGCGCGCAGGCCGTCGTTGATGCCCGGCACGTCCGCTTCGACCGGAATATAGTGTGTCTTTCTCATGCTATCTCCTCCCCTTGGCAGCGTTGTGCTTGCTCTTGGCTTCCTCGTAGTCCTGATACGCCTTGATGATGCGCTGCACCATCACATGGCGCACCACGTCCTGATCGTTCAGTTCGCAGATGCCGACGCCCTCGACGCCCTTGAGTACCCACACCGCCTGCTTGAGGCCGGAGAGCTTGTCCGCCGGCAGATCGATCTGCGTGGCGTCGCCGGTGATGACCATTTTCGAGCCGAAGCCCATGCGGGTGAGGAACATCTTCATCTGCTCGCAGCTTGTGTTCTGCGCCTCGTCGAGGATGATGAAGCTGTCGTCCAGCGTACGCCCGCGCATGTACGCCAGCGGTGCAACCTCGATGTTGCCGCGCTCTAAATACTTGTTGTAAGTCTCCGCGCCCAGCATGTCGAACAGCGCGTCGTAGAGCGGGCGGAGGTACGGGTCGACTTTGCTCTGCAGGTCGCCGGGCAGGAAGCCCAGCCGCTCGCCCGCCTCGACCGCGGGGCGCGTCAAAATGATGCGGTTAACCTTGCGCTCCCGAAACGCCGCGACCGCCGCGGCGACGGCGAGGTAGGTCTTGCCCGTGCCCGCGGGGCCGACGCCGATGGTCACGGCGTTTTCCAAGATCGACTCCACGTATTTCTTCTGCCCGATGGTCTTGGGCTTGATGGGGCGTCCCTTGGCGCTGATGCAGATCACGTCCTGCGTCAGCTCGTCGACCTTGTCCTCCTGCCCCGCGCGGGCGAGGCTGATGACGTAGCGCACGTTCTGCTCCGTGATGGTCTCGCCGCGGCCCGTGAGCGTGAGCAGCGCGGTGAGCGCCTTGGACGCGACCATCACGTCCTCCGGCTCGCCGTTCACGCGCAGCTCGCCCTCGCGGTTGGCGACGGTGACGCCGAATTCGCTTTCAATGAGATGAATGTTCTCGTCAAAGGAGCCGAACAGGTTCACCGCCTGCTCCATGCGCTCGATGCTGATGCGCTGTTCCATAGGTTGTCGCCTTTCTTTGGTGTATCAGTCTTGGTAAATGGGGACGACCTTCCCGATTTGTTCATGACATTCGGCACTGATCGTCACCAGCAGCCAGTCGCCCTGCACGGCGTCCGCGACGCGCGTCGAGACGATCTCCCCGCCCTCACCCAGCTGGGAGGCGAGATAGCGTTCCAGCGCCGCGCTCCCCAGCTCCCGCGCGCTCTCGCGGCTGCGCTCTGTGCGCACGGTTTCGTAGGGGATGCGCGTCTCGGTGACCCAGGTCACGGGCAGCATGAAACCGCCCGGCAGAGCCCACTGTTTTCGACTGATTATTTTATCACATTCTGTCGACAGATTACCAGTCCCTTTTATGCTTATTTTTGCCCGTTTTTCGCCCCACAAAACCGCGAAGCTTCGGCTTTCTTCACCCGTAGGCTGTTTCGATGCAAAAGAAAGCGGAATTTTGGTCGAAAGCTCGTACCACGTCCGCCCCTCCACAGTGCCCTTGCCCGCGAGCCATCGCGTCCCCACCACGGGACGCTCCACACCGCCGGTGTCCACCACGCCGCTGATGAGCAGCTGTCCCTTGCGCACCATCGTGCCGGGCAGCACCTTCGCCTCGCCGTCCAGCGCGCGCACCGCCGTCACCAGCGCGTCGCGCGTCGCGATGACGTTGGTGGGCGCGGACTCGTTGGCGATCTCCGGCTTTGGCACGCGTTGGCGCACCACGACCGTCGCGCGACAGCCGCGGGTGTTGACCGTCAGCCACGCAAGCTCCGGCAGCTCCGGCAGCGCGCGGTTGCAGAGGTCGTGCTGACGAATCGAATAGGCGAACGTCCCCCGCTTGACGCCGTTTTTTGCCAGCACCCGCAAGATCTTCTCCCGAGGCACGTCGCCGTTGCCCTCCACCTGAAAATCCCAAATGAAGCAGGAGCTGATCGCCACCAGCAGCATACATGCCGCCAGTCCCGCGAGCAGCGCGTAGCGCCGCCGCAGCCGCCCCAAGAAGAATGGCACGCCCGCCACGCGCTCGATGTGCGCCTCCGCGCCCAGGTCCGCGCAGGCGGCGCGGAGCCGCCGCCAGTCGCGGCGATCCACGGAGAACGCCAGCTCCTCTTCCCCGACAAAGCGCGGCTCCCGCAGCGGGATGCCCCGCGCGGAGCAGACGTTGAGGATGCGTTCGGGAAATCGGCTTTGCGCGCGGACGCGCACGTTCCCCCGGAGCAGCGCAATGAACTCGTTCCACATCGGCGTTACCTCACAAATTCGACCGCGTCGATCGTCCCGCGGATGCGCACCTCACGGTCGGTCATGCTGCGCAGTTCCAGTCCATTGCCGCGCACGCGCACGATCGCCCCACCGGCGGAAATGTCGATTTGTGTGTCGCTGTAGGCAAGAATCCCCTCATGCCCCTCCAGAAAAAACTGCCGGTTGCCCAGCAGCTCCGTGTGCGCAAGCCCCGCCACCAAATCGGCGGGCAGGTCGAACAGCTCCGCCATGCGCGTGCGAAGCCCCTGCGTGTAGTTGTCCATAAGCCACCCCTTTGGGAAAAGCCTATGAAAAGGACAGGCAAATCTTGCCTGTCCTATGTGCGCCGCCGATTGCATAAATTGTTCCGAGGTGATTGCCTTGGAAAAGCTGAAAAACGTCCTGTTTCTTCTCCTGCTCGCCGCCTTTGCCACGGCGCTGGTCGCCGCGCCCGCCGAGGCGTCGGACGCCGCGCGTCAGGGGCTTGCGCTGTGTTTGCAAACGGTGCTGCCGTCGCTGTTTCCGTTCTTCGTGCTCTCGTCCCTCGTCGTTGCCTCCGGCGCGGCGGACGGGTTCGGGCATGCGCTCGCCCCAGTCATGCGCCCGCTGTTTCGCATGAGCGGCGCGGGCGCCGCCGCGCTGGCGCTGGGACTGGTGGGCGGCTACCCCGTCGGCGCGCGGACGACGGCGGAGCTGTACCGCGGCGGTGCGCTCTCCAAAGCGGAGGCGGAGCGGCTGCTCGCATTCTGCAACAACGCCGGTCCCGGCTTTATCCTTGGCGTCTGCGGTACGGCGGTGCTCCACAGCGCCCGCGCGGGGCTGTATCTCTATCTCGTCCACGTCGCCGCCGCGGTGCTGATCGGCGTCATGCTCTGCCGCTTGACTCCCTTGAAAAGCGCGCCCTCGCGTCCGCCGCGGCGCGCGCAAGGGCAAAGCCTTGCCGCGGCGTTTCCGTCCGCGGTGCGGGACTCCTTCGCGGCGGTGTGGAGCGTGTGCGGCTTTGTGGTGGTCTTCGCGGTCGTGCTGCGGTACGTGACGCTGCTCCTGCCGCCGAGTCCGCTGCTCATCGGCTTCATTGAACTGACCAACGGCGTGCTGTCGCTCTCCGCCGACCGCGGCGGGTTCGTGCTGTGCGCGGTGTTCCTCGCGTGGGGCGGGCTGAGCGTCCACGCCCAGACGCTGTCGGTCTTGGAGGACAGCGGGCTGTCGGTGCGCTTTTATTTCCTCGGAAAAGCAATGCAAGCGGCGCTGTCCGCGCCGCTTGCATTGGTGGTATCATATTACTTGTTTTGAAGCGAGCTATTTTGTCGCAGATCAAGGTTGAAAGCCGCCGACATACTCTGTGTATTTCAAGGCTTTCATGACGAAGAGCTGCGGCAAAAGAGCCGCTTCATCGCTGGCCTTTATCGTAAGGAATGCCCTCTGCCTTGGGCGCTCTGGAGCTCTTGGACGTAAACGCCAGCACGATCAGGGAGATGATGTACGGCAGCATGTTGTACACCGAGCCGGGGATGTTCAGCGCCATGAGCGCCGGGAAGCCGAAGTACACGTTCGAGAGCGCGCGGAACGCGCCGAAGAGCAGCGCCGCAAGCGCGATACGCGTCGGCTTCCACTGGCCGAAGATCATGACCGCGAGGGCGAGGAAGCCGAAGCCGGCGACGCCGTTTTCAAACTTCCACTCGGAAACGCCCGCGAGGATGTAGCAGATGCCGCCGAGGCCGCCGTAAACGCCGGAGATCAGCACGCCTGCCCAACGCATCTTGAGCACGTTGATGCCGACGCTGTCCGCTGCCTGCGGATGCTCGCCGCACGCCATGAGGCGCAGACCGAACTTGGTCTTGTACAGCACCACATAGGCGACGACCAGCATGATGACGGCAATGACCATGAACCAGTTGAACTCGAACGAGCCGATGTTCACGAGGAACTTCTTCTTCGCGTCCACGTACTGGATGGTGGAGGACACGTCGTCCGGGTTCGCCTTGGTGTTGATCGCCTTGACGAACACCGTCGCCGCCGCGACGCCGAGCATGTTGAGCGCGGTGCCGACGATGGTCTGGTCCGCCTTGAAGTTGATGCACGCCACGCCGAGAAGTGCGGAGTACGCCACGCCGAAGGCGATGGCACCCAGCAGCACGCAGAGGATCAGCGGGAACGCGCCCATGGTGCCGGGCAGATAGCGCATCATCAGCGCGCCGCCGAGGGCGCCGATGACCATGATGCCCTCAAGGCCCAGGTTGATGACGCCGGAGTGCTCGGAGAAGCAGCCGCCCAACGCGACCAGCACCAGAACCGAGGCAAAAATCAGGGTGTATTGGATCAGAAGCAGCATTACTTGGCGCCCCCTTTCTCTTTCGCGATCTGCTTTTCCTCATGCTTGGCGATCCCCATGTTGATGGCGTACTTGATGAACAGCACGAAGCCGCACAGGTAGATGATGAGGGACGAGATCAGGTCGGAGATCTGGGACGAGTACATGGTCTTGTCCACGTACGCGCCGCCGACGGTGATGTGCTGGATGAAGTAGGAAGCGAAGATGGTGCCGATGGGGTTCAGGCCGCCGAGGAAGGCCGCGGCGATGCCGTTGAAGCCCATGCCCGGCACAGAGGACTGGGTCACGGACCACTGCTCGAAGTCGGTGAGGTACAGGAACGCGCCGCCGAGCGCCGCCAGTGCGCCGGAAATCACCAGCGTGAGGATGATGTTGCGCTTCTCCGCCATGCCGGCGTACTTCGCCGCGTTCTTGTTGTTGCCCGTCGCCCGCAGCTCATAGCCGAGCTTGGTCTTGTCGAGAATGACCATGATGGCGATGGCGATGATGATGGACAGCGGGATCGCGATGGTCACGTTGGAGTTGTTGTTGAACATCGCGCCGAGACCCGCGGTGGGCAGCATCGCCTGCGGGGCGTCGGACTTGAGGTGGAGCGTGTAGGGGCTTGTGGACTCCTTGACGCCCGCAAGCAGCATGTTCGTGGTGTAGAGGCCGATCCAGTTGAGCATGATGCCCGAGATGACCTCGTTGACGTTGCAGTAGGCCTTGAGCAGACCCACCAACGCGCCGTAGACGCCGCCGAGCACCAACGCAAAGAGCAGGCACAGCAGCCAGTTCCAATGCCACGCGAGCGCCGCGTACAGGCACGCGCAGGAACCAACGACGTACTGGCCGGCGGCGCCGATGTTGAACAGACCCACCTTATAGGCGAACAGCACGCTCAACGCGCACATCAGCAGCGGCGCGGTCTTGACCAGCGTGTTGCCGAAGTTCTTCGCCTGCAGATTGGCGCGGGAGTAGTTCCAGAAGTTCTTGACGACCGCCATGATCGCCTCCCACGCGCCGGAGGGATTGATGAACAGGAGCACAATGTAGCCGAGCAGCAATCCGAGCACGATGCACAACAGCGACGCGATCAGCGACTGGACGGCGTTGCTTTTGAGAATGTTCTTCTTCATGCCTTCACCTCGTCTCTCTTCGCGCCCGCCATGTAGAGGCCGAGCTCTTCCTGCGTGGTCGTCTTCGGGTCAAGCTCGCCGACGATCTCGCCCTCGTACATCACGAGGATGCGGTCGGGCACGTCCATGACCTCGTCCAGCTCCAGCGAGACCAGCAGCACCGCCTTGCCGGCGTCGCGCTGCTCGACCAGCTTCTTGTGGACGAACTCGATCGCGCCGACATCGAGGCCGCGGGTCGGCTGGACGGCGATGAGCAGGTCGGGGTCCTTGTCGACCTCGCGGGCGATGATCGCCTTCTGCTGGTTGCCGCCCGACATGGCGCGGGCAATCGTGATGGGGCCCTGGCCGGAGCGCACGTCGTAGTCGGCGATGAGCCGCTCGGCGTACTTGCGGATGTTGTCACGGCGGAGGAAGCCCGCGCCGTTGGTGAATTCCGGCTCAAAGTACCGCTGCAAAACAAAGTTGTCCTCCAGCGTGTAGTCAAGCACCAGACCGTGCTTGTGGCGATCCTCCGGAATGTGGCTCATGCCGTGGGTGCTGCGCTCACGGATCGAGGCGTTGGTGATGTCACGTCCGTCGAGCTCGATCTTGCCCTCGCGCAGCGGCTCCAGGCCGGAAAGGCCGTAGACGAACTCGCTCTGGCCGTTGCCGTCGATGCCCGCGATGCAGACGATCTCGCCGCGGCGCACCTTGAGCGACACGTCGTGGACGGCGTCCTTCTTATGCGCCTTGGAGGCGACGGACATGTGCTCGATGTTCAGCACCACGTCGCCGACCTGCGCGGGCTTCTTGTCCACGTGGAAGTTGACGTTGCGGCCCACCATCATGGCGGAGAGCTCCTCGGGGGAGGAATTCTTCGTCTCGACGGTGCCGATGTACTTGCCCTTGCGCAGCACGGAGCAGCGGTCGGCGACCGCCATGATCTCCGCCAGCTTGTGGGAGATGAAGAGGATGCTCTTGCCCTCCGCGGCGAGCAGCTTCATGACCTCCATCAGCTCGCTGATCTCCTGCGGCGTCAGCACCGCGGTCGGCTCGTCGAAGATCAGGATCTCATTGTCGCGGTAGAGCATCTTGAGGATCTCGGTGCGCTGCTGCATGCCGACGGTGATGTCCTCCACCTTCGCGTCGAGATCGACGTGCAGGCGGTAGAGCTGCGAGAGCGTCTCCACCTTTTTCCGGGCCTCTTCTTTTCTCAAAAAGCCCATCTTGTCCGTCGGCTCCACGCCGAGGATGATGTTGTCCAGCACGCTGAAGCACTCCACCAGCTTGAAGTGCTGGTGCACCATGCCGATACCCAGCGCGGTGGCATCGTTCGGATCCTTGATGTGAACTTCCTTGCCGTCCTTCTTGATGACGCCCTCTTCCGCCTGATACAGGCCGAACAGCACGCTCATCAGCGTGGACTTTCCCGCGCCGTTCTCGCCGAGCAGCGCGTGGATCTCGCCGCGCTTGAGCTGCAGCGTAATGTTGTCGTTTGCGATGATGCCGGGGAACCGTTTGGTGATGTTCAGCATTTCAATCGCGTACGGCGTTTCCAACTTGACCCCCTCCTTTTCTGTTTGCGGCGTTCCGCCGGTGTCCAAAGGATATACTGCTCGTTTATTATATAACGCTTTTATTCATAATGCAAAGAAAACTTGCAAATCGCGTCATCTTTTTGTAATAACGCACAAAGGCGGAAAAAGACGCGGCCCGAAGGCCGCGTCTTTCGCGTGTGCAAGAGATTTACTTGATGTTGCCGAGGTCGGACACAGCGATGACCGTACCGAAATCAGCCGCGCTCTTGGTGATGTCGTTGGAGACGGTGATCTTGCCGGAGAACATATCGGCGACGAGCGCCTCATAGTCCGCCTGGGAGAAGCTGTCGCTCCACTGGGTGCTGCCGAGCGGGAGCTGGACGTAGTTCTCCTCCGGGTTGTTGGAGACGAGGCCGAGGTTATCCACGATGCCGCCCGCGAAGCTGTCGTTCTTGACGGCGGTGAGCAGGCTGTTGACGGTGGCAGCGAGGCCCTTCATGGCGGAGGTGACCGTCATGCCCGCGCCGTAAGCGCCGTCGATGGTCGCGGCCTGGTCGACATCGACGCCGATGACCTTGCCGCCGACCTTGGCAGCCGCCTCAGCCGCGGAGGTGAAGATACCGCCGCCGCAGGCAAACACGACCTCGGTGCCGTCCGCATACCAGGTGTCCATCGCCGCGGTGATGTCGCCGTCGCCGTAGAACTGGTTGCCGTAGGCATACTTCAGGGTGACATCGGTCTTGCCGTCGGCAGCCGCAGCGGCGTCAGCGCCCTGCACGAAGCCGTAGCCGTAACGAACGACAGCGGGAACCGCCATGCCGCCGAGGAAGCCGAGCTTGCTGTAGCCCATCTTCACAGCGGCGTAGCCCGCCATGTAGCCGCAGAGCTCTTCCTGATAGACCGCGCAGTAGAGGTTCTCGGGCAGCTCGGCCAGGCCGGCGGAGGTGAGGTCGTACTCGGAGACGTCGAGGCCGATGAAGATGACGTCGCTGTACTCGGGAGCGGTCGCGGCGATGGCCGGCGCGAACGCGTAGCCGGGCATCACGATGACGCCGTAACCCTCGTCGATCGCCTTCTCGATCATGGCGACACGGTCGTCGTCGGAGTCGGAAGCGGGCTTGAAGTAGGTGAAGTCCGCGCCGTTGGCCTCGGACCAAGCCTTGGCCGCCTCATAGGTGGTCTGGTTAAAGGACTGGTCGGTGATGTCGCCGTAGTCGGTGACCATCGCGACACGGATGCCCTCCGCCGCGGGAGCGGCGTCGGTGCTGCCGGAATCGGCCGGCTGGGTGGTGCTGGTCTCGGCAGGAGCGGCGGTGGAGCCGTTGTCGCTGCTGCTGCCGCCGCAGGCGACGAGCGCCATGACCATGGTCATCGCGAGGATGACCGCAAGAAACTTCTTCATGTCAATTACCTTCCTTACAGTTTATTTCGGACAATAGTCCATATCGAAGTATAGCAGATTGTGTCTGTGGATTCAAGTATGATATCCGTTTTTGTCCAAATTCTGCGATTTTGACAAATGCCCGTTCAGGAAAGCGTCAGGTCTCCGTCCTTTACCCATCCCAGCTTGCGGCACAGGAGGTTGATGAGCGGGCAGAGCACCGCGGGCAGCACGATGGCGACGAGCAGCAGGCCCAGCCAGTCCATGCCGCCGGGCGCGATCGCCGCCGCGCCCTTGGCAAGTGCCTCCTCGCTCGGCGCGAGCCAGCCCGTCCACACGCCGATGGGGCCGCAGAGGCCGCAGGTGCCCATGCCGGAGTTGATGGGCGCGCCGTTCATCTCCAACCCAAACAGGCAGGTGGCGACGGGGCCGGTGATGGCGCTCGTCACAATGGGTGCGATCCAGACGCGGGGGTTGCGGACGATGTTCGGCATCTGGAGCATCGACGTGCCGAGGCCCTGCGACACCAGACCGCCCCACTTGTTCTCGCGGAAGGACATGACCGCAAAGCCCACCATCTGCGCGCAGCAGCCCGCCACCGCCGCGCCGCCGGCAAGGCCGGTCAGCTGCAAGACGGAGCAGATCGCCGCCGACGAGATCGGCAGCGTCAGCGCAATGCCGACGAGCACCGACACCGCAATGCCCATCCAGAACGGCTGGAGCTTGGTGGCGGAGTCGATCAGCACGCCGAATTTCCCCGCCGCCGCGCCGATGGGCGGCGCGATCAGCTTCGCCAGCGCCACGCCCACAAGGATGGTGACGGCGGGAGTCACAAGAATGTCGATCTTCGTCTCCTTGCTCACCGCCTTGCCGCATTCGGCGGCA
>Ga0256405_10001375_pt1 | contig 66707 bp, 45 predicted proteins | sample RumenRJG_02DNA_FD_189096 | JGI IMG/M metagenome (GOLD analysis project Ga0256405, IMG submission 189096) | Bovine rumen microbial communities from Lethbridge, Alberta, Canada - RJG_02 | ecosystem: Host-associated > Mammals > Digestive system > Stomach > Rumen | place: Canada: Alberta... | reverse complement strand
CGCCTCCAGCAGGTCCACCCGGCTGTTGGATTCGGCAATGTTCTGCAGCAAATTGTTTTCCGAAGTGGAAAACTCCTCAAAAGCAAAACTCTCCATCAGCATTTCGCCGTTCGGAGTATAAGAAAATTCCGCAGCCTTGATGCTGCTGGCTCCAACATCGATGCAAAGCCGGTATTCCACAGAAGCCATCTGATCTTACTCCTTATTCTCTTGTTCGTCCGCCTTCGGCTGCGGGGATGCAGTCTCAGTGGGGTTGTTCTCCGAAAGGCTGGTCAGCGGCAATTCAAAACGCTCGGCATCCAACCAGGCCCAGGGGGTCTTTTCCCTCGGCCACAGTTCAATGCAATCCGCTCCGTTTTTCCGTTGGATCTCATCTGCCATATTCAGCAGGAGTTTCGTCCGTTCGGAGGTCAATTTGAACTTGTTTCCGAAAGCATAACGGCCCAGCAGTTTATTATTCCGGTCCGAAATCAGCACGACCCATTCAAGCGGCTTGATATTGTAACGCCCGCGGTCCAGCGGAACATGCAGATACACATACTGATACGGCAGGATCAGCGAAGCCCAGAACCGACGGTTCGGCTGCTCCGGTTCAAACACCAGACGATGCAGTTTTTGGCAGCCATAAAACCAGCGGTAATTCCGACGGTCGCGGGCCTGTCCGGGAACATACAGATACAATTCCACCTTCACTCCATCCAAGACCATCGGCCGCGGATTTTTCGCACGCAAAGACAACACAAAGGAAATTTCATTGACCAGCCAGAATTTGGACGCATCCGAATTGCCAGCCCCGATCCGCGTTTTCTTGTCGCCGATCAAATATACCGGTGCACGCTGGAGGAATATGTCATTATTTATCGATTCGGCGGGAACATACAGCACCGGAGTTTTTCTGTCGGCAGATGCAGAACGGCGGGAACGCTTTTTGGATGACTGCCCGCAGACAAGAAAACCGCACAGGCATGCAGCGATCACCAGCCAGGCCAAACACTTGCTCCTCATCTTCAAACAACGCTTTCTATTCTATTGAATATTTAATATCAAAATCCGTAATGTATCCACAATACATTTAAGAATCCTTTCTGTCAAGTCTTTCAAAGCAGAAAATCTATTTTTTTTCGTTATTTTTTCATAAAATCACCATTTTTTCTTCTGTTTTCCGACTTTTTTTGGCGGTTTTTCTGAAAAAAATATTTCCGCATGATCTGTTTTTCAAAAACCGGAAAGACAGAATAACCATCCGCAGCGGATGGAAAAGTGAAAAAAATCCGAAAAAACGGAAATGGCTGTTATCGGTTTTCTATTATGCCACAATGAGGACGGACTCCCGATTGGATCACCGGCGATTGATCTCCGGTATGCGAAGACACTTTTTTATGGGATTTTTCCGGACTTCCCCACGGGAAGAAGAGCAAGTGGCCGCCGCGTCCCTGCGGACTTTCATGGGATTCCCACATGCGCCAGAGGAAGGAAAAGCTGCGGAAATCCTTGTCCTTCCGCACGCTGATGAAAGGAAAAATCACCTCTTCCGCCCGTTCCCCTTCCCTGGTCAACCGATAGAAGAACTGCAAAATCTGCTTTGTCTCCCGGTTGCCCCGCCGGCTGCCGGAGGCAAGACGCAGAAGGACATGCCAGTCAAAATCCCCGTTTGAATCCTGCTCTTTCCGGTAAAATACCGCCGATCCGTAATCTTCGCTGAAACGTGTCTCTGTATGTTTATCCAACAGTTTCTCCAAAGCCGCAGTGAAATTCTGTTTCTCGAGAGTCGCCCGGTTGAATGCCATGCCGAATCCTGCCGAAACGATCACCCATTCATGAAGATCGGCAATAAACTGTTTTTCAGTCTTGTCCTTTTTTTCCTGCTCAAGACGGATCTCTTCGGCATCGACCATTTTCTTTAATTCATCCAGCCGGTTTTGGGCTGCCCAGTTTTTATTGCGTTCACGCCGTTTGGCAATACGTCTTTCCGCTGTGCGAAGCATTTCACAGCGTTTTTTGAGTTCAAACGCACGGCTGCGGACATACTCCAGCGCTACCGGATCCACACCTTCCCGGGCAACCGTAAAACCGTCCCGGCCGTGGTAATACAAACCGCAAAAAGCATATTCGTCCTCGAACGTATGTTTGCCGGATTTTTGCTTGACCCGGAAAACATCCCGGCTGAATATCTGCCGCCGGATGCGCTCCTCGCGCCTCTGTTTGGAATACCAGATCAGCGGTCCTGCCGTGGTGGTCAGGTCTTTGTATTTGTCCCGTGTCCGCAAAGTCAGGAGCGGAATGCTCAGGAAGAAACGCCGGTCCGCCCCGCTTCGGCTGAAAGTAAGCAGCGCCGGCGAACTCCAGAAAAAATGTTTCCGTCCGGCAAAGAAGCAGTACAACGGCAGGAATCCGCCATACGACTCCGTTTCCGATTCCGTTTTCTGTTTCGCGGCATATTCCCGCACCCACTCCAGCCACAGGCTGTTGCTGCAAAGTTCGGGCGGCATCTCGGTCCCCTCGGCCTCACGGTAAAGGTTCTTCATCTCGGGCAGTCTCCGTGAAAAAGGTCCACCTCCCAGGAATCTGAGCGCCTTTATCCTTTCCCATTGAGTCCCGGTACGGTATGATGTTTTTCCCCAGTAGGAAAGCAGCGGAGGCATGACAAAATAGGAACGGTTTTCCACTGGATCCAGCGGATCGTTCCGAGACCAGCCGCCGGTGAACAGCAGATGGAACAACCCCCAACTGCGGCCGCGATCTTTTCCGTTTTCCCAATGTCCCAGCAATCCCACAAGATTGAATCCCTGCTCGTCCGGCAGGTCCCAGCCGAAAAAGAGGGGTATGAAACCGTAATATTTTTTCTCGGACAAAGGAAGCGCTTCGAACACTTTCTTCCGGTATTCCTGAAATTCCGTCAGGTTTTGGGGAACGGGAGGCCCGGTCCCACGCAGTTTCCACGCAAGCAGTTCCCTCACATGCCGGGGATATTCACTGTTGTGAAAACGTAAATGCCGATATTGCGAAACGTCAATAAACTTTACATGCCGGTAATAACCGAGAAGACACTGTGTCCACACCTCTTCTTTTTCAGGACGGTACCAGACAGGCTGATCATAACTCCAGTAACGGATAAAAAGCGGAGTATAACCGGCCCAGCCGCGGTCCTCGCGGAAACTCTGGTGAAAAAGTGGAAACAGCCCCATGAAATCCCCCTGTTTCCAGTAGAAGTTGACAGTCCAGCCATCTTTCGAAACGGGATTCCATGCGGACAACGGAAAAAGGATGGAATGATCGTCTCCCTCCTGATTGTAGAACGGACGAAGGGCCATCCCGTAAGGATCGTAGTCGAACATCGGCCACAAGGCTGAATAATAATCACCCGAACGGACGAAGAAAGGCCAGATGTTGATCAGGGTCTGCCCGGAAAAATCGTTGTGCCCGGAAACCTCACGGTGTATATGCGGATTGGAAGTTACCTGGAAACGGGCGGAGCGCAGCCGTTCTGTCCGCGGCGCGGAATGTTTCTGCATCACGCCGCCCGAAAGCCGGGCCATCCGTTCACTGGAGGCGCATCCGCAAAGAAGAGCAGCTGCGGCCGCACTCAGGAGAAGTCTTTTCATCTCGGTTCTCTCTCGTTTTTTTCACCGTCACGAAATGCAAAACCGGACGGATCGGATAAAATGTTTTATTTTTTCGGAGCGGTTTTCTCTGCCGGGGCTTTCGGAGAAACTATCTCTTTCCGGACCGTTTTTTTCTCCGCCTTGGGATCTGCCGGTGCTTTGGATTCTTTCCCATCGGTCTTTTTGACTACAGGCGCAGCATCGAGCGCATCAGTCAGTCCGGTGATCTTCTTTTTCACGTCTTCGGCCAGTTTTGCTTTTTTCAGCCAGGCCCGGAACATGGCGGTATCCCATTCTCCGGCATCCTTCCTTGCGGCAAGGAATTCCGGCAATGCGGTCCGGAACTGCTCCTGCGGCTGATCCGCATTTTTTCCGGAAGCCAGCAATGCACAGGCTTCCAGATACGGCACCACGCAGCGCAGCAGCGGTTCATTTCCTTCTTTCAGATCCGGATGATGCAGCAGCTTGATCGCCTTGTCATACTGGTCGGTGATGATGTACAGTTCCGCCAGGTTCAAAGCGGGGACCGGGCGGAACCCCTGCTTCAGGATCGCCTCGTTCGCCTTGATCGCGTCCTCATATTTTCCCACCATGGAGGAGACATTGGCAAAGGTCTCCTGAAACGCAAGGTCCTTCGCGCATTTCGGGTCCTTCTGCAGCACCGTCAGATCCTCATACGCCCGGCCGTATTCCTTTTTCAGCTGCAGGATGGAGACCCGGATCAGACGCATTCCCTGATTATCCGGTTCGCCTTTCAGCAGGAGATCGATGAAACTGAGCATCTCGTCCAGCCGTTTGGACAGGAAATAGATTTCCAGCAGAACTCGTCCATATTCCGGTTTCCTCCCGGAAATTGCATACGCGGTCTTTGCATCATCCACCGCTTCCCCGAACCGTCCGGCACGGGCTTTCAACAGAGCCATTTCCCGGTAGACTTCCGGAACCGCAGGATTGACTTTCCAGGACCTTTCGAACATTTTTTCGGCTTTTGCATGATCGCCACGCCGTATTTCCACCAGCCCCATCAGGTAGAATGTAAGATAATTGTTCGGAGCCAGTTCGGCGGTCCGTTCCAGTTCTTTCAGCGCGGCATCGTAATTGTTCCCCTTATAATACTTTTCAAACATGCCATGAAGGATCTTCAGCACATCCAGCCGGACATTCGGCGAGGTTTTCGGGGACTTATAGGCTTTCTTCAACAGCCGGAATCCTTTTTCGTTCTCATACATGGCATAATAGATCGACCCCAGCGTGCAGAGCGCGACCGGATTGTCCTCATAATTCGGGATGCCGGTGATTTGTTTGACTGCTTCGTCCAGAAAAATATCATTGCGCCGCCAGAATTCGGCCAGCGCGATTTTGGCTTCGACCAGACCGCTGTCCGCCGCGATCCGGTAATGACGCGCCGCCTGGATCCCGTCGGTCCGCATCCCCTGCCCCAGATCGGCCATATAGCCAAGCAGCAGATGCGCTTTGGCGCTGTGGTTCTTCTCCGCTTCATCCAGCAATGCTTTCCGCGCTGCCTTGTACAATTCAAACCGCTTGACCTTATCCGGCTCGCGCAGCGCCTTCACATATTGCAGTTCCGCTTCCGATATTGCCGGAACAGCCGCCTTTTCAGTCTTTTTCTGAACTTTCTGCACGGGCGGCACCGTTTCCTTCTTCGCCATTTCCGCTTTGGAAACACCGCTGCTGCAGGCAGACAGCAATAAAGTCAGCAGAACTGCGGCAAAATACATCCTGTTTTTCATTTCAGCACCTCCTTTTCCTGTTCAATTCTTCCGTTTCCTGCGTAAAATACTTACACCGAGGCTGAGCAGGAACAGCATACACGCACACAGCACGATCGTAGCCCCGGCAGCCGTCCCGGCCCAGTCCTGCGCGGAGATCAGCAGTCCGGCGATCCCCGAACAAAGACCCGTTCCGACCGAGACCCAGAACATTTTGCCCGAACTTCCCGTCAGGTTCCGGGCCGTAGCCGCCGGCACGATCAGCAGGGCCGTCACCAGCAGGACTCCCACCGCCTTGACACTGAATATCACCACCAGAGCAAGCAGTCCCACATGGATATATTCGTAAACGGCCACCGGGATCCGGTGCGTCCGCGCCAGCTGCGGATTGATCCCGATCGCGATCAGCCGGTTGAACGACACCAGTTCAAAAATGAAGAAGACTGCGGACAATCCCAGCAAAGTGCATATCTCCCGGAAACTGATGGTCAGGATGTCGCCATAAAGAAACATCTGCATGTCCCGCGCCATCTCCGGATTCCGGCTGGCAAGCGCCAGTCCCAGCGCCACCACCGCGGAAAACAATACCCCGATCGCCGTATCCGAGGAAAGCGAACTGCTCCGCCGCAAAAACATGATCCCCAGACCGATCGCCAGCGCCAGCAGCGGCATGACGATCCCCGGCCCCAACGAGCAGAGCAGCCCCAGCGCCACCCCCGCAAACGCACTGTGCCCGATCGCATCCGAAAAGAACGCCATCCGGAAATTGACCACCTGGACCCCTGCGGCCGCCGCCAGCGGCGCACACAGCAATATCCCCAGAAACGCCTCCTGCATAAAACGGAGCTGAAGGCATTCGAACGGAAGTAGAGAGATCCAGCCGCACAGAAGATCGATCAATGACAGCATGAGCAGACCTCCTTGTGGTTTTTCAGTTCCACTTTCCCCGCATGCAGTCCGAACGCTTCATGCAGGATCTCCGTCGTCAGCACCTGGTTCGGCTCGCCCGCCGCAAACACGGTCCGGTTCATGCAGATCACATGCGCCGCATGCGCGGCCACCATGGAAAGGTCATGGCTGATCATCAACTGCGTGAATCCCAGCCGCCGGCGGAATTTTTCCAGCAGTTCGCACAAAAGCTGTTCCCCGGTGAAATCGATCCCGGCCGCCGGTTCGTCCAGGATCAAAATCTCCGGATTCTGCATCAGCGCCTGCGCCAGCAGCACCCGCTGCAGTTCCCCGCCGGAAAGTGCACCCAGCGGACGGTCGATCAGTTTTCCGCATTCCACCTCGGCAAGATACGCTCCGGCTTCCGCCCGGAATTTCCGGCTGATCCCGAAAAAGACCGGACGACGTACCAGACCCGACGCCAGATATTCCAGAACCGTCAAAGGCATGTCACGGTCGAAGATCAGTTTCTGCGGAACATAGCCGAAACGGGGAGCCTTCTGAGTAAAGGTCCCGTTTTTCGAACCGAACTCGATCGTCCCGGAATACGGCAGTTCGCCCAGGATCGCACGGGTCAGGGTCGTTTTCCCCGCTCCGTTGGGACCCACGATCGCGGTGCAGACCCCGTATGGGACCGTGGCGTTGACATTTTCCAGAATGTTCACGCTCCCGATCCGGACCGCCAGACCGCGGATCCGGATCGCGCAATGTTCCGCGCAGCAGCAATGGTGGATATTGTGACTCATTGCGCCAGCACGCTCCGGATTTTTTTGAGGTTTTCCCGCATCACCTTCACATAATGATCTTCAGGCGGATCGGCTGGTCCGCTCGCCAGCGGCTCCAGCTGCACGGTTTTGATCCCGCATTCCCGGGCCAGGGTCCGGGCGGTCCCCGCAGAATATTGAGGCTCGGTGAAAATCACCGCGACCTTCTGTTTCCGGATCAGACGCGCCATTTTTCCCATTTCCGCCGCGGACGGCGCAATGCCTTCCCCATGGATTTCGACCGCGGTCTTCAATTCAAGAGAATTCGCAAGATAATCGAAGATCCCGTGCTGGACTGCGATATTTTTGCCTGATACCTTCGGACGGAGCTGATCCATTTCCGCGAGCAGCCCACGCAGTTTCCGGACGAATACAGCCTCGTTCTTCCAGTAAACTCCAGCCCGGTCCGGATCCGCCTTGCACAATCCCAGCGTGATTTTTCCCACCATCCCCAGCGCAGAGTCCGGGGAGGCAAACAGATGCGGATTCGCAATGGAATGCTTATGATGCCCGTGGTCTTCTTTGTGACCATGATCGTGGCTGCAGCCGCATTCGGCATACAGGACCGGCAGACCCTCGCAGGCTTCGATCACCTTTGCCCGGGGATTCATCTTCGCCAACGGCTTCAGCACAAAATCATCCATTCCGAGACCGTTCCGCACGACCAGCAGATTTTTCGCGCCCAGTTTCCGCATGTCGGCAGGCGTCAGCACATAGTCATGCGGACAACCCGTCCCGGCCGGGATCATCAGTTCGGTCTTTACCCCGTCCGCCCCGCGCGTGATCTCCCGGGTCAGCAGCCAGACCGGATACGTGGTGCAGCTCACCGTCAGCGGTTCGGCCCCCGTCAGGACAAAGCCGGCTGCCGACAGCAAAACGGCAAAAATTTTAATCATGTTCATCATGTTTTTTCCCCTCCTCTTTTGCAGCGGAATATTTCCGGCATTCGATTTCCAATCCGTCACAGCGTCCGCAGCGATGGATCCGATGTTCCCGCTCGAAACTTTTCCAGTGCTTCAGCTGGCGTTCGTTCAGGAAGCCGGCCCCGCCGCAAAGCGGACAGGTCTCCGACAAGGCATTCAACACCGCCGCGCGGATGAACTGCGATTTGTTCGGCACCTTTTCCAACGCCGCAAGCAGTTCATCCTCTGCCTTGAAAGTGATCACTGCAGTCTTTTTTTCGCTGTGCATTTCAATATTTTTCGGTATAGGCGTTTACCTTCACATCCCGGAAGAACCGTTTCAGCCGCTCATTGGCTTTCACATTGACCGTGGTGCCGTAATGACCGGTAACGGGACTCGTGCTCAGCGATTTCCGGGTCGATGCCGGGAGATTGTTGTAGGCGGCAAGCACATTCGACGGCGGACAGCCTTCATCGGCAAAACCGGTGGCGAAAAATACTTCGCACCGGATCAGGGCGGCCATGTTCACCACATCGAAATAGCTGAGCGCCTTGCGGATCTCGGGCTTGAGCACGGAAAAACCGCTGACCGGAATGGAGCGCCGGCGTCCGGACAGATCGCCGTTGAATTCGCAGAAGCAGGGAACGCTGATGATCGCCGTGGTCACCTGCGGATCCAGTGCGGCGGCAACCGCGGACTGGGCTCCGGCAAGGCTCCCCCCCTGGACTACCAGCATCTTGCCGTCCCATTCCGGACGGCTCTTGATATAGTCAAGTGCCCGGAGCACCCGCAGATAAACATTGCGGAACGACCATTTGTCGCGATTGTCGATATCGCTGAGGGCGTTGAATTTTTCCTTAAGTTCCTTTTCATAAAAACTCTTGGACCGGTTGACCGGGAAACCGTGCCAGGTGGTCGACAAGGCCAGCAGCCCCTTCTTCGCCCCGGAAATGGCAAAATAGCGACTGCAGTCCGACTTCGTCCAGCTGAGGAAATTCACATACGCGGCCAGACTCTTCGGCTTCGCTCCCGCCGGATAGGCCAGGTAACCGGTGACCGGCCGGTCTCCACCCGCATCGACCGTCAGCGCATACAGTTCGACCTTGGGGTCTTTTGAATCCAGTTTTTCCAGCACGGCGTTGAACGGGACCTTGTCAAGATCCGCACGCACTTTCTTCCAGTATTCCTTGAAATCGGACGGCATTTCGACCGTGGTCCGGATCTTGTCCTGGTCGTAGATCGCTCCGATCTCCGCCAGCAGTTTCTTCTTGACCTGCTGCGTCACTTTCGCTCCCGGCACCTCGATCAGTTTTCCGTCCGCCCCGATCACCATGAACCCGAAATAGACCCAGCCCGGCTGGGTTCCTTTATAAGTGATCCGGAACGGCTTCCCGTCAAAGGGAAATTCTTTGGTGGAAACTGTCTTGCCTTCCCATTTGGTGACTACCCGAAGTTTGCCCCTGGTCGCCGGAGAGCCGGCCTTGAACACCTGTCCGGTCACGACCACTTCTTCTCCGTTCTTGTAAAAACCGTCCGGATGATTCAGCTTCAAATCCTTCATCGCATAATCTCCGGCAAAAACGCCCAGCATCACCAGCATGCAAACTGCCGCACTGCCATAAAATTTCCAGTTCATGAACAACTTCTTCTGTTTTTTTATGTTTTAGGATCCATTTCCGGTAAGGTAATACATAGTAATACTTTTTTCAAGTAAAAAACTTGTTTTTCTGAACAAAAAAAAGGAATATGGAAACAAATATGCCTGCAAAAAGCCTCGATCGGACTTCCTGCAGGCAATCGTGTCTATGGAAAAACAAACCTTATTTTTCCTTTTTTCCCTTCCTGTCCTTCTTGTGACAGCATTTGCACGCGCATCCTGCGGTGGGGTCGCAGCCGTCGTAGCAATAGGTGCAGACACGCTCTTTCGGCAGACCGATCGCCTTGATCAGATTGTCCAGCGTCTGATATTTCAGCGTAGTGAGACCGAGCTCCTTGCGGATCACTTCCACCATCGCGTTATATTTGTCGGTCCCGGGGGTGATATATTCCTGCAAAACCGCCTCATCGGTGACCCGGTAGCCTTCGAGCGTTTCGACAGCGCGGCGGGCGGCCAGGTCCAGTTCGGAACGGGAACGCGAGAAATTCAGGAATTTGCAGGAGAACATGATCGGGGGCGAAGCCGAGCGCAGATGGACCGCTTTGGCGCCGCGTTCATAGAGCCGACGGGTAATATCCTTGAACTGAGTGCCGCGCACCACGGAATCGTCCAGGAACAGCAGCCGTTTGTCCCGGATCTGGTCTTCCACCGGGATCAGTTTCATCCGGGCCACCAGATTTCTGGCGGTCTGGTTTTGCGGCATGAAACTGCGCGGCCAGGTCGGAGTATATTTCACCAGGGCGCGCTGATACGGTTTTCCGGAGGCATTGGAGTAGCCGATCGCATGGGCCACGCCGGAATCTGGGATCCCGCCGACCGTGTCGATCTCCGAGCAATCGTCGTTTTCCGCGATGCTTGCGCCATTGCGGTAGCGCGCCGATTCCGTATTGATCCCCTCGAAATTCGAAGACGGATAGCCGAAATAGACCCAGAAGAACGAACAGATCTGGTTCAGTTTCCCCGGGGCTTTCAACTGGGTCATCTGATTGGGGGAAAGTTCCACGATCTCGCCGGGTCCCAGGTCGCGCAGCTGCACGAAATCCAAATTCGGGAATGCGCTCGTTTCCATGGTCACCGCCATGCAGCCATCGGTGTTCCGTTTGCCGATCGAAACCGGAGTCCGTCCGTATTTATCGCGGGCGGCGATGATCTTGCCCCGCGTCATGATCAGCAGCGAACAGGAGCCCTTGATCGTGTCCATCGCATATTCGATCCCTTCCGTCAGCGAGCATTTCTGGTTGATCAGCGAGGCGATCATTTCCGTGGGGTTCAGTTCCCCGTTGCTCATGCCCAGAAAATGCGAAGAACCCGCCCGGAACGAATCCGCGGCGAGTTCATCGATGTTGCCGACTTTGCTGACCGTGACAATGGCGTAGCAGCCCAGATGGGAATTCACCAGCAGCGGCTGGTCTTCGAAATCGCTGATGCATCCGATCCCGCAATGACCGCTGAATTCATGCAGGATGCTGTCGAACTTGGAGCGGAATTGCGCATTCGTGATGTCGTGGATCCGCCGGATGATCGACCCGTCCTGAGAAAACATCGCCATCCCGCCCCGGCGGGTCCCCAGGTGCGAATGGTAGTCGATTCCATAAAAAAGTTCCGCCACACAATCCGATGTGGATACAACGCCAAAAAATCCGCCCATTTCCTATATCCTGTCCTGATAATGCATTTTCACAAAACTGAATATGGAAAGATACCATGCGATCCGCATTTTTTCAAGTTTTCTGCAAAAAAAATTCGCCGTTTCCCGGAATTGCTGGTCCCAAAGTGATCCCCGCCCGATATGCCGGAGCCTCCCGGAATCGAACTCATCCGCCAAAATGATTGCCATCTGAATGACAGCGATGGAACAGCCGGATCATTTTCCCGGCCTTACAGCATCCACGGCTCGATTTCCGGACCGGGCGTGTTCCGGTCCAGCCTGCCCGAATCCAGTTCCGTCTCCAGAGTCCGGAGCAGTTTTTCCCGGTCGGCAGGGAAACGACCGGAAAGCGGCAGCGGATTGGAGGTATGGTTCGCCCGGAAAACCGTCCGCGGCAGTTCCAGTCCTTCCACGATCCGGCGCAGTTCATCCACGGTCTCATATTCCGTTGCTCCTTCAAATCCGTCCGGAACGGGCAAACCGGGGATCCGGATGTAACGCAGGGCGGAAAGCAGGGCCGGCCGCATCCGGTTCAAGGCCCGTATGGTCCGGCGGATATGTGTTTCGCGCAAATTTTTTCCGCCCAGGCCCAGCAGGATCATCACCGACATCCGGAATCCGGTTTCCTGCGCCAGGCTCGCCGCGGCGATCATTTCCTCGACCTGCTCCGTTTTCCCGAACAGGTCCAGCACCTCCTGCGCACCGCTTTCCAGTCCCATGTAAAGCGTATGCACCTTCCCTGCCCGCAGCTGCCGGAGCTGATCCGGAGTCTTTCCCATGATCGAACTGCCGTTCGCATACAGGCTGATGCGCGAAAGATGCGGAAAAATCCCGTTCAAAACATCGACGATCCGGATCAGGCGGTCGAACGGAATCGCCATCACGTCGCCGTCCGCCAGAAAGATCCGCCGGGTGTTCCCGTAAAGTCTGCCCGCTTCCCGGATCTCGTCCAGCAGTTCGGCTTCATTCCGCAGACGATAACGTACGGTCTTGTACATGCCGCAGAAACGGCAGCGGTTGTGGGGGCAGCCGTAAGCTGCCTGAAAGATCAGGCTGTCCGCCTCGGCCGGAGGACGGAACAATGGTTCGGTATATTTCATAAAAGATCCTGTCTGTATTTTTCTCACTATATCACCGGAAAGGAAAGGAATCAATCGTTTATTTTGAAAAAAAACATTTGATTTCCTTGTAAATAAAAGTAAGTTATCAGACAAACGAGGAGACCGGAATGAAAATACTGCATACTTCTGACTGGCACCTGGGAGCCATGCTTGGCCAGTTCAAAAGGACCGATGAATTCAAAGCGCTGCTGAACTGGCTGCTGCAGGTGCTGGACGAACATAAAGTCGAAGCACTCATCATCGCCGGCGATGTTTTCCATTCCGGACTCCCGCCGAACAGCGCGGCCGAACTTTATTACCGTTTTCTGACCGACGCACGGAAAACCGGGGTCCGGACCATCATCGTCGTCGCGGGCAACCATGATTCCGCCAGTTTCATCGAAGCACCGAAAAGCATTCTCAACGCACTGGATTGCAAGGTCGTCGGCCGGGTCGATCCCGACCATTACGATGAACAGATCATTCCGCTTAGTAATCCGGCGGGAAAGATCGAAGCGGTGGTCTGCGCCGTCCCGTATCTGCGCGACCGATACATCCGGATCGCGGTTTCCGGTGAAAATGCCGAACAGCAGCAGGACAGCCGCCGCAGCGGGATCCTCCGCTATTATCAGAATATCTGCCGCCGCGCCGGAGAACTTTATCCGGGGATCCCCCTGATCGCCACCGGACATTTCTACGCGACGGGCGGAACGGATTCCGGGGGCAATGTCATCGGCACGCTTTCCGGGATCGCCGCGTCGGAACTGCCGCAGGAGATCGATTATCTCGCCATGGGCCATCTTCATATCCCGCAGTGTATTGCAGGCAAACCGAATTTCCGGTATTCCGGCTCGCTCCTGCAGCTGAATTTCAGTGACAGCGACGAAAAAAAAACCGTGCTGCTTCTCGATACGGACCATCTTGACGACGCACCGCAGGAGATCCCGGTCCCGGTTTTCCAGAAAATGGAAAAGATCACCGGCGGGATCGAGGAGATCAAGGCACGGATCGGGGAACTCAAGAAAGAGGATCAAAGCATCTGGCTCTGCATTGAGAACACCGGCGATTTCGAACCGCAGCTGCAGCAGATACTCGATTCGTGCTGCGCTGGTTCCCGTCTGAAGCTCCTTTCCTGCCATAACCGGAAAGCAAATCCCGTGCTCCGCCAGCGGGATCATCTCGGCGGGAAAAAACTCAATGAACTGACTCCGGCAATGGTTTTCCAGAGTCTGCTGGACGAAAGCGGCATTGTGCCGGAACGGAAAACCGCACTGCTTGCGGCATTCCGGGAAGCGGAAAAAGATCTGGCCGAATCCGACGGCAATGCGGGATAAAGGGGGATCCTGCCATGAAAATCAAAAAACTCATTCTGGAAAACATCAACAGTCTTTACGGCCGCTGGACGCTCGATTTTGAGGACCCGGCCTTCGACGGCGGGATCTTTGCCATTTCCGGCCCGACCGGCAGCGGGAAGACCTCCATCCTGGATGCGATCTCGCTGGCGCTTTACAGTGAAACGCCCCGCATAAGGGGCCGGAACGCCAATATCGGCGAAGTGGTTTCCAAAGGAGCGCCAGGCTGTCTCGCGGAACTGACCTTCGAAGCGGACGGAAAGAACTATCAGGCCGCTTTCGGATTCGGCACTTATCAGCGGGGAGCAAAAAAAGGACAGGTCAACGAGAGCAAAAAATTCCATACTCTCTCCTCAAACGGCACGGTCCTTTCCAGCAAACTCAATGAGACGCGGAACGAGATCATCCGGATCACCGGCATGAATGCGGAACAGTTCTGCCGTGCCGTGCTGCTGGCGCAGGGACAATTCGACGCTTTTTTGCTGGCGGGAGAAAAAAAGGCCGAAACGCTCGAGCAGATCACCGGCACGGAAATCTATTCGGCCATCGCGCTCAAGATCCACGAAAAAAGCGGCGAACTCGCCAACCGGATCGAACGGGAGGAAGAAAAACTTTCCGCCGCCGATCTGCTTACGCCCGAAGAGGAAAAGGAAAAACAGGATTCGCTCGACCAACTCAACCGGACACATGCAGACACGCTGATCCGCCAGAAACAGCTGGACCAGATCCGGCTCATCTTCGAAAAGATCTTCGGAAATGAAAAAGAACTGATCCAGAATGCCGCGGACGCAAAGTCACTTGCAGGTGACAAGCAGAAATTCGCACCCAACGAGGAACGGCTGGAAGACGCACGGAAAGCGGCCGGGATCCGGCCGTTCGAACAAACCTGGACCAAACTCGACGAAGCACGGAAATCCGATGAAGAAAACCGGAAAAAGATCCTGCAGGCCCTTCCGGAACAGGAAACCGCGTTGACCGAAATAAAAGCCGCCGCCGATGCCGCGCAGAAAAAATGCGGACAGCTTCAGGGAGCCATGGAACGTCTGAACCGGCTCGTCCAGGAAATCAATTTCCTTGACCGGAATGCGGCCGCGCTGCAAAAAGAACTGGACACGCTCGTGCAGCAGCAGAAATCCGCCGAGACCGGCCGGGGAAAAATTTTGTCTGAACTCCGGAAAAACCAGCAGAGTCTCGATTCCCTGAATACGGAAAAACAGAGTTCGGAACAGTATCTGGCGGAACACCGGGGAGACGAACGGCTGCCCGAACGGCGCGCCCTGTGGACCGAACAGCTGAAAAACCTTCAGGCGCAGGAGATGGAGATCGCCGCCTGGAAAAAAGAATTCCAGCAGGCGGTCCGGAAAGAAAAAACCGCAGAGGAAACGCTTCGGGAAAAGAAGATCGCGCTGGAAAGTGCGGAAAAATCGCTGGCGGCCGCGGAAAAACAGGAATCAGATGCCCAAACCCGGCTGAACGAACTTCTGGCAGGCAGTACCCGCGAAATGCTGGAAGAGAAAAAGATGATCCTGCTCCGCAACCAGAATGTCCTCAACAAGATCCTTTCCTACGAAGATGCCCGGAAAGAACTGCAGGACGGCAGGGAATGTCCGCTCTGCGGCAGCAGGGAACATCCTTTTGCAGCCGGAAACATCCCGGAATATTCTCAGAACGAGGCCGATATTGCCGCGGTCGGGAAACAGTTGAAGGAGATTGCCGGGGCGGAAAAGAAACTGCTGGAATGCCGGGAGAAAAAAATATCCGAAACCCAGACCATGTCCGGCTGTGCCAGGGATCTGGAACTGGCGGGACTCCAGGCGGACCAGAGGAAACAGGAACGGGAGCAGCAGGAACTTTCCCTGCGGAAATCCCAATCGGCCATGGATCAGCTGAAAAACGTTCTTCGGCAGGAATTTGAGGCATTCGAACTCCCGTGGAAAGACCAGTCTGCACTGCCTCCGGAAATCGAAGTCCGGATCCGGCAATGGAATTCCGCCTCGGCAAAACTGGATTCCTTTGCAGCCAACGGCGGCATTCTGGAAAATGAGCGGAAAAATCTTCAAAAGCAGCTCGAAAACGCCGACCGGGAAATCAATAACTTGTCCGTCCGGATCGGCAAGGTGAAAAACGAACTCGATGCCGTCAAGACCGAACGCTTTGCCAGGTTCGGCGACCAAGATACCGCACAGGAGGTCCGGTCGGCCCAGAAACAGCTGAATGCCGCACAGGAGGAATTCCAGCAGCGGACAGCCGAACTCAGTTCGATGCAGGAAATGATCCGGATCCGGAAACAGGAACTGGACTCGCTGGTCCGGCGGACAGAAGAGCAAAAACCCCTGCTGGCCGAGGCGGAAAAGCAATTCCTTGCCGCCTGCGCCAAAACAGGAATGACTCCGGAAAAATACCGTGCTGCACTCCTGCCCGAAACGGAATTGTCCGCTCTTTCCGCCGAACGCGCACGGCTGCAGGAACAGGACCGGATCCTCGCCGCCCAAAAGAAAAAACTCGAAGATGAACTGGCCGTCCTGCGGCAAACTCTGCCGGAGAACGTCTCGCTGGAAAAAACGGTCTCGGAACTCGCCGAACTGCAGACCAGACAGGCTGAAAACCGGAAACAGGCCGGTGCGCTTGACCACGAACTGACCCGAGACCGGCAGCGCCGGGCCGAATTGAATGAACGGGTGAAACAACTCGACGGACTGCGGGAAACCGGGAAACTCTGGGCCGAACTGGATTCCATGGTCGGCGGCACCGGAGGACAGCGCTTCCGCCGTATTGCACAGGGCATCACGCTGGATCATCTGCTGGTGAGTGCCAACGAGATCCTCAAACGCATGAACAACCGGTATGAACTGATCCGTTCCAGCGATAAAGACAATATTCTGGATATCGATGTCATCGATCATTTTCAAGGCGACGGCATCCGGCCCTGCGACAACCTTTCCGGCGGCGAGCGTTTCCAGGTCTCTCTGGCGCTCGCGCTGGGGTTGAGTTCCATGGCCGGGGAAAAGATCCGGGTCGATTCCCTGTTCCTGGACGAAGGTTTCGGCACGCTGGACCCGGATTCACTGGAATTGGCGCTGCAGACCCTTTCCACTCTGCGTCAGCAGGAGGGAAAGACCATCGGCATCATTTCCCACATCCAGAACATCGGGGACAACATCCCCGCTTTGATCGAGGTCATTCCGGAAAACGGCGGACGCAGCCGTCTGCAAGGAGCCGGGATCAGCGCCGGCTGAACTTATCTGCTGCGTTCGTTCAGGTGCTTTTCCAGAATGTCCGCTGCCAGAGCACACAGTTCCGCACAGGGACGTTTCCGGTAATAGGCACGGTTTCTCGGCTCGGAGACCGGAGTGTCAGGCCCCTGTCCGGGAAGCCCAAGCATGACCCGGCAGATGACCGAACCGGTTTCAGTTTTGAACGCTTCGGCAAGAGACTGCAGACAGGCATAATGCGCATCCTTGGCAGCTTTGTCGGCGGGATCGCCCGGACCGAAGATCAGATCGGCCGCCATGAACATGCCAGACACCGCGCCGCAGACTTCCCGCATCCGCGCCATCCCTGCGCCGAATCCGGACGCCAGTTTCATGGCTGTCTCATGGTCCAGTCCCGTTTCTTCCTCAAACGCGCAAAGCACCGACTGAGCACAATTCATGCCCGAAAGGAAATTCTGTTTCGCCAATTCCGCTTTGTCCATTTCTCAACTCCGTTTCATCGGCGGGCCGCCAGATACAGGATCCGGGCCAGCAACGGCTCGCCGAATAAATCATGTCCGGTGATCCGGTAATACGCGGAGGCAAAATCGGCCGTGATCATCGGCACGTCTCCGGCCTCGTATGAAATGCACTTCAAATAGGAGGAAACCAGCCGCGCCAGTTCCAGAAAACGCACTTTCTCCGGGACCTCGCCCCGATAAAGGCGCGACCCGTCCAGATCGATCACACCGAATTTTCCATCAGCGGTCCGGTAGATATTGCGCAGGTTGAAATCCCCATGCCGGATCCCTCCGTCGTGCAACTGTGCCAGCAGCGGGACAACGTCCCGGGCCAGCTCCGGATTTTCCGGCAGATACTGGACGCCATGAAGGATCTCGGTGATCAGACAATACCGCGAAGCCAGCAGGACCGCCGGGGTATCCACACCGAGTTCCCGCAAACGCAATGCCGCGGCCAGACAGCGCCAGGAACGGGGAAACTGCATTGCACGTTTCAAGGTGCGCCAGAAACCGTTTTTCCGGTATTCCTTGACAAAGTAACGATGCTCCGGATCGAATCCGGAAACCACGCTCCGCGAATTTTTGAGGATATCTCCGCCGTCGAGCAGTTTTTCCGGACAGGCGGGAAAATCCGGCGAACCGGAACGCAGATAAACACCGGAACGGCAGACATATCCGCCGTCCGGACCGGTTGCTTTCCGCAGGATCTGACTGGTTGCGCTCATAAAGCCTTATTTCGGACGCATCTGCGGGAACAGCAGCACGTCGCGGATGGATTCGGCGCCGGTCAGCAGCATGACCAGCCGGTCGATGCCGATCCCCAGACCGCCGGTCGGCGGCATGCCGTGCTCGAGCGCAGTAAGGAAGTCTTCGTCGATCGCTTCCTCGGGTTTCTTGCCCTCGCGTTCGGCCTGTTCGACAAAGCGTTTGCGCTGTTCGATCGGGTCGTTGAGTTCGGAATATCCGGGCGAAATTTCCTGTCCGTTGATCTCCAGCTCATACACATCGACCAGAGACGGATCGTCTTCGCACTTTTTCGCCAGCGGGACCAGATACGCGGGCAGCCGGGTCACAAACGTCGGCTGGATCAGCGTATGTTCGATGGCCTTTTCATAGATCTCATGCGTGATCTCCAAATCGTTCATTTCCGGAGTCACATCCAGGCCCATCTCCTTGGCCTTGGCATATTTCTGGTCATGGGAAAGGTCATACCAGTCCGCGCCCATTTTTTCCATGATGAGTTCGCGGTAGGGAGCGCGGCGCCACGGACGCTTGAGTTCGATCACGGTTCCCTGCGCATTCTTCACCTGCGTGGTCCCGTTGATCTTGAGTGCGAGCGTGGTCACCATTTCTTCCATGATGTCCATCATGCTATTGCAGTCGCCGTAAGCCTGATACAGTTCCAGAGCGGTGAATTCCGGATTGTGCCGCCGGTCGATCCCTTCGTTGCGGAAATTCCGGTTCAGTTCGAATACCCGTTCGAATCCGCCGACGATCAGCCGTTTTAGATACAGTTCCGTGGCGATCCGCATATAGACCGGGCAGCTCAAAGCTTCGTAATACGACTTGAACGGATTGGCGGACGCGCCGCCGGGGATCGCCTGGAGCATCGGGGTTTCCACTTCCATGAACCCTTTGCTTTCCAGGAACTTGCGGATCTCGCTGACGATCCGGGAACGTGTCACGAATACCGCCCGGCTTTCATCGTTGGTGATCAGGTCCAGATACCGCTGACGGTAACGCTGCTCGATGTCGGTCAGTCCGTGGAATTTTTCCGGCAGCGGACGCAGAGATTTCGACAGCAGCGTGACCTGATGCGCCTTGATCGTAAGTTCGCCGGTACGCGTGGTGAACGGCACACCGGTCACACCGATGATGTCGCCCAGGTCGAGTTTCTTGAATGCGGCGAAATCATCATCGCTGACCGTGCCGCGCTGAACGTAGATCTGCATCCTGCCCGAAGAATCCTTCACGTCGGCGAATATGGATTTTCCCATGGCGCGGAATGCGGTCATCCGTCCGGCGATCGTGAATTCGGGCTGAGTTTCCTGTTCCGGCTTGTATTGAGCCCGCACATCCGCGGTTTTCATGACGTTGTCGAAACGGCGTCCGAAGGGCAGTTTGCCCGCAGCCTCAAGCTCGCGGACCTTGTTCAGACGCTGGGTGAAAATGTCTTCCTGCTTCGGTTCTTCCGCCGCCGGAGGAGTGTGAGTAGTTTCTTCGCTCATGATTCAAACCTGCCTTTCCTGTTCTTAAACAAGTAATGATCCAGTAATATAGCGTCCGGTCCGGCATTTTTCAAGCTTTTTGCCGGAAGAATCCCGTTTCCGATTTGCATTCCGGGAAAAAAACAACTATATTTGGAAAAACAACCCTACAGGAGACTGTCATGATGAAAAAAATGATCCCCGCGATCCTGCTGATCGCCGCATTGCACCTTTCCGCCGCCGATCCCATCACCTACCGGGACCAAACCGGCAGCATCACCGGGACCGCCTCCATCAACGGAAGCCTTGTCACTTACCGTGATCCCTCCGGCAAAATGACCGGGTCTTCCACACTGAGCGGAAGCCAGATCATTTACCGTGATGAAAAAGGGAAATACGCCGGCAAGGCAAGCAGAAACGGCAGCCATACCACCTACCGGGACAGCAAAGGAAAAATCACCGGCTCGGCAACTCAAACCGAAGACCAGATCATCTACCGCGACCGCCAAAGAAAAATCATCGGGACCGCGAAGCCGGACGGAAAGGGCGGCATCGTCTTCCGCGATGGAGTCGGCAATATCATCGGCAGCGTCACCGGCAGCGGCAGCACGGAAGAAGCGCTCACCCGCGATGCCTTTTTCCGGGTCAGTAAATAACGGGATGCGGTCCGCCGTTCACCGGGCAAAGACGTGACAGCGCAGCCGGTCGCAGATCCGCTCGGCCATCAGGGCTTCGCCCAGATCGTTCTGGTGACAGTTGTCATTGGTGCATTCATACCGGAACGGTCCGGCAAACAAGGTTTCGCCGTCCAGGAAATCCACCTTTTTGTCTCCGGCCGCCACGGCATTCTGCCAGGTCCGGATGATAATGTTCCGCCGTATGGCATCCGCCTCGCGCCAGAAGAAAATGTCCGGTTTGGAAAGCAGCAGGACCGGCGTTTCAGGACAGAGCGAACGGAAATAGCGGAAGAACTTTTCATGCCGCGCCATCAGGAAATCCGGATTCGGTGCATTGTGGTCGAATTCCAGGATGAACGCAGCCGGATCGAGCGACGCCACCAGGTCCGCGATCGGCAGTTCGCCCCAGCACCGGCCGGAAAATCCCAGATTCACTACTTCGATATCCAGCATCCGCCCGATCAGGGAAGCATACGACATTCCCGGACGGGAAGCGGCGCCGCAATGCGTCAGGGAAGACCCGTAAAAGACCAGCCTGCCCGGACGGCGGTGCGGGGTCGGCGCTTCCAGATGCGAACCCGGTTTCAGACCGACCTGCAGGTTCCCGACCGCGCTCATGCAGGGAAACACCAGCGTCACGTCATACATGCCGCCGTCCGTCGGCAGCAGGTTCTTCCAGATCGCGGTCAGGCCGGTTTCATTGACCGGCAGCACCTGATTGCCGACGAAACGAATGTCTTCCCCGGAATGGACATAGGCATCGAAACCCGCGCTGGTACGACGGGAGCTGCCGATGTTGATCTCCGCGAAATCTGCCCGGATCCCGAAATACGGCGAATCCGTACGAAAACGGATCTGTTCCCCTGCCCCTTGAAACGCATACGTCGCCAGCGAAGCCTCGCAGCGCTTTACGATGTCTTCCGGGATCCGGCAGAAACGGCCGTCCGGACGGGTAAAGGGAAATCCCTCCACGCGGATCGGCGCTTCATACCCCGGATGAAATTCCAGTTCGAGCCCGTCGATCGAAGTGTTCTTGTAGTTGCGGTCAAGATTCGAAAAATCTTTTTCCATTTTTATTTTCTCCTTATCGTAATGGTTCTGCATATACGCGGTCAGACATATTTATTGGTCCGCCCATTTTATTTTGTGCCCGGCTCTTCCCCGGTTCTCCTTGTCCCCGGTTTCCTCGTCACCCGGCAAAGTCCGTAATCCTCCCCCGCCGTGAAAAACGCTTTCGGATACGTGCAGAAAACCGATTCCATGATGAAATCGCCGAAATCGAACCGGTCCGTATTCTCCGGCAGGCGGTATTCCAGAAAAGCGCCCAGCTGGAACAGCAGATATACCTCTTTTTCATTTCCCAGATACTTTTCCAGCAAGGCAGCATCCAGAACCTCCGGCATTTTCCCGGTCGTCCGGAACACCCGGAACGGCTGCCCGTCCGAACAGCGGTAAAACACCCGGTCCGGCAGATACGCCCGGAAAGTCCCGGTGATCAGCGTAGCGGGGAACACCACGATCTTCGCATTCGCGGGCAGATTCTCCTGGATGAAATACGCCATCTGGACCTGATTGGAAAACGGGCGGAATATATCGTACAGCGTATCGTGCAGCGTATCGGGGATCGTCATCAGAGCCAGCACCCCCGCGGGGATCAGGCGGTAAAGCCACTTCCGGCGGGAAGCGGAATTTTTACGCAGACTTTTTTTCCTGACCGGGAGCGCAAAACAGAAAATCAGCATCAACAGCGGCAGATAGACCCGGTGCAGCGCAAACGGATAGATCAGCACGGCAAACAAGACCTGCCAGAAAAATCCGGCAAGGAAAATGATCCCCGCGCGTTTCCGGGTCAGGAAGAGCTGAAGCACGGCAAGCGCCAGACACAGGTAAAACAGATTTGCAGTCACCCCGGTTCCGGCCAACTTACTCAATACGGGAGCAAAGTCCGCCGGCAGCCGGGAAAGCACATTCAGGATGCGGTCCGGAAGAGAGGTCCAGCCCGCGAACAGACTGCCCGGCGAGGCGGGAGCGAATGACGAAGTCCCGAACGCCGGCGCCACCTGCAGGAACGCTGCCAGCACACCGAGTCCGATCAGCAGCAGGATCCCGATCCCCTTCCCTTTTTCTTTCACCGGCATCCTCCGGCTGTGCCGAAGCAAGTCCCAGGCAAAAAAGACGCCCAGGATCCCCGCCAATCCTTCCATGTAGGCATGGGTATGGACCAGCAGGAGCAGCGCCGCGCCATACGCCCATGGCCGTTTCACCCGGACCGGGTACAGACCCGCCAGCAAGGCGAGCGCCAGCGGGATCAAGGCATAATTCCGCGCGACGACGGGGAACCAGTAGAAGATCGGACAGGAAAGCAGGACGGCCAGTTTGAACCACCGGCCGAACCCGCGGAAAGTCAGCAGGAGCAGCACCGCGGCGGAAACCAGCAGCCAGGAAGTCAGGTTCAGCATCATTTCCGACATTCCTGCCGCGGCCAGCGGTTTCAGCAGCAGATACCACAGGGCAAAATGCCCCTCATACCGCATCTGGTAAAAGATTTCCGGCACGCTCAGGTCGCGCGCGATGCACCACGCCTGCAGTTCATCCTCCCACGGCTCGTGAAAGCTCAGCAATACCAGTACGGCAACAAAATAAACGAAAAAACAGATCTGCCCGGTCTTATCCGGCAGGAGTTTATTATTTTCAGTGTCTGCTCTCATGATCCAGCTCCGGTCCATAGCAAGTCCAATATACTTGCTTTCCTGCGGTTTTCAAGCCGGAGGAATAAAAAAACGGTGCGGTCGTACGGTCGGGACTCCAATATTCGGAGTCTTCCGGAAAATTTTACTTGATTATTGATGAAACAAGTATATATTTAGAGAAACACATTATTTAATAAACCAAGGAGTCTGCATGGACATAGACATAAAAAAACTTCAGCAGATCATGGACGAGGCTACGGAAAGCGGAGAGGAATGCGGCTGCCAGCTGGCGATTTTCCAGCACGGGAAACCGGTGGTGAGCCTGGTTTCCGGTTACACCTCGGCGGACCGCACCGAAAAAGTGACCGAGCGGACGATGTTCCCGCTGTTTTCCTGTGGAAAAAATGTTATGGCCACCATGGTCCACCGTCTGGTCGAACAGGGGATCATGGATTACGAGGCCCGGGTTGCGGATTACTGGCCGGAATTCGGCTGCAACGGCAAGGAAGACATCCGGCTTTGGCACCTGCTTTCCCACCGGAGCGGGCTCTATCAGCTTCCGCCGATGGACCATGACCGGCAGGCAGACTGGGACTACATGTGCAAGATCATCGCGCAGGCGGTCCCGGCCGTGAAACCCGGAACCGCTTCCCATTATCAGAGTCTTTCCCACGCCTGGCTGCTGGGGGAACCCGTGCGCCGCGCGACAGGGAGGTCCATGCAGCAGCTGATCCGGGAACAGATCTTCCAGCCGCTGGGGATCGACGACGATTTTGCTTTCGGGACCACGGAAGATCAGGACCGCCGCCGCGCCCGGGTGGATTCGGAGCAGGATGACTGGCGGATGATCGTGACCGAATCGCCCGCGATCCGGCATGGGTTCATCCCGTCCTACAACGGCTATGGCAGCGCATTTGCATTGGCGAAATACTGTTCCGCGCTGGTGGTGCCCACAGACGGCATCCAACTGCTGAAAAAATCCACCGTGGACAAGGCGATCAAGCTGTGCCGGCATCCGGACGATCCCATTCCGGACGATATTAACTACTGGCCGAAATTCGGACTCGGTTACGCGCTGTGCGGCGAGCCGGAATTCCGGGGCAGATTCTTCGGGCACGGCGGTGCGCTCGGATCCGAAGGATGCTCCAGCCAGATCGGGGAGTTTTCACTGGCTTTCACCAAAAACAAAAATCTGGCATCCCACCCGGTGCATCCGGTCCGCAACCGGATCTCCGCGGCCCTCGGCATTCCGTGCCGGATCTGGTAATCGACGTAACAGCGGCTGTCTGGCCGCAACCATAAAAAAAGGATCACGATCATGAAAAAATTACTGTTCGCGGCGATTGCCGCGGTTTCGCTGGTAAGCCCGCAGCTGTATGCACAGGAATTGGAAACGGCAAACGAATCTTCCGAAACCGAAGAAGCTCCGGCCAAAGGAAAAGGGGCAAAGAAAGAAGCTCCGGACCAGGATAAAACAGAACCCGGAATGTCTGAGGAAACCAGAAACAATGCTTTTTCCAAACAGCAGAAAAGGATCCAAATGCTGATGGACAAAATGAAAAGGACCAAAAAAAATTCGGATAAACGGAAAATCGCTGATGATTTGAGGTTGGAAAGAAATAAATTGCGTACCATGCTTGCAAAAAAAATCAAACCGATGGAAGAAGAAATGCCGCGGCTGAAAGAACAGCTCCGGCTGTGCCGTCCGGACAAAAAGAAAGAACTGGAAACCAAAATGGCGGATCTGGAAGAAAAAATCAATAGGACGAAAACCGATGCCAACCTGGAAAAATGGTGCGAGGAAGCAAAAGCGGATCATAGCAGCGCTTCCAAAAAATCGCCTGATCCCGGCACTTCCCACATCAAATGGAAAAAGAACAAATACAATAAATACAACAAATCCAGCAAATCGAGTAAATCCAGCAAATCGAGCAAATCCAGCAAATCGAGCAAATCCAGTAAAAATAAAAAATAAAATACAGGGAGCCGTGTCTTTCTGCTTTGTACAACGGTTCCCGGCTGGAGGAATATGGAATTGAACTGGTTTTATCTGGCAGGGGTACTCCTGCTGCTTGCTCTGGTAATCCTGACCATTCTGCATATACTGTTCACTATGCGGGATGATCCGGAACGGGCGCTGCTCTGGCTGCTGCTGGTCATCCTCCTGCCGCTTTTCGGCATATTCCTTTACCTGATCGCCGGCATCTCGCGGCTGAACACCTTCGGGAAAAGGATCTCTTTTTCCGTAGATCAATTCCTGCGGGAACGCGCGATCGCAGAGCACAATTCCCTGCGCAACTACCGGGAACGTATGCTGCAATTCGTTTCTCCTTCCCCCGGGCAAAGGTCGACCATGGATTTTTCCGCGACGCTGACCCGTCTGCAAAAACGGAACAAGTTTTTTTTCAGCCAGGAACAAAACAACGAAGAAAACCCGGTCCTGCCGGGAACCTCGCCCCTCTCCGGCAACAAAGTGGAACTTTTCTGTGACGGGACGGACGCCTATCCCGCCATGCTGGACAGCATCCGTTCCGCCAGAAAAAGCATCAATCTGCAAAGCTTCATTTTTGCGGACGACATGATCGGCCGGCAGATCCTCGCCGCCCTGCGGGAACGGGCGGAAGCCGGCGTGGAGGTGAATGTGCTGTTCGACAAATTCGGCAGTCTGAAATCCTCCTGGTTCCTGCTCCGCTGCCGCTCACGGAAACTGCCTAACTTCAAAATCAAACCGTTTTCACATGCCTCCCTGTTCACCCCCTGGCGTATCCAGCTCCGCAATCACCGCAAACTGCTGATCGTGGACGGCATGACCGCTTTCACCGGCGGATTGAACATCAGCCAGGAAAATATCCGCACCAAAGACCATCTCGGGATCCACGATTTCCATTGCCGGGTGCACGGACCGATCGTCGGCGAACTCCAGTATTCGTTCCTCTGCGACTGGCTTTATGCCTCCAAATCGCCCCCGTCCCATCTGTTTCTCCGCGAATATTTTCCCCTGCCGGAACGGACCGGCAATGACACGGTCCGGCTGATCACCAGCGGACACGGATATTTTTTTGAAGGCACGGAAAGTGTCTTTTTCACCGCCGCGTCAACTGCGGAAAGATCCCTTTGGATCGTCACCCCCTATTTTGTGCCGACGCATGACTTTTCCAAGGCGCTCCGCATGGCGGCCGCACGGGGTGTCGATGTCCGCCTGATCATTCCTTCCATCAACAACCACTGGTATGTGAAGATGGCATCGTCCAGTTTTTACAGTTCGCTCCTGGCGGATGGGGTCCGGATCTTCCTCCGCAGTGAAGTCTTTTCCCATGCGAAAGCCATGCTGGTGGACGGCCGGTGGGCCTTCCTGGGATCCAGTAATTGCGACGTCCGCAGTTTCCGGCTCAATTTTGAGCTCGACCTGCTGGTCGAACAAGGCGATTTTCCCGAGATCCTCCGGAAACAGTTCCTCGCCGAACTGCGGAAATCGGACGAGATCTCCCTGGATAAATTCCTCCGCCGTTCTCCTTTCCGGAAACTCGCCGAATCCGTTTGTGCTCTGATGTCACCTTTACTATAGAAAGGCCTGTCCTGAAATGAAGCATCCTGACCATAAGATCCTGTCGGTGATCATCCCCGTCTATAATGAAGAAAAAACCGTCGCCGCCCTGCTGGACAAAGTCGTCCATGCCAGGGTCCCGGTTTCCATGGAGATCATTCTGGTCAACGACGGTTCCACCGACCGCTCTCCGGAGATCTGCCGCGAGTGGATCGAACGCAACCGCAGCCGCACACCGCATTCGCTCATCATGCTCGACCGCGAAAACGGCGGCAAAGGCGCCGCGGTCAAAACCGGCATTCAGGCCTCTTCCGGCGATGTGGTCATCATCCAGGACGCCGATCTGGAATACGATCCCGAAGACTTCACCCGCTGCATCACCCCGATCCTGCACGGAGAATGCAAAGTCGTTTACGGCTCACGGGAAGCCGATAACCGCAACCGGATCTTCTCCGCTCCTTCATTCTTCCTCGGCGGACTGCTCCTCACCTGGTGGATCGACCTCCTTTACAACAGCGAACTCACCGACGAACCCACCTGCTACAAAACCTTCGACGGTCCGCTGCTGCGCTCCCTCCCGATTTCCGGCAACCGGTTCGACTGGGAACCCGAGATCACCGCCAAACTGCTCCGGATGGGATTCGAGATCCGCGAAGTCCCCGTTTCCTACCATCCCCGGCATATCTCCGAAGGGAAAAAAATCAAATGGAAAGACGGGCTGATCTCGCTCTGGATCGCTCTGTTATGGCGTTTCGCACCGATCGGAAAGATCCGCAGCAGAACGGAAAAGATCTCGGATTCCATGCAGCAGATCATCCGCAGACACCGGATCAACACCACAGCCATGCTGACCGTTTTCCTGATCGCGTTCCTGATCCGCCTGCTCAGTGCACTCCCCGGACTCTCCTCCCCGAATCTGCTGATGCGCCCGGACAGCGCTCCGTTCCTCGCCGACGCAGGACCCGGCATCTTCAAGCAGATGCCGTCCTTTCATAAACTCTATCCCTCCGACTGGCGGAAATGGAAACCCGGTACGCCCGCTTTCCGGCGCGTTTACGGCAATGAGACCCGCGCACCGCTCTACCCGGTCTGGCTCTCGGTCATCTTCGGGATCAGCGGCGGAAGCCTTCCGTTTGCCGCGGTGGCGGGCTGTCTGCTCGGGGCGCTGGCCTGTCTGACGCTCATGCTGGCGGGACATCTCTTCGGTTCGACCCGGATCGGCATTGCAGCCGGACTCCTGCTGGCGTTGAATCCCACCGCCATCGTATTCAGTCCGCTGTTTCTCCCCGATACGCTGTTCCTGCTGATCGTTTCCCTGCAGGTATGGTTTTTCCTGCGTTTCGTCAACAACTCGTTCGGGCTGAACCTGATCGTTTCGATCGTGCTGGCAGCGGCCGGTGCGTTGATCCGCCCGGCCAATGCCTGGTGGATCCTGCCATGCGTCGTGGTCCTGATGTTCCTGACGCGCATTCCGCTGCGGCTCCGGCGCAATTATCTGCTGATCGCCATGATCCTGTTCTCCGCCGTGCTGCTGCCCTGGCTGGCAACTTCCTTCCGCGCCGGCATCGGATGGCGGATCGACACCATCAGCTCCGAAGCGCTGCTCAAAAACACCGCCGTGCTCGAAGCGGCGGTGACCGGACGCAAGAAATCGGACCTGGCTGCCGACTACCGGGCCGCCATGTATGAACGTTATGCCGCCGAACCGGAAAAATTCGCCACCCTCGGCGCACAGCTGGATGAACGCGACCGATTCCTGCTGAAGAAGATCCTCCGCCATCCGCTCCGGTATGTCTCGCTGCATTTCGATCCGGCAATCCTCCATCAGGACATGGAAGGATTATTCCTCAACCTGGGCATTTTCCGCCGTCCGGACTGGATCTATCTGAAAATGCTCTCCATCGCCATTTTGATTTTATACATGGTCACGGCTCTTGGGCTGGGCTGGTATTTCATCGCGGCGGCGGACCGGAAAAGCGGACTTCCCGTATTGCTTTTCCTGCTGCTGGCCGGCTATTATCTGCTGATGCCGGGCCCGATCGCGATCCCGCGCTACCAGCTGCCCGCCCTGCCCTTCGTTTATCTGGCGGCGGCTTTCGGGCTGACTTATTGCTACAGCATCGTCAAAGAGAAAAAAACGCCGCGTGAATGGCTGGAAAGGAATCCATGAACAACGGAAACTGGCAGGACCGGACGGAACTTCTGCTCGGTCCGGAAAAAGTAAGGATCCTCCATGACGCATCGGTCCTGGTCGTCGGGATCGGCGGTGTAGGCGCCTATGCGGCGGAAATGCTCTGCCGCGCGGGGATCGGGCATCTGGATCTGGTCGACGGCGATCAGGCCGAACTGACCAATCTGAACCGCCAGTTGCCCGCCCTGCATTCCACGCTCGGGCAGAACAAGACCGAAATCATGGCCGCACGGCTGAAAGACATCGCTCCGGAACTGGATCTGCGGATCCATACGGAATATCTGCAGGACCAGGCGGTCACCCGGCTGCTGGAGTCCCGACGCTTCGATTGCGTCCTGGATGCCATCGACACCCTGACTCCGAAACTGCAGCTGGCCCAGGCATGTCTGCAGCGCTCCATCCCGCTGGTTTCCAGCATGGGTGCGGGTGCGCGGCTGGATCCGGAAAAGATCATCTGCGCCGACATCTCGAAAACCTTCAACTGCACCCTGGCCAAAGCCTACCGCCACGGCCTGGCGCAGCGGGGGATCCGCAAAGGGATCATGGCGGTCTTCTCCACCGAACCGCCCATCCGCTCCGCGGTCAGGGAAGATTTTTCCGGTCCCCATAAACGGTCAACGGCCGGCACGATCTCCTTCATGCCGGCCGTCTTCGGCTGTCATTGCGCAGCCGCGGTGATCCGCCGGCTGCTTGCGGAACAATGATCCGCGCTTATTGTCTGGCCGCAGCCTGTTCGTATTTCTTGAACCATTCCGCGGATTTGGCAGGATCCTTCTGGACTCCGTCCCCCACCGCATACATCATGGAAAGGTTGTTCATGGCGGAAGCATTGCCCAGTTTGGCCGCGCTTTCGAACCAGTATCTGGCCTTTTCGTGATCGACCCCTTCCTTGCCCTGGCCATCCCGGTACATGCAGCCGATCCGGACCATGGCCAACGCACGGCTGTTCCGGATGGATTTCTGTTCACCGGCATGTTTGCTCTGGAAGGCAACGCCCTCCGGATCGATCCTCGCGGCCTTTTTGAAGGCTTTCATCGCCCCGTCATAATCTTTCTGCTCATGGCAGACCGCACCCAGCCAGTAGAAGGAACGGTCATCCCCGTTGTCGGCCGCCAGTTGATAAAATTTCCGGGCCTTGGACAGATCTTTCTTCACCGGAGCGCTTCCCCGGTAATAGAGCCATCCCAGCATCACCATGGATTCCACATTCCCTTCCGCAGCCGCGCGGTGGAAATACCGGACCGCGGTCTTGCGGTCCAGCGGAACACCCTTCCCGGACCAATAGAGTTTTCCCAGGCAGAACATGGCGGAGGCATTGCCTTTTTCCGAGGCGCGGCGGTAATATTCCGAGGCGGCCAGCAGCTGGCTTTTGCTCTGTTTCTTCATGCCCTCGTCAAACAGCATCCGGGCGATCCTGGCGTTTTCCGCCATTTCCTGTTTTTTCTCATATTCGACGCGGGCGCGGGCGAGTTCCTTTTCCGCCCGTTTGGCGCCGGCGGCCAGTTCCAGTCTCAACGCTTCCTGGGAAGCCGGGTCCAGGTTGGAAACGCCGATGGCGTTCAGCATCCGGTAATAGGCGACATGGCAGGCGCCGAGTGCGAGCAGACGTTCGATCTCGGTTTCGGCCACGGTCATGCGCAGATGATCCAGTTCGAGTTCGGAAACGGAACCGCGGACCCTTTTGGCGGCCAGTTCCTTCTTCAGATGTTCGCTGTAATTGCGGTATTCGCGGCGGTTGATCTCATATTTCTGAGCGGTGGAAACGATGTCCGCCTTGGCGATCCGGACCTGAGACATCACGGTGATCGCCTGCGCGAACGAACGCAGTTTTTCAATGTCCGCCTGGTCGCTGTATGCCATGTAGCGGGCCAGATGCTGCGGGGTCTTCAAGGCATTGTAGGCGGCGCGGACCGCCAGTTCCCACCAGGTCTGGTGATACAGGAACGAGTTGTTGTTGTTGACCAGGTCCATATACAGCTGCACGTTCGGCAGCATCATGAGGATGGTCTTGCGGCATTCCAGGATGTTGATATGGCGCTGGATGTCGATCTCATACAATTCCGGGCGCTGCAGGATCGCCATCTGCTCCAGCAGTTCGATATCCGGAAGCTCCATCACGGGATCGCGGTCCAGCACGGTGTCGTCCACGATGATGTTCACAGAAGGATACACGCCCAGCAAAGCGCGCAGTTCCACGCAGGAATTCTCATAGATCCTCGTATAATTGGAAAGCCGTTTTTCCATGACGAGCAGCCGGTTGGTCTCCTCGAATGCCCGGAACGGCGTGATCTTTTTCTGTCTCTGCAGACGCGCGATCGTGGCGGAGCGGTTTTTGCACTGGGTCAGCAGTTCCTGCGTGATGTCCACGGCCCGCTGTGCCGCGGCCACCTTGAAATAGGCGCGGACCACATCCAGCGTCAGGTTCTGGCGCATCCGGGCGATCTGATGCTGCTTGAGCAGCATGCGGTCATGGCTCTGCTGCGAATTGAAAAACGCCAGCCCGAAGTCCAGCAGGCTGAATGCCACATCAACACTCAGGTTGTTGATATTCTTGTCCTGGCTGGTGCTGTAATCATAGGTTTCCCCGCCCTGTTCCACCGCTTTGCTGCGGGAACCGGGCTGATTGCTGCGGGCGGTGAAGTTCTCGGTGATGCTGAAGTCCGGCAGCATCCCCAGGATCTCGGCCCACAGCACGCTCTGCGCGGCATCTTTTTCCAGGTTCTGGACTTTGAGGTCCAGATTATGTTCCATCGCCAGTTTGATGCAATCCTTCAGGGACAGCACCTTGTCCGCGGGCAGTTCCCGCTTTTTCGCGGCGTCAAATTGTTCCTGCGCCTTGGCGATCCGTTCTTTCTTGTAATCTTCTTCGGTTTTGCAGCCGCTCAAGATCAGCAGCGAGGCCGCCGCACCGAAGGTCAGGATCCGTGAAAATGCGAATTTCATGCCTTTCTCCCGTTTCATATTGATCGTTTCCTTTTTCATTTCCAGCGTCCTTTCCGGTTATGCATCCTGTCCCAGCAGATAATCCAGCGCCTTGTCGAAGCCGTCCTTGAAGGCTTCCGCGCTCCGCAGGGACGAGGCGACCTGTTCGGAAACGGTGCCATCCAGCGGAACCGATTCCGCCGGGATCCGTCCGGTCACTGCCGCGGAACGGATCGCATTCAGTTCGCCTTCGCTCAACGGAGTTCCATCCTCTGCGTGATACGGCGATTCCTGGAATGCGTCAAACGTGCCCGAGGCACCGTCCACGCCCAGATCCAGTTCGTTCGAGGGCAGGATCCCGTCCACCGAAAACACTCCGGACTGGGTCGCCCTGGAGCCGAACAGTTCCGAAAGCAGCGTGGAATACCAGCCCGTTTCCGATCCGGAATCGCTCATCAGCCCGGCGGACGGATTCATGAAATATCCGTTCACGACCGCATTATAGCCCCAGGCATAACCGAATCCGCCGTTGAAGCTCGGATTGATCATGTTCGAATTCACGCCCGGACCGAAATCCGGATGGAACAGACCGGAGGAATAACCACCGATACTGGGGGAAACATCCTCCGGAGTCAGCAGCAGGGAGGAAACGGTAGCATACGACACCGTTCCGCCGCCCAGCCGGTTCCATTGCATGTTCGAGGCGTTGTATCCTTGCGTCCAGATTCCTTCCGGCCTTGTTGAATAATAGATGTCGCCGCTGGCCGCGTCATACGCGGTCCACACACCGACTGCGGCCACGGAATCTTCTTTGACCAGCAGATGACCCTCTGCATCCTTTCCGGAGAACAGATCGCCGGCGGAGGCATCCATTATGTTATGGTCATTGACGCTCAGGTTCTTCGGCGTGCTGTCGAATACCGCATACGCGGCCTGGACATCCCCGGCGTTCACCTTGCCCAGCACGATCGAGTTCACGATCTTCGCCGTCCCGGGTTGCGCGTCGACCGCATCGCCCGTATTGTTGGCCAAAGTGGCATTGGCCAGGACAACATCACCTCCGGCTCCGATCACATCAAGGCTGGCCGAATTGTCCGACAAGGTACTGTTCAATACAGAGACATCATAATCGGCTTTCAGCACGGATCTGGTTATCGCCGTATTCCCGCTTATGATGGCATTGTCCAAATACAGTGTGCTGCCTTTGATAATGCCGTTTCCGGCCGTATTGCCGGACACGGTCGAATCGGACACCGACACCGTTCCTCCGTCCGCGACGATGATATCCTGCGCATTGTTCCCGGACAGCCCGGCGCCAGAGAGCTGCACATTGCCGGCGTTGATCACCGAAGCATTTTCCGCTTTATTGTTGCTCACGCTGCCGGACACGCTCACATTATTCGTTGCTTTGATCACGTTACCAGTCGTCGCGGTATTGCTGCTCACGCTGCCGGACACGCTCACATTCGTCGCGTTGATCACGTTACCAGTCGTCGCGGTATTGCTGCTCACGCTGCCTCTCACAGTCACATCGCCCGTCGCGTTGATCACGTTACCCGCCGTCGCGGTATTGCTGCTCACGCTGCCGGACACGCTCACATTCGTCGCGTTGATCACCGGACCGGTGGTTTTGTAGCCCGTGATGGTTCCATCCATCACGACATCACCGCTGGCCGTGATCACTCCAGCAGAAACGGCTCCGGTGGTATTCTGGATCGTTCCGCCTTTGACGGACACCGAACCGTTGGCCGCATTCAGCACGCTGCCGTCGGTTGCGGTATTGTTTTTCATATCCGCATTCAAGGTAATATCGCCGTTGTCGGCAAGGATCACATCGCCGCCGTTCGCGGTATTGCTGCTGACATTGCCGCTAACCGTTACACTCTTTTCACCGTGGATCACAGCGCCGCCGGTCGCGGTATTGTTTTTGTAGATGCCGTTCGCGATGATGTCATTCTCCGCATACAGTGCGCCGCCGTCCGCAGCCCTATTGCTGATGTATTGCGTAGCGGAATCGGAACTGAAATCGCTTCCCGCCGCAGCATACACCGCGCCGCCGTTCACCGTCGCCTCATTGTTGTTCAGCGCGCTGTTCGTCAAACTCACCGTGCCGCCGTCCGCATAGACCGCACCGCCGTTCACTGCATTGCTTTTGCTGATCGTACCGCCGGTCACGCTCACCGTGCCGCCGTTCGCATAGATCGCGCCGCCGTTCCCCGTCGCATCATTGTTGTTCAGCGTGCTGCCGGTCATGTTCACCGTGCCGGCTGCAACATACGCTGCACCGCCGTTCGCTGCATTGCTGTTGCTGATCGTACCGCCGGTCACGCTCACCATACCGCCGTTCGCATAGATCGCGCCCCCGTTCACCGTCGCGTCATTGTTGTTCAGCATGCTGCCGGTCATGTTCACCGTGCCGCCATTCGCAGCATAGATCGCGCCGCCGTCCGCAGTAGCCATATTGTCCTGAATGGTAATGCTGTTCAGATTCGCCTTGCCTCCGTTGGCCGCATAAACCGCACCGCCTCTCGCAGCGGTGTTGTTCTGGATCTTATTGCCGGTTCCACTGGTGGTCACGCTGCCGCCGTTGGCAACATAGATCGTGCCGTTTTGGCTCGTATGGCTGTTCTGGATCGTCACATTACCGTTCAGCGAGAGTTCGCCACCCTTACCGGACACGTTCGCAGCGCTTCCGTTCGCAGTGGACACTGCCGGACCGGTTACCGTGATATTGCTCAGCGCCAGCTCCATGCCGACCACACTGAACACCGAATTCGTACCGGTCAACGCGCTGCCGTCGACCGTCATCACCTGCTTGGTGCCAGTTGGGGCGGTAAAGCTGCCATTGATCGTGATCTGGCTGATCCCGGCATCGTTATTCCCTGCGAGAGACAAACTGCCGCCATGCGCATCATCCAGCACAAATTTCCAGTTAAGCGGATTGTAGCCGCCAGCTTCCGCAGCCAGCGAATCGTAGTCAAACTTCACAACAATATCCTTTTCGGTGTTGTAAGAACTCTGCAAATATACGATCGCTTCTCGCAAACTGACTATGTCATCCGATGGATTGTTGTCTTCCTGGAACGTATTGACGATCACATATTCCGGAGGCTGAGGCGGCTGCGGTGCACCGTTTCCGACCAGTGCACCGACCGAATATTTGCCGCCACCAGGGATCTGTGTCCGGTCGTTGCCCTGCTGGTCGTAGTAGTTTTTGTCCGCATCCCCATACAGCAAGCCGCCGAACAGAGCAGGATTGTCTGAATTGTCCTTATCCAGAACGATCACTCCCTTTGTCTCATCGAAAACGTTGTCACCGAAGATCAGCTTAGAGGTATATTTATTCTCACTGTTGCCGATCAGCGTCGCCTTATCGGGAGTATATGAAGTGCCATCGACGTTCTGATAGCCGTCTTTCCCGTTTCCGATCAACAGCGTGTTGTTCAGGTTCACCGTACCGCCCGCAATTTTCAGACCGGTGATTCCGTTCTGGGCGACCGTTGTGTTGTAGATCGATATCGTTCCGCCCGATGTATAAATAGTAGAACTTCCGCCGATCGAACTGGAGTGTTCCGCGATCGTCACGTTATACATGTTCATGGTGCCGCCAGCAATATACAGCGCGGCACCCGTTGCACTTGACCCTTTCAAATGATTGTTGTAAATCGCCTGATACGATACATTCAGCGTTCCATTGGCCTGATAGATGCCCGCTCCGAGATTGGCAGTATTGTCATGGATGCGGCTCACCGTCGACGTCATATCGCTGTTCGTCAGTGTCAGACTGCCTGCGTTGTAGATCGCACCGCCCTTTTCCGTTGCAACATTTCTACTCAGCGTCACGCCGTCCAGTTTCGCCTCCGCTCCGGAAGCGATATAAATACCGGCTCCATTGGCGGCTCTGTTCGCATCCGCTACCGCAGCTCCGCCGACCGTCATTTGCGTCAGGTTCAACGCTCCGCCAGCAGCATAGATACCGCCGCCGTTTTCACTCGCGGTGTTCCCGGACACGGCTGTTCCCTTCAGCAGGTTCACCGTACCGCCAGCAGCATAGATACCGCCGCCATCGAACTCCGCCTGGTTGCCGCTGATCCTGATATTCGAAGCAGCATTCTCTCCCGCATTCACCGTGCCGCCCGCAACATAGATACCGGCACCCTTACCGTCGGTGAATTCCGTGTCGGTTTTCAGCTCATAGCCTCGCGCAGTATTCCCGGTAACTTCCGTGGCGCCTTCAAGGTTCAGTGTGCCAGCCGACACGTAAATCCCAGCACCCTTGTTAGCAACACCGTTCTGAGCTGTTACGTTGCTCAGCGTCAAGGTGCCATCGCCACCAGACACCCGGAGTACTCCCCCGTAATTCGCATCCGAAGCATTCGTCCGGTCAGACAGAGGACGATCCATATTGGAATCATTCGACACATTACCGCCATTCAGCGTGAAGCTGCCGCCGGCACGGCTGAAGAGCGTCAAATCCCCTTTGACAACATCGAACAAACGGAAGTTACCCTGGGCGGCAGTTACATTGTTCACCGCAGTCAGCGTGAGGCTGATATCTGCAAAGGTCCCGTCGGCGGTCGCATCATAATCGAACCGGTCCTCTGCTCCGGCAGGTTTCGTCACATTGTAAGTCGTTGCGTCCACCGAACCTGCCACAATCCGGTAGCTCAGGTCATTTCCGTTCGCATCCTTCAGATCGCGGTTGAACCCGATCGAATCATAGAATGCCGAGGTCAGTTTGACAGGCGTTCCCGAAGTCGTCTTGGCACTGCCATACCAGTTCGACTGCCCCATATTCAGCGCCACAGTTCCGGTGTTGAACGCATTGCTGTCAAACACGATCTCACGACCGAAATGGAATTGTTCCGTGATCACTTTCGCCTTCGGGTTGCTTCCGTAAATATACGGGGCGACCTGATAGTTCACTGTGAAGTCGCGGCCTGCCATCCAGATCGATTCGCGCAGGGAAAGTTTGCCGTCATACGGGTTCACCGTATCCGCATCCGTAGTTACGATTCCGCGCACGTAGTATTCACCGGAAAGATAGTATGCCCTGGGATCATCGCCCGCCGCGGCATAACCCGCCGCACGGGTGCTGACGCCGTCGGAGTTGGTCGCCTGAGTGTCGTAGTAATACGCATCCTGCACCATCAGCTGATAGGCGCCGATGTTGTAGGTGTCGTAATTGATCGACAGTCCGGCCTGGTTCTCCATCCGGCGCGCACTGCCGTTCTGACCGTTCTTCACGATACCGTCATTAACCGTTGCCTTATCCGTGGTACCGAACTTGTACCAGGTTCCGTCCTTTTCACCGCGCGCCGCAGCCGCCGAATTCAGCGAATTGTAATACATCGTTGAAGCCGCGTCGATTGCCGCATACACGCCCTTGTAGGCCGCGGCACCCACGGCGCTGATCTTCAGCACGCCGGTCGTGTTATACGAATAGTTGTAATAATATTTCTGACCCGCCGTATCGGTGAATACTTTGCTGTAGGTCTCTTCGCCCTTGTTTCCGTCGGCTCCCCATGCAGCCGCCAGCGATCCGCCTTCGAAGATGTCGGCAGCCGTCACCCCTATGCTGCTGGTCGGATCCACATCCTTATCAGCATAGGTCATGGTCGTAGTCTGCACCTTCACCGTTCCGAACAGCGAATACATGTCGTTCAGGGTCGGATCGGAGGAATCGGCAGCCACGTCGTCGCCGGTGTTGCCGACCACGATCGAGTTCAGGATGTTCGTTGTGACGTTGCTTCCGATCAGGAACACACCGCCTCCCCTGGTAGCTGTATTGCCCGCGATCGTGCTGTCAAGGATGTTCACCCGCGAATTGTTCGCGATATACACGCCGCCGCCGTATGCACCGGTATTATTATAAAAAGTGGTGTTAACCAGGTTCACGTTCACATTGCCGCTGCCGTACAGGTTGCCCGTGGCATACAGGCCTCCGCCCAGACTTGTGGCATTCTGGTTGCCCCAGACCGACACGCCGCCGACCGGAGTCTCTCCGACCGTTCCGCTGCTCAGCGTGATCGTCGCTCCGCTTCCGGAAGCATAGATCCCGACGCCGCTGGTCGTGAACAGTTCGCCGGCAGCGGCAATTTCATCTGCACTCGGAGCGCCGCCGTGCGTCCGCGTGTATTCACTCTGTTCCGAAGTCACCCAGAAATTCTTGTAGAACAGTTCCGCCACCGAATTATTGGTGAACAAAGTGTTTGTTGTGGGGACCCTGTTCTCATGGATCTCCGTATTGTGCACGGTGACCGTGCCCCGGGTGTTCACATACAGACCGGCTCCGGACGACGCCGTGTTGTTGTAGATGTCGGACGGACGGCGCGCCATCTCGTATTTCGCCGGATCGTTCACCGTCTGATAGATCGCATTCCGGACCGTGCCGTCGATCGTCAGCGTGCCGCTGCCCAGCGTCGGCTGCGTATAAACGTTCGCTTCGCCGAAGTAGATGCCGCCGCCGCGGCCGATGTCATACGTCGTGGCTCCGCCGGACTGCATGACCGTCAAACGCGCCGTATTGTTCCGCACCGTGACACTGTCCAAAGACAGGGTGCTGCCGGAATCCGCATAGATGCCGCCGCCGAAACCGCCACCGGCATACTGCTCTCCGTTGCTGGAACTGTAAGATGTATTGCCCTCAACGATCATCGAATTGGAATCAACTGTATAGCCCCATTTCGTTCCGTTATACACTTCGGACGAGGACAGAGTTGCCGTCGCGCCCGCCGCGTTATACACGCCGCCTCCAAGGCCGTTCCGGGCTTCATTGAGGTGGATCCAGGAATCCGTCACCGTGATGGTGCCGGCATTGTAGATCGCTCCGCCCATGGACAGCGTCTGCAGATAGAGATCGTAATTCGGGAACTGCCGGTATTGTTCATCTAATAAGTCATAATTGGTATTGTCGTTATTCGCCCAGTTGTTCTTGAATTCGGAAGTCATTACCGTCAGCGTGCCTTCGTTGTAGATCGCGCCGCCACGTCCGCCTCTATGAGTCCAAACTTTGTCCAGGTTGCCGGTATCAGTGCCATACATATACTTGTCATAATTGAGATCGATCACATCCACATTGTCCGCAGAATTGCCATCAAAAGTTACATTCTGCAGGGCAACCTCCGCACCGGACGCCACATAAAGAGCACCTCCCGAATAGTTTGAGTCGCCAGACTTGAAATTAAAACCAACATCGGCCGCATTGTCTTTAAAAGTCAAATCGTGCAGCACACGTTTACCGCCAGACGCGACATACAGCCCGGCGCCGTATGACGCATGGTTTCCCTCGAAGCCTGAGCCGGCGACAGTGTCCAGCACAAACATATCGGTCGCCAGATAACCGGACGCCCAGTGAACACCGCCGCCTTTGTTGGCTGTGTTATTGGCGACCTTCACATTGCCGGCAATCCCCAGAGCTCCGCCATTAATATAATAATATTTCGAACCGTCTTTGACTTGCTCTACGGCGATCATACCGCTGTTGTAAATGCCGCCCCCACTACCCTTGGCGATGTTGCCCGTGATGGTCACATCCGTAAAAGAAAGATCTGTCACTATTACATCTACATTATCCTTGAAAAAAGCAATCTCTCCGGCATTGTAGATGCCGGCACCATCCTGGGCACTGTTATTGGTTATAGTAACATTTTTAAAGAAGCCCACATCGTGGGTGCTGTCAATGACTGCGATCTTGCCGTCTTCTCCATTGTAGATGCCGCCCCCTTTGGTAGAAAGTAAGTTACCGCTACCGTTTCCGGTCAGCGTCACATACTGCATCCGCTGGATCCTTCCGGTGTTGTAAATACCGGAATCCTTGCTGCCGCTGATCGTGATCTCATTAACATTAGTCCCGGCAAAAGAAGAGATCATGCCGGAGTTTTCCACACCGTGGTAGTTGCCGCTGATTGCATCGGTTATATTACTTACGCTCACCAACGTCCCGCTGTTCAGAATGCCCGCGCCTGCCGAATTGTTTGAATTGATATTGTTTTGGAACGTGCCGCCGCTGATCGTCAGGATTCCGGAGTTGTCCACGCCGTAGATATTTCCAGTAAATTCACCGCCGCTGATCGTTTTGGTGCCAACCTCCTGCGCACGGTTCACTTTCACACCGGTCTCAAATCCGGAGAACTTACCGCCGCTGATACTGAAATTACCGTTGCCGGACGAGGCATCCAGACCCGTTCCGGTCTTTCCGGTTCCGGTGAAGGAGGTGTTTGCGGCGGAACCGGATATATTCAATTTAGCCTCCCCGGAAACCGTGACCAGAGTCCCGCTGGTGGTCTGGGAGAATTTCCCTGCAGAAATCGTCAAGGTCCCCGAACCGCTGTGGGTAACAGGAGTGTCTTTGTAAGTTCCGGCGGTAAACGTCATATTTCCGGACCCGCTGTGGGTTATCGTGGAACTGGTGTAAGTTCCGGCGGTAAACTCCATATTTCCCGATCCACTGTGGGTTATCGTGGACTTGGTGTATTTTCCGGTACTTTCAGCGGACAAAGAGGCTGTCCCGCTGAAAGTGAGCGTGGCGTTGTCAAAATCCGCAGAACCATTGATGGTCGTAGCTCCTGAGCTGGAAGTCAAGGAAAAAGTTCCGCCTTGATCGGTTCCCCACTGGCCGGTGCCGTTGAGAGTAACACCTTCAGTCGTCGCAGAGCCTGTGATGGTTCCGTTATTGGTGACAGTAGATTTGAGTGCTATTCCGTTTAAGGCAAGGAAACCTGTGTTTGAGATACCGTCATTGAAATTGCCTCCGGTGAAAGAGACCGGAGCGGCGGAGGTGCCGGAACTAACGGTGACCAGTTTATTGAAAGTCCCCGAATCGATCGAAGAAGCCCCGGAGCCGCCGATGTTGATGGGGGAATCATTGCTGAATGAACCGGTAAAACCGGAAATGGAAAATCCTGCGGGGGTATTTCCGGTCGTTGTCAGACTTGAACCGTTTTCAAAACTCGCACTGCCGGTGACTGAAAGGGTTCCACTGTTTGCAGTGTAGTCGAAATTGTCAAATTTACCGGAACCGCTGATAGCGATTCCGGCGCCGGTTTGGGGAGTTCCGCTGACAGTGCCGTTATTCTCAAGGGTGCCTGCAAGTGTGGAAGCTCCATTCAACGTAAGTTGACTTCCGCTTGCAACGGTCAGAGAAGAATTGCTGACGATATCACCGGTAAGCTTGCTGTTATTGGAAATCTCAATGGCGCCGGAAGAAGTCACATTAAATGAATTGTTGTTAGCCCCATTGTTAATAGTCACCGAGCCGGATTGGGTGATGTTTCCGGTATTGGTTCCGGAAATGGTCACTGCGCCAGTTGATGCAATACTGTTGGAATTGGTTCCGGAAATGGTTACGGAACTGGCGTTGGAAATGGCTCCGCTATTGGTTGCACCTGAACTGATGACAACATCGCCGGATGTAGAGACAGAACCTTCATTGCTGCCCGAAGCCAAAGTATAAGCACCGGAACCAGTGACGGAGATATGGAGATCGGTTCCGCTGAGATTCAGAGTTTTGCCGCTCCCGATTTCAAAAGATCCGCTGAGATTGTAGGTTCCGCCGATGATAGAGACAGAGATATTGATAGCGGAGATTGTAGAGTCGTCTTTCTCAAAAGTCACAGTGTCGTTGTCACTGGGAGTTGCCGCTGCATAATTTGCCCAGCTGTTGAAATTGGTCGCGGTCTCCGGATCATTGCTGATCGTGATGTCGGCAAGCCGGTGTTCCCAGGAGGAATCGAGGGAGATGGAAGCGGTTTCAATGGTGCCGGAATTGTATTCGAGCGTCCAGTTCCCGCCGACCGCGGCTGCGCCGGTGATATCGGAGGAAGCGGCGACGTCCGCGCCGGTGAGATCGGCGATATCGTGGACCAGAGCCTGCCCCTGTTCCGAGGCGGCGAGATTACAGCCGTAGATCATGAAATCGCCATTTTCGGTCAGGTGGCCGTTGAAAACGGACATCTGATCGGCGGCGACGACTTTCTGATGGCCGAGATAGAACCCTTTGTCGTTGCCGTGGGTGAGGATATGGACCGCGTCATAAGAATCGTGACTGTCCAGATAACCGGAGATCTGTTCGAAGGCATCGCCGGCATTGTCGATGATCAGGATGTCACGGGAATCGCCGAGCTGAGCGAGCACATTGTCGAGATCGGCGGTGGAGGAGTTGAGGATGACAAGTTCGTGACGGCCGTCTCCGGCGTCATTGGAAAGTTCATCCGGGATGGGATCGGACTGGGGTCCGACCGTGATATTGAACTCGGGATCGGGGATGACGATGAAATCGGAGGGATCGGCATCGGCGAGTTCGGCCTGGAAGGCCTCGACGGAGGAGACTTCCAGACCGTCGATATCGGAGATCTGGGACGCGAGGGTGTCGGAATCGGTGACGAGCCGGATCTCATTGATATCCTGACCGGAATGTTCGTTCATCCATTCGTCGATCTGGTCGGCGGCGTCGGAATCGGGATCGAGGAAAAGGACATTTTTCCCCTCGAAAGCATCCTGGTCGAACTGATCGGCGGCGTCGGGATCGATGACGATGAGTTCATGGGAAGCGGCGTCGGCGCCGGCATCGGGTTCAGCGGCAGCCTGAATGAAATCGGCGACATCGCCGGAGAAAGCGGCATTGGGATCGGTGACCTGAGTAAAGTCGGCATTGCCGTTGATAAGGACCTCGGCGGGATCGTTCTGAGCGGCGTCAGCCTGCGGAAGGCCTTCGCCGGCGTTCTGGACATTGGCATCGGGCGCGGGAGTATCGACCGGGCCGGCATTCTGGACGGTATTCCGGATCAATTCCTGTTCCTTGTCCTGTTCGGAATTATCGGACTGGTCCTGATGGTCAGCCTGTTCGCCGGCCTGATTGACCGCATCGACGATCTCGGCGGCAGCGGCGCCGTCAAACAAAACGCGCTCTTCGAGTTTGAAGATCTGGACTTTCTGCTTTTTCTTCATGATGGTTCTCCGATCTTTTGTATACTAAAAATCACTTTTTTCCATTTCCGGATTCGGCCTTGATGCGTGCGTCGATCTCGGCATTGATCTTACGGAGTTCAGCCTGATGCGCATCACGTGCGGCCTGGTCGGCAGCCTGTTTTTCGAGCTGCTGTTTCCGCTGGAGGGAGGCCGCTTTGTTCGCTTCGAATTCCTTGCTGTCGCGTTCGAGCACCTCGGCAGCGCGGTCGGCAGCCAGGTCGAGTTCCTCCTTGAGTTCCTCCACGGAACGGGCATCCATTTTGCGGAGGCCGAGGATATTGAGGAGGCGGTAGTAGGAGACATAATATTCACCGAGAGAGACGAGGCGGTCGATCTGAGACTGGGTGGCGGCGAGCCGGATATGGTCGACATCGAGTTCGGCGACCGAACCGCTGGCGGCGCGGGTGTTGAGCACTACGTTGAGCTGGTTGTTGTATTCGATGAAGATCTGGTTGTTTTTCTCAAACCTGTCTCTGGCGGCGATCAGGTTGCCCTGGGCGATACGGACCTCGGCCATGACGGCGACGGCCTGAGCGAAGGAGCGGTATTCCTCGGCGTCGACCTGAGCGGAATAAGCGCGGTAGCGTGCGATATTCTGGGGAAGTTTGAGCAGGTTGTAAGCGGCGCGGAGGCCGAGTTCCCACCAGCTTTTGTTGTAAAGGAAGGAGTTGTTGGAATTGGACCAGTCGGCATAGATCTTGACGTTGGGGAACATCAGGAGGATGGTCTTGCGGCATTCGAGGATGTTGATATGTTTCTGGATGTCGGCCTCAAAAAGTTCGGGGCGTTTCATCATGGCGATCTGTTCCATGATCTCGATCTGGGGAAGGAAGCCGAATTCGGGCGTGTGGTCGAGCGGAGATTCATCGACCATGATCAGGGAACTGGGATAATACCCCATAAGGGAACGGAGTTCGACGCAGGCGCTTTCGTAGGAACGCTCGTAGGCGGTGAGCCGCTTTTCCATGGCCATGAAACGGCGGGATTCATCGAAGGCGCGTGCCGGGGTGATGCGTTTATTCTGGCTGAGTTTGTAGATCTGGTCGTAACGGGAGCGGCACTGTTCGATAAGGGATGCGGTGAGCTGCTGTGCGCGCTGGGCGGCGGCGACCTTGAAATAGGCGCGGACCACGTCGAAGATCAGGTTCTGGGCGGCGCGTTCATTGCGGTATTTGGTCATGACCGCGCGGTCGGCCTGCTGGCGGGTGTTGAAGAATGCGAGACCGAAATCCAGCATGGAAAACATCAGGTCGACATTGAGGTAGTTGATGATCTTGTCCTCGCTGTAGCTGGCGCCGTAAGTGGCACCGTTGGCAACGATCTTTTCACTGCTGGAAGCGGGAGTGTTGCTGCGTGCGGTGAAATTGTTGTTGATGTTGAGCTGGGGAAGCATGCCGAGCGCTTCGGAAGTCTGGAATTCCTTCTGGACCTGCAGTTCCAGTTCACTGATCCGGGTCTGCAGATTGTTTTTCAAAGCGGTTTCGATGCATTGCTGGAGAGTCAGTTTTTCCCCGGGCATTTCGCGGTAGCGGGCCTGATTGAAATGGAGAGAAGCTTTCTCGGCCCGTTCGTCACGGTAATCCTGATTGGTTTTGCATCCGGCGGCGGTCAACAGCACCAGCACTCCGGCAAATACAGCGGAGGATAAGATCTTTCGCATCATTTTCTCCTTTGGTCTTCCTATGCTCTGTTAAAAAATAAATCCATCGAACGATCCAGTCACCGTTTCTCCGCACCGGGAAAAACGGACGTCCGGGGTTTACAGTATTACGCGCGGGCGTTAATTGCAAATCCGGAAACTGCAAAAAATGCTATTTTTTTGAAAAAAACAGCAAAAATCGTCGAAAAGGCGCATCATTTCGAAAAAAAATGGGAAAAAGATCAGAAAAAAATTTGAAAAAAACAAGTTGCGGGAGTAAAATATATTAACGTTGAGATACCAAAACCCAAACAGACATACGGACCGGAAAAATGGCAACGCTGAAAGAGCTGGCAGCGATCACGGGACTGTCGATGAACACGGTAAGCCGTGCGATCCGCGGACGCGGATATGTGTCGGAACGTACCCGGAAACTGGTGTGGGATGCGGTCCGGAAACTGGACTACCATCCGAACAGGGCCGCACAGGCGCTCCGCCGGCAGGACAGCCGTGAAGTGGCGGTGATCCTGGATTCGTATGATGCGCTGCATCTGGAAAAACTTTCAGCGATCAAAGAGTATGCGAGCCAGCGCGGGTATGGGATGCGGGTCTATTTCGTGAACGAGGAATATCCCAGCAGTTCGCTGCGGCATCTGCTGCCGGAAGTGATGGCCAACGCGCCGGCCGGCCTGATCCTGATCACCGCCGGCAGCGAAATGGTCGCGCGGAGCCATGAACTCCGGAAGAAAGTGCCCTGTGTGCTGATCGCGTTCGATCCCGAGCCGGGAACCGATTGCGTCTATGTGGACCGTTATCAGGGGGTATACGATGCGATCGGCTATTTATATAAAAGAGGAAGAAGGCGGATCGCATTCTGTGAAACGTTCCATTCGGAAAACCGGAAACGCGGCTATCTGCAGGCAGTGAGGGATCACGGACTGCCGGAGATCATCATTCCGGGAGCGCTGAAAAATCTGGTTCTGATCCGCAATACCGGCTATCTGAACGGCAAAATGTTTGCCGCGATGAAAAACCCGCCGGACGCGGTCCAGACCTCGGACTACATGGCGGCGGGCCTGCTGGCAGGCTTTGCTTCCATCGGGCTCCGGGTGCCGCAGGATGTGGCGGTGCTGGGGTTCGACAACCGCGATTTTGCCGCGCTGCTGAATCCGCCGCTTTCAACGCTGGCGCAGCCGAATTATGAAGTTGGAAAAAGGGCGGCGGACCTGCTTTTCCGGCGGCTGGAACATCCCGGAGGAGAACCGGAGACGATCCGGATCCCCATGCTGCTGATGGTCCGGCAGTCGACATAATGAGAAATAGGGCTAATGAGGCTTATAAGAATAACCCATAAAAAGGAAAGGGAGAAAAAATGGAAGTCAGAATTTTTGACGACAAAAACACGCTCGGCCAGGCGGCGGCAGACAAAGGCGCCACCTACATCCGCAAGGCGATCGCGAAAAACGGACACGCCAACGTCATCATCGCCACCGGGGCCAGCCAGTTCGAAATGCTGTCCGCGCTGTCGAAGGAACCCGATATCGACTGGGGAAAGGTCAATTTCTTCCATCTGGACGAATACATCGGGCTGCCCGAAGACCATCCGGCCGGATTCCGCAAATACCTGCGTGAACGCTTCATCAACAAACTGCCGGTCAAACCGGCGTCGTTCCATCCGGTGAACGGAAGCGATCCGGATCCGGAAAAAGTGTGTGCCGAACTGGGAAAGGAGATCGCGAAATATCCGATCGACGTGGCTTTCGTCGGGATCGGCGAAAACGGACATATCGCGTTCAACGATCCGCCGGCGGATTTCGAAACGGAAAAAGCGTATCTGGTGATCAACCTGGATGAAGCCTGCCGCAACCAGCAGCTGGGCGAAGGGTGGTTCCCGACCTTCGACGATGTGCCGAAACAGGCGATCTCCATGGGCGTGAAACAGATCATGAAGAGCGCGGCGATCATCAACACCGTGCCGGATCAGCGCAAAGCGAAAGCGGTCAAAGGCGCACTGGAAGGACCGGTTTCCAATCTCTGTCCGGCCTCGATCATGCAGCAGCATCCCGACTGCACGACTTTCCTGGACAAGGCTTCCGCTTCCCTGCTGACGAAGAAATACTGATCCAGACAGGGACAAAAACGGCCGGAAACCAAACGGCTGGACTGCACCGGATCCCGGGACCCGTTCCCGGGATCCTTTTTTTCGTGGAGATCACCAGGCTTCCGTGGTGGCGGAAACGATCTGATCGGCAATGCGCAGCATGCACTGTTTCAGGGCATTGGCCCTGCCGATGGCGGGATCATGCGCAAAAAGGTAAGTGCTGCTGGCGATGGCGGTATTCTTTGGGACCAGCGGCTTAGCCGAACCGGGGATCAGCACGGTGTATTCCACCTGGATGGAGAGGGTATATTCGTTGGCCCGGTAATCTTCCACCCGGGAGGTCCTTTTCCAGGAGATGCTCCGGTTGTATACATTGAGCACCCGCGCGTAAACAATGCAGTCGGCCTTTTCCATGGAAGTGAGCTTCAGGGTATTGTCAAACATGAAACGTTCCGCCAGGACATTCCGCAGCAGGGTCGAGGCCAGCACCTCGAAAGTTTCGTTTTTGACCTCCGCGATCGCGACCGTCTTGATTTGCGGATGCCCGATGCTGCCGACATGATACCCGCATCCGGAAAGGGAAAGGAGCAATGCGGCCGCCGGCAACAGGAAAACCTTACGGGAAAGAAACCATTTGAAAACGTTCATAATCTGCCTCTGTGTCTGGAATAATTCTGCCGGAATTCAGGATCGGGAATATTTTCGGATCCGGAGGGATCCGTCTCATCCTGATTTTTCGTTTCGGGATCCTGCCAAAGCTCCCCGGCTTTCTTCTGAGAATTCTTCATGGATTCCATGGACTCCCGGATCAACTGCTCTTCCTGCGCCTTTTTTTCCTTTTCCTGGTTCAGGGCATTGGATTCCTCCTGGAACTGTTCAAAATCTTCGGGAGAAACCGTATTGGCGATGACCGAAGGACTTTTTTTCAGGTTCCGGATCGGAAGGAGCCAGCGGTTATTGCTGTTTTCCGGGGTGATCATGATCGGCTCATCAGCCGGCGGGATGCTTTCCCTGAGGATTTTTTCCTTGAATGGCCGGTACCGGCGGGCCTGTCCGGGAAGCACTTCAAAATCTTCATCGATCTTGGCCAGCAGTTTTTCAGAAGGAGCGGCGGAAGAAGTGTTGGCATAATTCTTGACGACCTCGGCCAGATATTTTTCGGCGAGTTCCGGTTTTCCCTGCCGGTAATAATAGGTGCCGACCGAATAAATTCCGGCAGCGATGCCGTTCAAGGCTTTCTGCCGGGTCTTCTTCACCCAGGGCACCTCCGGAGTGTCGGGGAAATCCTTCAGGTAATTGTCGCAGGCTTCGATGGTCTGCCGGCTGTAGGAGCCATCGCCGTCCCCGCGTTCCGCCAGCTGATACAGCAGGGAACACAGTTCCAGCATGGCATATTTTGCCGACTCGGTTTTCGGATGAAGTTTCGGGATCTCACGCAGATGAACGACCGCCTTGTCCACTTTCTGGTCGTCGATATAAAGCCGGGCCAGCCGGAGCCGGGTTTCAGCAGCCCGCGAATGGCAGGGTGCGTTTTTCAGGGCGGCCTCGTAAATTTCCAGGGTCCGGTCTTTCTCGAAAATAAACGGGATCCATGAATAGGGCTGATCCTTGTGTCCGGCAAAGAAAAGGTCGCCGATCTTATATTCCCGGTCGACAACAAGGGAAAAATCGATCTCGTTGAGATGTTCCTGGATCAGCCGTTCCAGACAATCGAATTCTTCGCCGTACAGCTTCGCCTTCCGTTTGGCCCGAGCCGCGGCGATCAGCAGATTGCCGCGCAGGATGGAGGAATCCGCCATCAGATGGGCGTCCATATAACGCGAGGCGGCGCGACGGTACTGACCGCTTTTTTCACGGTCCCTTCCCTGCGAAAAGAAAACATTCGCCTCCTGATCGGAAGCGGAAAGCGGCATGACCAAAACGATGGCCGCCCAAATCCACAGCGAGGTTTTCAGTCCTGTCATTCCATTGATCCTGTTCTGCAAAATCCAATAAACTCTATCAGAATACAATGTAGCATGGCAAAACGGAAAAGTCAAGAAAAATTCCCCGTTTTGTCGCAATCTTAACCAAATCGTGTATCAGCAAAAGAAAAAAACATGAAAACAGTTTGATTTTGGGAAAAAACAGAGTAAATTACTCCTCTGTAAATTACGATCGGCAATCGAAAAGTTCCAGATAAAATTCAAAGCGGATAAACGTCATGATAGACAGGAAAGAAAGAAATCTGTCCCGCATCGGGATCTTCTATGACGGGAATTACTTTTATCATGTGAGCAATTACTACTGCTACGGCCATCCGCGCAGATCCAGGCTGAGCATTCCGGGCATCCATGATTTCATCAAACGGTATGTGTCACTGCAGGAAAATGTCAGCCCGGCATTCTGCCAGATCGTTGACTGCCATTATTTCCGCGGCCGCCTGCCCGCCCAGGAAGCCAACGAACGGCAGATCCTGCTGAATGAACGGATCTTTGACGACATCCTGATGCGGGAAGGGATCGTGACCCATTATCTGCCGATCACCCGGAGCGGAGAAAAGGGAGTGGACGTTTCCCTGGCCCTGGAAGCACTGGAACTGACCCTGTTCAAGAAATTCAACGTGGTGGTCCTCATTGCCAGCGACGGCGATTACATTCCGCTGGTGCGCAAACTCAATTCGCTCGGGACCCGGGTCATGGTATTGGGTTGGGATTTCGAATATACCGACGACAACGGAAACACACGCTATACCAGCACCTCCTCCCGTCTGCTCAATGAAGCCGCCTACCCGCTCCGGATGCATGATTTCATCAACGGGACCAAACGCTTCCCGGACATCAGCCCCGATATGCTGTTCGTCAACAATATGCACGACAATGATCCGGAACCGGAAGAAGCTTATGAGGACGGGATGCCGGCAAACCGGGATCCGTATCCCGGTCCGGTCCGGAAGCGCGGCCGGATCGTCCAGCTGAAAGGCGGATATGGGTTCATTTCGACCGATATTCCGCAGAAAAACCTGTTCTTCTTCACGGAACAGCTGAGGAACTGTGAATTCAATGACCTGATGATCGGCGACCTGATGGAATATGAACCGGGCTTCAATGACCGCGGCGAATGCTGCAAAAACATCGATTTGATCGCCCATCCGGAACGGAACAATTGACCATGAACCGCAAAAATTCGATCATACTGCAAATCGGCGAAACCGCAATGATGATCGGTTCCGAACTGGTCACATTTACCCTCTTCCTCGGAGAGATGACCGATTCGATCAAAAACGCCATCCTGAAACCGAAGAAGATCCGCTGGAAAGATACGATGTATTATATGAATGTGTGCGGTGCGGACGGTCTTCCCATCACGGTGCTGATCTGTTTCCTGACCGGTGTCATCATCGGCTATCAGGCAGCGGTCCAAATGCAGAAATACGGTGCGGAAGGTTTTCTTCCGGGACTGGTCGGCTGCACGGTGGTCCGGGAACTGGCTCCGGTCATGGTGGCTGTCATCGCCACCGGACGTGCTGGCTCGGCATTCGCCGCGGAGATCGGCACCATGAAAGTTTCGGAGGAGATCGACGCACTCCGCACCATGGGATTCGATCCGATCCGGTTCCTCGTCATTCCCAAGCTGATCGCCATGATCTGCATGATCCCGCTGCTGACCGTTTTCGGCGACATTGCGGGGATCCTGGGCGGCTTCATGGTCGGAGTCGGCCAGCTGGAAATGCCGCCGGATGCGTATTACCAGACCACGGTGACATGGGTAAAACCGAAATACTTCTTTGAAGGGATATTCAAAAGCGGCATTTTCGCTTATATCATCACATCCATTGCCTGCTGGCGCGGCTTACGCACCGGGAACGACTCCATCGCAGTCGGGAAAGCCACCACCAGCACAGTCGTGGTCAGCATCCTGACCATTGTCATAGCCGATGCCATTATGGCGCATTTCTTCAACACGCTCTTTTTCCTGAGGTGAATCATGTCCGGTTCCGACAACAGCAACACCCCGGCGATCGAAGTCCGCGACCTGGTGGCCGGTTATGATAAACGGATCATCCTCAACCATATCTCCTTCACCGTGCCGCGCGGCCAGATCGTGACCGTGCTGGGCGGTTCCGGCTGCGGAAAAAGCACCTTGCTGAAACATATCATCGGGCTCTACCGTCCCAAATCGGGCGACATCCTGATCCAGGGACGCAGCATGGTCCATTCCGGGGAAGAAGAACGGCGTTCCATCATGCAGAGTTTCGGAGTGGCTTACCAGGGAGGCGCATTGTTCCGGTCGCTTTCCCTGGCGGAAAATATCGCGCTGCCCCTGCAGGAATATACCAGCTTGTCCGCTTCGGAGATCGCCGGGAAAGTCGAGGAAAAACTCTCGCTGGTCAATCTGGGCGGATGCGGCAGCATGATGCCGTCCGACCTTTCCGGAGGGATGATCAAGCGGGCTGCTTTCGCCCGGGCACTGGCACTCGACCCGGCCATCCTCTTTTTTGATGAACCGTCCGCAGGGCTGGATCCGCTCAGCTCCGCCAGTCTCGACCGTCTGATCCTGAACATCCGGGAACAGACCGGCGCGACGATCATGGTGGTAACGCATGAACTGGACAGCATTTTCACCATTGCCGACCGTGCGGTCATGCTTTCCGCCGAAACCCGGAGCGTCATTGCCGACGGACCTCCGGCGGAACTGCGCGACCATTGCGATAATTCATTTGTCAGAACATTCCTTAACCGCGGCAAAGAAAACCGCGATCCAATTCAGGGAGCAGACCATTATGCAGGAAACCAATAAATTCAAACTCGGACTTTTTGTCATCGCCTCCTTTGCCGTGCTGATCATCGCCGTTTTCTCCATGGGCATGTTTGACCGGCTCAAACCCAAAGCACACATGGTGACCTATGTGGAGGAATCCGTCCAGGGACTTACTACCGGCTCCTCGGTCAAATACAAAGGCGTCCCGATCGGAAATGTCTCCGACATCACGATCATTGTGGACAGCAACGAGATCCGCATCGATATCGAGATCGATCTTTCCAAAATCCAGCGGCGGACAAAGAACCCCTCCACCGGATCCCGGGAATTGGGTCTGGAACAGTTTTTCGAATATCTGCTGAAAGATACCGAAGAAGGTCTTGCCTGCCGGATCGAACCCGACGGCATCACCGGCGCAAAATATGTTGAGATCAACTTTTTCAAAGATGAAAAAATGCCGGCTTCCAACCGGAAAGCCATCCTGCGGAACGGGATCATCTACATGCCGTCCACGCCTTCCATGCTGGCAAACCTCAGAACCAACATCTTTGAGATCCTGACCTCCGTCGCCGCCATCGATTTCCCCGGCATTTCCCGCCAGACGAACGAACTGCTCCTACGGGCCAATCAGACCTTGGACCGTGCGAAACTCGATCAGCTTTCCATCAATGCCAATGAAGTCATCAAAAAACTTGACCAGACCATCAGCAACATCAATGAAACCATGAACCAGAGACAGCTCAGGAAAACTATGGAAGATGTTGAAGAAGCACTGCAGTCCATCCGGAAACTTTCCGATCAGATATCCAAGTCGGTCGAACAGGCAAACATTTCCGATACGGCCACGGACATCCGCCAGCTTTCCCAATCCCTGAAGGAAAGCAGCAATTCACTCCAGACCTCGCTCCAGAAAGCAAACGACACCATGGACTACCTGACCGATCTGATCCGTTACCTGAACGACAACCCCTCGTCCCTGATCCGCGGACGGGGAACCCCTCCGGATAAAGAATAAGTTCAACGGTTCAGGCAGGAATATCCCATCCGGGAAAACGCATTCAGCGCTTTTTCTTCTTGGAAGCAGCCGATTTCTTCTTGCCCGCAGACTTCTTTCTGGCCGAAGATTTTGTCGTCCGCTTTTTATCCGGGACCGGAGCCAGCTTGCTTGAACGGGCATTGGCCGCAGCCGGATCTGCCATCCGTGCATAACCCCAATCCAGCAGTTTCCGCGCAAAAAGGTCGCGGTTTTTGGCCGTATCGACGCCCACGATGACCGCGATCATCCGTTTCCCCGCACGTTTGCAGGTAATCGTCACGCAATAACCGGAACGGTTGATAAAACCCGTTTTCAATCCATCCACTCCGGGGGAAGGATACCGCCGCCCGGCCAGCAGATTGTTATGATTGATCAGTTCGGTTTTTCCTCCGCGGATATCCGAACGCGCCATCGAAGCCCATTCCATGATCTTCTCATACCCGAGACAATATTCCGCCAGCAGCGCCATATCAGCCGGACTGCTGATATTATCCTCGGACGGACTGTTTCCCGGCAGACCATGAGGATTGTAGAAATGCGTTTTCTTCATTCCCAGTTCCCGGGCCCTCCGGTTCATCCGGGCCACAAAACCGTAAACATCCCCATCCCCGAGGAACTCCGCCACCTGATACGCCGCGTCATTGGCGCTTTTGATGGCAACGGCTCGCAGCAGCTCTTCCAGTTTGAAGGTCTCCCGCACATCCAGCCAGACCTGGCTGCCTCCGATCTTCATCGTCGCACGGGAAATTTTCACCGGAGATTCCAGCGTGACCCCGTTCCGTCCGGACCGGATGTCTTCACAGGCCAGCAGTAAAGTCATGATTTTGGTCATGGACGCGATCGGGGCCGGGGTCCCGGCATTCTTGTCCCACAAAACATTTCCCGTATCCGCATCCACCAGGATCCCGCCGCGCGCACCGGCTGAAGCGGGGATCTCGCGGATGTTCCCCTTCCACGCAAACCGGTAGTTGAACTGCGGGTAATTATGGGCGGAATAGGCCGGTCTGCCCGAAGGCTTGACCCGGGGATCCGGAGATGCCGCAGGAGATGCGGATCCGGATTTTACAGCAGCCGAAGCAGCTGGAACCGCGGCAGGAGCATCCGTCCCTTCCGACCGGAGGACCGCCTTTTTTTCCGGTTCGCTTTTCCCTCCGTTGTCAGAAAACGGATTGAAACAGATGAAAAGCACCACCAGATGTGCGACCACGATCAGAATAATGGTGAAGATGACATAGCGGATTTTCACAGCAAGCCTCGCTCCTCAAGGATGGAACGGTTCAAAGCGGAGAAGAGCGCAGAAATCGCCGCCTGATCAATATTCGGATGCTCGCCGACTCCGTAGAAGAGCCGTTTATCGCTTTTCCGGCGGATCCCGACAAACGCGATGGCATTGGCATCCGCGTTCGTCCCCAGCGTCCGTTCGGAAAAGTCCTCCAGGATGAACTGGTAAAGCCCCGCCTCATTGCGAATCGCATGGACTGTGGCGGAGATCGGACCGTTTCCGGACCCCTGGATCTCCATCGGCTTTCCGTCGAAAACCAAGTTGAGCCGGACACTGATCTGCGAGGTCTCCTTGCTTTCATCATGCGCATCTCCGGTGGAAATGCGGCTGAATTTCTGCAGGGAGAACGGGCCTTTGATGTTCACAAACGTGCTGTTGAAGATCTTCAGCAGTTCGGCGCCGTTCAGTTCATCACCCTTGCGGTCGGCATATGCCTGGATCGCTGCCCCGATCTCCGGATGCATCCCTTTCGGAGGATAGATCCCGTAGTCATGTTCCAGCACATAGGCAACTCCGCCCTTCCCCGACTGGGAATTGATCCGGATCAGTTTCTCGTATTTTCGGCCGACTGTGGCCGGATCGATATGCAGATACGGCACTTTCCATTCCACGCCGAAGATCTGCTGCGCTTTTTCGAGGCTGTCCAACCCTTTCCGGATCGCATCCTGATGGGAACCGGAAAAGGCCGTGAACGCCAGCTGTCCGGCATAGGGATGCCGTTCGTGCACTTCGATCCCGGTGGAGTTTTCCACCACTTTGACGATATGCGGCAGATCCGAGAAATTCAGGCCGGTATGGATATTCCTCGACTCCAGATTGAGCGACATGGCACAGAGGTCCACATTCCCCGTCCGTTCCCCGTGTCCGAACAGCGTGCCTTCCACTCGTTCCGCACCCGCCATCACGGCGAGTTCCGAAGAGGCGATCGCACACCCCTGGTCGTTATGCGAATGGATGCTGATCGTGGTTTCATCCATATAAGGATAATGCTCGATGAACCACGCGATCATATCCGCATAATGATGCGGCGGACGCCGTTCCACGGTCTGCGGCAGATTCAGGATGAAATCCTCCTTTTTGCTCGGACCCCAGGCTTCCTTGACCGCTTTGCAGACTTCCAGCACATGATTCAGATCGCTGTCGGTGAATTCCTCCGGCGAAAATTCATAACCGATTTTTCCATACAGTCCGGCTTCTTTCAGACAACGGATCACCGATCTCGTGCCTTCCACCGCGGTTTTCAGCGTTTCCTCATGGTTTTTGTGGAATACGATCTGTTCATGCAGTTCCGAGGTCGCGATATACAAATGCAGGATCCCGCGCTCAACGCCGGCAAGCGATTCCACCGTGCGCCGGATCAGCGGCTCCCGGGCCTGCGTCAGCACGGAAATACGCACGTCATCCGGGATCTTGTTCCCGGTGATCAGTTCGCGGACGAATTCAAAGTCATCCTGGGAAGCCGAGGGGAAAGAAACCTCGATCTCCTTGAATCCGATCTGGCACAGAAGCTGAAAATAGGCGAATTTCTTCTCCGGATTCATCGGCATCGGCAGTGCCTGGTTGCCATCCCGGAGATCCACTGAACACCATATCGGCGATTTCATCAGTTCATGATCCAGCCATTCCCGTTTCTTTACAGGAATGCTTGCGGGCTGCGGGTACTTTTTCATTTCAGCATCCATTTCTGTTTTTCTTTTTATTTTTTCCGGCGGTTCCGAAAAAAAGTATTAAATGAAAATATACACCCGTTTCAACAGAAAAACAGGGTATTTTCCATATTTTTTTCTTTTTTTTTCAAAAAAAAAACGGTTTATTCGACTTTTTCGACCTCTATTCCGGGAAATTGCTGCATGAAACGCAGCAGCTGGTTCTCTCCATTGGGCACCCGTTCCCGGATCCACATCGTGATCCGGAGCCGCTCCTCCGCTCCTTGTTTCTCACTGCTGACCGAATAACTGAGAATATGAAAATCGTTCGCATTCAGTTCATTGGTCACATGGATCAGATTGCTCCGGTCCCTGGTGAGGAAAACCAGATAACAGGAACGGGTCCGGAATTTCCGCAGGAAAAAGCGCAGGGCTTCCAGCCCGATCAGGGCAAAAACCGTTGCCGAGATCCCGACCCAGTAAAGGCCGCCGCCTACCGCCATGCCGATCCCCGCGACCGCCCATAATCCGGCCGCCGTGGTCAAACCGTGCACCACCTGCTTCTGCATCATGATCGTGCCTGCGCCGATAAAGCCGATCCCGCTGACGATCTGCGCCGCCACCCGGCTCACGTCCGCCCGGTAAAAACCGGCGGCTGAACCTGTAGCAATATCCTGAAATCCCCATTGCGAAACGATCATCAGCAGACAGCTCCCGACCGCAACCAGAAAATGGGTCCGCGTTCCGGCTTCCTTTGCGCGGCATTCCCGTTCAAAACCGATCGCGGCTCCCAGAATGCCGGCAAGGGCCAGCCTCAGCATAAAGGTGTAATTCCAGTCCAGCTCCATAATTTTTTCCTCCGTTTTTCCAATCGCATTTCAAAATATAACAGTTTTTTTTCATTTGTCAAGACCGCTTTCCATATCCGGTATTTTTTGGAAAATCCGCATTGGCCGCATTGTATTCCCTGTTTGAAATGCTATATTTTCCGAAAAAAAGAAAGGACATGTCATGACAGAATGCAGCAATAAAAATCCGGGATTCCGCATGGAACGGGACAGTATGGGCGAAATACAGGTCCCAGCCGACAAATACTGGGGCGCCCAGACCCAGCGGTCCACCCATTTCTTCAATATCGGGATCGACTTCATCCCCGAAGAAGTGATCCATGCGCTGGCGATCATCAAAAAAGCCTCCGCACACGCCAATGCACGCAGCGGCCGCCTGGAGCCCCGTCTTGAACAGGCGATCTGCACCGCAGCCGATGAAGTGCTTTCCGGAAAACTGGACGGCAATTTTCCCCTCAAAGTTTGGATGACCGGCAGCGGCACGCAGTCCAACATGAATCTGAACGAAGTCATTGCCAACCGCGCCTCCGAACTGCTCGGCGGTGAACGCGGGACCCGGAAGCCCGTCCACCCGAACGACCATGTCAATATGTCGCAGTCATCAAACGACACCTTCCCCGCCGCGATGCACATCGCCGCCGTCCGGGAAACCCGGTCGCGCCTGCTGCCGCAAATCCGCGGACTCCGGGATGCCCTGCAGGAAAGATCCGAGTCTTTCAAGGATATCGTGAAGATCGGCCGCACCCATCTGCAAGATGCAGTTCCCATTACGCTCGGCCAGGAATTTTCCGGATACGTCGCACAACTGGATGCCGCGATCGCCCGGATCGAAAAAATCTATCCGGAACTTTATGAACTCCCGCTCGGCGGGACCGCGGTGGGGACCGGATTGAATGCACCCGCTGGATTTGCCGAAGCGGCAGCAGCGGAGATCGCCGCTATCACCGGTCTGCCTTTCGTTTCTGCACCCAATAAATTTGCCCTGCTGGCAGCCCATGACGGGATTGCCGCTTTGTCCGGCGCTTTCAAGGCACTGGCCGCAGCTTTGATGAAAATTGCCAACGATATCCGCTGGCTCGCCAGCGGTCCCCGATGCGGGATCGGAGAGATTTCCCTGCCCGAAAACGAACCGGGTTCTTCCATCATGCCCGGCAAGGTCAACCCGACCCAATGCGAAGCGCTGACCATGGTCTGCGCTCAGGTCATCGGGTTGGATACCGCGATCTCGATCGCTGCATCCCAGGGAAATTTTGAACTCAATGTTTTCAAACCCGTCATGATTTTCGATCTGCTGACGGAGATCCGTCTGCTTTCCGACTCCTGCCGCAATTTCGCAGCTTACGCGGTCAAAGGGATCCAGGTCAACCGCGAACGGATCAGACACCTGCTCGATCAGTCGCTGATGCTGGTCACGGCCTTGAGTCCGAAGATCGGCTACGACCATGCGGCGGAAATCGCCAAACAGGCATATCATGAAAATTTGACTTTACGGGAAGCGTGCGTCCGCTCAGGCTGCATGACCGGGGAAGAATATGACCGGATCGTCCGGCCGGAAAAAATGACTTCTCCCGGAAAATGATCAAAAAACATCAGCGCTTCTTTGCTGCTGGATTCCCGGTACGGTTACAGCGCTGCAGCGGAAGTTTTTTCAACGGGGAAAAGTCTCTGATCCGATTGTTGCTGCAGTCCAGATAATGCAGCGGCAGTCCGCTCAAAGCTTTTATGGAGACGATCCGGTTGTTCGAGCAGTCCAGCGATTCCAGCGGCATACCCGCCAGTTCCCGCAGCGAGGTCAGTTTATTGCCGGAACAATTCAGGGAGATCAGTTTCATGTCGACGATCCCCTGCAATGAAGTAAAGCCATAACCGGACAGGTCCAGCGCGGACAGCCCCCGGGTGCGCCGTATCAGCTTGATCAGCATATTCTGCACCTCCGTCGGCAGCGCTTCATGCGGCAGAGCCATGATATAGGAGACCACCTGGGTATCCGGGTCCAGTTCAAACGCCCGGTCCATCAGCTTGCCCGCCAGCGGATAATTCCGGCTCTGCCACGCAGTGCAGGCATCAACGATCAGGAAATGCGACATGTCGAACGCAGGATATTTTTCCGCCAGACGTTTTTTGATCTCCACCATGTATTCGCTGCGCAGTTCCGCAGAATCCAGCTTGAGCGCCGTCAGATACGCTTTCTGCAATGCCTTTGCCGCCAGTTTGCTGCCGGGCCGGTCGTCATCCACTGTCAGATATCGCCGGATGGCCGGTTCATACAGGCGTTCTTCCAGCAAAGTATCCCCGGCCAGCAGTGCCGTGGCATTCTCCGGCGGTGCCAGCCGGAAAATATCCAGTTTATCCAGCCGCGCCTGCGGTATGTCCGCCCGGAATGCAACATGGACCGGACCGCCGCCGAACAACCGGAGCGAAGCCGTTTTCATGACCGGTTCTTTGTTGATTTTCAGCACAATAAAACCATTTTCATGTTCCATGGTCACGGTCACTTTGTCCTTCTTCCAATTCCGCAGCGGGACCGAGGCATGGACAGCCGGAGCAAAATAGTTCCGGCAATCCAGGATCTCCGCCGTAAGACCGGAATGCCGGACCAGCGTTGCCGTGATCATCGGCGATTTCCGCGAAAACTCCGGTCCCGCGGATGCCGGGATCAGCGCGATCTCCAGCATTTTCATTTTTTCCGGAGCAAAGGAAAGCTCCAGGGAGATCCGGATATTTTCCGGAAAAGCTTCCCGCGTCATCAGCCATTGGTCTTTTGCCACGCAGAGGCCGCCGGACCTGTCCAGTTGCCAGGGATGGTCCATTTCTTTCAGGGACACGTCACGGAACGAACAAAGATCCAGCGGGAAACCCGGTTTCATGAAATTCTCTGTAAGGACCGGGATCCAGAGGCTGATCTCCCGGTTTGCTTCCCGCCAGGCGAAAACAGCCAGCAGCCCCACCAGAAGCATGATGAAAGCACCGGACAGCAGCGTCGGCAAATGACGCCGCGTGAACAGCAATAATTTTTTCAACGGCCCGGCTTTTTCCGCTTCCGTGGCATATCCGCTGACGAAATGCACGACTTCATCCCGCAGTTCCCGGACATCGGAATACCGCTCGGATGGTTCCGGATTCATGGCCTTCATCACCACCGCTTCCAGCCCGAACGGAATGGTCCGGCCTTCGCACCGCTGACTGGGACGCACGATATTGCCGGACAAGGTATCCCGCAGCATCTGCTCGATCGTGCCTTCCCGCAACGGGTTGTGATATGTCAGCATGGCATACAGGATCGCCCCCAGCGCATAGATGTCGGTCTGCCGCGAACAGGCATTCCGCCTGCCCCGGACCTGCTCCGGCGCCATATATCCCGGAGTACCGTTCACCTGATCCTCGGAGACCGGGGTTTCCAGCGGCTTCATCTTCTGGGTCTTGGTTCCGGATTTCTGGCCGGGATCCACGTTCGCTTCCTGCGGGATCTTCCGCGCCAGCCCCCAATCCAGCACCAGCACTTCTCCGTAATCACCGATCTGGACATTTTCCGGCTTCAGGTCCAGATGCAGGATCCCTTTGGAATGGGCAAATGCGACTGCGTTGCAGATCCGCGTGAAAACCCGTGCCAGAACGGGGAACGGATACCGTTCGACATATTCCGGATCGTTTTCCGCCAGTTTTTTCAGGACGCTCGCCAGGTTCCGTCCCCGAAGCAGTTTCATGGTAAAATAAGGCGAACCGGATGAATCGATCCCGATATCATGCACCGGAACGATATTCGGATGTTCCAGACCGGCAGTGATCCGGGCCTCCCGGAGGAACTGATTCTGCGCCGCCATGGACTGGGTGGATATCTCCGGCAGCAAGGCCATCGCCACATTGCGCATGGTGTCATTGTCATGAACTTCCAGCACCACCTTCATGCCCCCGCGGCCGATCGTTTTGATATACCGGTATTTGGCACCGTCCCGGGATTGGAGCGTTATCGGTTGTTCCGGATCGGAATGATCTTCCTGCTTCATCGACAGGGTCGGGATATCGTCGGTCTTCGGAACAGGCTTCCGTTCCGTTTTCTTCTCCTTGCCGAGGGTCAAAGTCCTCGGGGTGGATGGATCTATTTTGATATTTTTATATTCCATAGCTCGATTTGTCTCTTTTCCTTCACCGGGAAAAAGTTCTCCTCACATATTCAAACAGGATCACCGTCGCCGCCTGCGCCACATTCAATGATTCCGCATCGCCCGGCATGGGGATGTTCAAGTCCACAGACCCCGCAATGATGCCTACGCCGCCGCCCTCATTACCCAGCACGATCACACTGCGGTCGAACAAGCCTTCCTCGCGGAAAACATCCGCCCCCGCAGCCGGCGAAGTCCGGTATATCCGCCCGAATCCCTGCCGTCCCAGCAATTCCAGCGTATGTTCCAGCGAACCATGCCGGCGCACGTCCAGCGAAAATTGTGCTCCCGAAGCGGAACGGATCGCCTTGTCCGAAAAGGGATCCACAGTCCCGTCGGTCAGCCAGATCTCTTTCAGTCCGACCGCACGCGCCGTACGCACCATGGTCCCGAAATTGCCCGGATCACTGATCCGGTCCAGCAGGAAGACAAAACCGGACTGGACCGGTGCAGTTTCCGGAAGGGATCCCGGACGCTTCACCACCAGCAGGATCCCCTGCGAATGGACCGTATTCCGGATCCGGTCGAATTCGGCGGCAGGAAGGACATCCGGCTCGACCGGGAATTTCCAGTCACAGACAAAACCTTCCCGCAGGATGACTTGTTCGATCAGATCGGGACGCAGTTTCAAGATTTCCCCGGAAGCACGCGGCCCATCGCAAAGGCAGTATTCACTTCCCCTGCGTCCGTGCCGGACGGAAAGCGAACGGATCAATGCTTCTCGGCGTTTCGTCAAAGCTCCCAAAAGAAAGCCTCAAATCATTTTTTCGCAGCTGGAATGTTCTTCCCCGCGGGACTTGCGGATTTGGCTTTGGCCGTCTTCTCTGCCTTCGCAGCCGGGACGGGGACCGCTTTCTTCCCCGCAGCGGGCATCCTGTTCAGCAGCGCCTGGGAAAGTCTGGCCCATTGCAGGACACCCTGGGAAGATGCCTTCAGCGGATCCGTCATGGCAAGATATTTCCGGGCGGCACTTTCGTTTTTCAGCAGCAGGAAAAGACGGCCTGCGCCATATGCGCCTTCCGCACGGAGGTCCGCAAGCATATCGGGAGAATCCGCCACCATGGCATATACCGCCGCAGCATCCGCATTTTTCCCGGCAAGCTCTTTCATATAAGCGGCATCCAGACGGGAACGCCCGCAAAGGTAAGGCTCGTTTTTACGGTCCGCGACCGCGATATAACAGGCATACGCCTGCTCATATTTTTTTCCCGAAGCATAGTTTCGCGCCAGCCGGATCTGGGCGGCATCATAACCGGGAACCGAAGCGGAAACGGTTTTCAGCACTTTTTCCAGTTGTTCGGTTTTCACGGCTTCGGCCAGTTTGGCAGTATCCGCTTCGATCGATTTCGTGCGCAGATGCGATACCGTCAGATAAATGGCCACTCCGACCAGGATCAGGATGCAGGCGGTCAGGATATATTTCCCGTTGGCGATCGCCCAAGTCTCAAAACGGTCCAGGCTTTCACTCATTTCTTCGACCATATTGCTCTCTTCGGTCTTTCCGTCTGCGGCATTCTCTTTGTCTTTCACCAGCAGTTTGCTGTTATCCTCCAGCACGGCGGCCGCCTGCTGCTTTCTCTTTTTCAATTTCTTGTTCGTCATGGTCTAATTTCTATCCTTTAAAATAGTTCCGATTTAAACAAAAGTAAATATAACCCGTTTCGCACGGAAATCAATCGAAAAAAATCAGATTTCACGGAAAAAAATTTTCCCTCCACCAGCCGAAAATGTTTTTCCGGACAGCCAAAAGCCAAACAGCACGGGACATCCATGCCGCCTGCCGGGAAGGAAAAGATCCGGACTTATTCTTCGGATTCGTAATCCTCGTTGGGCCGATACCCTTTCTTACGGGGGGAATTCTTGATGAACGGACGGCGCGGACGTTCTCCGTCATGATTGTCGCGGCGGTTGTATGGATTCACTTTCCGGAAGGTCCGGCGGCGCTGCGGACGGTCATTGCCGGAAAAATCGCTGGAACCCTGCGCATAGGACTGGTCGTCGCCGTCATCGTAATCATCCGTCTCGGGCCGTTCCGACGGCACATACGGGGCCGGTTTGAAGTCCCGGCGGGGAGGACGGGCCGCCGGGCTTTCGGAAAAATCACGGCGGGGAGGACGCGACGAAGGACCGCGGTCATTAAAATCCCGTCTCGGACGGTCTCCAAACGGTCGGCGCGAGCCCCGGTCTGCAGGTGCGGATGTCCGTTCACGAGATTCGTTCACCCGAAGGTTCCGTCCGGAATACTCTTTCCCGTCCAAGGCTTCGATCGCACGGGCGGCATCAGCATCTTCCATCTGGACAAAACCATAGCCCAGCGGACGCCCCGTTTCCCGGTCGGTTTTGATCCGGGCACTCATTACCGTGCCGAACGGCTCAAACAGCGCCTTGAGTTCATTGTCTGTGGTTGCATACGGCAAATTGCCGACATACACACTTTTCATAATCCGGATTCCTTTTTCTCGTGCCCGGCCGAACCTTTCCTTTTTTGAAACCGGCTCAGGCAAATTTACCCTGTTGCATTTTATCCGCACTTCCCATTCCTTCTGAACATATTGCCGGACTGTTCGTTTTTCCGGGAATAATGTGCATAAGTATTGGATGTATCGCTAACTTAATGCAAAACCGGACAGATTGCAACAGCAAAATGAAAAAAAATGATAAAATTTTTCTTTTTTTTCATTTCCTGCCGTCTTTTCATCCGAAAAATGCCCGGCCGGGTCTCCGTTACAGGGAAAATTTTCTGAATCAGGTTTCCGGTTTGACGGACATATCAGGAACGGATCTGTCCTTCCCCGTAAATGCGGTATTTGTAGGAGGTCAATTCCTTGAGCCCCATCGGACCGCGGGCATGAAGTTTGTCCGTGCTGATCCCGATCTCCGCACCCATGCCGAATTCGCCGCCGTCCGTGAAACGCGTGGAAGCATTCCAGTAAACGGTGGCGGAATCCACCGCGGAAAGAAAATATTCGGCCGTCGCGGGATTTTCCGTGATGATGCTGTCGCTATGTCCGGAACCGTAACGGTTGATATGCTCGACCGCAGATTCGACCGACGGCACCAGCCGTCCGGAAATATCCAGGCTCAGATATTCGTTGGAAAGTTCGTTTTCGTTTCCTTCGACGGCTGCGGGATCCAGCTTGCGCCAGGCGGTGTCCCCGTGGACCGTGACCCCTTCCGCCTTGCAGAGCGCACTTACCTTGGGCAGGAATTCCGCCGCGATCTTTTCATTCACCAGCAGGGTTTCGAGCGCGTTGCAGACTCCGGGACGCTGGCATTTGCCGTTCCGCAGGATCTTCAGCGCCATCTCCTGGTCCGCTTCGGAATCCACATACAGGTGGCATACGCCCTTGTAATGCTTGATCACCGGAATGGTGGACTGCTCCACCACCGCCCGGATCAGCCGTTCGCCGCCGCGCGGGATGATGAGGTTGATATACGCATCCAGTTTGAGCATTTCGGAAACCGCCTCGTGCGAGGTCCACGGAATGAACTGGACCGCCCCTTCCGGCATTCCGGCATCCATCCCCGCTTTCACAATGCACTCGGCGATGGCGAGATTGGAACGGATCGCTTCCGAACCGCCCCGCAGGATCACCGCATTGCCGGCTTTCAGACAAAGCCCCCCGGCATCCACAGTTACATTCGGCCGCGATTCATAAATAAACCCGATCACGCCGATCGGCACCGAAACTTTTTCGATCCGGATCCCGTTGGGCCGGGTGAAAACGGCAAGTTTCTCGCCGACCGGATCGGGCAGAGTGACCACATGACGCAAGCCGTCGGCCATGCCTTTGATCCGCTGGTCATTGAGTTTCAGGCGGTCCAGCATTGCGCCGGAAATACCTTTGGCGACTGCCCTTTCCATATCCTCCGCATTGGCTTTGAGCAAGGCGGAGGCATTTTTTTCAACCGCATCCGCCATCGCATTCAGCCAGCGGTTTTTGTCTTCGGAAGTCACATTGGCCAGCTGCAAGGCTGCCTTCCGCGCATTCATTCCCATTTTCTTCAATGCGGCACGGAGTTCTTCACCGGTAATATTCTTGTCTATCATATCGGAATCCTTTCTATTTTGCTACTGAGGTAATATATCACTGATTCATGAAAAATGCAAAAATTTCTTTTTTCGCTGAAACAGGTTGTAAATCGGCGGGGAAAATGATATATTGCACAATGATTTATCAACAACATTACGGGAAAGGAGCAAAAAATGCCGGCTTTGACAAAACTTCACCAATGGAAGAAACCGGTGCAGACCGCCCATCGTGGAGTTTCGTTCGAAGATGCCGAAAACATGCCCGCGGCTTTCGGCCGGGCAGTGAAATGCGGAACCGATCTGCGCAAAGGTGCGGACTTTGCTGGAACGGGCATCTGGGACGTCATGACCACCCGGATCCCCCTGCCGGCAGAAAGATTCCGCTAAACTTTTTCTCTGCGGAGATTGAAAAATACGCTTCCCGCGTGTATGTTTCCCCAGATCGTTTATTTACGGAAAGGATTTATATGAAATATTTGATCACCGGAGGGGCCGGATTCATCGGCAGCCATCTGACGGAGTCGCTGCTGGCGGACGGCCATTCCGTAATCATCATGGATAATTTTTCCACCGGGTCGCCGGAGAATCTGGAAAAAGTGAAAAGCCATCCGAACCTGACCGTGATGGAAGAGGACATCCTTTCCAGCACGAAACTGGAAAAGGCGGTGATGGACAGCGACTGTGTGATCCATCTGGCCGCAGCCGTGGGCGTGGAACTGGTGGTGCATGATCCGGTCCGGACCCTGGTGACCAATGTCCACGGTTCGGAACGGGTGCTGACCTTTGCCGCGGAAGGGGCGAAGCGATGCATTCTCGCCTCCACCAGTGAAGTTTACGGGAAGTCGTCCAAAAAGGTTTTCAGCGAAACCGACGATCTCTGCATCGGACCGTCCACCAATTCCCGCTGGTCGTATGCCTGCAGCAAACTGCTGGACGAATTTTTCCTGATGGCGCTCTTCCGCGACCGGAAACTGCCCGGGACCGTGGTCCGGTTCTTCAATACGGTCGGCCCGCGTCAGACCGGCCGTTACGGCATGGTCCTGCCCCGGTTCGCCGCCGCCGCGCTGGACAATGCTCCGCTCCCGGTTTACGGCACCGGCGAACAAACCCGTTGTTTCTGTCATGTATACGATGTGGTGCGTGCTTTGCGGCTGCTCATCCCGCAGGAAAATTCTTACGGGAAGATCTTCAATATCGGCACCGCACGCCGCATAACCATCCGCCAGCTTGCCGAGCTGGTGATCGGACGGGCACAGTCAAAGTCCGGAATCGAGATCATCCCATACGAAAAAGCATACGAACCGGGATTTGAAGACATGCAGAACCGTGAACCGGACTGCTCCGCGATCAAAGCGCTCTGCGGCTGGGAACCGGAAATCAGTCTGGAACAGATAATCGACGACGTGATCGCATACCGGCGGTCCCAAAAAGCAAAGGGGAAAATATGAAACTCACTGAAGTTGAATTCCGTTATGAAACCATGCTGGATGAATATCCGGACACCACATTTTTTTTCGGGAACTCCGCGCTCAAAGCATTGGGCGGATACCTGATCGAGCAGAGAAAGTCGAACGTGATGGTCTTTGGCGGCGGCTCCAGTTCAGGAACCGTCAACCGCAGTTTGTTCACCGTGGCCGGAGAGCTCTGCCGCTGCGGGATCGAGGCGATGGACCGGAACGGCATTCCCCCGGAACCGACCGTGGACGATGTCCGCAAAATGCGTGACGACCTTGAGAAATTCAAGCCGGAAGAAGTGATCGCCGTCGGCGGCGGCAGCGTCATGGATGCCGCCAAAGCCGCGTATCTGAGCTGGCAGACCGGAATGGATGTCCAGGAACTTTTTGGTGTCGACCGTGCATCGGCCAAATTTCCCGACAGGCAATTCAAACGCGTGATCTGCGTGCCGACCACCGCAGGGACCGGTTCGGAAGCGACTCCTTACTCGAACATCGTCGACCATGAAGCGGGAGTCAAAAAACTCATCATGGAAAAAGCGGTCATCCCGGCCTGGTCGTTCGTCAATCCGAAATTCACTTTCACCATGCCGGAAAAACTGACCGTGACCACTGCGCTGGACGCACTGGTCCATTGCGTGGAAAGCGTGCTCAATTACCGGGCGGAAAATGCCCATCCGAACTCCGTGAACTGGGGTCTGCAGGGGATCCGCCTGATCGCGGCAGGTCTGCCGGAAGTTTTGAAAAAATCTGACCATGAATTGGGGCGGACTTTCCTTTCCGCGGCCGCCACGCTCGGCGGGATGTGCATCCGGAACCGTCCGACCTCGCTCCCCCATCTCTGCAGTTTCTCCTTCTTCGGAAAAGTTTCCCACGGAAACGCGGTCGCCGCGCTGCTCCCCCCGTTCTGGAAATACTATCTGGAAGAACCCGCCGTCCGCGAAGCGACCATGAAAATGGCCGGGATCTTCGCGCCTCAGCCGGAACAGACTCCCGAAGAGGTGGTGAGGAACGCCGCCGCTTTCATCGCGTCCTGCAAAGGTCCGGCCCGGCTGGCCGATCTGGGCTGCGACCGTTCCATCATCGAAAAGGTGGCGAATGATGCCGTGCTCAATCCGATGAAACTGCAGAGCTGTCCCCGTCCGGTCAGCCC